>Ga0247760_1000238_pt1 | contig 62716 bp, 69 predicted proteins | sample UWRJL171409R4_FD_179936 | JGI IMG/M metagenome (GOLD analysis project Ga0247760, IMG submission 179936) | Plant litter microbial communities from Arlington Agricultural Research Station in Wisconsin, United States - UWRJ-L171-409R-4 | ecosystem: Environmental > Terrestrial > Plant litter >... | reverse complement strand
ACGGCAACCGAATTCAGGCTCTCTGTGATCTCATATTGGGCAAACTCGTCGTCATGTTCGATAGGCAGCTACGTAGTGGAGTCAGCATCAAATTGACGCTCGTTATCGTTGCAGAGTCCAGTCCCAAAAAGGGAATCCGAGGACTCTGGCCAAATGAAGAACTGACGTTACCAGTGGCTTGCTTGCCTTGGCTACCGTCTCCCATGGCAGTCGGTGGGTCCGAATTGCTGGTTTCAGGGTTGGGGCGAAAAGGCAACATTTCGAAGGTGAAAAGATTCTTTCCTGGAGAACCGAGACTGGCGAAGAAACCCGGAGCTTTAGGTGTGGACGAGACATTGATGGCCAAGGATACGGCGGGTATTTATCCCTGACAACATCTGCCCGGACGGGCTTGTCCAAAGTGGCCGACATGCAGCAAGTCTATGTTCAAATTCAAACATTTGAAAACTGCTGGGTGCTGGCAGAAATAACCATGGGGGTATCCAATGACATCGCAGCACATTCGGTGGATGCGAATATGCTAACCTAATTTAGCGTAGTTAAATTCAGTGAATGCGAATATACTAACTATATTCAGCATAGTGCATGCAGGCGTAAAAACCCGCTGGCTGCATGACACTGTAAATAAGATGATTGGCCACCATCGGTCACACAATTGGACGAACCGAATACTTTTCCCTATCCCTTTCAGTGTTTGCAGGGAGCCCTTGTGTTGTTTCATGACTGGAAGGTCCCCATCCAGGTCAGTGTTGGCATCAATTAGGGGGTGAAGGGAAGAGAGAATGAGAAGAACTTTACTCTTGGCGATGCAGATCCTTCCGGGATTCAGAAGTTTGATCTCGTTCGCTACATGCTGAGACCTTTTCCAGATCCGGGCAGCGGCAAGGCTGTGACCGGTAGCTTAGGACGCTGGAGCAGGTAGCATCGTGCTTTCTAAAATTTGCGGGAAAGTTGTAAATTTCCATGCCCCATAGTATTGTGCAACAATATCCTGGAATCTTCAAACTCCGTGTTGGTCGGGGCGTTGAGTGTCAGCTGAGCTGTTGTGAGGGTCACAGCTCCCTTCCTCTCCGGCCGTCCACCGCTCTACACCAGCCACACCGCGACCCATGGGTCCGCTAACATCATGGGACTGCCTCCACCAAGACGCCCTGGCTAAAATCTTCTGCGGAGAGTCCGCCATTCCATGTCGGCGCGGGCCGGTTTCTACGAAAGAAAGAAACGACCTTTATGGTTTAGTGGTTCGTTGGCATTATAAAGTGAGTCTCTTAAGCTCCCCACGACCTTCATTATCGTTTGGTAAGGAAGCCATTCCATTCAACACGGGCGTTAAGCATCAATCATCGCAACTAATCTTAACCGGTGCTAACACAAACGGCGTGCCCGTCCAGGGCGGAGGATCGACATTTGGGATCATGACATACGTAGGTGACAAATGCGGACCTTCCCATAACCACAGGGGTTGAACGCGCCCCATCTAATAGCTCCATGTTACTACGTAGCAGGACCGGAGGAGTACAGTCGGTTTGGATTATTGGGATCAGCCTCGAAGGGGACATCGACTTGACCATTGAAGATACTGAAGGTAATGGAACCCCCGAACTACGGGCTAATTAACGCTGCTACGACGGATTAAACGTCCCTTCGTGGCATGGCGGTCTCGAGATACGGACTGCTTCGTGGTCTCTACGTCCTCTCTCTCACACACACCGGTCTGATACACAATGACACACACACACACATATATGCGTATTTAGCCGTACCAATCGGACGATATAATCCCAGCTCCAAGGGGATCCGGTATCCATCTCCAAAAGATGAGACACTCAACAATCACAAAAGGCCAGGCAGTGAAGGCTTCTGACCTCAGTTCATGTAAAGCCATATATCCTTTAACATCCAAGGCAAACCCATGAGTAGCGCGCACTGTTGGAGTCATCCAAGACGACCCGGGAGGCTCTCCTCGCCAAACCTGCCACCCCAAGTTTAAATGTAGCCCATAAAATCTTTATCACAATTGGCATCGCCCGTGCGTGCAGAAGACAGCTCAAGAGAGTTTACAGAGCTCAAATCATGGACGATCTGCCCCTGCGGACACATCCGTTGATAGGTGCTTGATCACTCGAGAGAGCCAGAGCAAAACGCTAGTAACTGCTGTCGGGAGGAGAATAATGGTTATAGTATAATGGCGAACCCTACTGTCACATACGGGATTTCTACCGTTATAGATGGAATTCTTACTACCCTGGTTAAGGTCCAGAAGCCTGGGAGAATAGACATTTCGATTACAGGCTTGGCGCACATTACTGGGAATCTCGGCGTGTAACAGGGCTACGTGAAAGACATAAGCTTTTTTTGCATGGTAAATTTGTTTATGGGTTTGGACGACCTGTTGAATCCCGATTATCGAAGGCAGTCGTAGAAACTTTGCTTCCTGCGCGTCAAACTGGTAGTATCATGTTCAAGCCACCACAGCTTCCCCACATTCTTCCTCCCTCCACCTCTTCCCATACATGGCCCCATGCATAAAACAATCGCCTACCAGTTCCCATTCCGTCTTTCCCCCACTCTCGTCCCCCTTCTCCGCTGCATTACCCTCCGGTCTCAAAACCAATGGCACCCCACAAGCCTTAGCCAACACCACCGCATCCCCCTCCCTCACCCTCGCCGGCGCCGCCCCGAAATACCCATCCCTCCTCACATCAGCCGCCCACCCAGCATCATACCTATCATCCCCCCGACGTCAATAAACCTCGGCACCGCATCCGGAAACTGTATGCTCGGAAGCAAGTCACTCAACCTCTCCAAAACACTGCACATCCTGTGCGGATTAACCTCCTCCTGCTCGAGCCAGTAAAAGAGGGCGCGCATACGGAGCTTCCCGGTCGCGGGGGAGTCGACGTCTGCGATGAAGCGCGGGAAGGAGTCTGCCAAGAGGGTGCGGACGTACGCTGTGCCGACGCACCCCGGGGCTGGCCCGGCGGGGGGTAGGGGAATCTCTTCATGAAGTCAAGGAGGTTATTCAGTTTGTTGTTTTTCTCGAGAGGGTTGGGATTCATTGTCTTTGGCTTTTTGCTTGTCCTGTGGAGTTTCATTCGGCGTGGTGTCGTCGGTGGTGGTTGATGAGGTTGATGGATTGCGTGGTGGTGGGGTTGGGGATAGTGGCGGGGGGGTGTTCGAGAAAGTCTGTCCAGGACTCTTTGAGGGGTTTTGTAGTGCGCATCGATCTGCTTCCTTCGTTTTACGTCGTAATCACCCGCTATTCCGTCCCTGAGGCTGGCTGCGGAGGGGGGAGCTAGGCTGGGTTCGATGTCGGTGAAGGCCTCCGTCGTCAAGCGCTCGATGCGGTCGACGACGTGGCCGGAGAGGTGGAGTTTGGAGCCGTCTATCGCGCCCGGCCATGGTGCGCCCTTTAGAAGCTCTCCGCCAGATGCGCAGAACGCTCCTATGCTACTGTAACGAGAGGTGGAAGCAAGGAGTGGTTGGGCACTTGCGGCGCCGTGACTCCAGTCGGGGGACCAAGACGGCATCTCCCGGGATAATTCCGACACGGCCCGCTGAACGGAGAGGAGGTCGAAGCCGCCGGCCAGAGGGCTTATGAGAATTCCCTTGGCAAGACCGATGTAGAATTGAGCGGTAGGCATGCTGTAGTCGACGCGCAAGTTGATATCGCAGATGGTTGTGTCCGTCAAACCGAGAATGGCATAGACCTTATTCGCTGGGACCGTCGCGCCGTGGCCTCGAAACTGATTCAAAAGATACAGCAGGCTACGATCCTGCTTGCCACTTACGAGTGCCATGCGCAGCTCAATCATCTTGAGCACGGGGAGGTCGAGGCTGTGTCGTAACGCCAGTCGGCTCCTGCGGTCGCGCGTCGCGACGAGAGCTCGAATTAGCATCCCCTTCTCGAAGATATCCCAGGGTAGGCCGTTTCGCCCGGAAAGAAGAAGGACTTTCCGGGTGAGGGTGACTTCCTGATATGCTCTGTCAGCACTTGTAGACTTCGAAGATTACATGGACTTGAAACTAACCTACAACACCCACATGCGCGTAAAGTAGTGCGCTTCCTCAAAGCACTGCACCATGCACGCGTGCGTCTTGATCTCCTCATAGTCCAGCGCCCTGCCCTCGGCATCCTCAACCAGGTCCGCCAGGTGTCACAGAACGGCAAACGACGCCCTAGCATCCACCGAGGTCTCCCCGATCCACACGACAACCTGCGCTGCACGCCCGTAAATTTCCCTCATCCGCAGCACCTGCTTCGCGCACTCTTTTGTCCTTCTGTTTAATGCAGATGGCGTCCACCCACAGCGTTCGCTCCCCATGCGTCGGGCGAAGATTGTTTAATGCCCATCTTGAGATTCCTCGTGACGTCCTGGCGCCTCCCGTTGCAGCTGATTGGTGTGAGGAGCTTTTCCCCCGCGCCTCAGTGGTACGAAAGCGCTTCACACTCCAGATCGGGGTCACCGAGATCGACCGTTTCCATCTCGCACTCGACCATCTCCATATCGCTTCCCCGCCTGGAGCCGCAAGATGCTGGTATACATATCCCCCTCGGACCGGGTGGGCATCATAGTCAAAAGGATCATTCTCTTTAAAGGCGACTCCTGCGTTGGGACCCAGGAACGCTTCCAATTCCTTCTGGCGCTTCTCGTTGGCGATTATCCCCGCGCGCGTCGTCGAATTGTTCCTGCTCAAGTTATCCCTGGCAGCCTCTGCAGGCAGGTGGATGTCCTCGGCAATCTGCCCAAAGTGGTACTTCAAATCGTCAACATCGTCTTACATCTCGAGGAGGTCGATAACCTTGGGAATATTCAGGACCTTGGACGCGCCCATCTGGACCTTAGTGGCGACTTTTTTTCTTCCGAGGATGCTCAACATTGTAAGAGGGTGTAGCTGATGGTAATAACGGCGAAGGTATAAGGTAGTGATAGCATTCGCGCCCGCAAATAGCAGTTGTGGCTTGGAACTTGAAGAGGAGTTGTAGGGTAGACGAGATCAGATGCTGGGTAGGATTGAGACCCACACCGCTAGGCAGCAGAATTGATAGAGGACGGGCGCTTTAACAAACTAACAAACAAAATAAGTAAGAGTGTAAAGGTACATAGTTAGGTTTAGTACGAAATGCCGAGGCAAAAGCTAGGTGAAGGCGGAACCATTCGCTTTCGAAAGAGAGGAGACCAATTTGGCCATTTTTTATATATGGGACCAATTCTGGGCTCGCTCGGCTGGAGTTGAAGGAGTTGTTGCGGGCGCTGCGGCACAGCCTTCCGGAAATGGTTCTTTGGGTGAACACGCGCACCAGATCACTTTTAAACTCGATTGACAATCTCCCGCAGAGGCCTCTTTCTCAAAACTCTCCCTCCCTCTGGTCCATCCGACGGTCTCTTCTTTGACTTTACGTCCTGTTCCTGATTCTCCTCCTGCGGCTTCTTTTTCTCCTGCAGCTGCTTCTTCTTCTTCTGCTGCTTCTTTGCTTCCTTCTCCGCAATACCATACAGCTTAGCAATGGCCTCATGCCAGAGAGAGTCTTCGACCGACAATCCCAACTGCTCCCGACGATTGAAGAATTCCCAGCTGCGTTGGAATGCCGCCGATCTGAGCTGGGCCGTGTCGGTGCCCTTGGCCATCAGAAAATCGGTAAGCTTCACCCTCGTGACCGATGTGACACCCAGTGCCGTCCGAAAGTCACTCAAGTGCCAGGAACCCCGGGGCCAAATAAACGCCTTGATCATGGCGCGAACCTGGTCGCAATCCCGGTCAATCTCGGCCTGGGGGACGATGGCCGCTTCGTATCGCGTGACCGGCGACTCTGGCACGACCACTGAGCTCTTGATGGTTTCGACATACTTCCTCCTGATAGTCTTTAACAGATGTGCTGTCTCCGGGTTGGGTTTCTTCAAGTCAACAGCACCATCAATGCTGTCGAGAGCCTCGTGCATCATGACGTTTTCCATGGCTTGTTCGTAGGTCCTGAATTTCGTGTTCGCTGCCATGAGTCTCTTCGCAGCTTTATCGCGGCGGGTTGTAGGGGAGGGGGGTCGCTCAAGCTCAGCCCGTTCCTCCGCAACTAGGCGACTATACTCGTCGATTTCGTCGTCGGTCAAATCAGGACAGAGAGCTTTGCGCGCCGCTTTCTGCTTAGACTTGGGAAGTTGGTCGCTAATATAGTCCATGAGGCGATCGCGGAAATAGTTGACGGGGACATCGTCAATCGTGTGATCACGGCCGAGACGACCACCGGTGATGTACCTGAACCCATGATTCGTACAGCTCGCATCGCCACCACCCACCAGCGCGTCCCACCAGATGATCTGGATGGCCACCACCTGTTTCGTATCGGCGCTGAGCTTCGCCGCCGAGCTCAAAGCATCCAGGAGTTCCTGGTTGGATCTCCCATCGCGGGGTACAGAATACGGTGTCTTTGGTTCTCCGTTGGGGCCGTTCGGGTGAGCTGGCGGCACATCCCATTCGGGGGTTTCTTGGTGACCAGGCATGCCCGAGAGGACCTTGTGGTAGACATCGGTGCGCTGTCCGTCCTTCATGTTTTTAATAGCATTCTGCACATCCGAAATGACTTTTTGCAAAGGAACATCCTTGAACGTGACCTCCTTGCCGTTACTCCGGACAAACTTTAGCTTGGGCTCGACGACCCCGCCAACCATGTCGGGCAAAGACAAGTAATAAGACATGGTGATGAAGTTTTTAAGCATCTCCGTGTCGAACCCTTCTGGGGCGTGCGTTTCAAGCCGCTGCATGATTAACTACATGTACCAAACCAAAACCAAATATGTCAGTAATGCCAGCCACTAGGGTACCAGGGAGCTATCGAGTTCAGAAGAAGAAAAAGAGAAAACTCACATCTTTCTTTGCGCGAGGCGACATCTTGCAATTTATTGCCTCAGTACCTTCCAATAGTGTGCTAACTGAAGTTGAGGAGATGTTGAGAAGAAAGATTTACGCGGCCATCCGTCGCGTCCGTTTGTCCGTCGCGTGTTGTCGTTTCTATCAAATGCAAATGTTTTGGTTGCACTTGGTCAGCGCAAGGGACCCCTCCTGGCGTCTTAGGTGGGGGGGGTCACAGTGGACTAACCTTGTTATGACGCCACTAACGTCAGTGGTGGGTCCGGAGACTCGCTGCTGACGAGTGGGATCTCCCCCCCTGAGAGGGGGAAAAAAAAAGAAAGGAAAAGAGTAATCAAATGACGTGTTCGTTGGTCCGATCATTGCTCCGATAGGTAAGGGTGCCAACTTATTCATCTTGTTTGGGTTAAAAGCTGTAGACACTAAAAAATAAATGCAAGAAAGAAAAGTGGCACACAAACACACAAAAGCAAACATCTCCACCCCCGTCTCCTCTCCTCCTTCCCCTCCTACCCACCAAGGCACCCTCACCAACTCCCCTTCATCGAGGCAGTCCGCCACCCCTCGGCACATCCACCCCCTCCAACAGCTTCGCCCTATTTTCCTTGCCTCGAAACCAGCTTGCAATCCACCAAGTAAGAAAGGTAACTGCCGTCAACGGCACACAAATGGAAACAAAAAGCCGAAAGGCATCCCCTCGGAATATCCAGGCGTCGACCATGTTTGGAGAATCTCTCCATTCGAGGATGCCGCTTTGGAAGAAGGACTTTGTGTGTCTCGCGAGTTAGTCATTGCCATGTAAGTAGGGAGGAGCCTTGAAAGGCAAAGCGAGGCAAGACAGGGGACAAGACAGGGCACTAGCTAGGGAGACAAGACAGGGAGAAAAGCTACCGAAACAAGCCATTGAGCGACAAGGGATGGATTCAAAGTAGGGAGGGAGTCAAGATACGGAATTTACAGCGGGAGGCGAGGATTGAAGAGAAACAGAGCCAGAACTTACCGTAAGAAAAGTAGCCGGCAAAAACACCATGGTGAGCACCGTAATCACGCGCATCGAAAACGTTTCCTGCTCCGTCTTGATGGCAATTTTTTGCATAAAAATGGCCGACTTGCGACCGTGTTCGGCATAGATGCGCGAGACCTGGAGGTTGCGGAGCTGGAGGAGGTTTTCAAACTTCAAATACAACAATCTTTAGTTGGACGGTTGGGTAGGGGTAATAGGGATACACGGAAAACTCACCAGCGCCTTCCCCTCCTCCAACTGCTTCTTCATAGACACCAACTGCGCTTCGCGTATCTCTAGACTCCGAATAATGGCGCGGAGTTTCGGAAGGAACTGGTTCGTTGCCGCTGTGAACCCCTTCTTGCGGTCGTTGACCTGTTTCACCCCTGCACCGGTATTATCGTCCGTGTCGACGCCATCCCAGTCTGAGATGGCAAGGTTGCTAAATCGCTCTTCCACGTCCCGCAGTGTGGCGATGCATAGATGGACGGTTAGTCTCCCTTCTTCCAGACGTTGGCCGGCGATATTGATGGTTTGGAGGTCTTGGTAGTTGAACATTTCGAGCGTTAATATGTTCCCCGTGCCTTCTTCGTCCCTGGTTGCCCACTTGCGGCTGTTCCAGGATGCGGCGCGTAGAAAGTCAGGAACGACGTGCCAGCGCCGGTTACGGCTTCTTGTGCCCGTATCAGTCGGCCTTTTTTCGGACATGCCTGTGGACATGGGGGTGGCGCTAAAATAGGGTGGTGATTTGCTGACCGGAGGGTATGCGCCTCGCATCGTGTCGGCTCGTCGTGGTGTGTTTTGAAAGTGTGGCTCTCGGTCAACAGGGGCTGTTTTGGCCTTGACCAAGATGGGTCGGATGCTTTCGTCCATATCACGAATGAACCAGCGCCAGTTCTCTTCGCACCATCGAAAGTAGGATAGCAGCGTGGCGAGAGACATCTCAAAGAGAGCTACTACATCAGCGTCGATAGAAGAAGCCCGTAGCGCGGGGAGATCGGCCGTATCCTCCATGATTCGCTTCTGCATCATGTCGTTGCCTTTGATGGTGATCCAGAGCGTTCGTCCGTTCAAGACGTCAAACGAGTGATAGACGGCCATTTGTCGCATCGACCACGGCCACTTGGCCTCGGGTGCTCGTTCTACTGCTCTCAACAAGAAGCAGTGACGAATCTCGCGTCCAGACCGTCCGAGTGGTGCTACGAGGGGTTGCCGCGTGCTCAGAGTCACGGTATCGTCATAGTGAAAATGCGACAGACAAGCATCGACTGGTTCATCCTGATCGCCAAAGGCAAAGACGTGGTCCAAAAAGCCAGGGTCAACTTGATGATAGACGAGCAAAAACAAAAGCATTCGCCGCGTGCAGTTGAGCGGAGCTCGAGAGTGGTCTGACTCGAGAAATCTGTTGGCAGATATATATTAGGTTGCCATTTGTCAACGAAGAGAGAGAGAGAGAGAGAGAGAGAGAGGGACCAACACATGTCGACATCTGGGATCTTTTTGACCGCGGAGCAGATGACCTTCAAGAGACTTTTTGTCTCTGACTTTTGTGGCCAGGAATCCTTTTGGTGGTTCATGTAGAGTTAGCAAAAGAAAAGAGTTAGGCAGAACCTTGAATCTGAAAAGAAAGAAAAAAAAGGAAAGAAAAAGAAGAAAAAATTGGTCATCAGGGTACATGGGCGTACTTCTCTCTCCCGGAGGAAGCTCCGAGAATAACAGCTGGGCCTTGTGGGCATCCTCAAACAAGTCATCTTCATTCTTATCCAGATATTCGCAGTACGTTTGCAGCGCTTGTTTCGGATGTGTTCTCTTCAGAATCGTGCATGGGTCTGGGTATTTTTGCGATTCTCTGCACGCCTGGTTCAGGCGATCGTAAGGGTCGAGTTCACCCATGGTGATTGAAGGGAGTGATGATGATGCCGCAGCAGTTGACAGAGACAAACCTGTTGGTACATGGCTGTGTTTAAAATTATTATCGTCCTCGGTGTCGGACATGATTTTGTGTTGTTTTTTTCGCATCAGGCTCTGATGCGCCCGACACGGCGCGTGCACTGTCTGCCCACCCTCCTCGGCAAGGTGGTGGTTCTAGACAGGCAGATTTTTAGGGGGGATGGAGGGAGAATTTCACCGATTTACCCAGTTAGGCGACGAAGCTCGGCGCGTCCAAGACAAATTCATTCCCCCACCCCGGTCTACCCGACATTAACACAATCGCTGCAAAGAAAAGCCCTAAAGGTGGGGTAATTACCGGGTCGGTTCGGGGAGCAACACCTGTTCCGTGTGGAACTTTGGGCGCAGTACAACGCATTGTGCTTGGACGAAACTGAATGTCTATTGGCTATAAATCAGAGCCTTCCCAAACCCACCCCTGTTCAACAATCCTGCAGGTGCAGGTGATATGCACTCATCTATCTGTGCCATCCAGTCTCACTTTGGGGACGGCGTCAACTTGGTCACATCCCGGAGCCTTTTGATCAGTTTTCTCTCCTCCTGTGAAGATATAAAGCCATCTTGTCAGTGATAACAGAAAACCCCAAATGGAAGCAAGCACTATGAGTACCTTGGTCAACTCCCGTGGAAGCCAGAATCCATAACGTTCCGCCTGGTTCTATCATTATATGGTCAGTATGGTGGTTTGTGAGGTGGCTTGTGAGGGGAGCTTGTTGCACATGCTTCAACCTGGATCGAGCCGTCCTTGAATCTGTTGCGGAGGAAGGACTCCAGAACATCTTGGTTGATATGATAGTCAGAGACTGTCTGCCAGCGCATGTTGGAAGTTGGTGTGCAGAAAGTGGAAATGATGGTGAGAGGAGGATGTGATGCTCGAGAACCCTCGGTTGACGGTGCACTACTATTCTTATATCTTTTATGTGACAGTAGCAAGGCAAGACAGTGATATTGCCGTCAGACATGTTCCAACTCTTGTCTACAACACGCCGACTCTCCCTCCCTCTCATGACTTACCATCTCCCTCCGCGAGTGTGTCCAGAAATGGACGCCGCCGTATGCATTCAGGCCCAACCGAAATCTACGACATTGTCGGCCGGCAAATGAGAGGGCTCAGAATTCGGTGCGGCCGGCAGTAGGACTACATGCCGGGCTATGTGATTGAAGACGGATACCAGTTGAAGCAAAAATGCCGCCCCCGATTGCGCGGTTACCGACAAGGCTGTGAACGAGGTGGTTGGTAGGCTCCCAGAGCCTGGTCTTGCGTGCGCCCCGGCAAATACTCAAAAGTGTAGTTCCGATGGGCCGAGACTCGAGAAAATATGCAGGAGCAGAGCCGCATTGCCCGGCTTTCTTGTATGCGAGGTGCCACAGAGGTAGGCGCGTGATAACTCTGTGAAACCAATCATTCTTCCGAGGGGCCCCCATGGGCCATGCCTCTAGAATAGAAACACTCCTCCTCGTCCCAGTGAATTACTTCTCGGCCTAGACTGCATGGCGCATCTGCAGCTCAGCCCAAGAGTCAGTTCGCCAGGCTGTATGTATTATAGAATACTAGTTGGGTGTCGGTGGGTGTGTGTCTTGGTGGGAATCAGGGCGATATTTCCTGATGCTCTATTGCTGAGTCCACTGCGTCCGTCAAAAGCCAAGATTGAGAACTTTCTGGTGAGTGCGAGGAAGCAGTTCCAGATCACGGGTACTTGGCGAGTTGGAGAAACCATCTCTTGCCTGAGCTAAAGTCCTCGCATGCCCAATAAGGGAACTTTTTCGAGTAGATACTTGTTGCCTCCCCGACTGGAGCCGGCCCCAAAACCATGTTCCAACCTCATCAACATCGATGGGACCCAGCCCAGTCAATAATCTCGACCCAAGAACCATCGTTTCTCGGCCATGCGCAGCTGTCTTATTTGCTTTCTTTCTTCCTGATAATAGGGAAGTAGCCGCATCAGTTTGACGTCGTCAACAGGGTGCAGGGTGTTAAGGGCCGATCCAGTGGTGGGTCCCTCGCGGACCAACCGATACCTTGACGCGGGAAACAAGTGTAATTGTGTGAAGGACTTACTGGTGTCAAGCGCCGGGGGAGAGTGATTACAAAGTAGCCTTCGAATTCCTGCAGGTTGCACTTGTCAATGACTGCTGCGTTGCGCCAATGACTCGAGACCAAGTGGAAAAAAGCCTCTTACTTCTGGATCGATCATTTCGTCTGGGAAAACACGTCGTAGGTATTTTATCAGCTCCAATCTGTGTAGCCGATAGTTGGGGATGAATTCCGTGGAGATGTCCATTGCAAATCAGAGCATCTAGTTGCTCAGGTGGCGAGGAATGTGAGGTTGTCGTGAAAGGTGGGGTAGCATGTCACCACGGGGGGCGCAGTCTCTTGCGAGGTGGCCTTCCAAGCTCCCACAAATTTATGAGGGGCTGGGCTGAAAGTGTGAAAGCGTGGCGGGGCTTTCAGCGCGGCTCTTTGCATTGCCAAAGCAACAGCTGAAACAGGGCTCTCCTCTTCACCCTGGTCATACTTGACAATGACCCAAGGATGTTTTTCAAGTGAAACAAAAGATTCACACCTTCGAGCTTTCCTCTTTGACAACAGGAATGTGAGTATTGACTGTCCATCTGCGTCCTTGGCAAGCATGGGCGTACAGGTCAACGAGACTGGAGTCGAGCCATCCCCAACAATACGTAAGACACGCAACTGGAATGGTAAACTTATTTCCTAGTGCGGTGCCTCGCGAGACCGCTGACGTGTAAAATCCGAGTCTGATGACAGGTGTCAGGAAATGTGTCGCAATGACCGAGGCAGTGAGATGCCGGAGTTGGCCGCTGGAACGTGTTGTTTCCCGATAGGTTCATCCAAACCGACAGTTGGGCGCCAAACCGCACAGCACATGGTCGTTGTCGCACAACATTAACTATCCTGGAGAAACTTGGGCTGTAGCTTGAAAACACGCATCCGCCCCAAATATCCTCCAGCCAGAGTGCAGTTCCGCACCGCCTTTTGGTGCCGATCTTGTGCCCCGAGCGGCCCCTACCCGCTCCCGAGCAACCTCGGGTCGACGCCGCCTGACATACCAAACGTGATTGATGAAGATGGCGCTACTCTAAAACTGGGACTGCGACTGCTGGCTCGGATCCTCCCCATGATCATCTCACCAACATGGTCGTCCATGGTACACATTTGCAAGGGCTGACTGTGCGCAAAGCCAGACCTCGTTAGCCTCTCGAAGGTCAAACGCGGAGAGATTTGAAATTGGCTTACCACAATAGGTGTTTGCTGGCTTCCTTGGTCACAACTCTCAGAACCTCTTGCAACGCTTTCTCCCCACTCTTTTGCTCGTCATCTTCCCCCACTTGGATGAAGACGATTGAAAGACTGCTTCGCAGACTTGCGCCCGAGTCTCGGAGCGGCGCGGCCACCTCGGGCATCTGGTCTTCAGGGAAGATGCCGTTAGTGAGAATGTATAGACTTGGAGGCTCTGTCGCACTGTATATCACACTTCCACCCGCGCCCCGGGTTCCTATCGACTCCCGCAGCATGTCACTGAGCCACAGAGAGATACCCGACTTGTCTACGTGTTTTTTGAGTCGATTGCTTTCAGCTAGTCTCTTCCTCGTTTGTTTCGCCAGTTCTTTGCTGCTGGCATTCTGATGGTCGATTTTCTGGTCAGACAGATAGAAAAGCCGCACACCATCGTCAGGTGCCCGATGCTTCACCAGCTTGACGATGGTCTGCACAGTGTTGGCCGCATTTTCCGTGTTAACGCCGGAGGAGTCGTCGACCAGGATTCGCTGCGATATTAGCTTTCCCTTCTCATATATGGTTTGGCTGGTCAACTTACGTGGTTGCGGCCCGGGTAATGCACAGGCTTGTTCAAGAATTTGAGTGGTCTCTGCGCCCGTGGTTTGAAAGGACCAAGACTGTTAAGCTCCTGATGTAGCTCGGGGAACTGTTTATCAAGCTTGGTTTTCGACTTGGAATTGTGCCAAGTAACAAAGGTCCCCACCGTGACCTTTGGTGGCTCTCGTGGTCCTGGTTGCGGCCCGGTATTGAGTTTTGGCGCCACCGGTTTAGGGCTTCGCTCTTGCGGGGACTGCAGCGGGCCGGGTTGGAGCGGACTCGGCTGGGTTGGCTCGTCGTCAGCCTCTCGGTGAATTGTTGGGTGCACTGGTGCCTTCTGCACCACCGACTTCTTGGATATTGTGGCGCCGGTCAACCGCTGGGCCGCTGCGTTCCATGCTGAAAGAAGTGCGCGGGCTTCAAGGCGGTGGGAAGGGTCGGGTTGAAGCAGGTGCTCCAGGACGAATTCGCTGATAGCACACAGGGTCCGCTGGTTTTCCTTCCCCGGGCACTTCTCAACAGCTTCCTTGTGCTTTTCGTGCACTGATTCCAGGCGCTCCCTTTGGCTTTTGTGAAACCCTTTCTCGTACCCCGACTTCTTCGATCCCCCCGATATACCTTCGTTCTCCTTGATGCGCTGCTTCCGGTAATCATTGCGCCCTGTCTCTCCCAATACTGACAGAATGATGAGATTGCTCAGAAGGCACCCTAAGCTCCATATGTCCGCCGCTTGTGTAAATGGCGGTGTGATAACGGTATCTATCTCAAGATGTTTGCAACATTCGGGTGCCACTATCGACAAGAGTCAGCCCCAAGAAGTGCACAACAGGTGTCAGCCTACTGTATTCTTTGTCGCCATCGTTGTGGGGGAATTCTCCATGGCTGTCTGGCTTCGCAGATTTGCCAAAGTCGGTGATCTTGAACATCCACGGCACTGCAGGGTCATTCTTGTCACCCACAGCCACAATATTAGATTCCTTGATGTCTTGGTGAGTCCTGCCAACAATCAGAACATTGTTTTCCCATGGGAATCTCGACAGACCAGTGGCGGATGTTACTCACCTTCCAGCCGCATGAATAGCAACGAGCCCCTGGAGGAGGCATCTAAGCAGTTTATTCCAGAAAGGGAGAATGTTGGACTTGTCCAGCCGTGGGCTGATGACTGATCTACCGTCGGGTGACCTGTAGAAGTCGTTCAAGCTCCCCCCAGCCGCAAACTCGAGAATTATGGTCCACCTCTTTCCCTCGGGCCCGGGTTGTTCGAAACAGCCAAGACATTGGGTGACATAGTCAAAGGGGCTGGCGACACTCGGCTCCATGTCGGGGATCTCTAGGACCGCCATGGGGTCCCAGTTTTCCAACTTTGCATAAATGTCTAGCTCATTTTCCCATGATTTCTCCAACTGGTCAAACTCATTCTTATCCTCCGTAGGACCGATTTTCTTGAACACGACAGTGGGGGGATATTTCCGATCGATGATGCAGCAGGGACAGAGATCGGCCTTGGTGACAACACCGTCGTCGCCTCCGCCTCCGCCCCGCTCGGAAAGCGGAACCTCTCGGGCAGGAATAATCTGGCGCTGATGCAGGGCTTTGCGGTAAATCGTCTTTGGTCCCAGCTTCAACGGTGTGAAGCGCCATTGATGTTCCTCGAACCTTTTTTGCAGGTCGGCCGTCGCTGGATCTTTGGGCCAGTTCACTGGCCAGCGCAAAACGGGAAGGTTACTATCATCCACACCAAGGCGCTTGAAGGTGTTGATGAAGTGAGTTTCGTTGTCTCGCGCAATGTAGCACAGAATGGACCAAACTTGAAGCCACGTATCGGCAAGTGTTTTGGGGCCGATGCCAGTGTTTTCGTCGAGAAGCTCTGAGATTCGGTTGTTGGTCTGCCAGTATTCACGCAGAGCCTCGTCGCAAATGAAGTCTCTTGTTTCGCCACTGCCGTCAACCCCTTGGTGGTAGTGTGGTCGGCTTGTATTGGAAACAAATTCTTTGAATTCCTGCAGCTTGATTTGGGTTATTGTTGGCGAGGGTAGGTTCTGCATGCTGAGGCGTAGCGGGTAGCATCACACAACATCGTAGGTTGCAGGTGGTGTCGACGCAGCGTGAGAAAAAAAAGGGTGCATGTCCACGTCTTTTTCCCGACTTCGGGTGTTGCATGAGGGGTCCCGCCTTGAGCCCCAAGCCCCCCAAGGCAGACCGAATTTGCACTGACAGGTGGCGGTCCAGGCATATCTAGCGCAATTTCCCGGGGACTTGTGGCCAATAACAAGATGGACAGCTCGCCAGGCCCGAACACCTGCGTCGGGGGCTGCATCCGGGTTGGCGTTGCAATTGGGTCTGTTGAATGAAGGAAACATAGGAAATATGACGACGGTGAAAAGGGAAACGTTGAATCGAGGTGACTGCTGAAACTTCTAGGTCATGTTTGAGTTGGGGGTTTGTCCTTTTGCAACCCCACCAACCCACCTTAGCGCCTGGAGACTGGAGAGACGCGTTGGGGAAGGCACGTCGCGGAAGATCAGCGAAGACCAAAGGATAGCCCCAAAATCGCAACCATTCCTAAAAAGACCCCTTCTGAAATTAAATCAAGATTGATGCGATTGCGAAGTCTGGTACTTCTTGCAGTTCCGATGAGAACTAGCTGTTCCCACCCTCGTCATATGAATCCGATAAGTCGAACCCGACAGTTGAAGCTTGCCGAGACCCACTGTTGTTCAGCCCTGATCCGCGACGTCCATTGGTTGTTGAGACGTATTCAGGCAAGCTAAGCCCCGAAAGTCTTTGGGTTGTGACGTCTGCTGCCTGAGAGCCTTGTTACCTTTTGCCCTTGAACCTTATGTTTCTCCTCTCCTACTCGACCCTTCAGCTGTGTTCGATACCTGGAGTTGAGGGTTGAACACTGGACGACATCAAAGATGTACTTGCTTCAGCGAGCCCTCGCAGTTTGCGTTGTGGCCGTTGGAACGGTGGCAACTGGGCCCTTAACGCAAGTCAGCTCGAGTTGAATGAGAGCAGCTTTTAGGCATGATGCAGCCGCCGTCGATACCGCGCCTACATCTCGAGAAGCTTGATAAAGGCGAGGTCCTGGTCAAATCCATCATGCTTCTGAAACCAAACCCCCAAGGTGGCGTCGCCAACGCCGTCCTAAGCGTGACTGGCACAATCCACTATCATATACCGCCTGGATCACTTCCGTCGCACCCTCGGCACAATTGGGCTATCATACCTTGGGTGTTAGCATCGTGACCGCAACTCCCCAAAGTCACAATATGGTCCGTCCCAATCCCGAATGATTTCAGTTACTTCTCACCCTGGTTAGCCAAGGAGGCAATGCACATTACGCGGTTGGAAAACGAACCAGCGACTAAACTTCTAGCGGTCTTCGCCATCGCCGGAGGCGTCACTTTTAGGGGCTGCATTGTCTAGCTTAGATTTCCAGAACTGTGCATTACTTGCCTCCGGAGGGGTATGTACATCAAGACATGGCCCGGGTCGGTTCCCCAGTGGTCTTGACTTATTCGGTCCGGATCATCGGGATCAAGGTAATGATAGTCATGGTCTCATTTATGATCTATGTCGTCAATCGGTTCAGCCCATTCTTGGCGTGCTGCCGCAGTGCCATTTGCTATCCCAAAGCTGCGTATCCAGTCTGGTCCACAAGTGACCCCCTTTGGACGCTCATTCTGGCTTCTGCCCGATAGTCATATGAAAGGTGTAATAGGCATGGACGCTTGTATCGTTAACCGCCTTCCTTACATCCACCAAAAGCATCTCAAACTGTTCGGTCGACCAGCCGAGGCCCCGGGTGAATCCACCAACGGCAGCGGGGAGGAAGTCAAGCACAATAGCCTTGTTATAAAGCCCGGCTTTCTTGTAATTGGGATCTTTGGGCCAAGAGCCGACGGGAACCTTGTACTTTTCCGTCTTGACGTTGACAAACCCGGCGTCCTCGATCAATCCTTGGGATTTTTGCTGGCCGTGCAAATCGAGCCCAAACTTTAAAAAGCCTTCGCGCAGAAGACTGATGAACTCGGTGTATGCATACTTGGCAGGAAGCGAGTTGTCGTCACTCCTGATCACATACAGAAAGTCCTGCAGTTCAATCCAGCCTCCGGGCTTCAAAGCGGTGTACGCCTGGCGCAAGAGGCGGGGGATGTCTTTGATGGCCAAACACATGTGGCGGAGGTGGATGTAGTCGAGGGAGTTGGCTTCTTCAACCCAATCTGTCTCGGCATCGTCGACGATGAACTTGACATTCGGAGGAACCCACGAGGGCTGGATCGGGCTCAGATCGATTCCTGTGATGTCGGCGCCGGGATACTCGTCGGCCACTGGAAACAGATCTTGTCAGCAGTGGGTCAAAATAAGCAGTCTTGGAAGGTGGAGTTCGCACTGTCGATCGCCCAGATGCCGGTGCCGGTGCCCACATCAAGGACCCGCTGCGGGTTCTCCAGCGGGGCAAGGTGCAGTTTCCCCCCGCACAGGTGAAGCACCAAAGAATGTTTCATGTCCTCCCGATTCTGCTCTTCATTGTCGTTGGGAACGAGGTATCGCCCCTCCTGGTATTTGTGGTAACGGCGATTGTTCTCGAAAACGTGGTCGCGGATGCTCGACGAAATCGAAGTAGTGACCGCCGATTTGATGTCGTCGAAATACCCCTCATCATGGTCGACCTCAACGATCACGTCACCGGCTGTCCCAACATTCGGGGCAGTCTCAGGCTCAATTTGGGTCGACATGGCTTTGGTCTGGTGAGGCCAGTTCGCGGTGAAGTTCGGACGGCGTTCATTGCGGGGAAAGAGGCGCCGACAGGCGGTCACGCGGTGTTTTGGGAAGGACTGGCCAGAATCCTAAATGCAAGTTGGGGACTCCTGAGCCAATTGATGGAGGCCCCACATCAACTCTCTCCTGATAGTTATCGTCTGAACTAAGAATAGGTGGGCACAGGGATGGCCACTTCGCTGCTTCTGGATCTGGAAGTGGGGCGCCCGCTGAACAAAGAGCGAGACATGCTGAGAAGAACCGTTGCTTTCATTGGGGAAGAAGGACCGCCACAGCAGGAGTCCAGGTATCCATTAGTCCTCCGTTGCGCCTTCCCGAACGAGCTTCCCTCGCTTTGGGGAATGTCAAATTCGAAAGATCCGCGCTCCAGCCAGAAGGGAGAATCTTACAGCAACAATCGGAGTTTTATTTTCCGAACCGAGGGCTTTGCCCACACGCTTCATTTATGAATAGGGAGTCTTTCCGGCCTACCTTGCGACCTGGTTTTGCCATCGCGAGCAACCGATCAATCCCATTTTGATCCATCTGCGTCGTCTGCTGTTAAAGGCCCAAAGCCAGGAGATCGGGTTGAAGCTACGGAAGCATTCAAGCAAGTCTGAAAAGTGGATTGGCGTCTGACAGATCAAGGCTCGCAATGAAATTAAAGACACATGCTTTCAGGAGCATATATTCCTACGGGCAGCACTCTTGATGTCACTCCTCCGGTCTACAGCACGGGATAATGCGTATTTCCCGAGTTTGTCTCACTCAGTACCTGCAATGGTTTTGCAGAAATAACCAAGCAACATAATGCCACGCAGGCTCAGGAAGTAAATGAAAATATCCCGGCATAGCATCAAGCGCAGCATGGATTGCGACTTTAGAGGAGGCCAGACGGTGGCGCCCAACATTTACGGACCCGGATCCTCCAGAGGTTTCACCGATACTATGTCACTTTCCATATATAATGGCATCACGATGGCTTGTCAGCATATCATCTACTCCAATGTCGTTTCTCGTCAGGCTGATGAGACTTACTCTTGTTGGGGAAGAAAAGCGTCACTGAAGCCGGTAGCAGAAACGAGAAATAGTCGTGGCCTGAACGTGAGACACTGTGTAACTCTGTCTTAGACGGTTTGCTCGTGGGCGCTTTGGGGGCAATTGGCTCATCAAGATGGTGAAATTGATCTGTGGAGTATTAACTTGAAAACGGCATGTGCACACGAAGACTGCCTTCCGTGTCTGAATGCTTCGCAGGCCTGTGGTGGGGCTTTTCTTGAACATCATGTTTACCCGGGAGATGTGATTGGAGGAAAGACACAGACCTTGCGGGGAATTGCGACGATATTGAACCTGGCGCGACCATGGAACTGGTTAATAGCAAGATATTTCCCAGAGAAGTTGCTGGCATGCTGTCCTGTCAACTTCACCTCCTCTCGTTCAAAAGGAAGCCGCGTCCCTGACTTCTGGGGCAACGTAGTGGACACCACGCCCCCCATGACGCGTTATCTGCTTCTGCTCGCCAGCCCGTGGCTCGCATCTGCTCAAGACACGTTAGGACTGGCAAATGGGTACATGAATTTGCGCACAGCAAATTTCGAAATTCAGCTCGTCCGGGATGCCCAAACTCTCGCTTCCCTGCGACCAACCGGCAGTAACTTTGACTTCCTTCCCTTCGACTACCTCCCACGGCGTGCACGCAATGGCCAATATCACTGGGGTGATTTGACTGTGCGGTACCGCGCAGCCAACACCTCCACTTCCACTTGGGCAGATGCCAATTCCGCCGCGTCGCGAAAACCAGTGTCGTTACTACGCACCAGCTCGATCTCAGCAGCAAACTTGGCCCCAACACTGCCGACGTCGACTCCATTGAATGTCAGCCGCGAATGGCTAGACATTTTCGGCGATCTTGGCCTGCGCTTCACGCTCACCAACACCGCAAAGATGGCCCTCGAACTTGGTAGTCTAGGATTCCCCGCCGAGTTCAACAGCATCCTCACCGGGCGCACTGCCGATCAAATCCAACAGCGATGCTCGTTCACAGACCCGTATATTGGCATGCACGCTGGATATTTGCGCGTGACTCCGGTCCGCGGAACAGGCCCAGCCCTGCTCGTCACTCCCCTTGGCGACACACCCTTTGAAGCCTGGCGCAACTTGGCCGAGCCATCATTTTCGGATACAGGTTACGGGTCTCAGACATTCGAGGGCCTGTATGAGTGGCAGACCCTTACCGCTGGGTGGGCCGCCCGTGAATGGGCGGCAGCCGAGCCGTGGAACCCTCCGTCGTCCCGCGTTCTACAGCCAGGGGAATCTCTGTCAGTGGGGTTACGGTTCTCACTGGCCAAGAACGGTGTGCGCGACATTGACACTGCTTTGGTGGGCGTCGGCATTCCTGTCGTCGCCGGTGTGCCTGGCTATGTCGTCCCTCGTGGTGTCCCCGCGCAACTCTTGGTTCGGATGCCAGCAAACCTCACAGTTGTGTCGACCAGGGTTCATCCGCCAGGCTCGCTAATTGTGCTTCAAGTCAAGAACACAACCTACCAGATTACTCCTGATCTGGTGGCATGGGGGAGGGCACGGCTCTCTCTAGCGTACTCGGACGGTCGGGTACAGACGGTGCACTACTGGATAACCAAGGCGGCAGACGAGACAGTGTCAGATCTTGGTCGATTCCTGACAACGCGGCAGTGGTTCAATGACACGACAGACCCGTTCGGTCGTGCGCCATCGATCATGTCATATGACTACGAGAACCGCGCAATCGTCGTCCAAGACAACCGCGTATGGATTGCGGGGCTCAGCGATGAGGGTGGTGCGGGTTCCTTTCTTGCTGCTGCAATCAAACAAGCAGTGCAGCCCCAGGCTCAAGAGGTTGCCAAGCTGGAGGAATTTGTCGACAGAGTTCTCTGGGGACGTCTGCAGAACGCTGACTACTCGGTACGCAAGAGCTTGTTCTTTTACCAGCCATCCCTCGTGCCGGGGTTTTCCTACGCAAATGATGTAGACTGGAGTTCTTGGATGTCATGGGACCGTTCAAAGGCGTACTTGACCGACCGAGCTTACAACTATGTTCACGTTGTGGCAACTTACTGGGCATTGTACCGTGCCGGCCGCGCTCATCCGGGTATCCTTTCACGCCACACGTGGGATTGGTATCTTGATCAGGCGCATAGTACCGTTATCAGATGCATGACTAGCAATGTCGGCTACTCGCGCGATGGATTGATGGGAGAGACGGTGCTTGGCGAGCTCTTGCAGGACCTCATCCGCGAGGGGCGCACCACGCAAGCAACTAGCCTAGAAGCCAGTATGCGCACCCGCGCTCGGCAGTGGGATGCATCATCCAACCCATACGGCAGCGAGATGTCCTGGGACTCAACAGGTCAAGAGGGAGTTTATTATTGGTCAAGGTTCGTCCGCCCTACCTTCTTGTGGAAGCTCGGAAAACGTCAATTCTAACCTCTGCAAGGTACTTCGGCTACAACGCAACCGCGACCAAAACACTTAACACAGTCCTCGGATATTCTCCAACCGTGCCGCATTGGGGATGGAACGGCAATGCACGGCGCTACTGGGACAACCAGTACGCAGGCAAAACACGACGCATCGAGCGCCAGATTCACCACTACGGATCCGCGCTCAACGGTCTTGTCCTTCTTTCTGCCTTCCGCAATGACCCTGCAGACACATATCTCTTACGTGTCGGGTATGGCGGAATTACCGGTCCCCTATCAAGCATCAATCACGAGGGTTTTGCCTCGGCATCGTTCCATTCATGGCCCGACACACTCAGGTGGGATGGCTACAGTGGGGATTACGGTCCGGGCTTCGTCGGACTGGCTCTTGGGTCATGCACTTACCTTGTTCATGACAAGGACCTTGAAAGCATGGTTGTTTACGGTGGGACTATGACACTGACAGGGGAAGCATTGACTGTGATACCTCAGGATGCCTTCCGGAGACGGATCTTTGTGGGCCCAATGCGGCTGTTGGTTTCCATCGACGCTGGAGTCATTTCAAGTTTTAGTTTTCGCATTTCCGACTCCATTTTGTCTTTGACATTGAGTCGGAGCGGAGGGCCTGCAGCACTAGCAGCAGTCATGTGGCTCGAGACAACGGGCTCCGCCAAATACGTTGTCACAACTCCGGGTTTATCACAAACAAGGCTGGGATGGAGAGTTCCCTTAGGAGACTCGCCAGTCAGTGTCACTGTTACAGCTGCTTGATGCGAGCAAGAGTTTTCCGACAAGTGCCAGATTTTTGACCACTCGCAATTGGTCCGCTCATAGTTTCACCCCGGGCATTGGCTGTCCAATCGATCTCTCTTGCTTCGCCACCGTGGCCGCCCACTCAGCCCCATTCTTGGCATGTCTGTATCTCATCCAGCACTCTTCAGCCATCCCAGAGAGCCTGCTACTGTTTCCGCTCGTGCGAATGGCGTGCGACTCTTCGACATGGACCCGCTGAGCACGATCGCATCAGTTGCGGGGATTATCACGGCCGCCTCGGAAGCTATCAAGATCCTTGGTCCCTATATCAGCGCAACCAAGGACGCTCCCAAGCTCGCCGGACAGCTCCATTCAGAGCTGCTCGCTACTAGAACCATCCTCACAGGCTTGCAACATCTTGCGCAGAGTTTCTCCGCTAGCCTGGAAAGCACCGCCTCTATCCCAAGTTATGCGCCTCTAATACCCGCTGATCACGTCATCGCTAACTTCACAGACGGGGTGCTCTTGTTTTCCGAACTCAATGGCCTCCTTCGAACTTTGCCCGCCCTCGAAGGTGGGAATACAGGGGTCCGCGTTCTATCTTCATGGCAATGGGTGAGGAAAAAAAGTGCCATGTCCACTATCTACACCAGACTACAGGCGTTCAAGGTCAATATGAATTGCATTCTTGCTATACTTCAAAGGCAAGACCAAGACTCCTTCTCCAACTGCACACTTAGTTGACTTAACACAGCGGCTCCCTACGGAGGGCAGAGGACTGCCAACAACAGCTGCTCGCCAATATGGACAGGTTAATCTCTAAAAACCAGGGGCTGGCGCGGCGAATGTTTGCCAGCCTGTTATTGCAAGATTCAGAAACGTCAACCATATATACCGCTCCCGCTGCCAAGACTTTGGCTCGAGCCGGTGAAGTTGTTTCACGAGGTCCAGTCTCTAGCGGCCGTCTTTCCATGTACGAACTACCGTTCGAGAGAGACCTCAAAGAGTCTACAGTTTACCGTCGAGCTACGCGAGACACAATGGACGATTCCATTCGAAGCTCCGTCGGTCGTACTCACGCCTGGTCTGTCTTGTCTGCACTTAGTCTCAGCAATATTTCAGACATCTCAGTCATCGCACTACCAATTTACGCCGAGGATCTCGCCAACCCCCAACATTACAACTTCGGGTCATTTCAAGTGTTTCGGATTCCTGACACAAGCTTGAGATCTATATATCACGAATGTCTCGATATCCAGAATCAGCTCTTGCATATTCAGGGCGGTGGGGCATTCGCTAAAGAGATTTCCAGAGCGCGAGGACACCAAGACGCCGCTTACGTTCACCCGTTGTCTCTTCTCGTCAATATATTCCGCGAAGGAGACCCGCTGTTGCGCTTGATAAACTGCGTAGATGGCCCCTATGTGCCTTGGCGGGAGAGGTCTCGAGTCTTGACAGCATCACGGTTTTCTCTTCTGCTGCGTGTGGCATGCAATATGGGCATGAACGAAATATCATTGGATGACTTGGTGGCCATGACACAAACAAGCATATCAAAGTATGGCCCCTCGGCCTTTCTTCAGAGCATAGACATACATGACTGCTCGAATCCGGCAGCTCATACGATTCGTGGGCCAACTACTGTCGACATTGACCACCCGCGGTGACATTCCATCGATAGAACCTTCACACTATGAACCCTTGTCCGCCCAATCCCCTATGGGAGCGGGTTTTGAAGAACTTCTCAATGATGAACGTACTTATGTCCGACGACTAGAATCCATCGTCGAACTGGCGGATGCATTGAAATCAGAGGGTATCTTACTTGTTGGTCACCAACGACCAGCTGCAGATGCACTTAACAGCGCCGCAGTGTTGGCTGATGCCCAGAGAAGACTTCTGCTCAGGTTTGAAAGCCTCATCCTCAGGACGGACTGGGACGCCCGACTGCTTGACCCCTTCACCCAGTGGCGAGCTCTGTGTATGAATGCCTACACACAGCTCGTCGCCACGGAAAGGAAGGTCAAAGTGGCGCTACGCGCCCTTTTAGGCCGGTATCAATCTGAAGTTAACCGGGTCGTTCTGCCGGAGAATGTCAAACTCGCCCTAGTCAATGCACTCCCCGTGTTTGGTCTTGCAGCCCCACGTGTCAGAGCATATCAGGACTTCTTGGGGGTGAGTTCGCTCCGACACCTCTTTGCACAAGTTGACATGACTGTGGTAGGAACTCGTGAATGCTGTGGGTCAAGTTTCGCTAAAGTCTCTGCTTCGTGCCAAAGAACAGCTAGTCCTGGCAGCAGTACTGGTCGACGCCGAAGTTGCGGTCCATAAACTCCACGACGCACTGCAAAAATCTCGATCTGTACCGCAGCACTGGCCCAAAGAAGCACTTTGGTATCACGAATCTGCCAACGCCTTTCTGGGTGCCAGTAACCCGGTCCATGTAAGTGGCTACCTGAAGTTTTTACCTCAGGACTTGTTCACTTCATATACAGAAATTGTTAGATACCAGCGTCTCTAACCAGTAATAGTTACAGGTTCGGGCATTTCTCCAAGAAGATTGTATATAATACCTCTCTGAGAGCCAAGGATTGGCGGCACGGTTCGCGGGCAAGAGATTGACTCCGCATGTCCCACGTCGATTTGAGCTCTTCGAAAGGATTTCGCATTTGTCGATCGTAAGTATGCAGGCGATGGCTGGAATTGGTACTCTATACTGCCCAAGGAACCTCCAGTCTATTGAGAGCTATTTACAAAATTCCAGATGGCCCAACTAGCTACACCGTAGAATAGCGAAGGCTAAATGAGACATCAAATTGTCGAATGTTCGTCGAGATTCCTGCAAATCAACTCATTAAACGAGTGGCCAAGGTCCTCAGCGCACGACGGCAAGATAGAGCAATTATCAGAGGAGCATATGAGGTTGATGCTCATGGACCTGTCTCGGTTACTGTTCTAGGGTTCACTCAGCTCGACGCAGATGAACTCGTCGCAAAGGCAAGCACCGTGTTCTATTCAGTTTCAGTTTACGATCCTAACAACGTCTTTACAGTTCACCCAAGAAAGGTCTACTGAAACCTTACCGGTAGCCATGCCGGAAAAGTGCGGCGGGCTACTCACGTCATACAAATATCGGCGGTTAAAAGGCAGCCGTCGCGATACAGGCAGCTAGTGGGCAAACTGCAATCTCTACAGCTATAAGGCAGCCCGTCTACCCGAACAGCGGGTTCTTGTTGGTTTTCAGGGTCGAGAGTCGCCAATCATTTCGACACATGGACACACTGCACAAAGCTGTAATCCATCTTAAGGGAGAAGACCTACAGCCCATGGTTTTGGTAGGGATTGGGGACGCCACTTCTGCCAGGGAGCCTCGACGGGTTTTGTTTGCGGAGGGTCTGGCCCTTGCGAATACCTTTGGTTGCCAATATATTGAAGTCGACACGGATATGGGAACTGGCGCGGAAAAGCCTTTCGCCATGGCAATCAAGGAGATCAGAGATGCATCACGAACGATGAAGTATCACCAGTGGCTTTACTTTAACGAATGCCCTGAGTTCAGCACGACGAACCTAGTTGAAGAAAGTAAGCACGCCGGCACTGAAGGAATATATGGCATCGCATCTTCAGCTTGAAACGAGGCACAGAGTGCCAGTGACACGAACATGATCTGCCGGACTGCGGTAAGGCGTCGCAGTTACGTCAGTGCTGCTTTGAGGCTTCTGACTGGTTGGTTCGCGCCTTACTTGCACCAGTGTGTGGGGCGGAAGCACAAATCACATACGTCTCCAAGTGCGGCATGAAGCCTAACCTACCTAATTTCGTACCGTGAACCCGGCATAATTCTCTTCTCAGGCCGCAGGAGAAATAACTCTGCCGGACCCGACAGCTCTCACAATGGACCACGGCTTAGAATATCGCCACCAGTCGATGTACCCACATCACAACCGAATCCGTATCCTCCATCTACGGCCCCGGTCAACGGGCGAGGCAATCCTCTGCGAACTCGTCACGGAGGAGCTACACCCGAGAATGGAGAGGTACAGCGCCCTATCGTGGAAATGGGGCGACAGAACACGGATGGCAGTCATATACATTGAGGGCAAGATATTCGAAGTCCGACACAACCTGTTTGCTGATCTCCAGCAACTCCGCCACCCCGCCCTTACCGTGCGGTTATGGGTTGATGCCATTTGCATCAACCAAGACGACGATTCGGAAAAGAGCGTCCAGATTCCCCTGATGCCCAAAATCTACGGCCTGGCCCACAGTGTGTGTGTCTGGCTCGGCGAGGCTGCTAATGACAGCCACCTGGCGATGGTGTTCCTCGGAAGGGTTGCCAAAATGTGGATCAGTTACCATTCAGTCCCCATCACGCCCATGAGGTGCTGTCCCTCCTCAAGTTTCTCAAGAGGGGATGGTTCGGCCGCGGGTGGGTGGTCCAGGAGATTGCCGTGGCCCGAAGGGCCATCATCTATTGCAGGGAAGATTTCACCAGCTGGGATTCGCTCGTGGCTGCTGTGGGATTCTTCAAGAAAGCCACCCAGGGGGACTGCGCCATTCAGCGAATGCTGAGCAAGCATGCAGCAACCCCCCCTTCTCCTACGATGTGGAAAACTTCTCAACTCTGCCTGCTGTTCGCCTTGTCGATAGCGCTTCGGCTCTCTTCCGCGGCCAGAACAACAAGGATATCCGGCCCTCGCGCCACACTCTAAAACATTTGGTCTCATCGCTTTACTCTTTCCAAGCGACCCGTCTCCACGATACCCTCTACGCCCTCCTCGGACTTGCCGCTGACATCAAGCCTGCGCCACCCCTCCCTCAGGGCGGTCAGCTAAGACGTGGTGATAGCCCAGAATTATCCCTCCGTCGTGTCGGAAATACCATACTCGACATGCCCATCATGGTGGTCGACTACTCTTCTTTATCCGCTTGAGGTCTTTATGCGGTTCATCACACACACCATCGACAGTTCCGAATCCCTAGACATCATCTGTCGGCCATGGGCGCATGACCACGGATTCAGCGCTGATGGGGCGACCCGAGACCGTGTGTCTTTTCTCGTGGATGCCCTCGGTACAGCGGACCGCGTTCCTGCCAACCCAACGTGGGGCCATGGTGCGGTATAATGCCGACTCGCTTGTCGGTCCTCCTGGCTGCCGCCACCGGCTGTATAGCGCGTCACGAATCGAGAAACCACACTACACCATCACGACGATGCCGGATCCCACACCCAAGCTGCCGGTCAGCGGATTTCCCCTCGGTGAGATAGGTGAGCTGTCAGTCTCAGCCGAGTTTGGTGCCGTGCCGCCTGAGTGGCTTCGGATGGGCGAGATGGCTCACAGAAGAGTTGTGGCAGGCCCTCGTAGCCGATCGCAACTCGGAGGGTGACGACGCCAACCACTGGATTCCTCTGGTATTACAAGCCGCCGTCAAATACACGACATCGGATACGGCATTAATACAAGCGAAATCATTGACGAATCGCCATCCGATCCCCATGGTTCTCGAGCTGTTCCGCCGCGTGCAGGCTGTTGTATTGGGCCGCAAGCTGTGTCGCGTCATAAGGTCCATTCGCGGGATGGGTATCTAGGTGAGCTAGAGCACAGGATGGATCTGGATGGCATTCCTCAAGGTGGTGGAAGTCCTCGGGACACTTCTGATCCGCTACTTGGTTTAGGTCCTGGGGGTGCTACTATTCCTCATTCTGACTGGGTTGCAGAAATCCAAAGACAACCTCGCTTCGTTACTTGGTTTACGGCCTGGGGATGCTCAAATTTGGCGACCTCGTATGTGTTGTCTTTGGCTGCAGTGTACCTGTGGTTCTCCGGCAGGCTCATCGACACGAGAAGAAGGAGAAGGGAGGGGATGGGGAGGGGGAGGAGGGGGAGGAATACACTCTTGTTGGTGAGTGCTATCTCGATGCCATGGATGGCCACGCCATGACATATTTTCGGAAAAAACGAAGCCTCGCCGACTCGGGTGTCTACTCTCGTGAATTTATACTGCGATGGCCGTTTTCATTTACAAGTGGGACACCGCCTCACAGTTATCTATAAGTTAGGTACCTAGGTATGTAGGTACCTACATACTTGTCCAGCTTGTGAATGGCTACGTAACACGCAAAAAAAAACCTTACATGCCATTCCTCCTCCTTCCGCCACTCTTACTCCTCGCAATGTGAGCCCTCAATGTCTTCTTCGTCTCGACTAAGCTCCTCTTATTCTTGGCCCTCGCCTTGCCAATGGTCATCAAAAAGTTCTTCTTGCGAGCCTTCTCCTTGTTGGTCGAACTCTTGCCCTCAGCCTCCTTCTTGGATTTCCTGATGGCCTGGGTCGACTTGTGCTCCTCGCGAGCTGGCTTGCCTTCCTTCGCAAGTGCCACGCGCTCCTCCTTTGTTGACTTCTTGCCAAGCTGTGCCGGCAGCTCAATGTCATCGGCGGTGACGCCTTCGTCAATGTGCCGGGCGATCAGCTCCTTCTTCTTGGACTTGTTGCCAAGTATCTTATCTATATTTGCTTCCCTTCGGAGCTCCTGGAGTTTAGCGAGATCTGCTGGCGTGAGAATGGTGGTCGTAGCAAGCTTAGAAAGCCGTGTTGCTTCGGCAATGTCCTTTGTCTCCTCCTCGACCAAGTCAGGCGCCTCCGAGTCTGTCCTCTGGCGCTTGACGGCCGGTTCGTCATCTTCTGAGTCGCTCACATTGATCCACCCCGTAGAGGACTCGTCGCTGTCGCTGGATCCAACCTCCCACTCATCCGAGTTGAACCCGTCCTCTTCGTCGGAATCATCCTTCTTCCCCTCCTCACCCTCTGGTATCCCGCGCTCCTCACGCTTCTTATTCTTCTGCTCTTCCTTGTATTTCTCGAGCAGTTCAATACCCTCAATTCCGCCTGCTTCCTCTTCGCCAAACTTCCATTGCTTAACCTCACCGGATCGTAGGCCCATAGTCGCCTCCTTTCCACGGAACTTCTTCTGTAGCAGTTCGGGATACACCTCCCGATAGAGGGACTGGAGGCCCTTCGCGGCCATCACTACGCCCTTGTCCTTGCTCTTTTGATAAAGGACCAGGTCTTGGAGGAGCGTCTCCGTCATACAAAGGGGTTGACGTATCGCAATCTCGCGGATAGCGTTAATGCCAGCGGCGGCGACCTCGGGGGCGGACGCCTCGGAGACGAACTCATTGGCGATCTTCACGACAAGAGGCTCAATGGCATCTGGTGGGACGAAGTTGTGAATGGCTTGGGCGAGTGAAGCGAGGAAGGACGTGACATTGGCTTGCTTTGGTGTGAGGAAACGGGCGAACCAAGAGTAGAGGGAGAGGATGGTGAGCTTGTGAAGACCGACGAGTCGAGTAACTAGCTGCAAGACCAACAGCTTGTTCTCGAGAGAGAACTTGTTCTTGTTGTTTTGAAGGTGCTTCTGGAACAGCTGCTCGGCAAAACCCTGAGGATCGTGGATGAGGTGCAGTGCAGAGAAGTTGAGTGGGTGAGGCGCATTCTTCTTTCGCTCTTGCCTGTGCCTCGGCGTTAGTATTTATTTGGTGCAGTCCCCGTCTGGGCAACGAACCTCTTGACCTTGTCCATGGCTTTCTCAACGGCCTTTGCCCGCTTCTTGGTCTTCTTGTTGATTCCGCTCTGGTGCTTGAGTTTCTTGATGTCAACCTCCTCGTCGCTGGAGTCGTCCTCAAGCTCCTCTCTCTCCTTGTCACCGCCCAGGAAGAAACGGACACCACCAATAACCACCTTCTCGTTGTCGCTAAGGCAGGCCTCCTTCATGACTTCACAGGGCTTCGCATCGGTCCATATTTGACGCCGCCAGAGTTCCCTAGTAATGCGCGCAGCCCACATGCCCTTTGTAGATGTGCGATCCGACGTGACCAGATTATGTAGCACAGTTTGGATCGTCCGGTTGAGGCGGTGGTTTGTGGTCTTGGAATTGGATTCTCGCAGGTCGCTGATGATCTTGGCGTAAAGCAGGTTACGCAGCGTCTTGCTCGGCGTGGAGATCAAGATGGGAAAGAGAGTCGTGAGCAAGCTCGTCGAGTCAATCACATCCTTCCTCCGAATAAGCACCAGGCTTCCCACGACCTTTTCGCGTAACTCCTTGTCTAGGATGGCATGATGGCGGTTTAGGAGCTCTTTAAGGTGGTCGGGATACGGGGCGGTAAGGTCGGGGTAGAGGTCGGCGACGTGTGCGACCAAGTCGACGAGGTCGTGGAACTTCCTCACATCTTCTACCGAGGCGGTTGCGGGAGACGAGACGAAGATCTGTTGCTGCGCATCGTAGGCGAGCCACTGGTCGTAGAATTCTTGGGCATAGGACCTGCGAGGACGAGAATAAGCAATTGCCGACCAAAACTGGTTTGCGGGAAGAGGCCGCCTACTTGGGATCCCTTCGAATCTTGTACTGGAGATTAACCAGGTCTGCCTCGACCTTTTCGAGCGCTGCGACCTTTCTCTTCACCATATTGTCTGCCGTGATGTAGGAGTTGCGCTGCAGGTTCGCTTTCCGTGATGGAGTTTTTCGCAATACAATTCGTTATCGTGCTTATCGTTTTTTTAGTGGGGCTCTGCATTGCGGGGGTGGGGTCTTGGCTGGATCCTGGGACGAACATGGGACGGCCGTCTTGACTTGACCCGTTCATGCTACGGGCACCAGAGATAAAGAATTAAGAGGTGAATTTTAAAGCTATGCTCCTCTATCTACAGTCTAAAATCTCTATAAGGATTAAAATGAAAATAAAAAACATGCGCCCATCAATATCCAGGTTCCGGGTGTGTTTGCAAAAGGCAAGCATCCCACCAACCCCTGAAAGCTTGGCAGGGATCTATTTACCTTTCCACCAACAGCAACAACCACAACAACAACAACAGATATCCAGAACTTAAACTTGAGCCATGCTTCCTCCATCTTCAAATCCGGAGTATATCGCGGCCCGGTACTTTGGTTGTTTGCTCATACGTATAGCGTCACCTGATAAAAAGTGGCTCTTGCCGGGCTTGCGCAAACCGCGCGCTTCACGCCAGTTCTATCATTCATGTTCCTCCAGTATTTGCCGTAGTGACCGATGGGTAACCACGAGAACGGGCAAGTCCAAGTGCAGAATGGCATGACCGTGGGACTTTTTGATGTCTCCCAGTCGCCGGTTTACAACAGTCCAGAGGGTCTCGAGGTTCTCTGTAGCGACGGCTTCCCAGGTCGCGATCACGGCAGGCGTAAACTCCAAAACCTATGTCCCTCGCCAGGTTATGCTGCTTGCGCCATCATTCCCCCCGTCCCCGTCCCCGCCCCCTCTCTGGTAGATAAATGCCCAGGCCTTCCCCCGGGCAGCACTCCAGAGAGTCAGAGTCTGCAGCTTGGGCATTCTCAAGGCGGTAATACCGGCGGCTTGTAGCGGGCAATTAATCCTGTCGGCGTTTTGGGGGGTTTCCCGTAGGAGTGGTGATGTCAGGGCTAGGGATTTCAAGTCAGGCCATGTCCAGGACGGGTTCCCAGCCGCACTGGCAAAGAAATGCTTAGCACTGATCATGTAGGCGACCGAAAGTCGCTCGAGGCTGACACTTCGAGCCGCAAACGCCGCAGCGGCCTGAAGATCCCCAGCCGGCGTGACTTCCCACGGCAGCTCCACCCCATCCATGGTCATGTTGGTTTTAAACACCCTCCTCACGCACTCGTTGAAGTCTTCAAAGATCAAAATCCTCTTCAAATCCCGTGGGAGGACATGCTCGACAAGCATGGAAAGTTCTGCAGCAGTGAGGGTTTTTGTTCAGCTGTTGAACGTTCCAAGTATAATCTAGATAGATATATGGGGATTCCGAGGTCAATACGCACCCATGTCTCGAATTGCCTTGGAGTAGCGATTCCGTTCCTGCCATAGCTCGTAGATCAGATCCTCCAAGCCGAGAAGCTTCTTCAGCAGGCTCGTAAGTGAATATCGCCCATTCCACGACGTAGCTGTCGCCGTATGATAAAAGTGGTTACAACCTCCAGGAGAGGAAGTTCATCTTCACAGTTGAGATTGATGCATAGAAACTGCTGCATTACAGCTAAAAGGGGTGGATCCTTGACTTGCCGGCCATTGACCCAGCCGTGTTGTGGATCGTGCCAGCTGCTGCTGCTCCTCGAGTTGGCCACTCCCGTTTCATGGTCCGGAACGAAATGCCAATTCTTATAACAGTGCTTCCAATCGCTAGGAGAGTGTGCTTTCAGCTCAAGCGTTAGCTTTCTCCTCGTTTCAGGTTCTGGTCTTGGTTCCTAGGTGCTAAGAATCCTGAATAGCTTCAAAATGGACTTGCTGACAATGGACGAGTTTTGAGCCCGCATAAACTGGTAATTCCCCGACCCGCAAAGTCCACAGGAATATTCCGGAATCTGGACATCGAGGCAAATACACCGAACAAGCCTCCTTCTTCTTGGGCACTGAATAAGACGCTCGAATTCAATGAGGCAGGGTGCGTGTAGCTTTAACCGACGAAAATTACGCTGCTCGATGAAGACTTACCACTCTTTGCAAACGGATGCCAGAGGTGCCAAACATGTCTCACAGGGATGCTGTACCGTCATATCAAACATCTGGTGGCAAATTTCGGGGGATAGAGAGTCCCAGCGGAGAGATGCTGGTGTCGATGGAGAAGACATGGTTCAAGTTCATTGGCACCTAGCGAGGTTTACTGGGTGTTGAGAGGAAATCCCCACGAAGGGGGCCCGAGGGTGTATTCAGAAATCTCCCAGAAGAACCTGTTTTCAACTACAAACTTTTCACATGAGGACGGGGCCCGCCAGGCCCCGTCAAGAAACTGTAATTTCGAGGCATTTCGAGGCAACGCAGCTAGACTTTTCGTCAGCTTCTTAGTCTTCATTTATTGCTGCTTTTAGCTCGGTATCTCTCATGTTTTGCAGTTGAGGAGAAGCTCATTGTTCGAAGTGAATGGCCTGGTGTTATCAAGTCGCAAAGCTTGGCAGTCCTCGGTTTGTGTCGGCTTTGTGGTGGACGGTGACTGCGATCCTCGACACCTTGGAGCCGGCGTGTGACATGCGCCTAGAAAGTCAAAGTTCCACCTACCTGAATCAACTGGTCGAGAGCGTGCCGCTAAAACTGCGGTGATATCTGTCCTCGACGTTGTGGATGGAAACTGTGCAGTAAGCTCAAGACTCACGAGGCAAATCCATCTGCGGGTGATCCCGAGTGATATCCAACCAGATTGTGGGCTGGGCATGTCTTCACCGCGTGTGCTTGGGTCAATTCTAGCGGCGATGATCAGGGTCTATACTGGAGCTTGTCCAACGAATTGCAGGACGGACGACCAGGGTTGTGCACCTGGGCAACTTGGGTAGTCAAGTATTCGTACTGTACACTAGTAAGGTGGCAAGATTTTGATGAGCTCGAGGTGGGATGCGGCTGAACCGTTCCCTTTACAGTGCACACCACACCGCGGAACGCGATGCAGTGCGCGGGAGCAGACGGCGGCACACGCCAGCGCTACCCATTCGTGCTGGAGTGAGAGCTCGAAATTTGCATGGGCCATCTGCGTACGTACAATCCAAACCCCGACAAGCGTGTTTAGCGTGGGACTTCGTGCGCTTCTTAGATTTTCACCCCTAAGCCCTTGAACTTTCTCGAGGACGCCTCAAGTCGTCATCATCGGGCTCTTCAGAATGAAGAAATGCCCGGGTTGACCCACGGACTGCCACCAAGCCGTCAAGTACCGCGCCGATAATCTTTCGGGGGTTGGGCTGCACAAAGTACGAGGTGACGAGCTTGAAGATCTCGAACGCCGAGAATGCCATTGCCACTTGACCCCGCAGGCAGGACCAGGCCTGGCCGTGCCAAGATCCGGGGTCCAACAAGCTTGACAAGACTTTACGCCCAGGTGTGTGTGGTGGGGCATCTCGGAGTTGGCGACTCGCTGATCAAGTGAAGAAGCCATGGAGTGAGAACAACGCGTCCGAGAAGATGCTCAGACGACCACCTTCTCCTTCGAGCCGCGGTCTAGTGTACAGCCGGCTGCAAGGAGTATGGCCCGCTTTTTGCTCTGACCAATTGCGTGGAACATTTGTCAAGTCATGGAAGAGGCCATTAGGTGCAGCGAAGCTGGTGTGGTATTCGCAGCGTGGTTGCGTGGCAGGAAAGGGGGTCTCGCCCTAGCTGCCCAGAAGGCGGTCTGGCTACGACTGTTGGGGCTTTTCTCTTTGCGCGACCTGAATGTCCCATCACGAGAGAATCACATGCTGCAGGTGGCTCATACTGGCCGCGCGAACTTTCCTCCACCATAGCGGAAAAACAGTGGGGGTATCCGAAGTGGCCCAATGAAGGCCGCAAAGTGATTGCTGGGCAATATTTGTCAATCGGGCGTCGATTGTCGTGAGACTCTCGTCGTCTGCGGGACAATCAGTCGAGACGTGGCGGGCGGTGAGGGACTTGGTCCTGTAGTGGGGGCGCTCAAGGTCCGCAGGAATCCGGTAGCTGTACCGAGGCGCTGCTCGTGGGGTGTCAAGTGCTCTCTCTGCACTGCCGTGGGGCGCGGCGGGATGGATTGACAGCCATTACGGGAGGCTCAAAGACATTACCTGGTGATTACCGGTACTATTGTGAGGGCTGAGGCACGGTGACTGTAGGTCGAGAGGCTGATCACCACGACTGTCGTCCATGTGCTCGTGTTTGAAGAGCCGACTGGCTGTTTGTCTGATTATTGAGGCGCCATGGCTCTCCAGCCTGGTGATCGTTCGGGTATTAGTGGCCTAAAATGGGATTAGTGTCATCTGAACCGTCAAGACTGGTATTCGTGACAGTCGACAGCCCTCCCCGCCAGCAAAACCAAGTACTCTTGCCTCGGTCTGCCCACCAAACTGTCCGATGCACAGCTGGTGAGCCAGTCGTCAATGTCCAAGGATTGCGTGGCATTCGTGGCAGCGACGAGGCTAGGATTCTTAAATGTTGGCTATTTCCATTTGGTAAATGGTGCGTGTGCGGGATACAACTGTCAGCGCCCGGACTGTCACTTGATCAGAAAAGACGCAGGGCCCGCGCTGCAGCGGTGTCCGCCGCGTCCACTGATCCTGGTTGCTTGCTCCTTCGCGACCAGCCAGCCTTGGTCTCAACGAATTGCACTGCATGTTTGCTCGTGACTGGAGTCGGGTCGTACCTAGTTCGAGGAAAACGAGAACGCTGGCCAGGATGGCAACTAAATCCCGTTCAAAGTTGCTGTGTAGACGCCACCTAGGCAATTGATGTTAATTCCGCGTCGGAAGGCTGACAACCGAGGAATTACGATGATGTCAGGGCAGCACTGATAACTAACCGCCCAGTTTGCCGGGTTCGGCGGCAGCAGACTGAAGTGTCTCAAAAAACACATGGATCCGCACTGGAAAATGGTTGAGATGGCAGCTCCGTGCAAAGACCGTTATCAGCACCGTGTCAACTGCAGGGGTGGGGCTGCATTTCTTTCTCCAAACGGCAGGATTCCGAGTCACGCGGTATCGGCGGTGTCAAGGGTCCCGTAATTCGCACTGTCTCAACACCCGATTGCGGCCCACCTTCACCCCACTTTGGCACTGGCGGCGGGGGGCGGACAGGTCAATGGTACCTCTGTAGCTGGTGCTAGCGGCCGGCAGCAAGTTGCAATACCTGCCTCAGCTCTTGTGACCGCCTCCCTATGTTTTCTCCCGCCATTTTTTCTCCTTGATTCACTTGATCGCCCTCCCGAGCACCAGTTTGCCTCTTGCTGGTGTGAGCAGCAGCAGTTTCCGAGCCCTGCGTGCGGCGGCAGAAATTCCAGAAGGTCGGCAGTTTCTCGCCACAGCATTCCACACGCACGCAATCGGATGTGGTGACTGCTCCGGTTCTCCGAATCCCCTGCCTTATCTATTAGACGACCTCGCCGACCGACGTGTGCATCCCATGTAGTTATTCCCAAACCTCAGGCTATCTGCAAACAGCTTACAATCATGGCAGCACAAGTCGCCATCGCACACATTGTCGTCCCACCCCTCGACCAAGGGTACCGGTTCCGCCCGCCGTTCGCTCTCGCTCGGTCCGCCATGGCCAGTCCTCGAGAGCGGCCGCGGTTGCGGTTCGCTCCGATTCCCATCGAGACCACGTTTGAACGATACCGCAAGACTATTCCGGCCGGCGAACTCACCCCCAGTCCCTCGGAACACTCGCCGTCTCCACCCCCTCGAGAAAAGCGGAAGTTTGCCCCACAACTAGTCGAGTCCTCGGTCCGAAGGTCGTGGCGAGTTGGAGACGAAGGACCGGCAACAAAACCGACGGACAAGACCGACATTACACCTTATACAAACCACATCTACGCTCCCAAGGCGCGGAAGAGACCGGGAGCCCTCGATGTGCCAACCACACCCTCAAGACAAAAGGGACATGCCCGGAGGGAGTCATGCGACGATGAGATTGCAGGGGGGTTCTTTGACCTGGTTGCTCGCGATGCTCAGCGGAAGATGCAGGAAGCAGCCATGAGTGCCTTCCCCAATAGCGGGCAGCGAATAGGTGGTGCCGAGCATTTCTATGTGCGAGAAGGGTCAGAAGACGATACGCTCGTGAGACCCAAGATCAGGGGGCCGTGGGACAATTTTCACTCCCGAAGGAACTCGCAGGAGGAAGACATTAGCTGGGCGTTCAAGGAGATGCAGGAGCATGCCCAGAGAGTCGGGGATCTGGACCGCATGGACACGCTGGATTTGGACAACATGAGCATTGGTAGCCCGCCGAGTGACGCGATGGGCTTGACAAGAACCGCGAGGCAGTCCTTGTCGGGCTCGCCCTTTTGGTCGTCGAGACCGTCATCCACTTCTCTGGGGCCAATTGGCGAGTCTCATATGCCTCTGATCCGCGCTGAATCACCTCTGCCTGTCATTGGCGAGTCCGTGATGCCCTTTATCCCCTCCGAGTCGCCCCCTATCCGGCCCATTGGCGAGTCGTTCATGCCGTACATTCCGTCGGCCCCTCCAGGCAAGGCGGCCAACATGCCCTATGCCTTGCCTTCCCAGATTCCTCCCGAAACGGATTTCGGGCATCACGGACCCTTTGCGCCATTCCCCGTGGAACGAGACATGTCGCTGGAGAGAGCACGAAATGCCCACCGACTCCGGGCTAAAGCATCACCACCAATGCTAGGACAGGATCTAAAGTTTCGCATGTGTCCTTCTCCGAAGCAAACAAAATTGGAGCCTGACCACTTGTGGGACATGGAGACGGGTACGACCGTTGAAGAGGCGCGTGATCCCACGGGACAACGCGGCTTGTGGCGGGGGTATTGCTACACAGCCGACAAGACGGAGAAGCTCATTCCTGTTGATCGGCCCGCGCTGCTTAGCACTCCCCAAGGCCTAGACACACCCGGCAACCCCTTCGATCGGGCATTTGGAACAGCGCCCATCATGCTGAGCGAAGAGCCAACGCCTCTTTCCGTGACCCGAGCCGGCACTCAGCCAAATCCTCGATCTCCCACATCGCCAAACGGACACGATGGGCATCTACCCGAGCACCGCACCAAGAACAACGTGCCAAAGGGGTTGCACATGCTCCAGAACCTGCACAACCTTGATGAGAAGTTGAGGCAGGAGAAGGAGGCAGCCGAGCTCGAAGAAAAGATTGCAGCTGAATTCGACGACAAGTTTGTCACACAAGTGTACAATTACCTGTCTCTGGGATACCCTGCGTTGGCGAGACAGTACGACGAAGAGCTGAGCAAGATCAGCCGCATCGACGTGGACGAGCTGGAGAAGGACGACATTGCCATCATGGAGAACCTCTGGGGTGCCGAGGAGCTGCATCGTCAGGGCAACGGAGCCGTCAAGGCAAATGGCGTTGGCACTGACACACGCCCGGTCCTAGCAAATGGCAAGAAGATTCAAGCGACGGGGCACATCATGCTCGATAGTGAAGAGAAGGATGGCATCCGTGAGGAGGATCGATGCCCACGCTGGAAAGCACTGAAGCGGTACATCTTTGAGTGGGCGAGACAACACCCCGACCTCGACGGTATCAGTCCCTTGGCTTGGGGTGTTCGGGAGCGGAGAGGCAGTTGGGGCATTTAAATCGCCAATGCTCCAAGTATATCGGGAGTTCGGCGTCAATATCGATGTCACCGGATGGGCTACCCATCCCTCCCCCCCCATTGTCCCATTGTCGCTGCTCCTTTTGTCTATGGTGGGCAGTTTGTCCCATTTCTTTCCCTTTCGTCAGCAAGCCTTCCTTTACTCTTCATGTTGCCTGCTTACTATTCTTTTGGTCTCATGGCAACCTGCATCTCTGGCGCGGAGCAATGTTTCCTTGGGGAAATGGCCCCTCGACGACTTTTATGAACCAGCACCGTTTCCTTTCAGATTTTATCAAGGAGCAGTTTTGTTGGCGGCTTGAAAATCAGGAAGAGAAAAGGGGAAGAGGGGGTCTTAGACAAAATGACTTGTCGGGGATAGTGGTGTTTAGTGGTGTTCAAAACAGTTAGTTATCTTGGTGGGCGTGTTGGAAATGTCCAGCCTAGCGTCGTTGGTAATTCTGCGCTGGCAAGTCGCAGACAAGTTTGTATGGGGAAGGAAATTGTGGGATACCATGGAACGAAGATGCCCTCATACACAGGGATTGTATATAGCAAGCTGCCCGCTTCAATAATAAGTGGTTCAGTCTCATCTTTCGTCCCGACGTGTGGATCAAAACGTTGCTGCGCAAGAAAACATTCAAATCTGGTTGGAGTTGATCATTAGGCGCGGCGCAGGGCAACCAGGAAGAATGGCTCAGGAGCAAAAAGCTCACCACCAAGCCCCCTAGGGAGGTTGGTGGTTACGAAAAACCCCGGTGAGTTTTTGCTTCGTCGGGGGGGGCTCGGGATTGGCGATAAACGGGGGGATTGGCGACTGCACCGGGGCTCGAACCCGGTACCTTCGAAGCCCCCCTCGGGGCGAAACGACAGGCGGACTCCAATGACCCTTGAGCCAATGGTGCCCGCTGAGCGAAGTTTCCGTTGTAGGTGCCCCGAGGGGGGATCGGTGAAAGTATCTTGCTGGACCTCATATATATACCCCCAATTCATGCAGATTCCTGCCGGCCGTGTCTGTGGCATTTCACTGTGGTCATTGGCTTCTTCAACGGGCCTATCTCGATTTAGCTCATGTGCACAACGCCATTTCAAGAGAATCTCGTCCACCAGGCTTGTCAAGTTTTAGCTTTCCAGCAAAGAGAGCCCAAGCCTAACATTTGAAGGCATTTCGTCCCAACGCCACTTGGAGATATCAATTTGAGCCACATCACCACCCACTCCCACTCCCACTCCAAGTACAAGTGACATGGGTTCCAAACTTTTTGGTTTCCGAGACCAGGGCCGATTTTCATTTTTATTTTGGGTCTGCCATAAAAATTTTCAACAATACCAACCACCAACTCTTGTCCCGAATATCCCATTTTTAGTAAGTATCCTCTTTACAAGCTCGTCAAGGCTGTACATGAAAGACGGTCGTTGCGCCAAGACAATCCAGGCGGGTCGGTCGCAACGCAAAATTGTGGAGCGAGCCAAGCATGCGGCTGACACTGCTGTTCGGGGCCACCCGATGGTGGCTGCCAAGCACAGGCTCAGGCGCAGGCGTGGTCCCCGAAAACCGCCAGATTGCAAAGGATGACGACGATGATACACGGCGAGATACTAAACGAGTCTCGCCCTCTTTTTCTTCTATGGAGCAGTCCCCCCTCACCCACCAGCCTCGCCCTGAGGTGTTTCAACCAAAGGTTGTGAGGCTTTACGAGGCGCTTTTCAAGGTTTGTTTTTTTTCTTGCACACTCTCAATCTCCTTGCCCCCTCCCCCCGATGGCACTTTTTTTTTCTGGTGGGGAGAGAAAGTGAAAGAGAAAGCTAAGCAAAATGGAACAAAAATAGGATGACGATGATGGCGAAAAGTCAGAAGGCTTCTGGCGCGAGTTCTTCCTCCTCCGACCCGACCGGTCCTCACTCCGGCGCATCGTCGACGAAATCCCCCCAAACGAACTCGTCCACCTCGACTTGCAGACCAGACAGCTCTTCTCAAGAGCCATCGCCGAGTTGAAGACGCCTCATGGCGCTGCCGATTTTCATGCGCTAGATGTGAGCGCCCGCTGTTTAAATATGGGAATATGGTGTGGAACGGGACTGATAAACGGACACAGACGCTGAACACCTTCCTGGTCGCCGTGCTGGCCAAGAAGTATACGAACCCGAGCTCGGATATTATCGAGGTGCTGGCCGGGCTGGACAATGTCGATACCGTGTTTACCGACTTCGTTAGCGCGTTGGACTCCATCATCCGTAATGGGAAAAGCTGTCAGTCTGTCTTTCGTGAGGAATTGAAGGGCTTTGTGGCTGATGGCTGAGACAGTGGAGCTGCGCCGGAAGGCCGTTGAGGTAGCCCTGGCTGTGACGTCGGGAGCATACCAGACGACACTTTTGACGTACTTTATACAGAGGGATCTGTTCCCGGCGGTGATGAAGGTAAAACGATACGCTCGTTTCCATGAGTAGTGGGCCGTGGCTGACTTGTCTAGTTCATACAAGACGTCGACACGCCAGAAGCCATTGTGTTGCCATTCACCCTCATTGGCCTCCTCGCAAACTACAACAAGTTCGAGTTTCAGAATCCGTACCAAATGAGGTTAAACGACTTTGTAAACGACATGACAATCAGGAAGATCATCAGGAGTGTGGGATACGCCTGCCAGGTATTACGCGGGAACTACGTGGCGATACAAGATGACCTCCCAGAAGGATGGACACTGGCGAACACGTTGAACATGATTGGGTTGGGGGCAATCGCTCCCGGTGGCAAGCCTCCACCAAAACCTACCTTCGACACAGAGACTGCGAAGAAGATGTTTTCCATGCTGTAAGTCCTAGACTGGTAGATGACAAATCTGTTACTGAGAGTCTACAGGCCCAAGGAGGAAGCTGCAGTACTACTTGCGACATATGACTTTACTCACGCCAACAAACTTTTTTGCTCAACCCTTGTCGTCCTCCCAGCTGAAAAGGGGGAGGAACAACCGTTTGCCTGTTTCATCTCCCTCTCATCATACCTCCTCCAACACGCACACCTCTCTCAGCGAACAACCCTATACTCACACCTCTGCCTAATGATTTTCCGCCTCATCATCGAAGACACGGCGCTCTGCAAGAGAATGTGCGGTGAAGAGAGCAAAGTGGCAGTTCGGCTCTGCCGGCAACGGTCACCGTATCTGCCATTAGTCCAGGGTGAACGTGTCGCAGCCGCGGCTGTGCTAGACACAATGGTGGATGCCATTAATCACAACCTCCGGAGGCGGTTAGATGTCGGGCTTTACACATTATGTGTCGGGATCCTTCTCCGGGTCATCAGCTGCATGTCGAGGTCACGGATAAGGTTACAGTACCACTGGGCTGACCTCTTCCGCTCACTGCTTTCGCTCGTCCGCTTCCTCACTACCTACGCCAACGATCTCAAAGACGTCGAGCATATCAATACACTCCTAGACCACGTGGTCAATCTTCTCGCCATGGGGTTGTCCTCGGGCGAATCCTTCCTGCCAACTCCCGCAGCATACGACGACCTATTCTACAAAGTGGTGGAGACAGGAGAGGTGCTTGTCAAGTTCCGCGACACATACAAGCTGGCTAAACGGCCAAGTAACTCGATCGAGACGTTAGTGAATGTCAGCACCCACTACAAGGAGATGCTTGCCGGGAAAGCGGGCGGCGGGAAAGCAGGACCTGGAAGGCGCACTGGAGGACAGCTGACCAGTCTCCAAGTAGCCGAGGTGATCAAGCAAGGGTATGAGACTCTCAGCATCCAGGCCAAGGAAGGACTGGACAGCTGGGAGAACTACCGGGAGGCAGATGAGAGAACACTGCTCAAAAAAATGGCCAGGGCAGCTGTTGAGGACGTCAAGGTCTTGGTTGTGGAGTGAAGGGAAGGAAACCTTGGATGATACCAGAATGCATTGGTTGGGTTGGGCAATAGGCGCTATCTGTTAATGAATTGCAGGGTACTGGGTAACTATAGCAAGTCTGCATCTTTAGAATACCATGGGCGGCTCTGGTTCGATGGGCATGGATTGTGCAGTTTAACCCCCTGAATAGTGTTCGAGCGGCACATCACAGCTCTCAAGTCTGCTCAACAGCCTTCCACGGAGAAATTTCCCTTTCACAAATACAAATACAAAGGAGATTGTATATCTTGTGGTTATAAAAGGCTTGCACAAAGTCACCGGAAGATTGGAATGCCGTGTGCACAGTGGTGTGGTTCACTGTCGACGATTCCCAATAGCGACGGCGTGATTGGCTAGTGGAAGTGGGGCCGACCAGGAAGGCTTGGCGTCATGTCATCCCTTCGCTGAGCAAACGCACGTTTGGTCCCGGTTGCGAACGCTGGAATTTGCCATCAACTTCAACACTGAAATTCTCCACCTCATGTCGGCGAACAACTCAGCGAACGCACCAAGATGAACGCGCCGAGCCTACTCTCCAGGAGGGCACTCTCCACGTGCCGATCCTGCAGTCGCAACCTCCTACGTCAGCGACACTTGTCTTCAACTCCCGCGCGGCCCACCAGCGCATTCCAGTCCTACACCTTCCCCTCACAACTCCCCTCAGTACCGCGCAATGCCTCCGTTCCCGACACATTAATCGCCAAGCCCATACCTAGGCCGCACGAGACTCGGCCACCTGTGATGACGAAACAGTCGACTCCCCTTTCCCCTGAGATTTCCAACCCCGAGCTAGAGGCGCAGCAGTCCAAAGCGGCGTTTGCCTCATCTCCCACCTCCGCAGCCAGCGTGCAACAAACTACACCGAACCCAGCGCCGGCGCCCCTCCAACCGAAACCCCGTTCCCGCCTCCGCACTCCCCGCAAGGCGGCTATGAAACTCACCCCCGCGGCGGTCGAACAGCTCCGCGCCATGCTCGACCAGCCAGACCCCAAGCTCATCAAGGTCGGGGTGCGCAACCGCGGATGCAGCGGGCTGGCGTACCACCTTGAGTACGTGGACAAGGCGAGTGCGTTTGACGAGACGGTGGAGCAGGATGGGGTGCGTGTCCTAGTGGATAGTAAGGCGCTGTTCAGCATTATTGGGAGCGAAATGGACTGGGTGGAGGATAAGCTCAGCCAGCGGTTTGTGTTTCGCAATCCCAATATCAGTAAGTTTTCTCTCTGTTCCGACATGGAGGCTGTGAGAGGGGTTTGCTAACAGCGTACGTGAACAGAGGAGCAGTGCGGATGTGGCGAGTCGTTCATGGTATGAGCGAGACGAGTCCTAGCCTAGGAGAACACCACGAAAGTTTCGCTAGGTGGATTTCGCTTTTGGAGTTATGGCTTCAGTTGCATGGATGCGGGAAATGGTCACAAGTACAGGGCGTCGGGAGCATACGTGCATTCGGATTCGGCGTTTCGGTATCATACACTAGAAGTCTCCTGCATCAGACCCGCTTTGCTTCTCTGTACAATATTGATGCTTTGGTTTTTATAGATGCTCCCCTCGGGAGCAAATCGAGGATGCCCACTGCGGCGAGTTTCATCTCAAAAGGTTCTGCTCTCATCTTGTGTATGCGTGGGAATGAAGGCAACAATGCTGTGATGCCCTTAAATCATTTACTAGTCCCAGGCTCTGTGAGCCCTACCTGGTTTGGCCCTTCCCAGGCTGTTACGAGGACCATTGCGGAAACGGAATCTCCGGCTAGCTTCCCGTCCTTGGTGTTGATGATGGGGGACCCAGACTGGAGATGATCGGGACAGGATCACGGTTCTGTTGGTAGCAGAGATGTGACGAAGGGGCATAGAGGGGGAGCGCAATGTGTTGGTTCTAGGTACGGTGCTTTGTTTTTTTCCGTTAAGTCTGCTTTAACTTTGAGTTGATATGGAGGTTTGGTCTCCTTGAACAAATTCTCGCATTCTCAATCAAGGCTCGGAATAAACTTGCGCACTGTCTGTCCCCGGATATCTAGATTGTGCTTCAGGTCACGATCCGGGTGATCCGCGATCCTCAGGTATGCATATGCAGTACATCAATACCATGCTTCTTGGAATGGGTTCTTCCCACAATGGCTTAGTCCCTTCAAGCTGTGGGTATGTCAGTGAACCAACCTCTCACCATTTCCCCCTCAACTCTCGCACAAATACTCTGTACAACGTGAAGAGGCAGACAGGCGACTATCAATCTACCTTCACTACATCATAAGGCAGACTCATCAACAAAAGGCCCTCGCAGCCATATTTGCAGGTGGTCTCGACCAAAGATACACAAAAAAGCCTTACCTGACCAGACTGAGTGAGCAACCCCAGCAAACCTACCAAGTAAACCGAGTGTTTGCAAGCAAGCAAACGAGTAAGCAATGACAGCTGCGATTCTACGCCGCTGCCGCTGTTCAGCGCAGGTTTCATCCAAACAATTCATGCACGCACCACACCCGTTAATGAAGAGGCACACTCCAGGGCACCGAACGAGCGAGCACTGAGCACCTTGTGGGTTTATTATTACAAAGATTCGCTTAGGTTGAGTATTACAACGGGCGGCGCTGCACGTAATTGGACTGTGGACTGCGGGCTGCGCCTCGCGCGGGGGAGAGACGCAGAGATATGTGCGCCGTACTTCGTACCTGCCTTAGTAATGGCTTGACTTTCGGCCCGGGTGCAGGTGCGGGTGATTGGCAAGGCATTCTGAAAAGGCATGGTTTTGGGTATAAGACTGCCCTGTAATTGTCCAGCTCGCTATTTTCAGGCCAGAGACGGGATACCTGAGTAAATACGGCAGCGGGCGGAGGGTCGGTCAGTCGGGTGTCCATGAACCGACAGGTGTTATTCCGTTCATCTCCAAATTGCGCGGTCTCGTGCCCTTCCATCTGCGCAGAATGTCCCGTCTTTCAACGGCCCTTCAGCGACGGTCCCTCCCGTCTGTTGTTGAAACGGAGATCTGATCTCGCTGTAGGTGCCTGCCGGTAGTAGGTACTGGGCGGCACTGCAAAGCAGATGGCAAGCAGCACTCTGGCCTTGGGGGCCAACAATAGATCGGGGTAGCAATCGGGGCATTCAAGTGCCGTAGGGCTGCTGTTTCAGCGGGTCAATAGACGCGGCACGACACCCAGTTGCCGAATAAGCGCCCGCCAAGCTATTCGCGGGGGCGGCAGCATGAACTGAGCCACTCCCTTGAGTGCTTTGGTCCTGGGCAAGACCGAGTAACCGGACGGGAAGGAACGACTCTCAAACCGACTGTCGCACCATCTGCCCGTGTGGGCAATCTGGGCTCCACGATTTCTTGCTTAATTGCTCGACGCCGACCCACCAAACAATTATGGCTCTGCTCTCTCTTTTCTGCGTTGTATCGACGTCGAGCCCGCTGGTATGGGACCGAACTACGTTGTCCTCGCCCATGCCGGCTCATGATGGGCACGTCGCTGCCATCGCCCTTAACCCCGACCCCGCCGCGGCCCGGCACGCCCACGCGCGGGTCAGATGGCAGTCTACTCCTTGAACGGCCCGAGAAATCCTTCGACGAAATCCACGATGAAGCTGAACGCCCACCCCGATCCATCTACCTCAGCCCTTACTTTCTCACCGCCCTCTGTGTTCTCTTTCTCTCCTTTGTCGCCCTTCTCGAGGTCTTGAAGTACCTCTCGGACAAGAATCAGGGATTCGTGTCGTCCGATGAGGGAAAGCACTATCTCTGGACCTATGGTCCAACCGCTGGTAAGATATAACAAAATTGATTCCAAGGCCGTGTGTGTGTGTCTCGTGTCTGGCGCTGACCGTATCTAGTTCTCAGCGTGGTGGCCGCTATTTGGGGCCAGGTTGAGTACCGGGTACTCCAAGCCACGCCCTGGCTGGAGTTGCGGCGAGCACCCCAGCCAGCAGAACAAAACCTCTTGATGAACTACATCAGTCCATGGAGCATGACGGCGTTATATCGATCCTTGGGTGCCGGTCACTTCGCTGTCACCCTGTCTATTCTCGGTGGCGTCATCCTCAAGATTCTCATCATTGTCTCTACTGGTCTTCTTGAGCTTGAGCCAAGACAACTCTCATACGACACAGTCCTTCCAGTGCCAACCCAGTTCAATCTCAGCAGGGCGAGGTCTGCCTCCCCAATCAAGTTGGGTGATCCCAGGACGGCTTTGTGGGTCGCCTACCAAGGGGATTCTCCAGGCACCAGATACCCTGCTGGAACGACATCAGAGTTTGCCGTGTTGCCGCCATCTCTGCCCACAGTCCCAACTGGAACCAACATACGAATCACGGCAAACACAACGGTTTTCAGCGTCAAGGAACATGAGTGCAAGACTTTCTCGTGGACATTCAATACACCAAACATCACAATCGGCCGCGCATCACGAAGAACAAATTTTACCCTGGCTGAGGTTATCAAATCGCCCGAGGAGCTGGAGCTGCTGTCCAAGTATTGCCTTGTTGGCATCGAACATCATAATCAGGCAAAACTTTCGAGAAATGATAGCACTCTTCCCTGGCTGACCTCGAAAACCGATAATAGCCTTCTCAACAGGACCGAGTTGGTTGACACTCGATGCGTTACGAACGTCAGTACGCCTCTGACCTACGATGAAGCTCGTATCTTCACGAACGTCATGGTCAACATGACGGGGAATATCTCTTACGTCGCGGCCGCGCTATGTCGTCCGACCTATCAAGTTACAAGACGTACCGTCACCGTCTCTCCATCGGCTGACGTGCTGTCAGTTTCGAACGAGATAATTGAGACCCTCGAACGAAGTGACCTCCGGCCTTCTTTGCTGACAAGAGATATCTTGGCTGCCGGGGGTCCCAGCGGCTCTTTCACCAGCTCCACAAATCCATGGATCGATATGATGGCTCTCACGAATCCGCAGCCGGACTGGACAGGTTTTGCCAACCCAGAGGTCCTGTCGATTGCCTTCAGGAAAGCATTTAAATCCAGCGCTGCACTGACAGCAAGGATCTTGAAGACGGACAGGACGGAACTGGCCCAGGAGCTGTCAGCACACGTTGATTACATTGAAACCCGCCTCGTCGTCACAACGATTTCCCTAAGGACGATGGAGGTTCTACTCATCATGGCTACCTTGGTCGCATCAGCGCTTTGTTTCCTCCATGCGGGACCAAAGTATGAGCCGGCCCCGTCTTTACTGGGCACTGCTGTCATCCTGGCGAACAGTGTCCGGCTTGAAAAAGCGCTTAGCCCCAATGCTCAGGATGAAGCACAAGCTCCTCGGCCAGGGATACTTGCAGCAAGACTACGAGGCACTCTATTCTACTCCGTCCTAAGTCCCTCGAGAAAGCGAACGACTAGGATCGAAGCACAGGGTGTCTCACCCAGTCACAATAATGATAGCTCAGAGATGGAATCCAGTGCTCTCCAGTGGTGGCTGCCTATGGCAGCAGCAAGGACGTATGCTATGGTCTTGGTAACTTGCACCATCATCGCCATAGTTCTGCTTGAGGTCCTCTATCAAGTTTCCAAGAGAAACGGGGGCCTGGCAGAGGTATCCACCACAAACAACACGCGCTTCATCTGGCTTTTCTTGCCGACAATCATCGCAGCCAGCATCGGACTAGCATATGTCGCCATGGATAAAGCCACGCAAACCTTGCACCCTTATCTTGAGCTATCCCGAGGACGAGGCAGTGGCGACACACTCGAGTTTGAACCGCGATCTAGCATGGCTCTCTTCGCCTTGACCCAGTCGCTCCGGAGGAACTTCTTTGGCCTGTCGGCTATGATCCTCACGTCCATATTAGGTGGTATACTCGCAATCGCAGCCAGTGGCCTCTATACGGCAGTGCCGTTCTCTGAGGTGGGAGGCGTTGAAGTCAAACCCGACTCGTGGTTCGCATTTCGTGGGATTGGGAAATCGACCCCGTCGGTGATCTCTTCAATTGCCAAACAGGAGGTCACGATTGCCGAATCCTTGCACTTCAACAACCTCTCCTACCCCGCAGGAGTCTGGGGCCAGTACGCGTTTGCCCTACCCAGCCTTGAAAGTTTCAGGTCGTACTATAACCTATCAGGCCCACCAGCCAAGCTTAAAGCTCGAGTCCCTGCTGTTCAACTACAACTCAACTGTTCTCTGCATGAGTTCCACAAATCCTTCGATGACGGAGACCCATTCGGTCCCTCTATCCAAGTTGCGCCGCCTCCCGGATGCGTCAACGGCCCCGATGGTGTCCCAGTTGCTGGAGCTAAGATCCACATCAGTAACCCCGATACTAGAAGCGGCTATGTTGGTTACTTGGCCCCGGATAATTGGGCCTTTCACCCCAAACCGGAGCCATTCAGGTGGAACAGCGGGACGGGAGATGACTTTGCGAATATCACCACCAAGACACCCATGTGCCTGAACAACATTCGACACTACTTTCTCCTCTATGGCCATCGGACCGGAACAGTAACAAGCAACCTCACTATCATTAGGTGCACTCCATATGCCCAAGCACTCGACATTGACGTCACCTTCCATTTGCCCAACATGACAGTTGACGACAGCGTTTCACCGCCCGTTCCTGCGAACACTCCAGCAAGGCCCTGGGCTGTTCCTAACAACCTTCGGGATCTCAACAACTCCATGGACAGAGTCGGCTTTACCACCATCTATGGGGATCCGTCCCTCGACAGCAGTTTTTATGATTTTACACAAGGCATGTCTCCCCGTTGCAATTGTTGCTCGGATCAAAGTTACTGACTGGGCGTTTCAATAGGCATTGACGGCATCCCCATGGCTGAATTCGCCGACCCCGCCAACATGAACAGGTCTATCCGGCGCATAGAGACAGCTATGGGAAAGCTTTCGGCCGAGATGATATCATTAGCCTTTCGGGAAAACTTCACCGGCGCTGTCGACGAGGGCATCCCTGTCCCGGGGACCATCACAGGTTCGATCAAGGTACCTCTGCCTCCGGGGAGAGCGCGCCTTGTGCAGAGCAGTGTGTCCACAAGGCTACTAGAGAGTCTCCTCTCAGCCCTGGTTATCTGCTCGTGTGCCTCGTGGTGGTTGGTAGGCGGGGGACGGGGTGAGGTTTTGCCGGTGGACCCGGGTTCGGTGGCGGCGAGGATGTCTTTGTTTACGGGGAGCCATCTGGTGGAGAAGCTTAGGACGGAAGGCAAACGTGGGGTTCGTGATGAGAAACTCAGGCTGGGATGGTGGGAGAAGGATGGGAGAAAGAGATATGGGATAGATATCGTACAGAGATGAGATGAATGAGATAAATAATGATACCAGTGTCCATATTAACTTGAGTTTGGGTGAACTTCAGTGAGAAATACCTATGCTGACTGCCCCAGCGTAATCTTGAAAATATGGGAAAGACACGTCACTTAAAATTGGTCTGGTGTGGTTGATGTACAGACAATGCAGCCAGAGGCTAACAGACGATGGCCGCTTGGTACAGTGAAGTGGATGATGTAAGGTTTGTTTGATACTGAAAGACATTAATGATGGGAAAACCCAGCTCTTTCGAGACTAGAACTCTGCAAATGAAGAGATTATCGAATATCAACTTTTTGGCTTGGGGCTTGATGTTTATGAACCTGGCCACTCTATTTCCCATGAACCCAACAGCTGTTTCCGGCAAGTCTTACGACGACGAAAGAGTTCAAAGGTTTAATTGGGGTTTTAACAGAGTGGTGTATTTCATCCTCGGTTGGGAGTTTCCTCGACACATTAGTTTTAGTGTCTCTACTAAGGTACCACGTCATCAAATCATGAAGTACCCTACCTACCTATCTCCATTCCCGGCACTGAGCCTCTAACGAATTGAATGCTCAACATTAAAGTAAGTGAACTGCCGCGCGAGCAATCTTACCAAGGTTGGACTCAACTATATATATATATATATGTGTGTATGTGTATGTTTGAATGTTTGTATGTACGTACGTATGTTACATCTTACGTGAGGACAGCCGGACAACACATTCCAGACTTGAAGCACAAGGGCACTAGCAGCAGCAAACCGGCACAGGCCAATAAGGTTACCAAAAAAAATCCAGTCGGTTTCCCTCACCTCAACTTGGCCTTAGGCACGCACCGTCTGAGAGAACAACACACGCTTCAATTTTACAGAGGACAAAACTGAGTTGTATAACCCATTGAGCCCCTGCGAGACATTCTAATTTTTGATTATGAGAGGGAGAACACCTTGGCAGGTTTGCTCTTGGGCTAAGCACCGATATGGGAGTCCAACGACTGCAAAGCTAGAGTATAATGTATCGCGCGAACAATGTTTTAGGCTTTTTATTTTTATTTTTCTCTTTTTCTTTTCATGATAGAAATACTTCATCTTTCTCCAGTAAAATAAAACATTCCATACTCAAAGACAGAAACAATACACAACTGCCATGTCCAACAGTGGATGAGGGCTTTGCCCCAAATTTTGCTGTAGCGTCAGTCATCACGGCAAATACTGAGGGTGGCTTGTCGGGTGGTGGTGCCAAGGGGCTGGCTGGGAAATAATGCCGTGAGACAAGACTGCTGATGCTTCGTACCACGGAAATCTGGAGCACAGCGAACACGCCAACCCGATAATCAAGATTCTCACCAACCCCCCGAACTCCCAGCCAATCCGCAGGAGTACAAGTAACACTACTCCATATTGCAGTTCAATGCCTTCGGGTTACCTAAATAAGGGTGTTGCTTAGCTCCAGAGCCGACCCGAACGCGGCGGATCATCCTGATGGATGGTAACCCGTAGCATCAGCCCTTCCACCAACAGAAGAAGCCCCTTGGCACTTATTACACGTCGCATAAAATCTTTCTACTTATGACCCATTGCGGCACAAACCGACTGCCGTGATCAACGGCATGGTGATCGAGACTTGACCAATGAAGGTGGCTTCAGCGGCGGGGATATCAATCGTGTCGCGTTGGCTCAGACTTCTCTGGGCTGCCAGAACACAGTTCGGAGATTCAAGCTTGGGGCTCGCCCATTGCTGCGGGGGATTCCCTGCGTGAATCAAAGTCTCGACCTGACAATGCCCTACCAGGGGCCCTCAGAGGTCGCAGTTTCCGACATCAAAGTCTCACAGACATTGGCCATACCGTCGTATTAACTAGCCCCTGGCATATGAAGGGGGCGACCCAACTGTAGTCGGTGCGTTGAGATATCAGCTTGCAGACGGGAGACCCCCTGGCAGCTGTGTGCTTCACCATTAGAGGTTCGTGGGATAGGGTACACACCGAAATTGCCATTGGAACACCAGAGTAATGTTGTGTCACGAAACATGACACCGCGCCGAACCGCTGTGAACTCCAGGGGCGGGACAAGAGGGAATATGCCTCGTGCAACAGCCGCCAGCTCGGCCGTGTACACGCGCGGGGCGAGCATGTAGGCCGAGACAAATTAATGAGTACGGCGGAGACCTTCATCTAGCCTGCGGCGGTGCCTGAAAGGCCAAGGCATCGCGTGTTTAGAAAACTGGGGGTAAAGGCGAACTCGTGGGGGCTCTCTCTTTACCCGAGGCGTTTGTACCTGAATAGAACTTGGCGACCCGGCAACACGGTTGTGGTGCTGTTCAAGCGGAGACCCTTCACCATCATGGCTTGCTGGTTAGCTGGAAACAATGTTTCGAACCTACGGGGCGCTGGCTCTCGGATCTGCTCAGTGGCCAGATGGTCTTGGGAAACGCCTGGGTGGGGGGCGCATAAGGGCAGGCCGTCTTGGTTCTCGCAGGCGAGACTGTCGAGCTCGAGGATAAATGCAGGTTGCGGTTGCGAGGCATATGTCGTATCAGGATCAGGGACCCTAACCCTTTGACAGCATATAATATCGCTGTGCGAGCTGGGCGATCCTTCAGTGCAGCGCAAGTCAGTCGGCGACAAGACGCTTCAGGTAGCGCAAACGGAAGGCAGCGGTGCCGGAAGCAGGCGCAGTTCCTTGGGTTGCAATCTAGGTCGTGGCGTTGGCCGGTTCGTAAAGTGGGCGATCGGTCCTCATCTGATGCCGCCTGTCCAATTGCCGTTGAGGCGTGGCAAAGGGTTGCAACCCGCTTCTCGATTCCTGGTGGCAGCTGGATCGGGCACGTTGCAGTGGGCCCGCGATAATGACGAATTTCTCATGTGCGCGATTGAAACCGCCCATGAGACGCGCTCGGATGCCGTCACACGCCTGCTTCTCAAGGTCCACAATCCACCAGAATCCGGGGAAGATGGGGTGTTTCTGTCCAAAAGTCGATGCATCGCGGTAGGCATGAACGAGCAGCAGGTCGAAGCGACAAATGTTCGCCGTGGCAGCCGTTGCACTTGAGAGCCCTTGACGGATTTAACGGGTGGACAGTGCAGGGGCCCCCCAGCGCCCAAGGCCCGGTCTTTCCGGGAACTAGACAGCGTCGCGTGCCGGATGACGATGAGGCTTCCTGATGTGCTGGGAGGCGCACAGACAAGTCCTTTGAAATGCAAAGCTTCTCTGCCTCTTTCTGTTGCATTTTCTGGTTCCCACCGCGCGAAACGGCGCCGTTGGGTTGCAGGCACGCGACCAGCAGACCCAGCGGCAGAGGAGTCATGACGGAACCCGCTGGCCGTTTGCCGTTGGCTGTCAAGTTTTCAGCCATTCCGATGCGAGACGCGGAGAAATCGACCAAATCTGCCCTAAATCTGCCCCATATCGACGCCCCAGACAAGCCACATGCAGGTCGCGGTCCGATAAGCTCCCTTTATTTGGCCGGCTGAAAGTCTAATTCACGACCTCCGCTGCACCTCCCGCCAACCAGTTTCCCTGGTGGAGACGTATGGTAAACAAGTTTTGACCAGCTTGGGCCAGCCATGCCTCAGCTTTTTGTGTTCCTTGGCTGCGGGCGCTGCGGTGCAGGGGTCTACTGCGGATGCAGCTGCCCTGGGGTTTCGCTTGGGGGTCAAGTCCGGACTCCGGTGGTGTGGGAACTAAAAGGAAAAAAAAAAGAGACAAGCTGTTGTGCGTCTCACCTTCTCCGCACAGGCGAAGATCGTCGCACCACAGAACGTCGAGATAAGCCAACATGTCAGCCACTTTGGGGGAGAGGAGATGAGGGCGCTGCGGTGCGACTGAGACCAGGATGGGACGTGATATTCGAGATTAAAAAGGAATCTGGTCAAAGTACTCCATACCTAGCGTACCAGACCAATAGCTGCGTAAAAGACGGAGCCGTTTGCTCCCTGCCCGGTTCCAGGCACTTGAGCCCACTTTTTTGCTCTCGGGACAATTTTCATGTTCCTTGCCTGGCCCCCTCGCTGACCCTCGCTGACCCTATCACGTCCCGATTCGCATATCTGCCGGACTTGCTCCACGGTCCGCCGATGTGAGCTTCCTGGTTTTCTCTGTTGGTCGTTGCTTTTGTCTGCGTTGAAACTTTGTACAATATCCGGAGGCTCGCCCCGAGGTTTTTTTTAACCGAACACCAAGTCGGCTGCGGCTTCCATCACCATTGTGAACTCACCACCAAAACGTAAACTGTTTCTTACGTAGCTCCCTCTCCACCATTGCCTCTAGCGGCCGATGCCCAGCGGCGGCAACCGAATCCTGCAGCATCCAGCACACTAGACCGAAGCTGAAAACATCACAGCGCAGTGACCGGTCGGCTGGATGCAAGAGACGGCGCGCAAAACTAACGTAAGCTCGAGGTCGGGGCGACGAGAACGATCGAATCGAGAAGGACACGCAGCCAGCCACCGCGACCCCACGAGGACGACGGCAGCATGGCGGTGAGATATAGGCCCCTGCTGGGTCCGGACGTGGACCTCGATGGCGTTCAAGAAGACGATGGGCCCGTTTCCCCTCTCCTGTCGCCGACCTCGACCTCGCACTCACGATCCACGACGAGCACCACGGGCTTGGCTTCGCCGTTGCCGTCGCCCACACCCTCTAATTACTACCTCACGCTGGCCGACCAGACGTTTACTCCGCTCTCGATGGACGGGAGCGACTTCTGCTGTCCGGTGACTCCCGACATCCACAAGGACGAGTCCGCGGCCATTTTGGAGAAGACGGGCCTGTTGCGTGCGGGTGCTGAACAGCAATCGAGATTGGCAGCACCCAGTGAATTTTTTGGCAGAGGGCTAGGCGCCAACAACAGCACGGCCCCTGTCCAAGTCCCAGTAGTCCCAGCAATCCCAGCGACCAGGGGGCGTGGCGCAACAATGGTCAGCGCGATGGTCCAATCATTCGAGGCGCTGCAGGCTGCCAGGGGCACAACTGGATACCATGTCATCTCGACTAAAAACACGAACGGCCACGGCCATCGACATCACGACCCAGGCCTCGTTTCGCCGCCGTCGACGGTTTCGCCCTCTCTGTCTGCGTCCCCGTCGCCGTCGCGCTCGTCTGCGCCAGACAGCAGTGGAGCAACAGCAGCAGCAGTGCCTGCGGTATCACCACCGCCCTCCACTTCTCCAACAAGCCAAAACGTCTCGGTTGGCGCCATTCCTCCGCCCCCAACATCTTTGGCTGCAGCCCAAGAAAACGACAAAAACGAAAAGGCGCGCTCCTTTCCAACACTCGCATCCGGTCATGGGAGCACAACCATTTTCGATGTCAAAAATCCTCTTGCTCCTCCTTCCGTAGCCGTCAATCCGGCTCCTCCAATCTCGGTCGCCGAATCCACTCTCTTCCGACCCACTCCGGTGAATTCCCCTCCTCACACCCCCCAGTTTGTCGCGGCCTGCGATTCGGCACTTCCCCCCATTGTCCGCACCTCGTCGACAGCTAGCCTTGCCCTGAGCCATCCGACTCCCGACCCCAACAAGGGATCGCGGTCGGGTGGGTATCTGGGCAATATTGCTGCCCTTGAAGCGTCGGCCGAGCGCCTCTCTATGACAAGTTCGATCGAGGACGCCATCCGAGAAGAACACAACGAACTCAAGCGCAGCGACAGCCGGCGGTCATCCATTCTCCGGGCGAATAGCGTCACTGGAATCAAAACCGGAGGATCCGACAGTGGTTCTATCTTTGGCCAATCCCATCTGCCCACCGTAAGTACACAGACTTCTATCGTGGGATTGAATACCGCGGCTCGCCTGGGAGGTTATTCACCTGGGGGTTATATCATGGATCCCAATACTTCAGGACGCCTGAGGTCGGCCAGCAAGGCTAGCTCACTCGGTGTGCCCTCAAATATGCTGGAACGCACTGCGAGCGGGGGCCCAGCCCCCGATGTTGGGACAGGGGAAGACTTCCCTTTCATGTCCCGCCACGGCCCGGGGAAGGAATCGGTCCGAAGTGTCTCAAGCAAGTTATCGTTCGTTCAGGTCGCTGAGCTGGAACCCCCCTCGACACTTTCCCATGCATTGGATGAGGCGGACCGCGCTGCAGTTGCGGGCGATGACCATGACGACGACGACACGATCAGGGCAAGCGCGTATCAGCATATCGAGGCCCAGTTTGCCGACCGGCATCTTGATACCGAGCAGGCTAGCTTTCCTCATGGCTTCACGGATGACGCCACCCCCCGCTTCCAGCTTTATGATCCGGGGATGCAACCCATGTATCAAGGTCCCTCGCAGCAGCAACAGCAACGACAACACGACTCTCGTGGCGATGAGCGACCCACCACCTCAGGATCTGTGGCAACGTACGAGCAGGCTCAGACGGCGTTTGGCGATTTTGATGGCGTCCATTGTGATCCGGATGCTGAGGGATTTGTCATCCCCGAGATGCCCGAGTTGTTGAATGAGCGGTCTAAACCGCTCGGCCCAATGCCACCGCGGCCCAAGTCGTATTTCGATTCCTCGACTGGACAGGAGATGCTGTTCTACCCAGCACCTGTCCCTGCCATGTTGAATCTTCCGCCGAAGTTGTCCAAGAAACCGAAGGCTGCTGTTAGAAACATGCGTCGTTCACAGTTGCTAAATGTTATGCCGCAAGAATCACGCCAGTCGAGGGTGTGGTTGCCAGATCCCACAGAAAACTTACGCGGAAGTAGTGACGGCTTGCCATTGATGACGGAATTGATGGGTGATAGCCTTGGCCCTAACGACTCGAACCCGGCGCCACCAGTTCTTGACCCGCAACAGGACGAGGCATTTGTACCATCCCACGCAAGACAAACTTCTGAGACAAGCACAATCTACGCTCCAGCACAACAGACAGCAGCCGTTGCAGGAACTCGCGAAATCCGCCGACCACAACGTCTCACAGAGCCAGCGGACAAGCGGAAAACGCGTGCCTCTGCTTTGGACGGTCTTCCCCCACAGTTGCGTGCCAGTGCATTCTTCGATCTCCCGGCGACAACAGCAAATTTGGAGATAAAGGGAGGATCTGCTTCGGCAACGTTGGACAGCATTCTTGACGCATCCGCTGCGGCACCCGTAAGCGCATTTACCGACCACGTCTTCGCTGGGAAGTTGGGCTCCGAGGTATATGGTCCCGAGAAGAAGAAAAAGAAGCAAAAAGCAGGCAACCGGAAGACCATGATGGAGGCCGACTCTGCTCCCGATCTCCTCCATCCTGAGGCGGACACCCAACTCAAGAAGCGGGCAAGCCACTTTTCCCTATTGCCTGGCAAACGGGGACAATCTGGGGATGTCGACGCCGAGGATGGCCGCACGGCCGTGGGCCTTGTCAATGGCGAGGATGGTATGAGACGAGATGGTACTTCGCCTAATGGCGAGCGCGAGCCCCTCTCTCCTAACGAATTAGCACCTGGTTCGGATGAAGAATCAAGCGAGGAAGAAGAGGAGGAGGACGAAGGGGAAGAGGAACTCTACCAAGGTCCCCCGACCACGCTTCTTGCCGAGCTGCAACTGCGCAAGCAGCAGAACAAGATGAGAACTCGCCCAATGGCGCACGCATATACGAACGGCATGCACAGCACCCTCCTTGAGCTCGATGCTGTTGCCGAGGTGGAGCGTAAGGCTCGGGTCGGTAAACGTGTCAATTTGGCTTGGGAAGACCCGAGTGCAAACCCCGATCATAACGATGATGGCGACGATGACGATGTTCCGCTCGGCATGCTTGCTGTTGCCAAGGCGAACGGCATAAATCGAGCTACGATGGATATCAGCGCTGTCATGAGTGAAGTTCATCGCCCTCTGGGTTTAATGGAGCGCCGTGAGCTTGAGGACAACGAACCCCTGAGTCGCCGCCGCGAGCGTCTTCAGGGTCATCAGAGCGGCCTTATTCCCCCAGCCTTCGACGTCGTCCAGCAACGAATTAGCCAACTTGGTATCTCGCCTTATGGTCTTGGCGGCAATCTCGGAACTCGCTCCCAGTCTCGTCTCGGCTTGCCCCTGCCTTCTCCTGGGGCCGGTTCTGGGGCTCGTCCTGTCGACCCCGACGAAGAAGAAGAAGAGGAGACTCTCGCCGAGCGCAAGGCGCGTCTTGCTGCCGAGAACCCTCTCCCCGTGACCCGGCCCGTCAGTGGCCAGTTCACCTCTGAACTTCTCAGCCAATTCGGTGGCGATGCGGAAAACGAGACTGGGCTGCTATCCAAAGCCAAAGGCAATGGGCCCGAGGTCCCGGAAGAAGAAGAGACACTAGGGCAACGTCGCCGTCGGCTACAAGCTGAGCGTGAGGCGCGTGAACGGGAGATGGGGGCTGCGGGTCTCCCGCTCAACCTGAACCCAGGACGCACACTCACCATGGTGCCCAATCCTATCAACATGGATGCAAACCGCCTGTCTAGGCGCATGTCCATGGCCGACGTACTCGGTGCTCATCCCCTTGCCATGACCCAGATGAGCATGGATCCCCGCGAGGAAGAGAGACTTCGCCGTGAGGCCGAAGCTGCGAGGGCCCAGCGAGAGACGGAGATGAAGATGGCAGCCATGAGGGCCCAGATGCCGACAACGCTCGTGGGACCAAGCGTTGGTGCGCGCACTGGTGGATATATGGGCGGCATGTTTAACGACGGCTCGGGAGGTAATCCGAATGTTGGCGGGATAGGCCTTGGATACGGTGCAGGTGCTACAATAATGCAGCAGCCACAGCGGATGAGTGCCATGCCGGGCGCCTATGGTGGCTATGGCGCCGCACCCATGAACATGAACGCGGCCGGCTACGGCGCCCCAGTGGCCAATCAAGGCCATGCCGACATGGTGGAGCGGTGGCGTCAGGGGGTAATGCCTTGATGAATCATATCACGACGATACACATCACATATTAGACCGGAAAGGTTATGTTTTTGGACAGCATATCGTGCTTGGGTAGAGGGGAAATAAGACGCTACATCAGAAAAAATGAGGCCAGCCTGCCAATGAGCACGGCAAGGTCTAGGGATGTGTCGTTTGCAGGATAAGGCGTGTTTTGGGTACATATGCATAGGGTTTTCTTCTGCCACTTGGCTTCGAGCATAGCATTGCGATGGGGCAAGAAGGGGGAGCTGAGAAAAAAAAACGAAGGGTAGTGCCTTTTTGTTCTGCATATATATTCTCTTCTCGTATTTGCCGTCCCTGGCTACTTGAGCTAAACTACTTGTTCTTCTTTTTTTGTCTACCCTTTTTTGCTACCTATTTACCTTTGTTAATGATGACTTTTGAAGGGACTCGGTGTAGAGTAATATGATGACATTGGCGGAAACGTAGTTATGTATACGCTCTGGTTGGTGTATTATTTGTACCCATCTGTAATTCTTCAATCGACTCGTTCATATCAACATCGTCACCGTCACGTTGCCGCTCGTAGACCGTTCCTGTCCATGTTTGGATGTGGAATGAATGAAATGGCAATCGTGGAATGGGGAAGGCTATTACAACATGCCCGCCACTGGAACGCAACCGACAAACGTGACACGCAGGCCGGGGTAGTGGCTGGAACAAGATACTCTATTAACCTTGTTCGATGCGATGACATATATCCATCATGCTAGTCGTTTCGACCTAACCCCAGATGCAAACAAAAATACTCTGCACCCATCAATCTGCGGCGAACCAACGTCGCAGTTCGCTGAGAGGGTTCTACTTTCTCTTGCCAAACTTTGACGACACCTTTTGCAGCTTGGATGGTGGCGCGCTGTCCTCATCATCATCCTGGTCCTCTTCTTCCTCCTCACCAGACTCTTCTTCCTCGACGTCGTCATGGTCGACATCATCCTCGTCGAACGACTCAGCCTCGGCCATGTCATCCATCAGGTCATCTTCGTCATCGTCCTCCTCCTCGGACTCGTCGTCTGACTCTTCAATGAGACCATTCGCCCCAGTAACGTCATCATCGTCGTCCTGTCCGCTTGTCCCGTTGGGCAACGCCTTAGCCTGATCGTCTTCCCGCCCTTCAACATAAACCACGCCCGGCTCGTCGACATCGTCTGAATCTTCGCCGTCGGACCCCTCCGCCTTGGCATGCTTAATCGCCCTTCGGTGCTGCATCTGCTGGTCCAACATGTCGAGTTTCCCCTTGAGTGCTAACAGGCTGCCCAAGCCGCGTGACCGCTCTTCTAGCACACGGCTGAGGTCTCCAAGCTTCTTCGTCAGGTCGGGTTGTCTAACCAAGGTGCCGCCGTGCGCGATCAGCGTCAGTTGCATCCACCTCATGAGGCCAAATGCGCGGCCGGGACGGCGGTGCATGCGGTCGGCGAGCTTGGAAAGCAGGACAATGGCGAGGGAAGAATCCATGCGGTTGATTGTATTCTGTACAATCTTGGCATCGCTGACTTGGAGGCAGGACTCGAGGAGATCGCGGTCGTCGGTCTTGAGCGCTTGGTTGAGGACGGTGCCGAGCGAGGTGGCGTTGACGGGTGGCATGAGGTGGTGCCGCGATTGCGCTCCGGCGCGGTCAACGGCATTAGATGCTTGTGTGGCCAGCGCTGATGATACATCGACCGTGGATGATCCACGGACGAGATCACCAAAGGTTGGCTCAGCGTCAGTGGTATCGTCTTGTTCGTCTGGTTTCGGGGACGTCATCTCCGCGTCTGCGTCTGCGTCGGCGTTGTCGGCGGCACCGGCATTGTAATCTTCACTCGAGTTTTCGGTCGGTTCTTTGCGCATGGATTGTCGTGGCTGCTGCGCCTCGTCAATGACCTGGTCATTCTCACTATCCTCCACTTCGGAAGTGCTTGCAGAATCTTCCACCTGCTCGTCGGATGGCTGTGCGTGCTGCTGCACAGACTTTGGTGCCAATCCTGATATTACGGCAGTGTTTGATTCGTCAATTCTGTATTTTGTCGCAACCTTAGGGCTCGATCGCAGGGCCGGCTTCGCCAGCGAAGTGATAGATTTCCTCTTGGCTGACATGTTGGCGATCTGTGTTGTGTGTGTTGGAGGAAAAGTGGGCGATCTAAGTCGCCGAGATTTGCGACGATAGCACTTCTTGTCACTTCGCTGATCAGGAACCAATTGCGCAAAGTGCACCGCCTAATTGCCTTGCCGGGAGAATCGGATCACCCCAGATGCTTTGGGGTTTGGTGATGTTGTAGAAAATCAGGCCAACTTCATGATCTCATCTTTCAGGATATCGAAAAATTCTTGACCCTGCCGAACTTTTTTTTGCGATTTCACAAGTGCTCCCCACATTTCAGCACAGGGGTGCAAAGTACAGATTGGTCCGTGCGTTTATCCTTGCTAGCGGTCAGTTCCCGTGACTCATCATGTGACGTCTGCCTTGACGGTGTACGATGACTCATGTAATCTGACATGGGTTTGCCGCGTATCGTGGCTGTGCTGAAATTGCCTGAGGCAGCATCTGCACGCAGTCGTTGAAATTTGCAAGGAGAGGGGAGCTGATTGGCTTACCGTCCAGCCACCTTGAGGAAGGTGCCGAGATGACTTTTTGAACGGTAATCCACAATGAAACCATTGCTCCAGCCTGCTCTTTCACATTGATATCAGATGCAGAATACCTGAAGAGTCTCAGACCTGAACAGTTGCCTCTCCCTTTCACCAACAGCTGCCCCTCCAAAACGGCGGCTCTCCCTGCGGAAAGGGTGGGCACATCTGGCCTCTGATTGGATAACGCAGTCTCAAGCTAAGCTTTATCCCTGCCGGGTGGCGTCTTGGGAGAAGCGAGCCATGGAGGGAAGCTTTGGGCAGGCGCAACTTGTCCAAAACCGAACAAACCCGGCCTACAAATAACTAACAAGTGACCCCAAATCCAGAAGTTCGCGGATTTTCTCCTGTTCCCCCCTCCTTACCACCTGCACCCAAAACTAGCCAACCACCGCGCTCACCTTGAGGTACATTGACGAGGTACCCTTGGCTAACCGATCTGTGCCCGAATGTCGCCCAAGGCTTGCTAACGCTACGACGCGACACGTCCCAGAAAAAGGGCTCAAACGGGATTCACGCTGCGAAATTTCCTTTTTAAATTAGGCCTTTCGCGGTTCGTTCACCTGCAACTGTTGTCGCGTCATTCTCGCGTATCCTTGGAAATCTGGGGACGACTGCGACCCAAGTGCAGCAGCTCTTCGGGATTACAAACACTGTCAAGCATTACCATCATCATCGATTGTTTGCCCTCCACTGATGCGACGGAGGACGATTCGAGGAACGCGCATTGCCTCTGATAGAAGTGATTAAATCTCTCAAGACTTGTTCCCGTGCTCCGCATTGATTTCGGAATCGAAGCCGAATCCGTTTGTCGGGTTTGCTCCTCCTCTTCGGTGTCTACTCATCCCTCCCAGGTGAGGTCACCCGTTTCTTTGTGTGGTGTTGCGCGTAAGAGCCTCGCTGCGCAAGTTGCGCATTGCGTGCGGTAATTCCCTGTCCATCTCCACCATCCTTACTTCGCTGTCAACCCGTGTGCAAGTCAAACGGCGCTGCACGGGTGTATCCCGAGGTAATAGCGGGTTGGTGTTTCGATTGGTTTGCAAGGCCACGGCGATGTCAAGTTCCAGTTCAAGTTGCGGAAAGCGGAATTTCGAGCCAGGTGTGGTACCAAGCGACACCTGTGCTTGCCCTTGTGTCGATCGCGCACGGTCCACCTTGCATGCCTTCGACCAACCAGACTGCTTAAAGCGGGCTCGATAAGGCCAGCGAGCCAGTCAGAGGCGGAGCCACTCGCACAGCGCTGGAGCAGGACAGCTCTCATAAATAGCCCTAGGCTGCCGACTGGGACTGACATGTGTCTTCACCCAGAAATTTCGAAAAGACCTGACGCGGTACGAAACCTCTCGCACCCCCGCCCCACCTGCAACCAACCAACCAGAGCTGCCAAATCACGGTATAACGCGACGGGCCACACGCCTCTCAGCAATCCGGCCGGACCATC
>Ga0247760_1000237_pt1 | contig 62729 bp, 46 predicted proteins | sample UWRJL171409R4_FD_179936 | JGI IMG/M metagenome (GOLD analysis project Ga0247760, IMG submission 179936) | Plant litter microbial communities from Arlington Agricultural Research Station in Wisconsin, United States - UWRJ-L171-409R-4 | ecosystem: Environmental > Terrestrial > Plant litter >... | reverse complement strand
CACATCGCAACGGCCAGCCTTGAACCCTTTCGTTGTAAGGCTCGTGCCTATAATAAGAAGGAGGTCTGGGAGTAGTAACAGGTCATGCCGGACAGTAGCGGAGATCAAGTCAGCCCGCAGATCCTGTTCGTCGTAAAGCACGATATCGGGTCGAAGCGTTCCAATTGCAGTCGCACGTTTCCCCGCTGTTGTTCTGGCGTCGGATATCTCAGCACAGGCAGGACATGGAGGCTCCTGTCCCGCCAGAGTCTCCGTTTCTCGGCCACACTCGTCCCAGCTATAAGTGCCAGGACAGTTGAAGCATCGCAAACGGCGGAGAGATCCATGGAGAAGAACACATTCGACGCCTCTGTTCTTGCCTTGAAGTCGCGGCTTGTGTTTGAACCGATACTTCCTGTGGAAACGAGATCGGCTTCCAGGCCCCTTGTGCAGATCTGTAGTGAGGCCAACCTTCTTTTCCAGACAGTCGATGTTTTAGGTATAGTCCCGAACCAGCTTGCCAGCATCACGCAAACCAAGAATGAAGCGATGTGTTATTGTTGGCATAGCGTCCTTATCAGTCTGACGCATCTTGGTGATGTTACGGTAGAAGAGAGGCGTCGTTTCCGGATTATGAAGAACTGACGAGTAGAAGAGGGAACGATGGCCGAGGGAATAAACACCAGTTTCTGATCGAAAGTCCTAAGTCTGGTGAGAGATGGGCAGGAAGGGAAGCGGGAATACGTACAGGAATACCTGCATTTGTGCTAATGCCAGCCCCTGTGACGGTCATAACCTTAGATGCGGCACCAAATAGGCTCGCGATGCTTTGCAGGTGGAGACGGTCGCTCGGTAGCACATGGATGATGGCCATTTTATACCAAGGTAGCGGCGAACGGCCTTCTGGCGGTGACTCTCAGTGCGTGGGAGGAGTAGGAATGGCCACGAAACGTTGAAAACCGAGGTCGCTGGTCAGGTGGCTGGTTCGTCGGGCTTTAAAGGAGAGAAAAGAATGAAGGATGAGGAGAAAGGAAAAGGGAGGAGGGGCGAGAGGGAGTTTATATACTCTGGAGCTCTAGGATCTACTGGTGGGGGTCCCTCACAAAGCAAGTGTCTCACGTGTGCGCGGCAATAGCGACGGGGGCTTTTAAAGCCTGGTAAATACCCATCGAATTGGGAGACACTGGTGCCCGGACCGCAATTGGGCTAGCTTGGCGGCTGCGTCCTGGCTTCGTGATGTCACAAGTATCCTCCCATTATCGGTCTTTGGCATGAAAGATATGAGCAGCTGCTGCACTCCCGTTTCCTGAGATCGGTTAGGGACCAAATTAATACGTCTGCTGCTGAACGGCTGTTCCGCTGGCTGCAAGGGTTAAGGTGCTTAACTTACAGCACTTGCGTCGTTGCGACTTGATATTATCCTGGCTGTGCTTGGCATCGCTATCGGTAACAGGACTGTAGTCCTCCCCATCGTCGTCATCGCGGTGTCGACGGCAACTAATAATGCGTTGTGAGCGGACGGGCGCTTGAGTGAGGGACAGTTACATGGCGTGTTTGGCGTTAAGTAGTTCACCTTCACCACCCTCGCTATCGCCTTCGTTGGCCGAGTAATGGTGGAGAGTTCCTCAACCCATACTTCGAGCGGAACGAAGAGGGTCCTTACTATCGCCTAGCTTGGTAGAAGGCTGGCTCAGGGCATTCAAATGGCCTGGCTCGACGTTGTCGGAAGGGCTATCACGTGAACTCCGAGGATGACAAGGTGGGTTGTCCTCTATAGCATCAGGTGATTCGGTGTCTCCGCTGGAACGGCTTCGTACACGCTGGTAGAGAGCAGAAAGGTTAGGGTGCCTGGGGCATCCGAGACCCTGTTGAAAAGGAATTCCCGCACAAGGAGGCCGACAGCTGGATTCTGGAGCTAGCTGGTCCTACTCTGCGTGCGGAGTCCTGGGTGAGGCAGATGATGGTGTGGGAGAACATTCCAAGGTTTGAGACCGCCGGTGCTCGGTTGATACAGATACATGTCTGGTTCGGTTCCAGAGACCATTTCTCGAACTTAGCTGCAACGGCTTTGGCTGTCCTTCTGAAATTGTACCGTGAAGTCATATGCGAGTGTAGTGGCCGGGGAGCAACTGATGGAGGTTCGTGGCCATGCGTGCACACCCACAGGCTGCAGTTCAAGCGCGACAACCTTATCCCTAGTACGTTCAATTCTTGGCATTAAAGTTGCACTGGAAATGATCGAGCGATGCCCGCGATGGAAAATGTGATGCTGGACATTGGTCAAATCACGCCTGGGGCCAGACGAACCAAGTGAGGCAGCATTGGCCAAGCACGCAGGATGGACCAGAATTGACCCCGGTCTGTAGGATTGACCACGTAGGCAGGATTGACCAAACACGCAGGATTGACCAACCAAGGATTGTGAGCACACAGGATTTGACCAACGTCACAGGATTGGCCAGGCCTGCAGGATTGACCAACACGCAGGATTGGCCAAGCAGGATTGTAGGCAGGATTGGCCAGGTAAGCAGGATTGACCACATAGGATTAACCCCAGCCTGTAGGATTGACCAAGCAGGGTTGTGGGCACGCAGGATTGACCAACGTCACAGGATTGGCCAGGCCTGCAAGATTAACCACAGCCCGCAGGAGCCAGACCCCTACTGCCAAGTCAGCAATACCGTGGCCCAAGCGTTGTGGCTTTCCCTTCTCAGAGATAAATTACTGGCAGGCCCGCCCTCGTCCTTTTTGCTTGGCCCGATCTTGCATTGGTCCATCTCCCCAAGCCAAAGTAGCCAAAAATGGCTGAGCTGATCGGGCAGAAAAGCAGGCGAGAGACTGTGGCACCGAAAGCAGCGGATGTCTTTGGCATTGACTCGGAAACTTGTGCTTTTTTTTTTCAAGATACCACGGGAACTTTTTGGAAGCGCCTTAGCAGAGAGTTGCAAAACTTCCGAAACGCTCTGCCTAAGACCGCCGTTGGGGAAGTGTGGGATGCTGTGAAGGTCGCCTTTACGCAAGCCCGGGAACAGCGAAAAAGCAGTTCACAGTCTGGAGTTACCCGTGTCGACACGTGGCAGCCAAAGGACGTCGAGCAAGCATTATATATACTGGTCCGTCAATTATTGACCCCGACAGCATATTGGACTAATTGTTAGCAGAGCAACGGCAAGCCACAGCCAAACGACCACCCTAGCCATCCTCATAAGCGTCAACACGCCGAGGATTTAACAGCAGGGCCAGAGGATGATAAACAGCCGCCTAAGAAGCTTCAGTCGAATCAGATTAGGTCTACCTTACAACTCTCTGGGAGTGCCTTCGCTATTTCCAGCGATTCTCTTCAAACGTTGCAGCCGAAGCCATCAGCGGAGCCGCCATCAGTGAAGCCATCAACGGAGCTGTCTTCAGTACCGTTGGTGCAGTTGTCATCAGCGCGATCAGCAGAGCCATCAGCAAACCCGTCCTCGGTAAAGCCAGAGCCACCATCAGCAAAGGCTCGATCAGCAACGCCGCCATCAGCGAAGCCTTCAACGACGTTGTCATCAGTGAAGCCATCAGCGGAGCCCCCTTTAGTGGACTTAACAGGAGTCGATGATAAGCCACACCCCACACGACCTGAAACCGACCTCAACAACGAAGCCGTGTCGTTGCAGTTCTCGTCCTCAACTTTCACAGTTCGAAGTGCGTCTCTCAAGACGTTAAACCCCGGCAGCTGCTTAAATAGCGAAATTTTGAACGGCATCATACACCTTATAGCGGAAGTCGGCAATGTTCAGGTCATCGACTCACTGACATTAAAAAGCCGCCAACCAGCTGCAATAACTGGCCTTGCCAGCAATCCTAACACTAAGATCCTGCTACCGATGCACATTTGTGGCAACCATTGGGTTTTAGGTGTTTACGACCGTACAGGGCTTTTAGTCTACGACTCCCTTCCTTCAGGAGACACGTTAAGAGACGTATCAGATCAAGTCCTTACCTTTTTTTCCAAGATCCTCTATCTAGACGAGGATGACTATCCGGCAATCGAAGTCACATCCCCAATGCTCCAGAGCAACACTAATGACTGCGGCATATTCTGCATCATCGCGGCCTTTTGTGCAGCCATGGACATCCAGGTTCCCCGACAAACTGATACTACCTTCTGGCGATATATGCTATTCCAACTGCTAAGGCCACAACTTCAAGTCAGCGACTCTCGAGCTCAGTTTATCAAGTTTCCAACATTACCTGTTGAGGTCCCAGTGTCTGAACTTCCTCAAGTCTTGACTCAGGCTTCTCTCTCCTTGTCCACCAGTTTGAACAACATCCTAAACAAGATTACAAAGTCGTCGATCTCAGCGGCACACGCTCTGGAGATCGCCAGTCGCACGAAGAAGGCAATAGAATCTAATCCTAACGATATGGAAGACATCCGTCCTCGGTTTGAAGAGATGCATCGTGTTTGTCTAGCAGAAACTCAACATCTTCACGAGGCGGAAACGCAAATCACGTTACTGAAGCGGTCATTGAAGTTGCATATAAAGGTTAGGAGTACCTTGCCTCTTTGAAGGTATTTTGCTGATAATCACAGAACCTCCAAGGAAGTCTTGATAACTTGGCACAGAACCAGCTTCGAGATACGGCACCACTTCCTGCTAAAGTCGATCTTAAACGGAAGTGGCACGATTCGCTACCTGAATTCCCTCTTGACATGGCTCCTGATCCTGAAGCCACCATAGCGACACCTTCCAAGGAGCAACCATCCACGTACGATGAATATCAAGAAAGGCTATGGGACCTAACTTCGCGGCGCGATGCCATGTTGCAGAGTACGACTAAGCAAATTTGCGCTTTTCTCAGGTGGAGGAGAAAAGTAGAGGAGAGTTTCGATGACCAATACTCAAAATGGGCAGCGGACTTCCTCTCCGCGTATCCCAGCGTTGAAGATTCAATTGGTTGGTCGTTAGATTCCCTCCGCCCTCTTGGTCATGAAACTATTCAGGCTCCGGGCTTCAAGATTTCCATTACAAGCGAGGCGCGCAAAGACCGAGAGCGCAAAAACCCGGAGTGCAAAAGCCCGGAGCGCAAAACTCGGGGCAGATAGAATACGGCATTGTTAATTAGTGGTTCCCTCCCCCTATCCCGGGCAGCACACAACACAATATTGCGAGTCTTTTCCTCTATGCAGCTCCCCATAGAATCTAGCGTCACGTTTAGCGTGACGAGGAGAATATAGTTCGTTCCGGGCCAGAAGCTCGCAACGCAGGCACATGTTGACACTAGTTGATGCGCGGTGCTGTCACTTGGTGATATTGGCTCTTGGGGAGGTTGATAATGAATTCGCGTGGCTCATATAGCAAAAACGGCTTCTTGCCAGTCACCACTTTTATAGTTAAGAATTAATATTTATATAAGCACCACTACTAGCAAAACCGCCGGCCCCGCTGGAGGCCCCCTCTTTCCACTCCTTTAGCGAAGTGCGATTCTTCCCCAAAGTCATTCTGCCTCCTTTCTTTAGTAGCGGCGGCCGTCCCATCCTTGGTGGTCGTAGATCAACTGCTCCCATATAGCGAGAAGGTACTTGTAATTCTCATCATCACTCATTTGATCTATCTCTGTCACAAGGTGCTGGTATGTCTCTTCCAAGTGCTTAAACTGGGTAAGACTAAGAGACCCGAAGCAGTCTGTAAGTGGTATCCCAGGGAAAGTTGGAAGCACGTCATAATCGGAGCGTGCCTTTTCCATTACCGCATCCAACGCTATCGCTGTCTCGTTTTCGAAGTCGCCGGTATGCCACAGCAGCTGACGGATGTACCCGAGGGGCATACGGCACGCTTCCGATATCTTATTGTAGGCTTCCTCGTCTAGTAAGTAGCGAGCAAATGCATACGTTGTTCTGATATGCCGCCACTGATCAGGGCGAAGAGTGCCTCCGGAATCTTTTGTTATGGGTTGACCTGGGAAATGCGAGAGTTCCTTATCGCTTGGGAGCGGTGCGGATTTGTTGTCCCGTACCTGGGTGGCAGCAATGTAGGCGCGACCTGGCTGAGTTGATCGCCAGTCATCTGGAAGAGGCTTACATCCCTGGGCGCTCCTCTCACCACGTGATTCGTCGATATTGATTGCCGGGTTGATAGCCGTCTGTCGCAGTCTGGTGCTGTTATGGCTGGAACTTGTAGGTGTGGAGTGCAATTTGCGGCGCTTTGGTTGTGGTGATGAGATATCCCGCTCACTGTCGCTGCCTTCGGAGGGACTACTGATATACTTGTCCACATTGCGTTGTTGTCGATCGATCGCTATCGTCCGCTGTCCAGGCCTGGGAGGGGCCAGTTCGGCCTCGCCGTTGCTATTGCTTTCGCATCCGGAAATGGTGTCTGCGTCCAACGACATCATCTTCTTGCGCTTGCGTGGTCGTAGGCTAATATCGTCATCATCTTCCTGGTCCTGCTCCTCGCCGCCTTCAAGACGAGGCATGCGCTCCATTGCCCCCGTGCCGTCGTGTCGACGGCCACTCAGATAGTAGTGAGGGTTGACCTGGCTCCTGGCGCTATTGCTGCGTTGTCTGCTTGTCAACTCATCTCGGTAAGTGCCGCTTACTGGCCGTGGATCAGGTGTTAGGAGACGGGCTGAGTTGGGCGAATGTTGAACCCTTGCCTCGATTGGCAGCGTGCGAGTTGTCTTGTTATTTGTGACAGCGTCTGGAATAGATGCTGGACCCGGCTCACACGAAGCACCGATAGTAGCAACTGGCGGTTCCTGCTCCGCCTTAGGAGGGTCGCTCTGGGAATGGCGTGTGTTGTGCTTGGTATCTCCGCTGGTGCGGACTCGTGCGCGCTGGTACCAGGAAGAGAAGGTTGGGTGCCTGGGGCACCCGAGACCCTCTTGACAAGAAATCCCGGTGCACTGGAGTGAACTGTCGGGTTCTGAGGCTGGCTTCTTCGCGCTAGGAGTAGCATTCCCATCTTTTTCTGCACGCCTGTCAGCATAACCTTCCTCAGGGATGGGAAAGTTGGGTACGCACTGGCCGTGGAACTGTGAAGATGAGCTTTGTTGCGGGGAGGGGTTGGAGGCTCTTCCGCTTCGTCTGATCGGCCGTCGTCGCCATCACACTCGCCATCGCTGATTAGGAATGCGTCATGCAGTGAGCCCCCGGGGCCGCTAAGTCGAGGATTGTGCACTTCCTGTAGATGGCACGGATGGGAAGAAGCTTCATACAAAGGACTTCGGGAGGTGGCTGCAGAAAGCTCTGCATCTCGGGCTAAAACACTGTGACTCATGAGGGTTTGGCGTGCCACCACGGTGGGAGTGTAAAAAGTCTGGTTAGAGAGAGAGAGGGTTTTATCGTGTTGGGAGGGGGTGAAGAGTGATTCCGGGACTGTACGTCTTGTGAGCCGCGAATCTTGGGATTAGAGGCACGGGAAAAACGAGCGATATATATAGGTGTCCATGGAAAGGGACGCCTTTGACAGAAACTCCAGCGAGGTTTGTGTTCCCGGCTTCTACTACCACCTTTAAGGCTTTGATTTACCAATTCCTCGTAAGTCCACAAATCATGGAACTGCTGACAGGGGAGACGACCGGAATCGCGGCCGTTATAGGTTCGTGGCGTCGCTAGACTTGATGCTACATAACTCACGGCGTATCCTGATATGCCTAGGCAGTTTACCGGTGTGATACAAGCGCATCATCCCCTCCTCTTTACGGCGTATTTCTGCGCCCTGCTGCACCCGGCTTCTCCATATCGTCTCGTTCTCAGCACCACTAACAGCAAGGCAGCAACGAGCTGCCTGATACGCACCGTCGTCTCCAGTCAGCCCCTTCACCAGACCATGTGTGCCTCGCAGTCGCGAATGGAAGGACCGCCCGCTATCCGCAGCGCTGCCACCTCCACGCCTTTATACCAAACGGAAGGCACTCGGTACTGTCCCCTCGTATTATCGCCAACAGCGTTGGTTCCCCGGCCCTCGTAACCTTACCAATCACGAAACTGCCGAAAAAGATAGCGACCGGAAACATGGCCCTTGCAAAGGGTGTCGTCGGCGTGAATCAAGTCTTGATTTGATGTTGCAAGCCCACAGCGTCCCTCAGATTCGATAGGGTGACGCGTTCCTGCACCCTGCTGCATCTGGCACCTCCTTCCTCTCATCCGGTCTCACCACCAACTAGGTATTTTCTCACCGAGCCCAGTACGCGTCATCTTTACCAGCCAGCTCCTTCTCAGGTCTGTATCCGCCTCACCGTCGCGACCTAATGGCTGCCCGCCATACGCCCAGACCTATCCTTCAGCACATCCCGCAAGCCACCAGTAATGCCAGAGGCCACGTCATCTTGCTCCTGTTTCGTTCGCTAAGCAAGAGCCCCTCGTCATGCTCCCCGCTCAGCTTAGCCTCATCGTCCACGTCCGTTGCAGCTAGAATTGCGGCGTGTGACCCGAGAGTCAGAGAGAAAGGGTGGCAGTCGAACCTGAGCACCAAACTGGCTGTCTAATGACTTGTCACCTGCATGCCGCGCACACCGGTGTGTTAGAATTCGATCCGATTATAGCCAACGGAGTGTCTAGCCCGCAGAGTGAGACACCTAGACGCGCCGTGCAAAGAAAGGCTTCCTATAATGCCTCTGCATTGACGTAATCGATACGTGCGGCATTTTTGTGACTGGACAGGACAGGCAAGTCGTCCCCATCTCCGCTAGAGATCGGCTAGGCAGACATGGAGTCGGTCTAGCAGGCCAAGAGAACTAGTGCAAGGTGGGAGAAGGCTTCCGCGGCCGGATATGCGGCAGACCTGAGTGTTGAGGTTCAGGTTGGTAAAATCGCTCTGGCTGACGGACTAATCCCCTCTGCTGTCACGTTTCTGGTAGTTGGATCTATGTCGAGGATTGGGAAAGTGTCGAAAATGGGGAGTTATAGGAGTGTCTGATGGTTGCGCGACATTCTGGTGCAAGACTCGGGCGCGACGCTGACATGGAGACAGAGTCAGAGCGCAGCTAAAGCCAAGGTAAGCAGAACCAGGTTCCTCCGGGGAGAAGGTAAAATTAAATCCCTGCTGTGATAGCCACCAGATAAAGGCGCAGGGAAGGAAGAGATAAAGAGAGTGAAGAGAAAAGGGGCGTGCAAAGTCGGGAGTACAAGAAAAAGCCGTCGACTGACGTTGGGAAGGGTTTATTTACTGTGTATGCGCGAGCGTGAGGGCGAAGCGAGCATGCGGCCAATCAGGGCAGGGCAGTGGGGAAGCTGCGCCCCGATCGGGCAGGGCGTTAAACACGGCGCGCGCGACACTGCTTTCTCTTTGTATTGGGCCTTATAACGTTCTGGTGGTGAGGTTCACGGAAAACTGGTGTTCTGATTACTTGTGGGAGGAGGAAGGAATTCCTCCGTCCTGGAACTTTCTAGCTGTTCTGGTTCATCCCAGACCCTTCGTTTCCAACAGTCAACCTCAATGGTGTTCTGGCCCCTGGTCAGAACCCCTTTCTTTCTGACAGTTGCTATCTGGCAGTTCCTTAGCCGCCTCAATCTCGGACGACTCGTCCTTTTGACGCTCAAAGCTCGCCGGCATTCTTCTAACCGGCAGAGGGTAAGTTTTTTCCTATTCAAAGTAAGTATTCAGCAAGCTTCAGGCTCTGGTATCCATACAATTTCCATAGGTAGCATTGGGAAAGAGGTATCCTGAGTGGAACAGTAATCGTAGTAACGACCTTTACAACGTAATACGATGTAAATATCAGCTCTATAACGACGACTCATTTCGTCACCCCGACGCATGATATTTTTTGTTGCTCTTAAAAAATTCTCATTGGTTCTGTCTCGCTTGGGGGGGGAATTCATCGGTTCATTCATCTTTGCGTTATGAGAGTAGGATTACTTCCAGGAGGGATAGGATGCGATGTGCCTTTTATAATATCAGAGGCATCAAAGACACGCTTGTAGAGGCTAATAATTAGTGGGCTATTTTTAGATAAGCGCTAAGTCTCAAAGACCAAACTGCGGCGGTAGGCGCTTACAGAAGCGTATCATAATCTGAGGTTGATAATTGTGCTCTAGAATCAGATTTTGGCCTTAAGAGGGGATCAGATCCACATCGGATGGGATAAATGTCATTTTTTTATTACTTGCTAGTCTACGGACTCTACTGTGTGTTGCACGGCTGGCTGCACTCTGCTGTGGGTTGCATTGCTGTGTCCTTTATTGTGACTTGGTGTTGCGCCTAGTTGCGCTAGACTCGCGTATGGCAGGAGCTTCTTTGTGGCACAGGTTAAAGTGAGTGCACCTCATTTTGGCGGACTTCCCTATGGTAGGTTTCGCGGCTAAGCCATTGACACCGGGATCCCGGCTTTGGGCCACACTGACTACGCTGACATCCTGACTAAGCCAAAATCCCGGCCTCCAGGCCATAGGCCCGGTCTGCGGTGACTATCTATTGCTTCGGTGCCGCCGGGTATTGATCCATGGCTCTCCCAAATCTGGCTTTCTCTGCCTCGCCTTAGGCACTGAGCGCCTTAATCACGGATTGGGGACACCAACCACAGCCTGGGTCACGGCCAGCGCCCGTGCAAGACTGCCCGACTTGTGGCCTCTTATACGCCCACGTCCTCATCCACCGCCTGTTTGTGGCAAGCCTGGGCGGTTGCTCGCCTGATCCGCTACGTGTACGACAATTGCATGGCATGGACTAAGATATCCAGCTGCCATAACAGCTTATCTAGCCGTCTAGTTGTTATAGGATTGACTGGTTGGCTGGGTCACCTAGTTCGTAGCTGTTCTGCTATGTTTTATGCAGATCAACAGCTAGTGTTGAAGACGATAGCTTTGGTTACATGGTAGGTCAATCTAAAATAGTTTATGCAGATAGTGAAGATTTTATCTATTACTTCTTTGGAATAGCCCCTGATGCTCTCCCGCTGAGGCGAACCGATCCCTTAGGCCTAATGGCAATGGTGTTTTTGGCCTTGAGTCCCACTGATTGCCTGGCCCTACGTCGCAGACACCAGTGACCACAAGTGACAGCGCGACATCGGCGAAGGTGCTCTCTCTCGCTTATCGTCTCGTTAGCTGAATTGACGGCGGCACACTCATCCGATTGTCAGCAATCAGCGTCCGTACGGACATGGGACGGACCGACGACGAGCGCTCTGACTAGCTGACACAACACAGAACCCACTTGAATAACATATAGGTTTAGGACACAGTGCCGTGGATCCGACGGGCATGGTTTTGGAGATGCATTTTGTGGTCCAGCGACATCACGCAAACTTGGCATTGGAGTTTGTCATCCTCCCGGAGGTTTGACAGGTGCCGTCGTCTGAAGTGCTTCGTCAAGTCACCGTGTGTGTAGAATGGGTGGATGAGTTTGTCGATGCGGGGATCATCTGGCTCCAGATGGAGCGCTTCACCAACGCAAAGGAAGCATCTCCTTGGCCTGTCTTCGTCTTTCGTTATAAAAACGGACATGGCAGCCACATGTAAATGGCTGCTTGCAGGGGGGTCGCTCTTAGTGACGGGCTGCTGCATAACGGTAGTGGTAGAATTATTAGTGCGGCACGCAGCTGGTCCTTCTATCACGGCGCAGTAGGCCACAATTGCGTTGATTGCAGCATCTCTTCGCCGGTGTTGGCCCTCGACTGTGGTTTCGACCGGAGCCGTGAGTGCCTCCATTAGCCGTTTCTGGGCTGGGAGTCTCGGACGGTTAGACTTCCGGATGGCCGGGTCCTCAACGAAGCCAAGCCCGGCAAGCTGGCTCTCAATGTCGATCACTGCCTGTTTGTTAGTCCATTGTTCTCTGATCCGGTCCTTGAGGGCCCTTCTCTGCGTCTGCTTGGCGCTCCGGAGCTTGTCATGCGCCTGCTTGTATTTCTCCATGGCTTTACGTGAGTGTTTTGCTTGTTGGCGTAACTCCTCGACCTTGCAGGCTAGCTTCTTGATACCAGGGTGGGAATTGACAGACGCTGCCTGCTCTGTCGTCAGATCCACGGGACGTCGTTTGCTGATGGAATGGCCGATGCTGCAGGACTTTTCTACTAGAGCATTCTGCGGCTCTAGCCCGCGGATGAGTGCGTACGGGTCGACCGCAATTTGGCGCCCTAGGTAGTGCCTCTGGAACGGGTTCGAGTTCGCGTGGTCTAGCATGAGATTTCTGGTTGCGTCGCTTACATTAACTATCAAACTGTTAGCGAGGATATCTCGTCACGTAGATGTAATTAGAAACGCACCGCTTTTATCAAACACATTGGCAGCATTATACCGTAGGTTGTATGGAATTGTCGGGACCTCAAACCCTGTAAGCTCGCCAACTCTCCTGATCCACCCAGCGATCATTGCGGGACTGATGGGTTCGTTTAGGGATATCTCGTATCCAACCAGCGTCTTAACGGCTCGGCGGAAGACATAAAGATCATCCATGCTTGCCTTGAGCGGCAAAGGTAACTCCCACTCGCCTGGGTGGATGTCGAGCCTGCTCACGGCATCAGGGCAGGTCAGACTAGGTGCGTCGAAGGCCTGATGCCGAAAGAGGATACCTTCGAGGAAGACGTGGGGGCTAAGCATAAGGGAGTCGTCGAACATGACTTCAGGGAGGGTCACGGTTTTCCTAGCATTGCGTTAGCACAGTGGACCTATAAAGCGCCGGTCACCCTGGCACACAGGCCTAGGCACATACGCATCTTTAGTACCGAGATAAGTCTTAGTGAACTCCAGCGTGAATCTAATTAGGACTTTATGCGGACCGCCCTCTAAGTCTCGGGACAGTACGACTCGGATATCTCGGTAGTGGAGTTTAAGCACTGAGGCAGGGCGAGCGCCGGTAGGAGCAAGCAGTAAGAGGAACAGGAGGCAGAGAATTCGGAGCTCTCCCAGGGAGAAGGACTTCTCCGTCGTGCCCAGCGTCGTCTCAGCTTGTTGCTTAAGGTCGTCGACCGTCATGCACCTGTTCTCGCGCTTCTGGTCGCTTAGCCCATGGTTGTTAGCGAGATTTTTGAGCGCCTGTACACGTCAGCCTTGCCCGGTGCCTTAGTTACGGGCTGGAGAAGACCCTACCCTGTGCATTTTCCGATTCAGCTTCGCATCGAGCTTCGCGCCTGTGGCCCTTTCGTAGACAAGCCGGTACACCTTCCAGTACGTCCCGAGTGAGCTGCTCTTCTTCGTTCCCCGCCTCTTCCTGCCATTCTTACCAGACTTCTGGCCTAGCAGCCAGTCGAAAAAGTTATAGAGGGACCCGACAGAGACCGACTCAAAGGATTCCTGCGGATCGTACTCAAGCCACGCGCAATACCTATATTACAGATTGTCAGCATGAATCAAGCAGTCGAAGCACGATCGTTCAGGCCACTTACTTATTCCACAGCTCCTCTATTCTATCGAGAAGTATGGTACTCCCCTTACTGTAATCTTCATTATCGAACGCGGCCTCGTTGAACTCTTTTAGTTGGTTGAGGTAATACTCTCGAGGATGCAGATTTCCGTCGAAGAGCTGCACCTGGTCTTCTATATCAAAGTCGTCACAATTGTCGCCAAAGTCACCAGTATCGTTACTTTCTTCGTCGTTGTCTGTCGGGCTGGTCTCATAGCCGGTATCATCGACCTTGACATCGAACACCTCATCCTCGTGCGATAAGGGCTCGTCGTCTGAAGAGTCTGAGTTCGAACCGTCCGAGTAATCGTCGTCGGGTCTGCGGCGGTGACGCGCCATCTTCGTGCGATGACGACCGATACAGTCGGTGAGTTGAGCGTAGGAGGGCAGAGAAGGGAGTAAATGTTAGTCGTTGGTGCAGGATAGGCTGGTAGGCCATAGACTCGCAATCCTTTCGACGAAGGGAATGCTTAGCTGGAGAGGCGCAGGTGCGGCCTCTTAAACATTGGGTTGGGAGCCATTTTTGGTGGCCCTCCAGCATCCAGGATGGTGGTGAGCAGGAAACAGAAATCTGGGGCCCAGTTTTAGACCCTCAATATTTGAAGGCGGTTCGCGGGGTACAAAGGCTCGGTACCTGCAATACATGTAGGGTACCTGACGTGCCTGAATGCGGGTAGCTCTGGCGCCTGGCCGTGTGGGGCAGTGGGGCAGCTTGGCTTGGGGCGATGCGGATTTGCGGCCAATGAGCCACCGCAATGGGCGGAGGAGCCACTGAAATCGGTGGCTAACTCGCCGTCACATTCTTTAAAGTAGTAATAATAATCTAAGATTAAGTCTTTAAGTAAGAAACTTAACTTACAGAAATAATAAGATATAACCTGTATTAGAAATTATATTTAACAGATATACGCTTAAGATTTAATAATAAAGCAATCTACTGCTATAATAACTAATTAGAAGTTACTACGGAGGAAATCTTAAATAGCATTCTTTTCTTAAAGGTAATAAGCTCCCTTTTAATATAAGTTAAGATTAAGAAGATTAGCCTTAACGACTTCTTATTCTAACGTAAAGTTCTTAAGATAACGTTACTATACTGTAAATACAGTAATGGAAAGGAAACAGCTTATTATATAGTTATAAAGTGCGATAAGTACTTATAATAAGGCCGTAACGTAACTTTACTAGTAATAAGATAAGGTAGCTAAAGATACTAAAGATAGTTATAACTCTGTAACGAATAGGAATTTGTATAAGTATTAAGTAACTTTACTAATACAAAAGTAATCTTACAGTAGATCTTTAAAATAGAAAGAATAAAGGAATATAAGTATATAATTAAGATTAGGAAGCTATTAGGTTATTAAGATATAACAGCATTATACTTATTACAGAATAATTATAAAAGATAATAAGGATATTATTATAAGAATGAAAAGTACTAAAAGTGTTTCGGACTATTTAAGATTACCTTAACTGAAAGCTATAAAGATTACTATCCTTAACTATAAGGGAACTAACGCGAAGCTAAGCTCCTTATTATTAAGTTAAACTGTATATATACTATAGAAGAGAACTAAAGCTAAATTAAAGCATTTAGATATTTACGTCCTTTACGACGATAAAGGGGTTCGAAGTAACCTCCTTAAGCACTGCACTAGATATAAGAACACTGTTAAGAGTTACAGACGAAACGCTTACAGCAGTAATAAGCTTTAATAACAGTAGATTATTATTACTACTGAAAAGTAAGTTATTATCGACATTATCTCTAACTATTACATTATTATTAACCCCTTTTATAAGACTGCCGTTACCTATATTATCATTACTATTACCTTTATCGTTATCGTTACTACTTTTACTATCGTTACTGCTATCGGAATCGCTTACGACTAATATAATCTTAATAAGCCTTTTAATAAGGCTATTAAAAGTAACGGGAGAATTATTATAGAAAATGGGAAACTTACTATTAGATAAACTTAAGATAAAACCATTACTATTACTAATATTATTATCGTTACAGTTACTATTAAAGTCTCTTAAAGCACTGTAAATATAAGGATTATCTATATGTTAGTTAAGAGTAGCTTATATAGATGTAATATTAATGCCGAAACTATTAAGATAACTGTTAAAAGACGTAATAATATTATTAAAGGTATTAAGGCAGTTACTATTAAGGTTAGAAGTTTAAATATAATTACTACAGAAACTATTAATAGCTAAGGTAAAGTTACGAAAGTTATAACTAAAAGCTTAAATATCTGACTTAATACTGCTAAAAGTTAAAATAAGACTTAAAATAATATTAAAGAGAGCTTAGACTCAACAAAGTATCTATATACCCGTACTAAGTGTAGATATAGCAGACAGGACTGTAAGGAGATTAGGAACGTTAATAAGAAGGTTAAGAGTTAAAGCGGAAGCTATAAGAGTAAGTTACTAAGGTATTATAACGTCCTTGCTATACTAATAGATAAGACTGTTAAAACAGTTTTATTTACACGAAATAATGTCAATATCCCCTCTTTAGTAGTTAAAGGTGTCTTTATATTTTTAAAAGTGCATTAAAGAGCTTTACCTTTCGTAAGGATTAAAGGGGGTAGGGTTATTATAACGATAAGGAGAGAGTCGCTATTATAGAGAATAAGGAGAAGAAGTTATAAGAATAGACAGCTTCAAAGAGAGACTAAGGCAAAAGAAGGTAATAATAACTAACGGAATAAAGAGAAATTGTAATAAGAATAGGAAAAGGAAAGTTTTTAAGAAAAGAAGGGAGTAAGCCCTTTACTTATAATTATAAAAAGCCTCTCCTTCTGTAGTAAGCTTACTAAAAAGCCTGCAAACCGTAATAACACGTTACTATTACAGTAACGTTAACACTGTAAACGCTAAATAACGTGCTGTACATCAGATAACGTAATAGTAACGCGCTTTTAAATGTGCTTAATTCGTACAGGCTAAACTAAACTACTTAATAAAGCAGACCTGTTAAATCGAGAATATTATAAAGCGTAACGTTATTAAGCTAACGCGACGTTAGCCCAGCGTTAGAATAAGACGGTAACGGGAGTTTTTCGTCTAAACTACTAGTTTCTACCTAACTTCATTTGTAATAAGGACTGTATATACTTAGTATAGAAACTATAAGTTTTAACATGTATAAGAATATTAATTAATAGTAAAAATAATAACGTGCTTTTAAGCGTACCTTTTATATAAGCTTATATTAAGCTACTTAATAAGGTAAACTTATTAAATTAAAGATATTACGATATATAACGTTATTAAGCTGTTATAGCGCTAACCTAATGCCGTTATAAGACTGATACAGGGAGTTTTTATCTAGAATACAGTTTCTACCTAACTTTATTTTATAATAAGGATTATATATACTTAATATAGAAATTATAAGTTTTAATATATATAAGATTAATAATAAAATAATAATATTATTAGCTAAAACTAATATTATAGCTACTTTTAATAAGCTACAGCTATATAAAGGGCTATAGTTTAGTTTAAAACTTAAAAATATGTACAGACACTTTATAATATATTATTTTAAGTTAATAATTTATTACTTAAATTTCACTACTAATACTTAAGATTATATTACTAGCTATAATAAAGAACTTAAATTTGCCTTTACTGTTAATATTAATACTGTACAGTTTATTTAATAATAAAACCATTTATAAGTCCTTCTAATCGTATTATTATTATGTAAGTTATAAATAAAAGACTTATATTCCGATATATAATAAACAGTAAAGATTAGTAAATTTTAAAGTAAAATATATTATTGTTACCTTATATAATCCTAAATATTATTACATTTAATATAAATATAAATTATATTATAGTTAGAATGAATATTCTATCTAAGTATATTAAAATTTAATTAAAGAATAAACTTAGAAAACCTATTAAATTAATATACGAAAGTCTCTTAATAAATTAAACACACTTAATATAATTATTTATTAAAATTATAAAAGGTGTGTTTAACTTAATAGTAAGAATTATATTACCTTACTTTTTATTTATACTTCTTTTAACCGATATGTTAAGAGACTTCCTTAGTTTTGGAAAGGATAAGCCTTTATTAAATTTTAAGGGTGAGAAAACTTAGTTTGTCTTTTAAAAGCAGAGTGTAAAGTTATTATATTAGAAAGCTGCTATATTTAGATTCGTTAACTTAAAGGTAAAAAAGGGCTTTTAAATATTAAACAGCCTGATAGAAAACAGCTTAAATATATAAGTAACTATTTTAATATTAAATTAACGTAGCGGAAAACCATTTACTTAATTATTTCTAAAGCTTTAATATATTGCATTTCTTCTTAATCTCTTAACATTTTTATTAAATCTAGATAAAATGTCTTTAACATTCGTTTAGGCAGATTTTCTTAAGACTTTTTTCGGAAATTTCCACATAAATATAGATTTATCACAGATAATTACTTTAGAATAAGGTCTTAAGTTCCTAATATAAATTAATTATTAAAAGGAAGTTAGAATGTTATATTAAGTTATATATCTTACTGGTAAAAAGAATAATAATAAGCTAATAAAAAGAGGATTATTACAAATTAGAGACCCTCCCATTACCTAAACAGGTATAAACCAAACTATTAAGATTAGAGAGAGGGCTTAAAGGAGCCCGCTAAGATTAAAAGTAACATTTATAATAATCTCCTTAACACCGGCATTAAATATAAAGATATTTTAACTACCACTTAAAAGACCCATAGGCGTAACGTTTATAACGTCACCTATAGTAACGCTATCCTCCTTAATATTATTATTATTATTATCATTATTATTATTATTAAAACCCTCCTTACTACTAATATCCTTTACACCACCGTTACCCTTCTCTCTACCTTTATTACTTACATCGCTAATAACCTTAATTAGGTAATTAATAACGCCGTTATGTAAAGTAAGGGACTTATTATTAGATAAAGTATTATTAAGTTTAAAAAGATCCTTATTATTATTAGTTAGATTTACTTTAATAAAGGACTTATTAGAGTTATAAACACTCTCCTTAAAGTTATAAACACTCTTTAAAAGAAGTAAAGCGTTATTATTATAAGAAATTAAATAATTAATAATCTTTTACATATTATCCTGTTTGTTTTATTTTTAATGTTTTTAAAAAAAAAAGTCCTGCGGGACTGTAATACCCTGTGTAATAATAAGTAGTTCTTAATAAGTAGCTCCACTTCTTAGCTCTGCTTTAATTAGGCAGTTAATAGTGGTGGTTATTTTATATATGTAGCGGGTCTTAACATACGCTATTATTAGTAAGGTTTACCATCACTTAAGGGTCTGGTATAGTAATATATTAAACTTTAATTAAACCTATATAAAACATTTACTTACATACCCCTATCCTCTCTATCCTTATAATATATATCCCTACTCTCGTTATAATAACGATATATATTAATTAAGTAGGTTATAATACTTAAATCTGTAAGTTATTAAATTAACAGTGTAAAGGTAATTATCTTCTTTGATAGGCTTTACTGTACACCCGTTTAATATAACACCACTTATTACGTTATAATAATCCCTATAAAGTGTAACGTACCCTTATTTAAAGATTATAAAGGTTACGTTATTAGTGTAAAGTAATGTTAATTTATTAATAAACCCTTAACGGCCGACGATAAAAACCTGCTGGCCTTAATCTGTTTTAAATTAACGATATGTAATTTAAACGAAGAGTTAGTTAATGTAAAGGATATAGTAAGCCGGGATGATGGTAATTAGGAGGTGTATTTAACAGGCTGCTGAAAAGATTTAAATATTAAGGTTTGGCTGGAAAGGGTGGCTGGAATCGCGCCCTTTATCTTTAAATGGAGCGAACTGCTCTTAAATAAAGCGATAAATGAATAGATTACTACATAGACTGGTGGCCGGGTAGTAATTAAGCTGAGAATTTCACCTAAGTAAAAAGAAAAGCCTTATTAAAGTGCCAAATAGCACCCCCCTCTACGGAATATTATAGAAGGTTTATATATTATTAATATTACTGTAAAGGGATTTAAAGTTAATAAAGAAACCTTTAAATCTCCCTTAAAACTCTGTAATAAAAATTATAAAAGTTAAATAATAGTTAAAAATGCTTATTAAGTAACTGTTAAAAACATATAAAACGCTAGAAAAGGAAGTTATAAGAGTTAAAAATATAATTTTAATAATTATAATAAAATTAATAAGTGTTTAAACCTTATAAAGAATAGTTATAATAATATTAAAGGAAGTTATAATAAAAGCTAATATTAAACCTGTAAGAAGATTAATAGAAAGTATTATAATAAGGTTTATATTAAAGGGAATAAGTATTATAAAGGGATATTATAAGGTTACAGCAGTCTTAAATATAAAAGGCATACTACCAGATTTTAAAATATATGTTATAAACCACTTATATTTATAACTAATAAGATTTATATCCTTTTACTAAAAGTTATAAATAATTTATTAATAATTTTAAATGGTTATAAACTGTTTATAAATGTTAATTTCTAGCATCTATTGCCCTGAAGGCAACTGCTGGAAGCAGTTGCCCTTCACTGCTGCGTACCCTGCAGCCATGGCTTGCACTGCGAAGCCGAACCTTCTAGAAGGCCTACAGGGCCCACAGGGCCCCTGAAGGCCCTAGAAGGTCTTCGAACTCTCTGGAATTCCAGGGGGTTTCACCCCCTTGGATTCCAGAATCTACAGCGGGGCTACAGAAGGCTCTAGAACCCTAATAATTGCGTAGCCACTTACGTGGCCACTGCTCTACAGAATGCTTTAGAATTTAACTATTCCATTCTTGTATTAGTAGCAGAAGCCTCTGGAATTCTTCCAGAGGCTCCCACAGCCTATAACAGGCCCTCTCCTCTCCTGTATCTAATTCCAATAAGCAAGCAATTCACTACTCTTTCTAAGGCACTGCCTTCTGTATCCTTAGGCCTTCTTTTGCTTCCTACAGCGCTTTCAGCGCTGTAGTACGGCTTGGTTCAGTACCGCTCCTTCTTCCTTTAAGGCCACAGCGCTGTACTACAGCCCTGTGGAAACCACAGCCCTGTACTACAGGCCCTGTAGTAGCCTACAAATTAACAATAAATAACCTTAAAAGATAAATAAAGTATATTAACATTTACCTTAATAAAATAAAAAATTATAATGGCAGTTTAAAAACGCCACGACGTATTAACTAAATTAAAGGTATAGCTTATAAAGATATTACAAATAAATTACTTAACCTTCTTTATTATTATATAAGTGTTAAAAAAAGTATTTATAAAAAGTTAATAATGTGAGGATAAAAGGTAAAAAAGTTACATATTAGCTAAAATAATATATATTAAACCCTTAAAATCCTTAATAATAGGGATTATAACCTTATTTAAATTATTTATATAAAGTAAATAAAAGCCCTTTATATTATTAATCTTAATATATATATAAGGAATATTATAAAGTTAATAATAAAGTGAAAATAGAAAGAAAGAAACTCTATTATATAAATGTATTATAATTATTAATCTACTTAATAGTTATAAAAATGTCGTATTAAGATTACAAAGAGGTCTTAAATATATCGATATTAAAAGGGAGGAAAGGATAATCTAAAGGAGAATTAATAATAACGATAAGGGGGTGAGTTTTCAGCTTTTTAGTAAAAATGGAAGGAGTTGTAAAGGATTTAGTAATTACAGTTTTACACTTTTTATTAAAATTTATGTAAAAAGTAAGAGAGCTGTTAATAAGATTAATAAAAAGTAACAGATTAATAATACTTATTATAATATTATAAAAATAAAGCGTTTATATTAAACTTAATAGTAATAAAGGTATTATAAAATACCTTTTTTAAAGTAATATAAGGTAGTATTATAATAATATTATTACAGTTATAAAGGCCTATAATGTTAATGAAATTAAACACCTTATCTTTAGTTTTAAACCACTTTAAAGCTTTAAAAATAATAAAGAAAAGCGCGTTAATAATAAAAGGAACTGTAATAAAAGTTATAATAATGTTAAAAGGAGTTATAATAAAAATGAAAAAAGTAGTGAAAAGAGTAAAGTTAGTAAGTTATTAATATTAAAACTCTTAAAATTAAATAAACTTTAAAAAAGTTATAAAGTTATAAGTGGAAGTTATAAGTAAAAAACCTATAATTATAATAAGAATAAAAAGAGTTAAGGACGTAGTAATAACGGTAATAGTAAAGAGTTAAGCTTATTTAAAGGAAGTGTAATAAGTTATAACGTTACTAGTAACCTTTTTAATAAAAGAAAGATAATTATAATATAAGAGTTTAATAATAAGCAGTAAAGCCATTATAGAAAAGTTACGGGGAAGAAAAGATGATAGTGGAGAGTTTATAAAAGAGTTAGAAAAGTGGCTTTATAGGGAAAAATAAGGTATAGAAAGAAATATAACAGATAAAACGAAAAAAGATTATAATTAAAGCAAAAAAGGAGAGGAATAGTAAGGGAGAGGACCTTTATTTATAAAGTGCCTTTACAGTAAGTTTAAAATTAAGCTAATAATTACAGCGAATAAAGAGTTTACATTAATAATATTAATATTATAAAGTTATAAAAACACGTTTAAACTTTAAATAGAAAAAATAATAACGTATTTTTAAGTGTGCCTTTTATATAAGCTTATATTAAACTACTTAATAAGGCAGACTTATTAAATTAAAGATATTATAATATATAACGTTATTAAGCTGCTATAATACTAACTTAACACTGCTATAAGATTAATAAAGGAAGTTTTTATTTAAAATACAGTTTCTACTTAACTTTATTTTATAATAAAGACTATATATACTTAATATAAAAACTATAACTTTTAACGTATATAAGACTAATAATAATAATAATAATAAGTTAATAAAGAAGTTATAAGAATAGATAGCTTCGAAAAGAGATTAAGGTAAGAGAAGGTAATAACAACTAGCGGAATAAAGAGAAGTCGTAATAAGAATAAGAGAAAGGAAAGTTTCTAAAAAGGAAAGAGGTAAGCTTTCTACTTATAGTTATAAGAAGCCCCCCCTCTGCAGCAAGCTTACTAAGGAGCTTACAAACCGTAACGACACGTTACTATCGTAGTAATATTAATACTATAAACGCTAAATAACATACTATATATCAGATAACGTAACAGTAACGCGCTTTTAAACATACTTAATTCGTACAGGCTAAACTAAACTACTTAACAGAGCAGACTTGTTAAATTAAGGATATTACGAAATGTAACGTTACTAAGCCGACACGATACTAACTTAGTACCGGAACAGGACCGTAGCAGGGGTTTTTCGTCCAGACTACCAGTTTCTACCTAACTTCATTTATAATAAGGACTGTATATACTTAGTATAGAAATTATAAGTTTTAGCATGTATGAGAATATTAATTAATAAGTTAATAAAGAGAATATAAAGATTAAACCCTTTACAATGTTCTGTAAAGGGAGGTGCTATTTAGCACTCTAATAAGTCTTTTTCTTTTTACTTAAGCGAAATTCTTAGCTTAATTATTACTTAGCTACCAGTCTATATAGTAATCTATTTATATAAATCGTTCTGATTCGAGTAGAGTTCGTCACCCTATTCTAAGACAAAAGGCACGATACCGGCTACTTTTTCTAACTAGACCTTAATATCTAGATCTTTTTAGCAGCTTACTAAAAATACGTCCAGATTGCTATCGTCCTGTCTCTCTATACCTTCTAAATTAACTAACTCTTTCGTTCAGACTGCATATTACTAATCTAAAACAGATTAAAGCTAGTAAGTCTTTATCGTTAGTTATTAAGAGTTTATTAATAAACTAACACAGCTTTACACTAGTAGTATAGTCTTTATAATCTTTAAGTAAGGGTACGTTACACTTCGTAAGGATTATTATAACGTAATAAGTAGTACTGCATTAGGCAGGCGTATAGTAAAGCTTATTAGAGAAGACAGTTACCTTCGTGCTATCAGTTTAATAGTTTGTAGATTTAAGTACTGTAATAACCTTACCTAATTAGTATATATTATTACAGTAAGAGTAAAGATATATGTTATAAGGAAAGAGAGGACTAAAGCATGCGAGCGAATGTTTTATACAGGTTTAATTAAAGTTTAGCATATTACTGTACTAAACCCTTAAGCAGTAGTAAACCTTACTAATAAAAACGTGTGCTGCGACCTGTTACAGCTGCGCATGTAAAATGACTATTACTGCTGACTGCCCTAACCGAAGCAGAGCTAAGAAGTAGAGCTACTTATTAAGAACTACACTTCCATTACGCAAGGTATTACGGTCCCTTAAGACTTTTTTTTTTTAGAATATTGAAAATAAACAAACGAACAGGATAAAGATTAAAACAGAATCTTAAAGATATAATAAATTATTATAACTTAAAGAAAATTAAAAAAACAGATAAAGGTTTAAAGGCTATAAAGAAATCTAACGCTTAAGGTTTAATACAGATCTAAACGTCTAATAATGTTAATAACCCATTTAATATTTAAAACATTTCATTAATAAATAAAGCCTTTAACATCGTAACATAATTACCTAAACCTAAAGCTAAAGATTCTATTAAATCTCTTAATATTAATAGCCCTAGTCTTATATTACTCTTTTTAAAAGATGATATAACAGGGATTAAGGATTTAAGTACGTAAATTATAATAGAATCGCAACTTAACTATAGTAAGAATAGTCATCTTAATACTTTTAATCAGAATGTTATTCCTCTTGCCTGCTAGATACCTAGCCTTATAAACTCTCCAGATTTAGAACCTGAAACGAAGAAATACTCCCTAAGCTTTAAAGAGAAAGATATAAGAAAAACAGATATAGTGTAATTATTTAGTTAGGATAGTCCTCTTCTTAAAATTCCTAATCGTAACGTAATACGTTACGTATAGCAGCTATCTTCTAGCTAAGGAGGTTTTATAAGTTCTGAAGATTTTAATTTAAATGGAATAAAATAAAGAAAATACAGCTAAGATAACATTATATATAAGTCTTTAAGAAAGCAAAACGCTTATAGCAATTCTAAATAAAGAAAACATTATACTAATATTAGTAGCACTGAGGCTGTAAAGCAAAGGGTTAAAAAGATTAGAAGAATGCTTATTAAAAACAGTTTAAGCCGTTTAAAAGTATACATCTACAGAGAAATAAGCAAATGTAACTTATTACAATACCTTAACTATTGTTTAATAAAGTGGAAAGTATTAAGATAGACCTTTTAAAACCAGAAGTTAAGTTTAACTTACTGCTTTTTCATTTAAGAAGAGAGAATTCCCAGACTAGCTTTATAGTAGAAGATATTATAAAGGATCTATTTCCTCTTGTCTCCAATTCATCTACTACTCCCACTCTACCTACATAAAAGATATAAGAAAAAGCAAGGACTCCACTAATAATTAATAATTATAATAGTGAGGATTTATAAAGATAATATCGGAAACTATTATATTTAAGAGGCGTTTTATAATTAAAGTATAACATTATAATATTTTATTAATTAAAATAATATTTAATGCCACTTTCCCATATTATAAAGTAACTAAGGCGCTGTCTGAAGCATTTTGTCACAGTGTTAACTAAGGACGAGGCTAAAGGACTTATTATTATATAAGGAAACTATCTATAGCAGCAGCACTGCAGGCTATTATAAAGAGGTACACATGTTACTTAACACTCGGTTATTCCTTAATTACGGTCCGGCGGCTGCTTAGTTAGCCTTCTTCGGAATTAAGAATGCTAGATGTCTACTAACTAGATGCCTAGAGCTGAACTCCATTTCTTTTCGTAAAATATACACACTACTACTTAGAGCTAGTTAAGAAATAATAGTTTTTTAAATAACTTTAAAAGAGTCTGTTTTTAGCTTTACAGCGCAGTGTAACTTATTAATACATTATGTAAATTTAACTTATATAAGGTTAAACTATAAACTAATCTCCTTATAGGAAGCGCTGTTTATTTCCTTTATACTTACATTCTTTATTTCATCATTCCTCACTATAGCTGTTACTACTATCTGCTTACTCTATTAAGTGTAATATTACTAATCTTCTTTGCCAATTCTCTAATAGATAATTAAACAGCCGACTTTAAATGTTACCTAATTTAGCTAAAGCTAAAAGTTATGCCTTTAGAATTGCCTTAGTAATATATTTCTAAGTAATAGGGTAGTCTTATCTGGCTTAGTTATTATAAACCTAAGGTTCTTAAGAATTAAATGGATAGGGAGATAAGGTAATTAGAAGATATGTTAATAGATAGTTATATAGGAATAATAGTCAGCTTACATTTATAAATCCATAACAAACTATAAAATAAACCCATGTTAAGAATATTTAAATACTAAAACTAATAACTGATTTCAGTCTTTAATAAAGGTTAAGGTAATTAATAATAGGTGAAAACAGATGGGATTATTCATTTTTTATATTTAGGTTTAAGGAATATAATAGTGGTTAAATAAGTAACTCCTTTTTCTTTACGTTTTTAGTTTATTCTCAGCGCTTAAGAGGGCCCTACCCACACTAGCGCTAAAGCGCTATTACTAAGTAGAGTAAAAAGTCCTTTATAACAGCTACACTAACTAAATAAAAGCGTTAAGACTAAGCAGTTCTTAATTAGCTAACAGGACTATAGGACCTTTATTAAAAGCGCAGCACACTAGATTTAGTAGAATTTATAAAGCTTATAACTGTTAAAAAGAAGGGGCTTCTAGCCACACTAGTAAAGCTAGTGTTTAAAGAGTTTAGAAACTACTAAAATTATAAATTTATAATAAGTAGCTATAAGCCGTGTAACTAAACGCGTAATAGCTTGCCACTATTCCCAATTATAATAAAGGCTCTTTAGCTTTATTAAAGAACTAACAAGCAATATAATCATACAGTTACAACTCCTTTAAATCCACTAAATCTAGTGTGTAGTGCTTCTAACAGGAATAAATTAAGCTATACCATCTTATCTAATGCTAAGTTCCTTAAACTCCTAAACTGTAAAGCTTACACCCCTTAGTTTCCCTGTGCGCACTCTTTTTAATAGTGATTAAGTAACGTTATTTATTAGATTTGTTCACTTTCTAGTTAACTTTCTCGTAACTTTTAATTACGTTACTAGTTACGTTGCTAGTTACGTTGCTAGTTACGTTGCTAGTTACGTTGTTAGTCGCATTATTAGTTACGTTACTAGTGTAGTTGCTAATGTAATTACTTATTCGAACAGTATCTACGTAAGCTTCTGAACTATAACTACGTGTTAATTAGGTTTTAATAAAATAACTGTTATTATTAGATTACCTTTACTACTTAAGCTATTTAAGAGAAGCGCGGCATTTAGGATCTAGCTACTAACATTAGCTAGATAAGTTTTATCTTTAACAGGGTTGCCGCTAGTATTAATAGGCTTATTTATTTCTTTAACTAGATAATTACTACTATTAACAGACTGCCTGTCGTTCTTAATAAGATAGTTATTAACTTTAGTAAGGTAGCTCTTAACCCTTTATATAAACTCTTTATATCTTTATATAGCGTCGTTTTTAAAAGTAGTGGTTTTAGTTTAACTCCCGCTCCCTACTGTAAAGTCCGTTACACTAATATAGGCTAGTTTATCTCTTTAGGATAATATATTTATCTTACAGTTATCTGTGTAGACTTTAAGTAAGGTTTTACTTAATAAGATTAGGTAATCTACTTATTATAACTTATAATTTCTATACTATATTTATTTATTCTTCCTATTAGGGAGGAAGGGGGTGCTAGATTAACACTTTTTAAAGAAGTTAAAGTTATAATAAGTATTAAAGGGATGTTAATAAGTACTTTTAGTTAATAAGGGAGGACTTATACTTTATATCTTCTTTATAGGCAGGCCTTAAGAATTTTTATTATAACTTTTATTATAAATAGCTACCATTCCCATATCTTATAAAAGAAATAATATTAGGTAGTAAATCTTATAATAAGTTAAGGAATATAGCTTTACCTTTAAGCCTCTTATAACACCTTAAACTAATTTAAACAATTACCATTATATAACCTATAGTTTAGCAGATTAATTATATAGTAGCTAAGCTTTTAATTTTACTACAGTTACTACTATCTCACTACCTTAATAAATAATGTTATAAGTGAAAGGCTTTAAGCCCGTTATAAGATAATATGCCCCTAGTTAGAACGTCTCACCTCCACTGTATATACAGTCCTATCTTATATAAAAGGACGCATTTATAGCTAGCAGAAGTCTTAAACTTAAGTAAGATAACTACTACCTAGCTAAGTGTTAGGGTAGGAGTAAGAATAAACATTAGTTAATAGTGATAGTAGTAAAATTACATAAACTAAGGAGCCAGTGAAGGAAGTTAAGAAATTAAAGGTACAGGTAATAAAGACTTATAAGATAAACTTATAATATAAATAAATAATATATTATATATGTAAAGGATTAGAACTTATCACTTTATTATATATAGTAATGGTATTTATACTAGCTCTTTCGTCTATAGCGTGTTAATCCTTAAGTTCACGTCCTAAAGCTCCTTCGTAATTAACTTATATAGGGATTTAAGTTTCTTTACATTTAAGGTAAGGTTTATTACACCTTAGGCTTAATTATTTACCAGGTCGTTCCTCTATAGGCCTGCTGGTTTCATTACGGCTGCTTATTATAAGAGGAATGATTTATATAAGTCCCTTTCTTCACTACACTTTATTAGTCCTTAATCTTTTTTACTAGCATACGGATAAAGATTTCGTTTACTTATCCACTTAATAGCTATTATAACTTAACCCTTTAACTTAACTTCTTTTATCTCCCTAGATCACAACCTTTACGTCTATAATTTTAATTCTTTTAACTGCTTAAAGGATAATATTAATGTCTTTATTTTAAATATTAGTTTTATAAATACATTAAGGAATAATCTAATAAATAATAACATAATAATAACTTAACAGTCCTAAATAACATAGATAACACACTTATATCTTATTATAATGTGCTTAAAAGTCTTAATAGTTATATTAATAATACAGTTCCTAATACTCTACATAATAAGAATATTACAGCAGTTCTTACCTTTCCAAATAACGCCTAAATTAACAATACACTTTTAAACTCTCCTAATTAAAGCGTTACTGTCCTTCGTACCTTAAATAATAGCTATGTTAATTATATAATTTAAGTTATAAATATAAAAGAAATTACAGATACTTATTAGTAAATTAAATTACCTGCTGTCGTTAAACTTATAACGGAGATAAGTGTAAACACCGCTTAGTAAACTAAGCTATTTATTACTATTAACTTTACCTAAGAGAAACCTGTACACGGCGCTTAGTAAACTGGCTTAATTATTATAATTATCTTAACGGTTAATAATTACGTAACAGCTGAAGCAATTCACCTTTAAAAGCAGACTTATAATATAGCTAAAGCAGCTTAATCTTATTCTGTTAAAGCAGGTGGCAAGCACGTTATAACTGAGGCAGTTCCACTTATAAAATAAACGTGCCCTAACGTGCTTAAAAGCCTTACTAGGTAATTATTAAAGATTTACCTAAACTTTATTAATAATGTTATTATAAAAGGAGCTATTTATAACCTAAATGTTAAAGTATGTAAATAAGGCAGGGGTGTCGGTGTTATAATTACGTTTAAGTTCTTTTCTTAATTTTCCAATACGTAATTAAGAAAGAATGATATATACACCTGCTTTAAGTTATAGCGGGCTTAGAAAGCATATATATATACAGTAACCTTTATAATCCTTGCGTTTATTAGATAAATTAGGAGTCCTGTTTACTATAACGTAAAAATAGTGACTTTAATATCACCTATAAGGAAGTTAAGTCCTTATTATTTTAAACAGGCTATTCTCTTTACGAAACATATATACAGAGAATACTACAGGCTAGTTAAAATCTGTAATTATATATTTAAAGCTAACCTGTAGAGTAATAAGGAGCAGATAGATAAATGTAAGACTATAGGTATCTGTTTTAGAAATAACAGATAGTAATATATAGCTATAAATAAACTATATAAGGTGTGTTTAGATTTAACTGTAAGTAAGTGAATTTTTTCAATTTTATAATAAACGTTAGTTTAAAATATCAGTATTTTAACCTGTCTTTACTGTAGTTTAAGGTTTATTTAACTACTTTTAAAATCTCTCCCTAAATATATTATAAAAATGCTTCTCTACTAAATGATTCTTAAGACCTTTAACCTTAATAAGCATATTAGCTAGCATTACACTCCCTATTTCATCTAAATGTCTTTTCTCACTCTTAATAACATCTTTCTTACACTTTAGTTTTAGATAAGATATAAGGCTTCCTTTAGATAATTGTTGGTTTTACCAACCCTAACCCTGAGAAATGGAGCATACGGCAGAAGCCGTGGATCCACGCAGCCGCGTAGCGGCTGGCTCTGTAGATCTGCGTAGTTAAGAACGCCAGACTTTATAATAAACCTTGTATTTTAACAGCTAATTTCACATCTTATAAGTGAAGGTGGCCTGTGCACTTCGTGCACAGACCACCACCACAGCTATAATACTACAGCTTGCGCTCTTTAAGATAGAAAATTATTAAGCACTTTACATACACTTTTTTTCCCTACGTAAATCCACTATAAACATTAATAATAATTCCTTAAGTGAAGTTTTACATAATCCTTAATTTTATAAATAAAGCAAAATTTAATATTATCCTTATAGTTCTAATAGTAGAAGAAGTATTAGTTTTAGGCGTACGCTTTGTAAATATGTGGAATTATCTTTATTAAACCCTTTAATTACGGCAGTTCTTTTATTTACCTTAAGTAAACTAATATATTAATTACATATAGCTAATGTTAAAATCTTACTTTTTCATCTTAACCTTCTATGTTAAGATAAATAAGATCTGTAAGCACTTTTTATTCTTTAAGTTAAGAATTAGGCTAGTTATTAAGATTATTATTTAATTTATTAAGATAAGGGCTCTGCTTATCCTATATCTATCTGTTAATCTTTAAGGTGTTAATTTTATTAAAGAATTTCTTTTACGTTTATTTTTATGCTGTTTTATAAATTAACACATTTAATAACTTAACTTTAATTAAGATATTTATATATATAATGTTAAACTTAATTCTATCTCTTTTTACCTATTTTATAATACTTAATTTAAGATAAACTTCTTTTATTAACATATCTTATAGTTTTATAAACTGTAAAATGCTATATTTAGACTTTACTTACTTTAAATATTATTAACTTCTTTAAAAAGGCGCTTTAGGGTTAATATAACAGTTTATATACGTTAATGTATTTATTAAAGCTTTCTTAAATAATTATTTAATAAATACTATAACAGTATTATATTATATTATTTAGTTAATATATACTTAATATATACCTGCATTTTTATGATTTATCACTTATTAAAGCTATCTTTATATAATAACGGCTAGTAAAATAAGCGTTAGGTTAAAGATTAATGGATTTAGGGAGTTAAACCTTTAATACTCTCTTTTAATCCACGTTTAATTATATAATAGGTTAGTATTTATAATAAACTAAAGATAATGTTAAGCTGCTGTAAATATCTTATGTATGTTAAATAATAAATAGGCTGAGTTTTCGATGTTTTTATACTACCTGATACACTTTTAAGTTATTTAAAAACTAATATATTTAATATATTCTCCTTTTAGTTAAATTATAGGGAATAATAAGGTAGTAACACCTTAATGTTATAAATATTTCTAACTGACTTAACCTCCTTTTTAAATGCTTTATTAAGAATTATAATTATAACTATTAAGATAATAACGTCAAATATTAAATTATTAACTTTATATAATATAAATGTCTTCTTAAATCAGTGTTAAACTAACTGTCTTAAAAAAAAAAATTTATCAGTAGTTAATATACAGTATAAGCTTTTAATTCCAGCCTTTAGTAAACTGTAAAGTTATCTTTATAATAAAAAGGTCTTTAAGCGACTTTAGGTTTAGTAAAAGGAAGAGATTAACATCTTAGTAAAATACAGTTTAAAGTTATCCTTTTCTAAGTTTTACTTAATATTAAAGTTAACATCCTTATTCTACTTAATATAATGTGATGTGATTTGTTTTTTATTAATTAAAATATAAGTTAAAACTTTTAATTAAATAGTAATGTAAGTTTAAATTAAAATCATCTTAATTAATTAGATCTTTTAACACTTATTAGGAAAAATTAACTAATTATAAACTTAATAATGGTAAAGGATAAGATAAATGTTATTAACATTTAAAACTAATTTCTCTTTTATTATAATATTAAGCATATATAATATTATAAGGTAACTTATAATATATTAAAATGGTATTAGCAATTTATCCCTTATTTTTATACTTATTTAAAGCTTACATTATAGATCTCAAACGCTACCTTTTACTTAAAATCTTATTTTACAGATTTTTAATAAATTAATAAAAATATGCGTTTATATTCTAGTACTGTGCTTCTTTTCCTAATATTAACAAACGTATTAAACATTTAATTAAAAAACGTTTTAACGTCTTCCCTATCTGTTATTCTTATAATTTTAAATAGGATATTATCTTAAAAATCGTCACTACTGTAGAGAAATTCACAAAACTTATAACAAATAAGTAGTATAACTAAACTTAATATATAAGATAACGTACTTAATTTACTTATTAGTAATAACGCTTATATTTTCCATCGTTCTTAATATATAGTTTTTTTTTAGCAGTCCCTCTTTAATATGTTAGTTACGTTTTTACTAGTAATAAGCCGGCGTTTTTTAAACACGCCGCCTTAGCTAGGGTATTATTGCATATTACCACTGCATTAAAAAGCACGGAACGTTTATTACTCTAATAAGTGGTAATTGCTGTCATATCTGACAGGTATAGTCATTCTTAGTGTTAAGGGCTTAGAGGTTCAGGTCGATTCGTAAGCGTAGATAAGGGCAAGGTACTTATTAAGATAATTTAGCTTGCTATGTAGCAGGCTAAGGTTACCTAAATTAACTTTAAAACTCCTTAGTAGCAACTTACATGCTATACTTCTAAAACTCCTTAGTGGCGACTTATATGCTATGCTAGGATGGAAAACAGGTTTAGGTGTAAATAAACTGGTAAGGTTTTAAGGGAGGCCTGTCTAATAAATCTAATAAGGGGTTCCTTTTTACGCGATGTGGTAGTAAGCGCCGGCTTTAAATGGGTAATACAGTGGTAAGTGCTTTAAATAGGTGATACGGTAGTAAGCGCCGGCTTTCCCTAATTTTTATTTTTATTATTTTTTGCGATACGGTGGTAAGCGCCAGCTTTAAATGGGTTCCTAATTTTTATTTTTATTTGGTTCTAGTCTAGTCCCAATCAGGTTGGAGGGGTAGGGCTTAATTGGGGAGTGCATCTAGCGAGGTGGGTATTGCCGTGTAAAATATTACGACCTGTACCCGACACAGGCCTCGAGAGGACTGGCGCGGGTTAAGACAGAACGTATGGCAGGACGCCAACAGATAGGGGGCGTTCCGAAGACGGCTTATTAAGCTAGCACTCCGAGACGGGGGTTCAATGTCACTGTAGGTCGTTGTCACTATAATGCACAGAGGTAAGTCTGAACAGTAAGACACAAATGAACAATTGAATACTAGCGTAAGGAACCAGAGTCCCTCACGGTAGTTGTGGACACAACCATGACTATCTATACTAACTAGACGGGAGGTACCTTGTACCTTGCTCAGTGACCTGTTACTCAGTAAGGAACTGAGCAACCTGCTACTAAGCACTCCTTGCTCAGAGGTCCCACAGATGCTCAGTAGGTAAGCACTCCTGCCAAGACTGAGCAACTCCTGGTTGGTCGTAGGGGCTTCGGGTCTTTGCACCCCTGGCCCAGTGCGCAGTACAGTGCGTACTGTCTTCCTGCACTGTTCCTTCTGCGGGGGATCCGTCGGGCCGCTCCGGCCCAAGTGACGGCCTGCAGGGTCGTCACATAAAATTCACTCCAGAATTGGCAACCTTGCGTCCAGATTCGGAGGCCCGGCCTCCATGAACGGAAGTGAATTTGCGGGAAACTTATACTTGAGCTGTAATATCGTTTCTCTGCAAATTCTCTGCCGGTTTCAGCTACCTCAAAGGTGTGTGATTAAACAAACTTCAAATCAACACCCCACCTGTTTATTTTCTAAAAATCTTCTACTTCTTCGCCACTCATTTTTATCTTTAGCATTTAGTTCGCCTCCGTATCGCCAAGAAGGCAGCTGACCGTTCATACATACCTTCCATTTCTTCACCGTCTGATGTGGCAATTTTTGTGCGGTTTCCCTTTACCCCACCCACACCTTGAATACAGATGGCGGCTAACCGGAGTGTTTAAACTTATTTTTCAAACATAATCTACTTGAAAAATAGCTTTTAAGTCGCCTGCAAAATCGATTCGCCCCTTCCCACGGGAAGAAGACCTTAGCATAGCTAATATTATCCAGTTTAATCTGTACCATGGTTACGTCTTTGTCTAAAAAGGCACTAATTTCCCTTTAACCTAAGCAGCTGTTTTAGCCCTTTAGTTATTTATCTTCTCCATTTATTTAGGAAAGGTGTAACCGACCTTTAATTTGAGCTCCCGGGTCACTACTGACCCCGACATGCCATTAATAATAAATCCGGCTAAAGGAATGGATCTGTTGAATCTTAACAGCGAAATCCTAGCGTCGGTCCTTAGTAAACGTCCATCTTTTCACGGAAAATTGCAGTAAAAAGTATGACTGTACGATATTAAAGAGGCCAATAAGTATCTAAGAGTAATGAAGAACTAGCTGATTAACTTTGCTAATGGTCTTGCACTTACCGACGATAGGCTAAGTGACTAGTTAAACAGTGCAGCGCAGAAAATCCCAGATATGTCAGAGTACGTCGAAACAGCCCAACTTGTGGTACAAAACCACTGCACTAAACACCCAGCAAAAGTGAATCCACTGATACTAGCATTTAGTAACAGCAACTATATTCTACACGTTCCACACAACTCTAGTTTGATCAAGTTAAGATAAACTACAATAAAGTACCGGATTACTCTACTCCACCTCCTCCTCCTTCTCTAGGATTCGACACAGAAGTGCAGCCACCCTCAACTTCAATTCGTGTTGTAAGCGACATTATCGGCGTTGGACAGATTACCAGTAATACCAAGACCACTGCTATTCACCAGGCAGATGTAAACGTAAGCCATTCTGGTACAGCAAATACGCAGTTCAGATGTTACGACCTGCACCCAACGCAGGCTGGTGAGAGCCTGGATAGGTTAAGACAGAGCGTATGGCAGGACGCCAATGTGAAAGGGGGCGATCCAAAGAAGGCCTGTTGGGCTAGTGCTCCTAGGCGAGAGTACACTGTCACTGTAGGTCGTTGCCACTATAATGCACAGAGAGAGGTTCTGAACATGACAGGCTGGTATGCCCTCCTCTATTACGTGATCTAAAAACTCTGCTTGGCCCTCTGACTTCAATCACCTACAAAAGCTTAGTAAAACCTTCGCTCTATCGTTCACCTATACTTTATCCGTATCTTTTGCCTGAGTCATTTGTGCCTAATAGTGTATCGTTTTGTTCCATTTACCATACATCCAACCGATTTTAGCCCCCGTATCTTCATCTAAGATAACTTGCATGACGAATCTCCTCAAGTGCACTCAAAGGCCCCTTCAACGAGCCGAGTATCGTATGATAAGAGCCGACCTAAATCATCGCAACCGTCTTGGTACTTCGGTATCACAATTTCCGCAATCCCCATGTATCGCTAGACTTCATCAGGCCCGTAATCTTTCAGGCTCCTTCGACGCTCTGGTGTGACGTCGTGTAGTCGGGATGAGCGGTTTGCCGTTGTGGGCCGAGGCTTGCGGTTTTTGAATGACAAGAGCAGCAATGCTATGTCAGATGCATTGAATGTGTTGAAGCATGCTCTGGCTATCCCAAAGGCTCTTTTTATATCGAACTGGGTTGTTGTATGCTTAGTAGACCATCCCAGGTGAAGACTTCATACCCGGTTTGTCCATTGCCCCTTTACAGATTCTTCTGCAAATTCAGGATACAGGTTATGTAATCCGGCTCGGATGAGTTGGCCAAGAGATAACATGCAAGACCGCCCCATGTGATGCACTTCTCCCAGTGAAAGATACTCCCCGTTATCATAATGTGCGTTTTTGAGACGAACGATGTCCTGGCCTCCTCGAGGGTCTGGGCTCTCAGTCAAGGACGTTCGTTGCGCATGTGCGGCAGTGGCTTCGGCACATTGTATAAGCGCCCGAGTTGCCTCCACGAGAGTCTGGTATGAGCTTGAGCAACTAGACGTTGAGCCAGACAATTCGGCTGTGCCATCGGCGAGCCTTAATCTTGCGATTGAGTCAATAAGACTGCTTAATCCTTCCGCCATGGCGTAGCAAGGGTCTAATGCGGGGCACGCTGGTGGTTTCAAGGTCCTTGATCGCGCCTCAATCTGTTGCTACGATCGTTGGTCTTTAATCAGTAGATTCCAGACCCAGATGCCTGAGGCTCATAGAACCTTATGGAAATCCAGCGCCTGGCTAAAATACATGATAGGTTGGTGAACTGTCGGCCGGCCTGGTGATAGGCCGCCTAATTCGGCAGCAGCTCCAACCGCTGCTCGACGGCAAAGCCGTACACCAACCAAGTCACCAAAGCCAGCCATTATTACCCCATCATGCGGGATACCCTGCTCAAGACGAAGAGCATCCCGTTTTCCATCTGTCGGTGAGGAAGGGACCTGGTTTGGACCTGGGCCAGTAAGACGGAAAACCTGTGGCGCATGTACACAAATCTTGTAAACACCCCCAACAGGTGGATCGGCTTCGAATACGCCTCCCCACTCACCTCAAACCACCCCTTCCCAAGTGAAAGCGTGTTCCGGGTAGTGGTAATTGTAAGTTGCGAGATGGATTTCATTGAAACTGCCTCAGTATTCAGGGGCTGGAGGCAACAAGTCAACCCCCGTTGACTTGACTATGATACGCACAGCTTCCCCGCCATTCCGCCTTACGCCTACCAACAGTCAAAAGCATCCGTGTCATCGTCAACCCAAGTCTCGGCGTTGTGAGAAACTGTGTCCCGAACAGCCGAAGCCACAGACACATACCCCGAGTCAGCGTCATCCAAAACAAGAGATCTTTTCAAATCTTGTAGCAACGCAGCATCCAAAATATCGGCCGTACCTAAAAGACTCACTGACTCAACACCCAGTGCATCTTTCATTTCTTCCAAGCTTTCGTGAAGAGGGATAACGTAAACATCACCCGTCATGTCGGTGGCGACGACATGGCCGTACACTTCCAGCGAAACTGGGTTGACAACCCACGAGCCTGAGTCGCCGTCCTGAAGCTCCTGGCCCTCATCAAGTGTCAAGAGATAAGCATCGACGAAGCCATCATCTGGTGATAGCATGATAGCCCCAAGCATGTGCGACAACAGCCCGACCATGGCACCGCTGAAGTGGCTTGACCCTCCCAACAGCACCACTTCGATCGGGTTAATGTCTGGGAAGCTCGCGGGTGGAGCAGCCGTCATGGAATGACCTTGCCCTCTGGACTGGAGAGGAAGATTCCCAGTTTGAGATGCGGGAGCTTTGCGTTGGAGATTGAGACCGCCCTCGTTGCCAGCGATATGCATGAGATTGGGGCGCATTCGTACAGGGCTGTTCATCTCGACGAGGGCCCAGTCGCGTTTTGGTACCAGTATGGCTTGGTCGTCATCCTGTATGTCATTGTTGATCAACGGGTGGAGCACTGTCCCCAACGCTCGGGGATGTTTGAACACAAGATGCTCGGCGTCAGACTCAGGGTCCAGGAGGTCGTGAATCGGGTGGCCGGCCGTCATCCCCACGAGCTTGAAGTCACCCGGTCCGTAAGTGAGCTTGACGATGCCCCCCAAGGTAGCCGCCGCTGACCTCCCACCGCCGGCGTCTAGACAGATCTGGACACCACAAAAGGTCGAAAGACTCTTCTCTCTCTGCCGACTTGCCTCCCACACAACCGACACCTCCCGATACGACCTCTTCCTCGGCTCCTGACCAACAACAATCACATCAAACGACGGCGTCACGCCATCATTAGACCGGTACAGTCCCCGCAGCGAGGGCTGCTCAAGCGCGGCCTCCACGCAACGGGTCTGATCTCCCGCAAGGAAGATAACAATCGATGGCTTTGCCGTTTCGGCCGTCGCACCAACGACCATCAACCGCATCGACATCATGGTGGCATGCGGTCTCTTTGATTTTGCTTTGGCCGATTGGAAGACGGACGACCACTGCTTTGGCATGCTCTTCTGAAGAAGCTGCTGCATGCTGGGCGCGATCTCGCGGAATCGCGCGTTCGACGTGTAGTCGAGGTCTCGCCGGATGATATATAAGTCTTCCCGACCTGGGAGGGGCACGCTTCGGGTGTTGCTGTGGGCAAATTCGTCTTGTGGTGTTTTTTCTTCGCTAGTGTTCTGGCTTGATCCCACGGGAGAGGTAAACGCTGTGTTGCTCCGTGTAGCGTAGCCCGAATCTGCGTGTTGAGGGATCTGGCGAGGACATGGGGTTCCGTTGACAGGGGACGACATCTCGCGCCATTGCACGACGTGTAACTTGGAGTTGCTGAATGCATCCATTCTGGTTTGGCTACTTACTGCACCTGTATCGTAGGTGATGGTGCTTACGACAGCAGATGATGTCTCATGTCGATTGCCGGGCGGGGTTCCCCATCTCGATAAACCAGCGCCGATTGTCAAGTCCTTCAAAATGGCCCAAAGGATGTGTCGTCTGACCAGCACTCGCAGGTGGGGATGCAGATGCTGCGCCACTTTCGTATTTGCATGCTGCATGAGATTGGCTGCAACTCCGCGAATGGCAACCCATCTCACTTACCCCTCACCATCCTACGACGAACGGCGATGCAGGGAGCAAAACAAAGGAATTCGGCAAGCCCCCGAGTTTTGAGTTATCAACTGACGCAGCAAAGAAAAGGGGCCACAGCAACAATGCCATCACAGACCGCTTTCCCCCTCGAGGTTTCCAGCACTGGAGACCTTAAGGCTCTCTGCCAGGTCCTCTGGAACTGGGAGCTTTGCGAAAGCTGCCTCAATGCAGGAACAAAAGGCCTCCAACGCTGCGGGGTAGCTTCATGCAACTGCCCCTGGGCGCGTCGAGCCGAGCGGTTGGAGCCCTTCTTCGAGTTCTACCAGAAGACGACAAGGCCATATGTGCCGGATTTCTTCGGCGACGACGACCAGGCCATCAGGAGCCATCAGGACCTGCTGGATATTATTTCGTTGATCAAAAGATATGGAACCCTACAGAGCCGAGAATTCTGCATGGCCGAGTACTTCGCCTCCCGCTCTTCCAGCAAGGCAATCTCGGTACCTCGAAGCGACCAGGACCGAGCATTCCAGCTTGCGGCGAGCATCATTACAATGGTAGATGTCCGTTGTGAACAGGGCCAGGATTCATATTACGCAGGAGCCAACTGGGATATCGAAGACAACCAACGACACGGGGATCTCCCTGGAGCCTGGCGAGAAAATGACACCCTCCAGACCCTCATGGACGACTCCTTCCCCACCCACATCCACCCGAGCCTGCAGGACGCCGACGCACACGCACCACTCATCAAGGCCAATCTCACCGCTATCAACTTGAAGAGGATCGCCAACCTCAAGATCGAAGGTACCGACAACCTGCAAGACCATCTCAAGCTCAACCAATCCACGGGCGTCGTCGAAGTCTTCCACCACACCGGATTCCTCAAAGAACACCTCCTCGCCACAAAAGAACCCACTCCCGCTACCACAACAAACCCCGGCCCCTCTCTCCTCCCCCGCGAGCTCGCCCTCGAAACCCTCTGCACCCTCCAGACCATCTTCCCCCCCGACGTTGCATCCCAAGCACTCCTACGCAACCTCGTCAGCAAAGGCGGTTTTGACCCAGATTGTCTGCGCTTTGGAACGGCACCATTCGAGCTCTGCTCAAGCGAGAAGCAAAGGGCGCTGCGGTTCCCCATCTGGGGCACCCGGCTGATGGATCTGTACGATGAGATTGAAAACCCGAAGCCAAGGGGGCGGATGGATGCCTGGTTGGAGAGGAGGAGTAAGTCACGGCATATTATGCTGGCGACTGTGGTGGGGGTTTTGACGGCGGTTCTGCTGGGGTTGTTTGGGCTGTGTTTGAGTGTTTTTCAGACGTGGATTGCATGGCGGCAGTGGAAAGATGGTGGTCGGTAGGTACTGCAAAATTTTCCTGTCTCACAAGGAAGTGGTAAAGTTTCCCATCATATTGCCCTGCATAATAAATGCAAATATGTTAGAGCTTTACTCCAGTATTATGCACACAAGTACCAAGTCAAATTGATGATTAAGATAACATAGAGGAAGCAACAAATGTAAGGGATTCAGTTTCTATCAATTTAACAACTATTGAGATCAAACAAACGAAACGGCTGCGTAGAATGTGGCAGGCCGGATCAAGTCTAAGTTGGGTTCCAAGTTGAGGGGCCGGAGTTGCGGGGAAGACCAACTACTGAACGTGGGCTCCCCTCTCCTGAGTATTGGGCTCGACGGGAATTGTGTAGCTACCCACCTGGCACGGTGCAGTCATATGGTTGCGGGTGGGCGGTGTCGGCCCAGGTTATGACATTACTGGAAAGGAAAGCTGCTAAGTAGAACTTACACTGAGCTGAGACTTAAGTTGAATGGAACTGTATTCAGATCAGTTTGCGTACATAAGCGTCTTAAGTGACCATAACGACCACACGGGCTACGCCGACCGCTCCGAGGGCGTCGAGGCCGAAATTGAGCCTTTTACTTCAAGTGCCAAGGACGTCAACACCCTATCCAAGATCTGCGCCATCAAATATTCAGGCCCTTGGGGATCCGGCGATAATTATATCAAGAAGACATGGACAGACAGTAAGTGGGACGTTAAGATTGAGAATGTCTTCCAGGTAAGAAGCAGGACACTGAAATACTTTAGTCTGATTGTGTTAAAGGTGTAGACATGGAACGGGGGTAGAGTGATAAAGTGAGGGATAGGAAGGACTCTAGAGAGGGTGGCCTAGGTTTATAAGTGAAAGGGGGTGTTTGGGTTAGATGGCCCCGCTGGGGGCAGCCCGCTATATGTGAGGCTAGAAAGAGCACTTGGATGAAAAGACAGGCTGTTCAGATTGTGTGTCCCATCGTGAAAAAAATTCCACAACTGCACGCCCGACCATAGTGACACTTTGATCCCGCACCTGGGACGGGAACGTATCACTGTACTGCAATTTTAGCACTAAACAGGCATCCCTCTTAAAGTACAACGTGGAACTCTATACATCAGCGATTTCCCAACAATCAGGCAAAGCCCAAGTCTCACGGAGTACAGATAGGAAACAAACTAGCTCATCAATTCAGAAGACTGATGAGCTCCGCTTTATTCGGTTTCCAGTGGCCAGCTCACCCAAATTTTCAGCCTGAAACTCCTTGTTCTTTGTTTAGCGTCGGAGATAATGCTTTTATTCGGCATTCTGACCGCATGCCTAGGGCCCCTGAGCCCCTTTCTTTTTGACAGGTTAACATGCGCAAAGAGCATCTTCCTCCGCAGGTTACCAGCGCCGCCGCCACCGCCGAGGAGCTGAATTGACGACGCACATGCGGAGTCGTGTCCATGCAGGGGCTATAAAGTGTAGATACTTCATTGCTGCCTGCAGCTAAAGCGAGTAGGGGTGCTACGCGGCAGCTATTGTGAAGAGGGAATACTGGTAGTACTTGCCCATATTTCCCTTTTCCCTGTCCCAGCCCTCAGCCCCCTGGATTATGCAGAGAGAGTCGATCCAGATGTACCGAATTTTAAGCAGTCGGGTCACGGTATGGCGTCAGAGAAGGTTTTGACAAATCTCCGGAGGCTTCCAAGTTGCTGCCGGCTATCCGATTGGGGTAATTGGACTTGGTTGTCTTGCACGCTGCCCCCATCCCGTTCCATCGATGGCTTAGGGTAATGTAACGACCCGTGTTGCCACTCGTGTCGCGGAGGTAGCAGCCATCTGGGGTCAATTCGACGCAACGCGTAGGTAATCTAACCTCGTAGGGTTTAAGCTCGGCGGCTGAGATGGTTCTCCGGCACTGGGGATATGATATGCAGTCTCGGTACTACTGATTGAGAGCATTTATGTATTCGGCGGCAGTCCTGTCTATGCCGAGGTATCTGCCCAACACGGCTCCCGATTTGTAGGCAGGACTTCCTTTGCGCTGGTCAGCCGTCGAGCGATTGAGTCGGGGATCTCCCGGATAAAAAAAAACTGACCTACATATGCACTGATGCAGATCTCATAGTCGAGGGCAAGCGGAGACGAAGACTCATCATCCCCAAAACTCTGGTATCGAAATTTGTTAGGGTTAATGTCAAGCCAAAGTTTGTTGTATCGAGGTTCGCCTGGTCGCGAGTCCCACCCAAGGCATGCCACGTGGATCCAGTAGTGCTTGTTGAGCTCGCCAGTGTTCTTCCACGGTAACTCGGTAAACTGGCCCTTGGTGGCTTCGTGTATGAACTTGTAAAAGTCGTAGCCAGCAGCGGCAGCCTCAGCAACTTCACCGACAGCAAGGACAAGTGTTTCGTCAGGTAGGCTGCTAAATAGGTAGATGTCAAAGCCCTGGCATGAGCTGCAGAGCTTCCTCGTAGAACTACTAGTCTCTTGAATTGATGGATTGGCCATTGCGGGTAAAAGTAACTTTCTTCAACTACCCTTATCATCCATTACGAATGCGCGCATTGCTGGCTTTTTATACCCCCAATATTGTCGAAAGCGCCTAAGACGTTCGGCGGGGTTGACTCAAAGGCTATCACGCGAGCTGATATTGGAAGCACAGAGTATTGGGCTCGATATACGTGAGTGACGGCGTTGAGGAGGGGAGAACCTCGTCTGTTTCCCTGACGACTCGTCTTCTTCCGACACTGTTCCATTGATTCCTCAACGGCGACCAGGGATGCTGACTGCACTTCAACCAACCCTAGCTGCGCCGGCCTTACCCGCGTACATGGATCACGGACCTCGGGCTTTCAGGGCTTGGATGGTAGTCGGCTTGGTAATCCTTTTAGCTGATTACACTGCTACGGGAAGTGTCTTAACCCCCCAAAGCAGCGCAGTTCTCTGGTAAGCCTACTCTTCCTGAAAGTGGACTCGTAGAGGAAAACTCACCGATACGGCGCGCAAGATCGCTCTTACAACTTCTTCCCGCCAACAATCACCATTATCACGGGGGTTGTCCGCCTCCAGCTCTATTTGAATTCGAATCCCACCAGAGCTGCTGCATACATATCTATGTTTAATTGGCTTCGGAAGGTGAATTGTGTAGCGTGGGCTTTGGAAAGCATCATCTTACTTGGATGCCTTGTTGGGCTTGGCTACTATGGTGATGCGGGCGGGGTACCTTTATTCTTCAAGTCAATGGCAGAAAAATCACTTTTCAAACAGAATGATAACATCCGTCCCCCGCTCTAGCCCGCCGTTTCCGGAACCTTCTCCCCACCTTGACCTCAACCCTCCAGCTTAGCCAACGCATCCTCAACCACCTTCTCAACATCATACTCCCAAACCTTATGAAACATCGGCGTAATCTCCTTCCCAAACTTTACCCCGTCACTCCCCACCTCCTCAACCTGCCAATGAAACAACAAACACGCCCGTCTCGTCGCCTTCACCACCGCCTGCGTCCTCGCATACCTCAACTCGTTGTACACCTCCAGCGCTCGCTCCACACTGCCAACACCCCTCGCCGCTCCATCCAGCAGCTCTGATAAAACCAACGCATCCTCAATTCCCATGCCTCCGCCGGCACCCAAATGCGGCCCCGTCGCGTGCGCCGCATCTCCTGCGATGCACAACTTTCCCTTGTGGTACCTCTCCGCAGGGTACTCCAGCATATCAAAAAGCGCCCACTTGTCCATTTTCTCGGGCATGAGACCCACGATTCCGCGCACGGTAGGTCCCCAACTCGCAAAAGCATCCAGGACCTCCTGCTTAGACCCAGGGGCAGTATGCTTGCTCTGGTCGGGCCACTCCTCGTCATCAGACAGCACGGCGAGGACATTGAGCAGCCGGTTGTTGCCCACAGGGTAGGTGATGACGTGCGCGTTCGGGCCATTGTGCATGAATCGCGTTGTGGCTTTGGCGTGGCCCACGGTCTCGATGGCGCGGTCCATGGGGACCAGGGCGCGGTAGCAGAATTTGGAGGTGTAGTGCGGGTGGGCGGAGGGGGAGTCTTCGCCGAGGAGGAGTTGGCGGACGCGGGAGCGAATGCCGTCGCAGCCGATGACGACCGAGGCGGTAGCGGTGGTGCCATCGGTGAAGTGCAGGGTGACTGGGGAGGAGGGAGAGGAAGCGTCAATCGTGGTGATGGTCTTGCTGAATTGCACGGTCGAAGAGGGGTCTTTGACCAGGGACGCCCAGGCGTCGATCATGTCGGAGCGGAGGCCGCCTTGAAAGCCGTCCTTGCCGACGTAAAGCTTGTAGAGGAGGGATTCGGTGTCGTGGCCGTCCACCCATTGGAAATAGTCCTCGCCGTTGGGGTTGGCGGCGGCCTTGAAGGAAGCGAGGATCGAGGGGTCGATAGCGACCATGGCTCGCTCGGCGTTGGGGCTGAAGCCGATGCCCGCGCCGATCTCACCGAACGCGGGGGCGCGCTCGTAGATAGTGAAGGGGATCTTGCGCGCCTGGAGCCCGAGGGCGAGGTTGATGCCAGTGATGCCGCCGCCGATGATGGCTACGTGGAAGTCCAGGGATATATCCCCACGGTTGGGGTTGGGTGCTGCCGGCATCGTGACAGATCGGGGGGAGGATTGGTGTGAAAAGTGTGAAAAGAGGGTGTTGAGATGTTGGAGAAACAACCTTGACAACGCGGCGACGTCAATCAATTTGGGGCGCGTTGTCAGATTGGGCGTGTGCTAGTTATTGCCAAGCTGGTGATGTGCAACCAGACCGATGGGAGAAAATCACGTAAGCGGAAAGTCCGGCGAAGCTCAGCACTTTGCAGTGATCTTCGTCATTAGTAACAAGCGCAAGAATCGATACCGTGAGTATCCAGAATTTGAGTGGCAAGAATCTGCTGGTTGCAGAGTTTGAGCAAGGGCGGTGATGTTAATCGAGATGTTGGGTGTCTCCGTCGGGTACGGACCCAGATTTGGTCGCATAAAGGTGGCTCGCCCAGTGAGGGGTAGACGTCGAGAAAGAGTGCAACCGGAACTTCCGTGCGACTAACCGTGCTTGACAGGGGCTATCTGTGTTCGTGTCTCGTTCGTGATGACGTGAGGGGGTGAGAGCGGGCCGAGTTTCCTAGCCGGAAGGGGATGGCAAAATTAAACGCTGAAACCCTTTTGATATCCTTCCTTTTTGCGGTTCCTTTCTCTGGATCAGGATCTCAAACTCGTCTGGGATGGTGCCTGAGAGGGGTTCCGGTCGTTCGGGTGGGGGTTGGCTCCGGACCCCCGACATCAACTTTTCCCCGCTCTCCGCGCTTGTCGGGGCTTGCGGCGGAACGGCGTTTAGCTCGTCACCTACCCACACCATCTCACCATAATAAAGAGACCACGCGCGTAGAGAATACGCGGTCCGCGAACGATCGACACGTTGACTCGGCCGACATAAGTCGCGCGATTCCCCCAACTTTGGGCAAACGGCTCTTATCTTCCCTTCACCAAGCATCCCGGAGAATCCAAACTGGTCGCCAAAATGCCAGCGGTTAAAGAACAGTTCAGCCCCGGGAAGGTCCTCCTGACAGGCAAGTAAAAGCGGCGCCCCAGAGTCTTAGACGAGCGCTGACCATCACAGGTGGAACCGGCTTCATCGCCTCCCATGTGCTAGACTCCTTGCTCGACAACGGGTAAGTCCGAAAACTCCGAACTTCCTCGAACCGCACTGACGGTCGTAGCTTCACCGTCGTGGTGACCGCGCGCTCGAAAGAAAAGGGCCAGCGTATCGTCGATGGTGTCGACCCCAAGTTGCGAGACAATGTCTCCTTCACCATCGTCGGCGACATCGCCCAGGACGGCGCCTTCGACTCGGCTGTCCAGTCCACCCCACCCTTCGACTTCGTCGTGCATACGGCCTCCCCCTACCAGCTGCACTTCGACGACCCCGTCCGCGACTGTCTCGACCCAGCGATAAAAGGCACAACCGGCATCCTGAAGTCCATCAAAGCCTTCGCCCCCTCCGTCAAGCGCGTGGTCATCACCTCCTCCTCCGCCGCGGTCCTCAACATCGCCCCGGACCACTTGCCCGTCTACGACGAGAAGAACTGGTGCAACGTAACCTGGGAGCAAGCCACCGACCCGATGCACACCTACCGCGCATCCAAGAAATTCGCCGAAAAAGCCGCCTGGGACTTCGTCACCAACGAGAAGCCCAATTTCGACCTCGCCACGGTAAACAACACCTACACCTTTGGCCCCCTCCCTCCCAGCCTAACCACCCTCGACAACCTCAACACCTCCAACCATCGCATCCGCGACATGGTCCTCGGCCGCATGGGTGACGGAATCGCACCCACCGCACCAGTCTTCACCTTCGTCGACGTCCGTGACGTCGCCCTCGCGCACGTGCGCGCGCTGACAGTCCCCGAGGCGGGCGGGAACAGGTTCTATATGGTGGGCGAGTTCTTCTCGAATGCGCGCATCGCTGAGATCATCAGGAAGGCGTTCCCGCAGCTGGAGGAGAAGTTTCCGCCGGCGGAGGAGGTCAAGGACGATTTCCCGGCGGATCACTGGAAGTTTGATAGCAGCAAGGCGAGGAGGGTGTTGGGCGTGGAGTATACGGGGCTGGAGAAGAGTGTGAGGGATACGGTGCAGTCGATGTTGGAGAGAAAGGATTTGATGAAGGGGCAGTTGTGAGATGCAGGTGCCATGGCTGGTGTGGGTCCTGGTGAGGAAGGAGAGACGTGGAAAGTGGAGACTTTGACGATGTCTGAGGGTGGTGGGGTCGTTTGCGGGGACGACGACCTCCCTTCCGCATCACCGAGTTCACTTTGGATAGCTCCCCAATCTTCGTTTTCCGCTTTTTGGAGGCTCTGTGACACGTCGGAAAGTCCGTCTGAGCACCGCTTTTCGTCTTGGCTCTCCGCTACCATTGAAGCTTTGCAGCTACTAAGACCCATGATGTCATCGTCCGAGGTGCATCGAGCTGCTGGCACTGATCGCCGAACGCCAATCCCTGTCAGGTCCCAAGTTTTTTTGTACCTTGGCGCAGCGGTCTGCGAACCTTCCCCTCCCGCAAACAATCGGTCTATCCTTGCTTTATCTTGTCGTTTCCCGATTACCTAAACCATTGCGGTCCATGCAGCTGCCTGAGCACGCGACTCGCGACCGCTTCCATGGCCGCGATGGTCAATCTCACCCGCTCAGGGGGTCCCGAGGGCGCGACCGAGCGGAAACTCGTTCAGAAAATCGACTTTTTCATCCTCACCTTTTGCTGTCTTAGCTATTTTGTCAACTATGTCAGCATGCCCCCCTGGATTCTCATGGAGCGCATCTGACATTTCTCAGCTTGATCGCACGAACCTCAACAATGCATACTTATCCGGCATGAAAGAGGAGCTGGGGTTTCAGGGGAATCAGCTGAACGAAATCAACACCGTCTTTACGGTAGGGTGAGTTAGTCACAGAGGTGTTCCCGGATGACTTTCAGGGAGAAAATGATGAACACATGCTAACATTTGCAGATACATCATTGGCCAGATTCCGTCTAACCTTGCCCTTCATTATGTCAAACCCCGCTTCTTCTTCCCCTCGATGATGGTCATCTGGGCGGGTCTCACCATGGTCACCGCTAGCATACACACTCCCCAAGCCATCATGGCCATTCGCTTCTTTCAAGGCATTGCTGAGGCTACCACCTTCGTTGGAACACATTACATCCTTGGATCTTGGTACACCGAGCGCGAGCTGGGGAAGCGCAGTGGTATCTTCACCGCCTCGGGTCTGGCTGGCACGATGATCGGTGGATTCATCCAAAGTGGCATTCACGCCTCTATGGACGGCCGCGGCGGCCTCTCCGGCTGGCGATGGTTGTTTATCATCGACGGGATAATAACTCTGCCTGTCGCTCTTTACGGCTTTCTGCTGTTCCCGGATACCCCTGAAACGACAAATGCACCTTACCTTACCCCAGCAGAACGCTCTCTCGCCGTCTCCCGCTTAGCATCCAAAACCGCCTTTGAGCAAACGCCCAAACCCAAATCGCGAATATTCACCTGGTCGTTCGTCCGCATGGTACTCACGTCCTGGGAATGGTGGGGCTTCGTCATTCTTTGGATCATCGCCGGCGAGACCGAGTCATTCAGCTCCAATGCTCTCCTGGGCCTGTACATGAAAAGCCATCCCGGACCGACCAAATACTCCATCTCTCAGCTCAACAACTACCCCACTGGCGTCCCCGCTATTGGTATCGTGTCCACGCTGTTTTGGGCCGCGCTCACTGATAAGCTCGGCGGTCGGCGAGATCTGGTCGGGTACTTTATCGGAGTCACTGGCGTTGTGACCTCGGCGATGATTCTCAGTGCGATGCATAGCGACGACCCAGGAGGCTCGAAGGAGACGGCGGTAGTGTTTGCGGCATATTACTGGGCGGGAACGGTGTATGCGTGCCAGGCCGTGTTTTTTGCATGGGCGAACGACGCAATGAGGAACAAGGAACCGGTGTTTCGAGGTGTGGTGCTGGCGGGGATGAATTTGGGTAGTAATGCAATGAATGCGTGGTGGAGCATTGTGTTTTATGGTGCTTCAATGGCGCCTTGGTTTGAGGTTAGTGACAGCATTGGCCTCTGGTCTGGAGACTGGGATGTGATTTGCTGACTATGATTACCTAGCGAGGAATGTACGCCATGATTGCGACATCGATAGCCCTTACTATTTGGTCGGGAGGGCTGGCCTATGTCACAGGTCGTGACAAGAAACGGCAAGTCTTGGAGGAGCATGATGTAGAAGCCGATACAGCGGGAGATGCCGCTAATTCGAGAAGCAAAGGGAAAAATACATAGATAGGTACACCATTAACATGACTCTGCATGATAGAGGAGGGAAAAATGCGTCACCCAACACTCCATCTCAAGCCTCGTCAATTCCTGTCATACGGGGGCATGGCGCCGGCTCCCTTTAACACGATGAAGCCGACGGGAATGTGATTGCTTGCGTGGCCATGGATCAGGGTGGTGCAAGTGCTTTGAACTGGGAGATCCCCACCTGCATCCGCCCCGTGATGCAGTGCCGCATCTTCATCCTGTGGGCGACTACCATGAGACTGGGAGACCCCACTTGAGGGGCGAACTCCCGCTTAATTGAGGGCGCTCATTAGCACCAGACCTTTTTTATCTACGCGGTGCTATAGCCAGTGTCCGCAAACGGAATTGAGATGAAGCCGAGACTGGGCAGTGTAAGAAATTGGATCTATTCCCCCTTTCCCTTCCCCTCTCGCTTGCCCTTCATCAATCCTCCATCATCTTAAGATTATTAGACGAGACGAGTGCGAGACCGCGGCGGAGATTTTGACTGTTCAAACGTCAGCTAGCTAGCCTTAAACTCCAGCCGTCACAGGCTTACAGCGCTGCCAGTAAGACCTCCTCCTCTCACTCACATCTCATTCCCTGCCAATTCAAGTCAAAAATACAGACTAGAGTCCACCAAACCCCTGGCCCGGGGGCATAGCGCCGGCCCCCTTGAACCCAGAGAGATCAACAAAAACCTCGTCGCTTGCGTGGTCATGGGTCAGGGGGATATTCATGCCTTTCCAAGGTTGTGAGAGTTGCTTGGGCTGCGGGAAGGCTAGGCGAGTATAATATGAAATAGGACAGAGAATGAATGAAATAACCTTGATGCCGACGTAAAGGATTGCCCATATTATAGTCGCCGGGCTCGGTTCGACGAGCGAGAGGCCGATATGTGTGGCCAGCACGGGAAACCATTGGTGTAGGAATTAGAGATGAAGGGTCAATTGTGTGATGAGCCGGTGTTGACATGAATGTGATGCATCGAGTTTAAGTTTCTGCTGGAGATGCTCAAGCAGTTTGGCGCAGCTGGTATAGTGCTCCATTGCAGCGATCACGGGGTTTGTGCCCGAATCTTTCTTCAGAAGCTGCTGCTACCATCTGTCTGCCGCATCGGTCCATTTTTGACGGAGCGAAATAAAGGGGGTATCACTAGCAGGCGAGCAGCGGTAAGACTCAGGTACTTGATGCAGGATAGGTAACATAAGTAGGCGTGTATTTACCTGAGATACGCCGAGCATGACGGCAAAAGTTCGTGATCTGGCATGGTGCCGACGCCTGACGCGAGCGACGGACGGGCGCGTAAGCTGTCGGTTGTCTGCATGATCCGTACCAACCTAGGTACCTAACCGATCGTTTGAGCTGGAGCGATGTTGGTGACTTCTTGATAGCATGGCTCGGAGTGATGAGAAAGCATGAGGCAGATGGGTCAAAGCACCTGCCTCGTGATGCAATCCCACACTTTCATCCCCTGGGCAGCCTGGCATGTGACTTGCGAGGCCCCAGTTAAGAGGCAAACTCCCGTGATTGAGGGATTAATGGGGCCGGATGACACCGAGCTTCTCACAGTGATACGATTTCTACGCTTGCGTTCCGAGAGCCGGAGTAGCAGCAAACGCAATTGAGATGATACCGAGACTAGTGTAAGAAGGCCGATAGATTCCATGTGTTTCAAGTCCTCGATCGGCTCGGGTAGGTACCTACTCGATCGGTTCTCGATCGGTCCTCCACCTATCATCTAAACAGCATTCGAGCAGACGAGCGGTGACTTAGTGGCGGAGACTTTGTCTATTTAAACGTGCAGCCAGCCCTCAAACTCCAGCCGTCACAGACTCACAACATTAAACGCCGCGAGCGAAGACCTTCTCTTCTTCCGTGCTCACAAGTTACGAGCGTACGTAGGCTCGCGCCGTCTCGCACCTTCAGCATCACCTTTCGCGCGTTATGGCTCACGAGTCGGATGTATCCGCCGGCAACAAGCCCGGGGACATTGTACTTTGTAAGTGATAACCTCAACTCCCCGTGCGGCACACGATTCCGCCTGCGCGACGGTAATAACGTTCAAGTTCTAACTGGGCACTTGATGATGCCAACCTAGGCGAACCGGCAACGTCGTCACCGGTTACACTCCTTGCAGCGATCAGAAACTCTTGCGAGAGTCTCATTCAGGCAACTTCATACGAGCAATGGTACATCAAGTTTGTTGCATCTCGACTTTCCCGCTTGCCGCCTACATTGTTGGGTCTCGCGCAGTTGCAAACCCGGGGTACGGGTGACTCACAGAGCACATCCAACGTTCTGCTTCTTGGTTTCGCAGCAGTGGCAGACGCGATACGCCATGAGCATGAAGCACAGCCCGCGGAGCTTGTCACCATCCTGCAAAACAAACATATCGTCGCCAGAGATGCCACGGCAAAGTCCTCTCAGGCCCAGCTTGCGTTCATCCTGGTTGGAATGTTGTCCTTCCTCTACTGTCCCAGCTCGTTGCCGCAGCCTGACCACCTAGAGCTGGAATCCCAGGTCGCTGGCGTCAATGCTGAAACATGGGTCCTGCGAAGCTTCCCGCTCACCAACGACGGCATTCACGCGTCGGTGGCCTCGCTGATCCGCAACTTTAGTACGTACCGGGGCCCGATCCCGCGCGCAGGAGTTCATCAAGGCATGGGCTCTGGTGGTCGCGCCCGCCTTTCATACCAACCACTGGCGCAGTCTCTGCGGTTGATCAAAAGCGCAGATATCACTCTACATACCCTGAAAATCCAGGCTGGTATTCGGCTGCTATGGACAAGCTCTACATGCGAGCACCTCGAGCTCGACATCAACTCCAAGGTGTTAAAGCTTTTTCGGTATCCATCGTTCTGTGCTATGCTGGCCACGGCCCAACCCGACAGCAATCTGTCGTACACCGCGGGGGGTGAACGCGAAGTCCATTCCAGCACGTCCCATCTGTCACAGTATGTACCTCCCCGCATGGCATTACCAACATTGTCCGTGTTTACCAATCATGCTACCTACTTGCTATCTTGTTACTCTCAGCGAAGCTGACGCGGCATCTCTCGCAGATTATTCCAGGACATATCTATGATCGAGTACGACAGCGTGGACCGGGCACGGGACTCTCTAGGGGGAGAGGTTATCACCGAGAGATTTTACTCACGTTCCGCATCATATTCGGCCAGGACAAGGCGTCTCTAACTGGCCTCGGTCGGAAGAAAGTCTCTTTCTGAACTCACCCTGGGAATCCTTTAGCGAGAATGATCCGCTCCTGATAAAGCTCTGCGGGAATGACTGGCGGCTCGTGCAGGTATATTCAGACATTGCCGCAGGCCCTGTCAGATCGTCCTACGCGGTGGACGAAGAGTTTCCTCACTTTGCCGATCGACTTGTGGAATTGCAGGATTTCATGCAGATCCAGAACCCAGACAGCGTCCGGGCGCTTTTGTCGGACCGCCGCGACATGAACCGGCTTTGGACGATCCGAATCGCTGTCATCATCTTTGTACTTACGATTCTGCAGGCCTTATGGGGGGAGGACAGTTCCTTGTGGGAGTAGCGCAGCTTGTGGTTTCGCTTCTTCAAGGATCAAGTTGAATGACCCTTCGAGGGTCCGGCTGAGTGAGCGAGTTTTTCTTTTCTCCGTCTTGTATTTCTTTAAAGCAGCTGAGTTGCAATACTAGTTACTACCTCTGTCTGCCTTTGATGAATGCTTGCATCCATTTTCCGAGCTCGTGGTCACGTAGTACCAATTTCCCTTGGAACGCCCAACACCATCCCGCTGTGCCCGGTCCTTCTGGTGTTGGTCACTGTTGGTGGAACAGGTCGTAGTTGGTATCCTACCTGCTAGATCATGCATCTAACCGCAGAGGAACCGAACATACCAAGGTAGGTACGGACCGTCAGTGTGTGCAAATAGACGATGCAGCTCAAAGACCACTGGGAAAATCACAGGTGCAATCGTCGTCGCCAGCATTGTGACCTGATGGAACGGAACCGGCAAAAAGGAGGAGATGCTCGAGACAACTCCTTTTTGACCCTGACCCGATTTGAACGGATAACCTTTCGCTCTGGAGGCGAACGCGCTAGCCGTTGCGCCACAAGGCCTGCTTGATTTGATGGAAGAGTGGAGTGTAATCTGGGTTTACGGATCTCCAACCTGGGAAACCCCGCCGGCAGTGGATGAAGCAATCGTGAACCCCGGACCCACTCCGAAGCCCCGTTCCCGGCAGTTCGGCAAAATGCTGGGATTGACAGGACTGTGGTGCAGGTACAAAACTCAACTCTAATCCAAACCTGTATTGCGAGATTCAACGTCTTGTCAGTTTCACTATGTGTCAAATGCATCTCATCGGCACCGTAAACGGTCGAACTCGCGAGCGCATGTGCCGGTTCTCGACGGGAAGGTGCTCGCCTGGATGCTCCCCAATTCCTCTCGCAGCGGTATCCCGAACACCCGAATTGACGTTCAAACAGATATCGAACTGGGCGCTTCGGGTAGTATCACCCAGAAAATTGACAAGTCAACACAACAATTGAGAATGACAAACCCTCCACCCCTTTTCCTATCCAGGGGTCATGTCTGCCTTGCACCAAGACCGCGAACGCCCTCAGATCCAGCCTGACAGCTTTGCAAATCATCATGCGCAACGAACACCCCGCCACAGTACTCGAGTATTCCATTTTGTTCTCGTCGATCATTGCATTGCGCAACCAGGCAAAACTACCACCCAGCCACAGCATTTTACCAGCCAGCGCATGACTGCCAGCGCCACGCAAGCCACGGTCGCACGCGATCCTGTCAACTGTTTCTTTGTCGCAGATCATGAACGGCGCGCGCACGACGGGACCCCGGCAAGTCTTGGCGGTGTGATGTTTCAAGAGGTTGAAACATTGAAACAACCACCCGATTGCGACGCTCGGCCCCGTTTCCCTGCGCGATTTACCTTTCAGGCGCTGTTTGGGGTCGGACCCCCCGCGCCGCGGGGAGAGCGGTGGTGATGGATGCAATTGTTGTGAGTGCAAGATTGCGAGGATGATGCGGTTGGTGTTGGATTGTTGGGTGAACGGTGGATGCCAACTGTCAATGGCCCCCGCTGACAGTTTGGATGGCCATCCATGAGGTCAATCATTAGGGATCCTGGGAGATCTTTCCTGCGACCTGGGAAAGCACGTAGATCTTTGCGCAGTGCGGGGTCATCACAGCTACCAAATCGGTACGCAGCGGGAGAGCCGAGAAACAACGCACGAGGGACGGGAGCTGAGCTGATTTGTGCTGACGAGTTCTAGAAGGTCAAAGCTTTCGAACAGCACTCCCCTGCATGAAGCGAGGTGTCTTCTGGGCGAAGTGCTGGTCCAGAAAGGGGGGAAGCATGGTTGCACAGACGTTAGGATTCCAGTTTGATTGAACAAGACCGAATGGGTGCGGCGTGGGCGGCGTGTTCCCCTGTGACGGTTTCATCGCTGCATGCTTGGCGTTCCTCCGCTACTGCAGGGCCGGGGGTGGCATCCTCCGCCGGTGTTTTTTGGGATGAAGGAGCTGCAGAGCGAGATTGGTATAAACCTCCCAACAGCGCCGGGTGCCAGAGGTGCGCTCTTCATCGCATCCAGCTCGGACATCGCTGCCAGTACCCGTCATTGCAGAGATATCACGGTCGTTTGCTTCAAATCGACCTCATCTCCATCCACAAACAGCCTACTCTCTGGACATCACATCATCGTCGGAAAAGACCCACCAACAACCCAACAAACATCAAGGGCGCAAACCTGAAAGCAATTCCTAACAACCACCAAAAGAAAAACTCAAAATGGCGCCCCTCCTCCAACGCTCGCCTGGAACCGAGATAACCTATACCTACCCTACTTCCGCTTCCACCACTGGCACACCAACCCCCGTAATCACAATCCAAGAGGACTTCGTCTCACCCAGGACCCTCTCCCTCGGCTCCATTCTTGCCCTCAGCTTCGGCATTCTCTTCGCCCTCCTTCTCGCAATCTCCATCTTCATCCTCGCGCGCAAGCGCCAACAGCGATCACGCGCCCCTGCGCCGCCAAAATCAATGGCACAAGCGAATTTCTTCGATAAGCTTGCGGCTGATCAGCGCGCCGCAGAGGAGGGGGTTTTGAGCGAGAAGGGGAGTGGAGGCGGGAGGGTGGATGAGGTGTGGGGGAGGAATTCGTTCGCGTATGCTGCGCCGACGGGGAGGGAGGGGCGGAGGCCTGTGATGGAGGATCCGGGGAAGGTTTGGGTTATTAAGCCGATTGAGCCTGCTGCTCTTCCTCTTGGGAGGTAGTCATGTTGGAAGGGGTGTTGGTGTTTGTTCTGTTCGATTCAATTCTTGTATATCTTCATTACGGTAAGGGCTTTTTTGGCGAGGGGATTAGAGACTGTTTTCGTTGTTGTATACCCATAGACTTAGAAGAGGTTGGGGGAGAATCACAAACATGTGGCCGCTTGAGCCATGCTTGACATCATACCTGCGTATCTTACGATTGAGTACCTACTGTTGGTTCAGTCATCATGTTCTGAGCGATAAATCGGGCGATAGATCAAGGCCCCAAAGGCCTTTCTCTGAGAGAGATTTTGATACATCGTCTTGATTCAACGAAGGGAAGAGCTTGCGATTCTGGGCTTTGGTCAGGCTAAGGGCCGCTCTGAGTCTTGGTGGGCGCCACATGGCCAGGTGCCATTCCGTTCGCGTTCATTGATGGCAATTGATGAAGGTTCTTAGCGAAGGTTGTGTTTCTCAGAGATACCAGCCGACCTATGTATTATTCGCGGTGTTCGAATTATGTACTTCAAGGCAAGTACCTCACATTGTCAAAGAAGTAGCCTGTGGCTCAGGTGGGATTTAAGCCTAGGGTAATACTACCTAGTTATTTCAGCCAGCCAGAGTTGCGCAGGCAGATTAGTCACATTATCAAGACACGTATCCATAAACCCTCTTTCAGCTCTTGGAGAGCTAGTCCGAGCTTCCAAATCCTAGCGTTACTTTGTTAATCCGAGCCGAGATGGTTGCTTTGCGGGCTAGCGGGTCACTAAGTCAAAGGGGGGGGAACTGGCCACCCCCCGCACTGGCCACTTCTGTAAGCACAGATTCGAATCTTCTCGAACACCAAACACACCGCCATTTCTCCTTCAAAATGGCATCAAATTCTTCCAAACTTTGGAATTTGCTTCATCAATCGCTTTCAATAGCCTACGCCGAAAATGACGTACGTAACGCCTGCTTTGCGGCCAGGAGGTACAGCAACGTCAACCGCATCGCTAGACTTAACGGAATTCCACGCTCTACCCTACGATGGCGACTTCAAGGCCTCCTCCCCAGGCTAGCGGCTCACGCACACGAAATGAGGCTATCCCTAACTCTTAAGACCGAGTTAGCCGAGTTTATTCGCTACAGGCAGCTATCGGAGCCCCCCTTACGCACGGAATGATCAGGGAGTTAGCATAACGTATCTGCGTTAAATCTAGTAACGATAAGTGTATCGGTAAGGACTGGTGTACAGCTTTTCTTTGAAGAAACCTAGTCTTAAAGACTTAAAGAGCACAGCGAATTGATTCAGTAAGAGTTAACTACGTTATAGAGGAAGTTATTCGCCTTTAGTTTAACTATCTTTAACTACCTTAGATTCTAGCTATTCCTTTACGAAATCGGTATAATATTAATAAGATAGTGAACTGATGCGATGGCGCAACAGGGAAGAAACCACAAAGAGAACCACACCCACAGAACGTTGTTGTCGGCCTGAAAGGCCGACTCCCAAACTACTGGTCCTCCGATCGGAGGGACACAAATGCAACTGACGTAGAAAAACAGATACGTACCTAGTATGGAACAAAACCTAGTATGTGACGGTGCTTAGCATGGAACGGAGCCTAGCATGGAACAACAAAGGAAACGCGACCGTGGATCAGGTCATCTTATGAATGCCAACACGGGTTTCAATCCTTGAGTCGTAATCCCCAAGTCATAATCAGTGCTCAGGGTTTGGAGATGACAAAAAAGAGTTACTTGAAATGAGGGGAGCACACCAAAGTAAGTTACACAAAGGAGAAAGAATTATCCAACAAGATGAAGTTCCGAGGCTTCCAGAATCAACCATCTCCACCTCCCTTAATCAACCAAACCAGAACGTCACGAGCTACCAACTAAGTATACCTAAACACATCTCCCCGCCAATCCAGACAGTTATTCACCACAATTCCGCCCTGCTTGCCGTTGACACCCCCGCAATTACAGGAGTCGGCAACGACGTTCAGGTAGCGTCGGCACTCGGCATAATTCCACGGCCATTCGCAGTTCTTCTTTATGTTGAGACCGACGGTAATGTCGACGCCTATTCCGGTCCAGATGTCCTCGGGGTACTTGTATGCCCTGGCATATGAATGGTCCCTACTCGGGAGAGACACCAGTACCTCGCCTGGCCGGCCAATGTAGTTGCAGAACTTGTCAAAAGCATCGTCTAGCGTTGTATGCTTTATACCCTCGCCGTCGTTGTAGCATGTGACTTGATTGGTCGCCGGGTCAGGATGTGCCTTCGGAGAAGGTGTGGGTGTTGGCAGCGTCGTGCGACTGCTCGACGTGGTCGTAGACAAGCACATGGTCTCGAGCTCCTGCCAATTCTCGTCGACGTACGGATCGCTGCCTGACACCGCGTCGTAGAGCCAGAGTAATTTGCATTTGAGGTCCCAGAACCTTTCGTTGCAGGGCGCGACAGTAGGGAATTCTTGCCCAAGCACGCCTTCGATCGCCCAGACCGCGAGTGTTGGCCAGCTCCCGCCGCCGGCCGGCGCCACGGTGGTGGGTGGCGGTGTGGGTATAGGCCCCGTGGGCGAGGCCGTGCTCACCAGGCCGTCTGGTCCGAGGTAGGTAACCACCGGCCAGCGGGTCGTGGTCTCCAGGGGGGGAATGAACTCATCCAGCAACACCCCCCCCTGCCGCTTGTCCATCGACCCTCGCTTCTTGAGACCGCCGCCGGCTGAGATGGTTACAGGCTTGAACATCCACTGCGAAACAGTCATGGGTGGCTTGGTGATGGTGCTCGTCCAAGTACCGGTGCTGACCGTGATCCGGGGGTAGTCGAGAGTGCTGGTGGCACCCGTCCAAGGCGGTATCTTGACGGTGCAGGGCGGCGAGCACGTGAATTGCGGCTGCTCCATGTCCCAGATGTCTGGATCGATCCACAAGACGTCGTCAAACTGCGAGCCGTCGCTAGCGACGTCTAGGATCGAGATCTGGGACCAAAAGGGGTGTGAGTTCACGTTAAGGTTCGCGGCTGCTGGAATCCCAGCCCCGTTCATCACAGCCATATACTTGGCGCCAATAGTGATCAGGTGCTGGAAGCGTACACTGGCGTGGTTACCGTCGAGCAACACCAGCGCTTTCTGGCACAGCTGCCCGGCAATGCAGGTTTGCTCATAGGTTGAGAACCACGAGTACAGGCCTGCGCTGGCAACAAAGATCTTGCTGCACTGTCGAATGATCACGGCCCTGTGGGGAGATGTCAGTTCTGTTTTGGGCCGAGGATCGACTTGCTAAGCCCAGCGAGCCAACGAGCCAGCAGAAAACCAAAGAGGAAAGGAAAGAAACGGAACGTACCAGGACTCATCGCAGCCGCTGAACTCACCAGAGGTACAGGCATAGCTTGGGTCCCCCGGAAAGACACCGACGTTGGCAGCGAAGGGGGCCGGAGGGGGCGGCGTGGGCTGGTAGTAGGGTGACTCGGTCTGGATCATGCCGGCAAAGATGTGGCTGGCCTTGTGGAAGTTGTACTGGTAGAACACGGCGTGCTCGGACGATGTTCCGTAGAGCCTTCCCAACAATTTGATCAGCATGCATGTCAGGTAGGTAGCGTGTTTCCAGGGCGCGGCGCGGCGCGGCTTACCAGCTCGCCTCGGTGCTCTCCACGAGGAGGCCACGTGCTACGTAAATGGAGGTTTGCACCATGGTGTTATTCGCATCCACCAGATCGGGGTCGTCGATCATGTGGTCAGCCACCCAGAGCCACATGTTCTCAAAGTAACCGGATGCCGAGGGCGTCACATGCATCATGAGGCTGGCGGCGTTGCAGGGGACGACGCCCGAGGTCACAGGCGGGCATTCCGAGGGCGTCAGGAACGTGCCCTCGGCGCCGCCGATGCGCACGTGGCAATCCCACAGAGCGGCCGAGCCGGGGCGGTCGGCCTTTATGTTCCACTCAACAAGCACAGCGCCGGCGGTGGGGCCGCGCGTGGTAAACATCAGATCCTGTAACTCGACGCTGCCAACCTCACCAGGCTCGCCGACCCGGATGAGCGCACGAGGGCTGTTTGCGTTGGAGAAGCTGGGGCCTGACGCAACCAGCTGCGACCACGTCTCGCCCACGATCTTAGACCCAGACGGGATGGTGACGGTCGAGGTTAGAATGTAGGAGCCGGCGTCGATAAACAAGATCTTGCCCTGGCCCTGGCTTGCGTAGATGGCGCTCTGGAGCGCTACGGTATCGTCAGTAGACCCGTCGCCAGTGGCACCAAAGTCCCTGGCGTGTAAAAAGCCCGACACCGGGTAGTCCTCGTACTGCGGCTTGGGTCTCTCAAAATAAGCACCGCTGGTGTCGAGGAGCGACGGGTCCCGGCGGTAGCTGCCAACCCTGCCACCAGACGAGAATGTGCGGCTTGAGGCGCTGCCGGAGTAGACTGGACCGAGGACCCAGTGATCGACCACGCCGTCCGTCCCGGCCAAGAGCACTGTCTCGGCTGTATCAGCAACGGCAGCGCCCACAGACGACAGCGTGACGCGCTCCAGCACCAGACCGGTGGTGCCCGACGCTGGCACCGACGTCGGGGGCGTAATCAGCACAACCGTGTCAACATCAGTAAAGGACGAGTCGAGCAGCGCGGCCGAGCCCACGTTGCCTGTTGTGCCCTCAGGCACGAGCTTGAAGCCTACGCCGACGCCGCTCATGGTGACCGACTTCCACACCCAGCCCCAGTCCCAGATCGTGCGGACGCCCACGCCACACCCGTTAAACGTCAAGCGTTGGGCCGTAAACTGCTGGCTGCCACCGTAGATACCAAAGTCACCGCCGGTAAAGGTCATGTCGGAAATCTGGCCGCCGCTGCCGTTCTCAGCAAACATACCCATCTGGCCCGGACCGGCAATGAGCTCCACGTTCTGCGTGCTGGTGGCTTGCGCGACCTGGTAGTGGATGCACGCCACGGTCTCGCCAGGGGGTGCAGGGGTCACGTCGATGACAAGGTTGCGCAGCTGGCGGTAAAAGTTGGCCTTTGGGCAGGTGTCAGCAAAGTCCCACGACGCAGAGGGGAGGGGGACTGGGAAACAACAAGGAACTTATTTGCACGTACCGTATTGACATACCACTGCTGGTCAAGCCCGTCGGTGCCGATACCGCCGCCGGTGTATTCGTTGACCGACAGCACGCCAAGGCCGACGAACGATGTTGACGCCAGCAGCACAGGTCGGTCGTTAGCATTGCCAATCAGCTGCGTGCCAAACGGTAGCGGCACCGTGGTCGAGATCAAGTAAGTGCCAGGCGGTAGGTAGACGATGGCGTTTTTCGTGGTTGCGCCGTTACAGTTAGCTCCGCAGCGGTGGCCGTCCATCAGGGCGAACTTGATGGCCTCGGTATCGTCCGTGACGCCGTCGCCAACGGCCCCGTAGTCGCGCACGTTGCGGAACACGTTGTACGAGGGATCGTTGCCCCACGGCACCCTGCCCTTGCGCGCAAGACCCGCCATCCAGTACGTGCCAGGGCCGGACGACTGGCGCCGCGCGAGCGTCTGGTTCGAGCCTCGCCCTCTGGCGCCAGCGGCATCGGCTTCGGCCACAAGAGCGGCCGCCTTGGCGATCTCGTCGGTGATTTGGAGGAGCGGCGGCGCGGGCGCGGCAACCGGCCGAGCACGGGATCGGAGACGGCGCGACGCTGGCGCGGGCGCGGGCGCGGGCACAGACGGAGGAGCGCCAGTGATAGTCCCCGGTTTCAGCTCGTAGTTGTTGCGTAGAGGATTTGCCAACCGCGCCTTGTTGAGCCGGCCCGACTCGGCGATGGCGCCCAGGACGATGGCGCGTGCCCTCTCGAGCTCGGTCGAAGAGACATTCCGCAGAAGTGGCGGCACCGACTCGTCGACGGTCGAGTTCCTCCGCCACAACAGGGGAAAGCGGGAGGCAATGCGGGGCTCGGGCGCATGAACGGCAGCAGCGCAGGTCGCGTTGCCCACAACCTGCGCATTGTTGTAGTAGTTGTAGTTGCTGTGGTCCCAGCGAGCACCCAGGCCCACGGGACCGTCGGGGCCATCACCGTGATCATGCTGGTAGGTGGCGCTGGGGAGCTCGTTTTCGTCGCCGGAGCCGGCCCCAGTGTGATTCGCGTGCACGAGCTTCTCGCGAGCGAAACCCTGCTGCACGAGCTGGGCCAGGACCTCGTACGTCGGGGAAGGATCGCTCAGCGAGCGTGGGAAGTTCGCAGCGGCCAGTGCTTCCGACCGCTTGTTATTTTTCAGCTTCTGCTCGATCAAAACCTCCTTAGTGATGGGGCCTAGGCTATCGAGCGCGCCAAACTCCCAGATCCTAGCTGCAATGTTGTCGGCGCTAGTGGTCCTGACAAAGCGGAAAAGCACGATGCTGCTGCGCTTGTCATAACTCGGAAAAGGAGAAGGCGACCCGGCGCTGATGGCGGTACTATTTATTTCAGCGATAGCGTCCTCGAGCACAGTGCGCAGGTCTTTATGGGCCAGCCCCTGCCAGTTCTGCTCCGACTTGCCACCTTTCTCGCAGGAGATGGCGGCGCAGCGTGTCTGGGCGGGGGTGGTGCCGTCTACCCCGTCGCCGCCCTCGACCCAGGTAGCAGGAGGAAATTCGTCACACGAGTACCTCATTTTTGATCGGCCGACGAGTGGGTTGCGCAGGATTTCGTTGTGCGCACCCTGTGGGTCCAGGAGGGTTGTCCACCACGGTCCGTCGTGGCGCATAACGGTGCGCTGGTTGTCCTCGGGACAGGTGTGGAACCGCGCCCACCCCCAGCCGCGGGGTTTCGTTGGGCAGCTCTGTTCGCGGCGCAGTGACTGGTGCGTTTGCTTATTCTTGCCGGTGAAGAAGTCATAGCCGAAGATGTCGTTCGGCAGGCCGCTGGTCGGGTGGAGATGCTTTCCCCGTGCCGTCTGCTCGAAATTGTCGACGTTCTTGCATATGTCTCTCATGTAGTAACAGTTGTACACCAGCCACACGATTCGGGGCCTGATGTTGATGACCGGGACGGGGTTGCCGCCGCCGTGGTAGGGCTTGTAGAAGTAATCGTTGTCGCCAAGGTCGTGCGTGTGGATGTTCTGGGACGCTGTGTAGTCTTGCAGCAGCTGAGCAGCGACCTGCAGGGGAGAGGAGAGCGCCAGGAGGGCCACCAGGCACGCCAACCACCGGCACCAGGAGGGAGCCATGGCGGTGGGTTCAACGGCGGATAGAACGACCAGACGCTGCAGCGGATGGAGGAGCGGAGCGGGCGAGAAGCGGGAAAAGACGAGGGGGCCAGATGCCAGATGGCAAACTGGAAGGCTGGAGCGACAGGAACCCCACGAGCATGGGAGGAAAGGGAGTGGACGGAACCGCTGAGGGCCCAGGAACGGACAAAGATAGATCGCAGAGCAGTCCTCGCGCTGGCTTGGACGACTTTTCTGGCAGCGTCTTCGTGTGTCTGGGCCCCGACAGTTATACCCCCCTTGCCTCGCCTCGCCACGGCGACACGCGCCGAGACTGCCTCGTCGTCGACACCAAGCTGGGCGATATTTGAAAGTTCCATTGTAAGAGTTTCCGCATTCAGAACCCCTTCTCACTAACGCGCGTAAAATTGCAGGCACGCGGCAGCGCTGGACTAGGGACACCGCATCGGATGCCTCAAGGTGGCATCCCTGAAGCTCCCCGATGCCAAGCACCCCCGAAGCCCCCCGCCGCCAAGCACTTGGCCCTCCGCACGGAAGCCGTACCAAGGACGGTTCCCGTCCCACAGCATACACTAGTCTAGGTACGGTCCCACGGCCTACACTAGCCCAGGTACTGTCACGCGCGATGCGACGTACGGCCAGGAGCTAACCGCGGCGGAAGCCCGGAGTTGTCAATATACGTCCTCGGCATGTCAACTCGAGCGTCACAACTTATCACGGCTATGCAGTAGCAGCCTGGTGATATTGGTGATATTTGTGGAATTGGCAATATTGAAATTAATAGCCTCAGGGGCAGCTGGTTCGCGCCTCCGCGCGGCCTGCACTCCTCCAGTCCCGTCACGACCACGGCCCGCTGCGTTGAGTCCCCCCCCCCCCCCCCGACTACATGCACCC
>Ga0247760_1000236_pt1 | contig 62749 bp, 79 predicted proteins | sample UWRJL171409R4_FD_179936 | JGI IMG/M metagenome (GOLD analysis project Ga0247760, IMG submission 179936) | Plant litter microbial communities from Arlington Agricultural Research Station in Wisconsin, United States - UWRJ-L171-409R-4 | ecosystem: Environmental > Terrestrial > Plant litter >... | reverse complement strand
TTACTTGTTAACCAGTTATTATTTAAATAATTATTATTATTAGACTTTAAACAGTAATATCTTTCTTATTATAAGCTTTATAGTAAAACGAATTCCAGTTCTGAATTCTAGGTAAAAATCTACATATAAAACTACCTTCTTTGATTAGATTTAGCCATGTTTTTATTTCCGAATACCCATTTGTTTAATTTTTTCAAACGCTAATAACTCGTGAACCATAACCCTAACCCTGAATCTGACTTCAGATTTGGAATCCTGGTCACGTGACGTATCTGAAAACATATCATGTCACGTGATTTGGGGCCCGAGTAGGGGCCCGAGCGGAGGGGCCCGAGCAGACCCACTTTTGATAGTGAACCGACCAGTCCTAGGTCGAGTTGAATTTCCTTATCAGTTTTGACTGAATTTCCCATAGTAATTTTTTTTTTGGACCACCCTTACAACAAATTGTCCTCCGGACAGGATAATAAGACGTTAATAATTAAGAAGTATTTTAAAGACAGCTTATTAAGTTAACACTTTTAAACAAGGGGTTTAATATTACTATAAGTTGTTATTATTATAATGTATAAAGGTAAGTCTGAACAGTAGGATATGAATGAATAATTGAATATTAGTGTGAGGAATTAAAAGTCCCTTACAGCTATCGTAGTCACGATAATAATTATTTATATTAGTTAACTAAAAGGTACTTTATACCTTGCTTATAGTGTTATAAGTGCTTATGGCATAAGCACTCTGCTTCTTGTAAGCGCTCTGCTTGTAAGGTTCCTCCTACTTGCAGTGTAAGCACTTAGCATGCTGCAAGCACCTTTCCATTAGTCGTAAGGGCTTCGGGTCTTTGCACCCCTAGCCCAGTGCGCAGTACTGTGTGTACCATTTCCTGCACTGTTCCTTCTGCGGGGGATTTGTCGGGTCGCACCGGCCTAAGTGTCGTCCTGCAAGGTCGTCACAGAACTCTTTCAACTATCCGGCACAGTTCAGAGTCTGGTAAAGAGGATTAGCAAAGCACTTATTACAGGATTCTAATATAAATAAATACTAACGGGCAGCTCTTATTTTCTCCTTTTAAGCCTGACTTTATACATGAGAGTTAATCCCAACAACAAGGTCGTCGATCTTACAGCTCAAAGCTACTGATACGTAAGTCTACTTACAGGAGCAGTTTCAATATATCGGTAATGCCTCTAATCACCATCTCTGACTGATGTCAGCCAGTATCGTAAGACTACTAAGGATAGTTAAGCTTCTGTAATGTCTAGCCTAATAAGAGGGACAGTGCAGCTCTACGTATAGGTAATCTGTCAGTAACATCATGATTTCTCAGGCTGCTCATCACTTACAGGCCGTTAATTATAATCGCAAAAGTGGAATATGTAAATATAGCAGTTAAGAGCCTCGATATACTTAACCGTCTCTCGGTGTTCCAGTGGCCACTTTACGCGCCCAAAGAACTTTCCTAGCCCTGAGACATAGGGGGCTAATTTTTTCTCAAGGCTATTCATTCGTCCCTAGCAGTCCTGGACTGCAGACAGCAGCGAGCTTGAAACCGTCTGTTGGGAGGTGGTGTTCGGCGGGGAATTCTGAAAGACACACCTTAACTTTCGCTGGAAAAATCGGTCATGAACCGCCTTTCAATTAAAACGTGCAAGCCCGAGGTTCTGCAGGTGCCCATGCTCAGCCCCTGCTGTCATTGCAACCTCTGAGACTAATGTGCGCGGCTTACGCCCGGATTGGTCGCCACTCGCTGCTCTGCAGCGTGACACCCCCTTTTCAACCGCTCCTCGATTAGGAAAGTCGTCGGACCTGTTGACCCCCCAAATGGCACCTACTAGAGAGGCACCCCATATTTTATTACGTGGGCACCCACCACTAATTTACTACGTCGGCACCCCCTATAAAATCACCATAATTGGGAGCCACCACTAACATCTATATACTCAGATTCGTCTCATATTACTGGGCTGTTATTTACACATCTTGATGTTAACTGTTCAGCTCCGAGTTCCGTCATTAGGATAAAGTTGGTAGACGATTAACAGCTGAGGCACATTTAGGTCTAGGAGATGTTGTGGATGTGGAGTGAAGGCCCCTTGTAAAGACCACCTCGGCAGGCGTATCTTAATCATGCTAATCCCGATTCTCTCATACACTCCCATGACAGTTAGTGATGGCCTCAAAATCAGGAACAAAGTCTATAATGAAAATCCTATTAAGTATCCTCATCCAACACCATCAACAAAGTTCCAAAAGAGAATTATACGCTCTCATCTCAACAGGAAGATTCCGTTCCCTGCACGTCCTAAGAATCTCCGAAACCTGAGTCCTCGCCTGTTCCTTCTCCAACAATCCATCATCGTGTTGTTTGACGATGCCTTGAATAAGATGTTCCGCGAGAGCAGTATAAGCTATTACTAGCAGGTCGGTGTCCACCGAGGGCTCACCAGAAGCAAAATCCCTGGTCAATGTCGTCTTCGTTTCTCCCCAGAAATTCCTCCGGACTGTGCTCTCCCAGCTTGACAGCCATTTGAGTTCGGAAGTCGCCCCTGACTGTGGGGAGCTCGGGGGATTTTGGCCGTCTTTTACCGTCATTGAAATATACGCTCGAAAGAGTGGACCGAGGAATTCTCGAAGCTCTTTTGGAAAGGCTTTCCCAGCCTCAAATACAACGTGGCGGTTTCTTGTATCCATCAGACGAGGATCTGCTCCATGTCGTAGAAGTGCCGACATGGTCTGTTCGGCAAGGTCGCTCTTGGTTCCTTTTTTGCCGGTGAAGATGACCATCAGTGGGGTCTCGCCCCGATCGTTCTGTTGGTTGACATTGGCCCCCTTTCCAACAACGATGTCGATTAACCCCAGCGTCCCACAATGTTTTCCAGCTTTCGCCACCCGATTTGCCGCGAGCTCGTGTAGAATCGTGTTTCCTCCTTCGAATGTTGAATCCGGGGAACAAAGATCGCACAACTTCTCAGCCAGCGTGAGGTCTGCATTCCATCTCGTATACTGGGTTCGGAAGTATTCCACCACCATGGGATCGCCGGAAGACGTGCGGGTTTTGACGGAGGCGCCCCTATCAAGGAGATCGCGAAGCGCCTTGTGACATGCGTCCCTGATTTCACGGTCTCCGCACTCGCCGTACCTAGACATTGTCGCCCACTCCTTTGCGTATGAATGGAGGAAGCAGGCCAGCGGCGTCCTCCCATCCGGCAGCGCCATGACTACACTAGCACCGGCTTTGAGAAACATACTGATCAGCCGAAAAGTCGAAGTGGAATTACCGGTGGACATGTCGAAAAACTTCAAGAAAGGAGTAGCACCCATTGTGTTTCGTATGTTGAAGTCGGGTTTAGCTTTCAGAAACGCTTCGATAACCGGGGGAGTCCTCAGGTATGATTCGTTGTCCATTTCTCCATTAAACTTGCTGACAGCGAGATGAAGGGGCGTGTCCCCTTTGTCGTCCTGGGCTGCAGAGTTTGCACCTTCCTTGATCAGAAGCTCGAGCACTCGAGTTTGGGGTAGCGAGGTGGTGACTGCGCGATGCAGTGGGGTTCTTCCCAACTGGCCTTTTGCATTGACATCTGCACCAAACTGCAAAAGGAGCTTGACGATCTCGAAGCTGTCCGCCAGAACCGCATAGTGAAGAGGGGTATTTCCGGAGGTATCCCTAACCTCGACGGCGTCGCCTGAAAATAGGAGTGACTTCACTGAATCGTAATTATTCTCGATAACGGCGTCATGTAATGGCGTTTTCCCGTCCGCTCTTTGGGATGCTTGGGGGAATGGCTGAGAGTCGGGAAGCTGTTGCGCGATGGAAAATTGGTTATAAGAAGGGAGCCCCCCAGACGGAGAAGAATCATGTGTTGTGTTGAAGAGCATTCCGTCACCAGCAAAGGACGAGAAGTCAGGCAGGCTCGTAGGAACCGTGACGTTGCTTAGACTTTGAAGGCTATTTTGTCAGTCAAGTGACTCCCACCGAGCGCCGTTTTTGAGGTTTTGCTTTAATGAGGACACAGATCTACTCACCCAGAAATGTCATTTTGGCTCATGGACGGAAGAGCATGAGATCTGGGAGCGGGCAGCGGCAACACTGTTGTTGTTTTCACTCTCTTCTTCACAGGCTTGGGTGAAGACTCGGTGCTGTACTTGGTATAGCCCCAGCTCTTGAGTTGGGTCCGATATGACCGCTCGCTGGTATGAGGCTGTGTCAACTCTCGGGACGACTGCTCTGGCGTGGTCGTCTCACTCACGATGCAATGAAACCGAATCTTCCTCTCACGAGGCGCATGACCTCATGTAGTGGTTTCCCCTCCTCCTCGTACAATCTTCGAATCTCCTCGTGGACGGCAGCCCAATTTTTCGCCATGATGAAATAAAGGGCGCTGGAGTGGCATAGTGGTGGTTCACTTGGAAGTAGAAACGAGCCGGAGGGGGTGGCACCTCCGGCTAAATAGGCCAGGAGAACTCGTGCCCAGGAACGCCGCGTCTCCTCGACCGTCAAGAGGCGGTGCGCGACTGACGACGTCTGCCGTTCGGATTGGACGGGGCCAGGGCGCTGGATTGGCAGGCAGCCGATGGTGGGCCAATCAAGAAAGCGTCCCAAATTGGGAGGGTGTGCAAACTGCAGCATGAATCTGCAAAATGTCGGGGCTGTGCCCGTGTGCGTCAGGTGCAGGATGAGCATGTTGAGGGGGGCAGTTCACGTATTAGTCCTAACAGATTGTTGCACTTTGCACTCTGCATTTTGCAGTTTGCAGCCGTGCGACTTCTGCAATGTGCATTCTGCAGCTTTTGGCAGGAACTCAAGGGAGTGGACCGGTTGCACCCCCGATCGCCCCCCCCCGACATTGGTCCCAACGTTGCCCCCAAGCTTTTGCGGTAGCTTTTGCCGATTGCACACTCGTTGAGCAATCCTGCAACTGCAAAGATGCAAAATGAAGGAAGCACATACCCGCCCGCCATTAATCCACATGCCCATCAACTCCCCAGTTCAGATCTGCAGGTGCACCTGAGGTCGACATTTTGCACTTTTAGTTCCTGGAAAATGGCCATATTCGTCATTTTCCGGCCTAATATTCAGTTAAAAGTCGTTTCGTTGCACCTTGCGGGTCGACACCGCGCCTCTTCCTCGTTCATCATTCATTGAACACGCATAAATACCCCCTACATCACCATGTCTTCCTTCTGGCAGCTCGACCTCATCTGTTCTTCCCAAGACTCCCATTTGCCTCGTCGTTCGAGTCCTCTCTTCCGCCGCACCTTCTTCCCAAGTTCGCTCCCGACTGGAATCCTATCCTTACCTGACCGACACAGGCCCTCTCTGCTCCCAAACGCCCCCCGAGCACACAGCCCAGCAAACCCATCATCCACTTTGGCCACCTCGTCGTTCGTAGTCCTCTCTTCTTACTGTCTCACCCATTCCGCTGCGAACTCACAGGGCCATGACGATAGCCTTCGTGGTCTTGCGTCCTTGTATTGCCCCGACCAGCTCGCATCATTCTTCCCCCCTTCTCGTTTTTCACCGCTCTCCTCGGGCACTCTTTCCCAACCATCAATACCTGACTCGCGCCGTCACAGCACCGACTTCCCCAACACATCCCCTAAGCCGTCCCTCAACGCACTTTCGCCGCAACCCCAGGGAACCCGTACACGACTGCCTCCGGCCCGAAGCCAAACACTGTCCCCCACGGCCATGACTATTCCATCCGAGCAAGAGAAGGCGAAGCAAAACCTCGTCAACGGCATGCGTCTGCTCAACATCAGCCTGCCTGACAACATCAACAAGAAGCTGACAACCAATTATAAGGGCATGACGCCCATGGACCGGTTCATGTTGGAGACCTTAAAGGGTGATGATGCCTCCTCTGGAAATGCGAACAGGGCCTGGAACACTCCTTCTGGGCGTCGTTCCGTCTGCGTTAGTTGCGCCCCGACCCTGGGCGACGATACTAGTGGCAAGGAAGACAGCAAGGGGCAGTGATGATACCGAGCCTGGCCACAGATTGCCTACTGTCGAGTCAAGTACGCCGCGAGGATCTGGGGAAGCTTCGATATCCAGGATTGGGGTCTATTTAAGGAAATTTAGGGGGCAGGTTGCAAGGTCGACAGTAGAACATCACTCAACTTCTAAATGGATAGACGCTATCGATACAACCTCCCTCCATCGGTGTCACTGCCTTGCTCGTCCTCGCCTCAGATTCCAAATGGCGTTCCAGTCCGCAGTCTGCTTCATCAGAAGGAAACCTCTCGCTTTGCTGTTCTACCATCAAGAGCCAATAGAAAGTTTGAAATTTCACTCGCACCATTTCATTACTGCAGCAGCTTCCCATCAAACGCTCTAACACATAACACGGCCCCCAACGCCGCGACACTCCCTAAAATAACCATCTGTGCTCCTTCCCACAGACTTGTCCTTATCTGCCGTCCATTCAAGATCCAGCACTTCCCAAACCCAAACACAAACAACGCAATTGCACAAACCACAAAACTCCACACCAGCCCATTCCACGCCTCCTTCACAAAAAAATGTGGAAACAATGGTAATATCCCTCCAACAAGATACCCCACAGACACAGCTAATCCGTCTAGCACGGGCGACCCCCTTTTCTCGCCTCCAGAGGCATCACCATCCTACCTGTTGGTTCTCACAAAGTCTAGGACTTGCTGCTCGAGTTCCCTTAGGAGCTTTAGCACCTCTAAATACTTCATCAAACCATTCACGTCGTCTGCTTCACATCCGCCCTTCTCTGCATCCGAAGCAAGCAACCCCTCCTCGGCTTCCAGGTTCACTTAGCGCGAGTCTGAAGAACTGGAAGCTTCCGGGCTCCTTGCAGCAAGATAACCACCGATACCCATGCTGATGCTGCCCGCGCATATCTCGGTAAGACCGGCGGAGATGACAGTTTTTGTTGACCGAGAGAGGAAAGACCCGCCGTGAGGGTGAACGGGACGGTGAGGCCGTCTGCGAAGCCGAGGGTGAAGTTGGAGAGGAGTGTGGAGAGGGAGGGATCTATGTTGTCGAGGGTGAGGGACAAGGAGGCGGGTGAGGTTGGGAGGGGGTGGTAGGGCTTTGTGGTGGTTTGGGGGCGACATTTTGGTATTTGCGTGGCACGAAAACTGGGAAAATGAAGAGAAGAAGAAGGAAGAGAATCTCGTTGTGAAGGGATGGTGGACTAAGTAAGACACTATTGACACTAACGTTATGTGCAGTACCACCACAGCGCAAACACTGGACTGTGCTTAACCCTAACCCTAAGAATAGGGTGTCAGCTGGAGTATTTACTAGGGGGATATACCGTACTCTAGCTTTTAGGCTGATTGGAAGAATGTTACCAGGCTGACGGATTATGTTCGGAAGCATAAGTATGCTTTTTTTGTTTCGTCCACCACTGACTCGGATTGTGCTAACTTAGTCAAAGCCCCCTAATAAGCTACGACTGTCACGTCAAGCACTAACCGTCTCGCTAAGTGCAAGAACTTCACCATGTTCGACAATGATCTCGCTAACAATAAGCTCCCGCAGTAGATATTTATCACACCTAATATAAGTAAGTCCCACCACCCCCCTCTTCCACCACCCAATATTACCTAACCATATTCCCAGCTAATAACGCCCACGATAGCTCTATCTCTGTCGCTGGCGCCTGGTCCCGTAGTTTCCTTGCCCCCCTCCTCGCTAACCCTAACTTTAACATTAACAGAACCTGGTCGTTCTAACTTTTGACGAGGGAAGCACCTTGGGTACTAATAGAATCTACTCGGTCCTGCTAGGGAGCGTAGTCCTTACGAATAAGGCTGGGGCGACGAATAATACGGCGTATGATCATTATAGCTTAACGAAGACGGCTGAGTTGAATTGGGGGTTTGGGAATTTGGGGCAGAATGATGTTAGTGCTAATGCCTTTTTTTGATCTTGGGTGGTTGGAAGGGGAGGAGAAGCGAATCGGGAGAGAGGAAGTGGGCAGGAAGTGGGAACGGGAGTGAGATGTAAGCCGCGAAGTAAGGTAGATACCTTAGATTAGAAGCCAGAGCTACGCAAACAAGTCTGTGCTCTAGCTGTTAATGCCTCAGCTATATCAACTGGGAACTCTCCATTCCTAATTCGCATTTCGGCCCCTGATTCCACCCCTGTTAAAGGCCTCCTGCGGCTGAAGCGGCTGAAAGCTGACCAAGCGAGGCAGCAGTTAGGCAAAGCGAGCGGCGCTGCCAAGGACAACAAAGAGGGCTCCAAGCTGCTGGTGGCGCGCCATAGCGCCGTTTCGGCCCAGGCAGATAAGATTAATAAGATGAAGGTGGAATAAAATTTCACAGGAAACAACTTCCACCTTATTAAACCACTTGTGTGAACTACTTAGCTCCCTTCCGTCCTCACTCGCGTCAATCTGGTTCTTCAGTACTAGTATCCCAATTCCAAACTTCCATCAACCACCAACGGTGGGGCCGCAATACCAACATTCAGACCTCGAAAGGGATAACCGGACTTAACATGGCTAGCGGGATTACAACCATGGTCAGCGGAGTGATAGGCTTGGCAGTGACGGTATGCATCATCACAAGGTTCTAAGGGGAGGGGTCGCCGCCACGGACTCGGAGGATTCTACGAGCACATCCCACATCGATCTTACCACACCGCTAAAGCCGGAAGGACTCTCATTTAGAGGAAGTGAAGTTAGAGCACGGGATATCTCATCCATCCCCAGCCACTGGGTCGGTGAGCTCTCGTGGGCTGAACTGGGGAGTTTAAAAGCACAGCAGGGCAAACATGAACTGCGCCCCTGAGGTGTTTGGGAAGACTGAACCTGTCACTATCACTATAAGACTTATGTAAAAGATGCTGAGGATTTTGGCATTGAGCCATGTGAGGCCTCAACCGTCCGGCCCGCGGCGGCATTCATGACTTACAGCCAGAAAATTCCTGAGTACGATGATAGAAGCACTAGAAAAATCGCGGCCATCCCACTTGGCTGGGACGCTCAGGTAATTCTTTTCCGATTGTTAAAGGGTCTTCGTACGGCTGCTATACATGAGCACGCTCAGGATCAGCTCCCAGTTCGTTCTATGCCTGCCTCTCCTTCTGATCTTGCCACAAGCGTATCTTGGTTTCAACAAGGAGTTCATCCACCTCACCCTGAGCAACCCAATCCTGTTGTCTATTATGAGCAGGATATTACCCGTCCCTCTGTCCAGGAAACTCTTTACATCTTGAGGTTGCGGATGCCTCCAATACCTGATCAGGGGAGCAGAGTAGTCTCTCTCGCCGTGGAGAGGATTCTCCTGGATATGCAATCCGAGCTCGCCACGATGGAGTTTGTGCAGTAAGGGCACGCCTAGTTATCCCCTCACGGTACTAAGCCTCTTCACAGCCAGAACATAGACATCTTCAGAGTTACTGCCCGGGCACTTGTAATCTCGGACTTCTTGATGACGGGTGCACAGTCTCGCCCTGCCATTGGATATCTCAGTCTTCCATTAGCCTGTTGCTAACACTCGCTGCCGTTTTGGGCGCTAGATCTGCAGTGCTGAGCCATGCTAAGCACCAAGCACACCCAATCGCCACACGGGCTCAGGACTGTGACGCACACGTGGCAGTTTCCAGGTGTTTGCTAATGCTCCGGTTGAGCCTCACTAAACGCGTCCAATTCGCAAGCTGCCAAGGTTGTCTTTGGCCCCCAACGAGCCCTAGTGCCGCGTCTCCAAGCCTAGCTCCGACCGTGCGCCCCGCTACTTAAGTTCACGTCGGTCCGGAGAAGTTTGACAAGATGCACTTAATGGATTTGTTAACACCGACTGAGTCGACATGATGAAGGCGACACCAAAACACCGGCCCGGCGGTTCACCCCTGCGCGCCATCCAAACCCTCTTCTCCACCCTCGCCTCGCTCTTCCTCCGCGCGCTCACCGCTCCCTCTCTTATCTCCGCCCTCGCCGCCTCGCGCCGGCAGCCGACCGAGCCCCCGAAAGTCCTCCTCTCCAAGCCCTCCCATGCCACCGCGGCCGCGCGCGCCGCCCTGCCGCACCTGCCCGCGCTCGGCGCCACCGCCGCACTGCTGGCGCTAAACGGCCTGCAAGTCTTTTGGGATACCCAAGGGCTGTCCACCTCGGACATCAACTTGCGCCTCAACGCACTGCAGTTCGCGACCAAGTTGCACGAGATCTCGGCCGTCGCGTCGGTGGGAGCCGTAGTGCTGGATTTGGTGCGGCGGTTGCTCCTACGGAAAAGTGGGCTGCCGCTGGGAGGCGTGCCGGCTGGATTCCAGGTCTTGGGTCCGACCGTGTTGTAGAAGCCGGCGTTTTGGAGTCTGGTGGCGCCATGGAGAGGTGGTGGAAGCAGTGGTGGGCGGGCAGGGGATGCTACGACAGGGCCGCCGGACACGGTGGCATGGGGACGGGGATTATTCGTTCAGGTGCTGGTGGTCGCGATGGCCATCTCCTTGGCGGCCGGCCCGTCGTCTGCAATTCTCGTGATCCCCTCGCTGGGCTGGTGGGACTGGCCGGCGCCTGCGGACGCCTATCTGTACGACAACGTGAACTCGACCGAGACAAACTTCTACATCAACGCCACCGAAAACCGGATTTGGCCGGCCCGCATCACCAAGACTGACTTCTTCCCGTCGGCCTGCCCGAAGAACGCGACGATTCTCCGCGAGGACTTGGGGTACTACCTGATTGCGGCCCGGTCGCTCCTGGCTTTGAAACTGGGATGGAACGATGTGCCGGACACGAAACATTCCCTTGACCTAGCCAACGAAAAAGCTCCCCGAGTACCTCAAACGTTCGTGGCCTGTTATGCAGATCTCGTCGTACTGGACGCCGCCCCGACGAACAAGACCTTGGGGAATCTTATTGGAGATAGAAACTTCGAGTTCCCCATCCGGAACGGCTCCCGCTTCGCTTCCAAATGGCCCGCGCCCGAGCAGCACGGTTCAGAACCCGAAGACATCGTGACTGGATGGCTGGAGTCTCCCGGCTAGCTAGACGCCTCGTCGCGGCCCTCTATCGCCCTTGCCGTCGTCGACGCCCGGCTTGTGACCGACCCCAGACCAGGCGACTCTGGGACTATGATCTGGACGCACGCCTGCTCCGTGTTCGCAGGGTGGTGTGACGTGTCCGAGTCCTCGCACATCGTCCTGGGCACCGACACCAACCTCCACGCGCCCGACCTGGACAGCACCCGGGACGCGACTATGCAGCAATGGGCGGGGCCTTACTAGCCCCAGTTCGATGCCAAGGGCAATATCGTGCCGGCGAACACCACCTCCATAAATAACTACATTGCAAACAACGACATCTCCTCCCTAGCCACCCACCCCATCGTCATCGACCCCTCTTACGCCGACGCCGTCCTCCTGGGCAAGACCATCTTCAACACCCTATGGAACGTATCCGAAACCCGCATCACATCCCCGCCCAACCAGTACCTCGACCTGACCCTTGCGCCCCTCGTGACCGACGCCCTCGCGCGGCTGAGCATGCAGAATTCCCTGCTCGTCATCTTCCGCGAGGCCGCGACGGGGGTCCTCTCGGCCATGGAGCTAGTCCAGATCACCGACACCACCGTCTCCGTTCCGCCCGACCCGGCGCAGCTCCTGCTTCCTGGAAGCGGCAGTGGCGCGGTGTTGACGCAGGTGTTCCCGCACCGCGCGCGCTGGGGGTACAGCTACTCATTGTTCAACGGCAGCGTCTCGCGCACGCTGGGGACAGCGTTCCTGCTCGCGCACGCGGCGCTAGCGCTTGCGCATGTGCTCGCCGTAGCGGTCACGGGGTGGCTGTGCGAGGCGTACGGGGAGCCGTTGGAGATATTGGCGGTGGCGGTGGGGTCGTGGCCCAGTGCGGTGTTGGGGAATGCCGGGGTGGGAATTGAGAGGATGGGGACGTAGAGGAGTGTGGTGAGGTTTGGGGTTGGGGAGGACGAGGAGGGGGCGGTGGAGTTGTTAGTAGATGGGGAGGAACGGGAGGGGAGGGTAGCCCCGGGGAAGGTGTATGCGATTGGGAGCGTGCAGAGTGTCTCGGCTGACCGAGAACTGGAACCTTGAACATCCGTCCATCGTTAAGGAACATTGGATGCACATCGCCGCAGCGCGAACAGGCGCCGGCAGAATTTCAGCATGCTGCGTGCCAAAAATATTACTTAGTCTGAGCAAAGTTGAGCGAAGCCTGAGCAAATCCTGAGCAAAGACTAAGCCGGGCCCGAGCCGGGGTGAGCAGTGTCACGTGGACGAGGTACTAAAAAGGAAATTTCGTGTGCCCAGATTCGTCTCAGATAACCTGGCAAGCGGTTGACAAAAAAAGAGAGCCACATTACCTACCTGGTACTTCCACACCCATAGAAAATTGCTGGCAATCACAGGTATCTATTAGTACTACTAGCCGGTCATCTGACCGTTCCCTGCTAACACCTGCTCCATCCGCACTACCATGGAATCTACCTACTTGTTAATTGTGGTCTGACAGATATTTTTCCACCCTTTAATTATTAATACCTTCAGATCCGACCTAAGGTGATAATTTACACGTATATACTGCTTAACAGCACGTTAGGACCTAAATGTGTTAAAGAAGTGTTTAAGTTTATACTGTTTTTTCTATACTTTTATAAGGTTATTCTTCACGTAATTCCCATTACTGTAACTTAAGTTACTATCTTCTTCCATAACGAATTTATTACCTTACTTAATTTATTTATATATAGGCCTGTTAAAAATATAATCGAGATATACTTATTAGCTTATCTTTCTGTTTATATTTGTAAGAACGTTATAAAAGGTTAGATCTAACTTAAAATTATACCTGACGGTACCTTAAATGTAAAAACGCTTTTAATCTTCCCTTAATATATCGTTTTATTTTAAAAAGCACGGGTAATAAATGTAATTAAGGTAATACCTTTCCTTAGGCTTACGTATAATCCGTATATAACCTTTAGATTTAATTATATAGTAGGTATTATCAGTTTAATAGATATCTTACCAGTTCTCTTTCGTAAGTCGATAGAAAAGAGTAAATTTTACTACTTTAACTTATCAGTCTGCGTAATTAGGTAAGACCTAGCCTTTCTTGTAAGCGATACACTTCCTGTAGCTTAAAGTACTTATCTAAGAGTTAGAAATAAAGGAATTAGGGAGTTAAAGAACTAAGGAGTTAAAGAGTTAGGGAGTTAAGGAGCTAGGGAGCTAAGAAGTTAAAAATCTAGTAAGGCAGGTAAGAAGCTATAACCTACTTATCACTCTCTTAATTATACGATTAGAAATACCGGAAATTCCAGCTTATAAGGCTAGGCCTTACCGGGTTAGTTATCAAGCTTGGAATCCGTAAGTCCAGAGGATCTGTTCCATAGCTAGTATTTACTCTGGATTGATCAGTTTTTTCCGGCCTCTAGTCTCGATTTCCAGGTGCCTGCGATCCTGTTACCGTTCCAGGATGGCTTTGCCTCGCGCAGAACTGACCCTAAAATTACGGAAAACATCGCTTTTAAAAAAAAGGAATTTTGTAAACCTGCAGATAATTGACCGTACCGATCAACTTAGATTTAATCGGTGTCGGATGGTGACCGTAAGCCATGGTAATGGTTGTGATGATGTGGAAAGTGGAAGAAAGTAGGTGGTCTGATGGAAGATGGTGGAACTGTTAGGGTCGCTGTTAGCCAAGTACTGCACAGGCCAGTTTTGGTGGCTCTCTTTTTTTGTCAACCGCTTGCCAGGCTCTTACAGACACTCGCCTGCACTCGCCAATCATGGTAGAATATGCCATCGCTGGGCGAGGTACCCAAGCAAAAGCACGAGCTGGGGCGGATATCGGCTGTTGCACTTCCCAGCAGTCCCCGCTGGGGAGACCATTTCCGCAATCAGCGCCGCCTATTCAGTTTCCTTGGGGTATATCTGGTCGCACATAAGACCGCGCCATGCCGGGGCACGCCCGCAAAGCCTTGCCTAGGCTCAGAGCCCTCCGCGCACTCTCGGGAGTCTAACCGCCCCGTCCTTCACCATGAGCGGTGCCTACGAGGATGCCTCGCGCCGAGTGATCAAGGCCATCGACGCCATCAAAGAGCTCCAGCGCAAGGCTGTCGGCATCAAGAAAACCAACGACCTCCCCCCTGCATTCACCGGCGTCGCACAGGCATTCTCCGTCGCCGAGCAAGTGCTGAGCTGCATCTAGGCCAGCCTCAACGACAAGGACAAGGTCGACCCCGACGACCAGAGCAACGACCCGCACTTCGAAGCCATCGAGACAACCCTCGACAGCACCCGCGTCCAAGCCGAAAGCCTGTTCAACATCCTCGAGAAGGTGCTCCGCGATGGCCCCAAACCGCGCGAGGAGCGATACAAGGAGATTGCCGCCAAGCTCAAGACCACGGTCGAGAAGCTGATGCTGAGCATCCTGGGAGAACTCGTCGAGGTCTCCCAGATACCACTCCCGCTCATTGACCAGATGACGCTCAAAAAGCTCCAAGATACCGCCAAGCAGGTGCAGGAGCTGGAGCCCTCGATCAAACCTCCCGAGAGGGCGATGTGTCGTTTGTCAACAGCGGGAGCGGGACACAGAACACGCATGGTGGGACGGGCGAGGGTCGGGGCCGGCGTTCAGTGGGAACATAAATAGGATCCAATATTCGGTGGCGCCGGTGGCACAGACTCTGCCCTCGGAATCGTCTTCCCGACCGGAGACGCCGGGGTGGTGGGAATCGGAAGACGTCGTGGTTGAATTCGGGATCGAAGGGGTAGTAGCGTGTTGCTTACATGGCAACGCGCCGGGGCCGGGTGGAGGAGTGGAAGTTGGGACGGCCGACGTTCTTCAATCATGTTTCACCATCTCGCCTCTCATGAGCGAGACACAACCGATTCCACCCGCAGAAGACGAAGTGAAATGGCAAGTCGCGCTCTTTGCGCCTATGCCGCTCATCCTTAGTACCATGACCCAACCAGTCAGTCGCGTCCTCAACCAGCCCCAAAATACCGCTTTTAAACTCGCTCGTTACCGATCTTCACTAGCTGTCGTAGGTAGATATACTACCGGCCCTTCTAGAATGGGTACGTTGCTGCCTCGTCACTTTTATGACACAAACCCTCTTTCTTTACAGTTCTGTCTGGACTCCCCTCCTTGAAAGCCGCCATCTACCTGGCAGGTCCTTGCCTCGGCATTCTTAACTTCTCCCATATCAAACTCCTAGTGACAGGAGGTCAGCGCGTGGCTTGGGCGTCCCTCTTTGCCGGTTCGGTGGCAAACTTTCCTGTGTTACTGGACTCCCTGCGGGAGGTGCAGGGACCAAGGAGGATGGCGGAGTTCTAGTGACTGCCGCTCTAATGGCTTGGGCTGTGTCCTTTGCGTTTTATGCTCTTTTAGTTAGACCCATTTGGGTGATCTTGACTGAGCATATTGGAACAGTATATGGGACTTGGGTGGATAGGGTGCTTGAGATCTCAGATCATACACTGAAACATGTGGGCCCGGTTATGTGTCTATGGAACTTCACTCTGTATATTCTATACTACGCTTACTTGTTCGGCGGCACTGGGGCTATGAATCCCAGCTGGATGGGCATATTTGGCTAAAAGAAAAACAATACATTGATGTGGTGAGTCCCCCCTGAGCGACCCCCACTGCTTGTCTCCCTCCAATATCCACCCCAACTCCATCCCCGCCCACGAAGCGAACCCACCAACCGTTCAAAAGATATTCTCTGCTGTTACAGCAGATCCACTGGACGGGTTGGATCTGGAACCCAAGACCTTTCGCAGAATTGACAATAGAATGCAAAGCAAACGCTCTACCCCTGAGCTACACGCCCGGATATGATACTCGCACCCAGTCGCGGACGCTGTATGCCTCACGGGCGGATCCTAAGCCGGCTTCCGTCCATACACGACATATCTAACCCCCCACCAAGTTAGTCTTCCACTTCGAAATACGGATCAAAGGTGCCAACTCACACAGCCCAATAAGCATGAATACCCCTATCCCGCATATCCCTCCGCACCTGCGCAGAAAACACTGCCGTCTCTTCCAGTCCCCAGCCCAACACCCTCGTAAACAGCGCCAAAGTCATAGCATCCACCCCAGCCAAGCTTGCAAGCAAAGCCCACTCCCCGAGCTCTTTGGCCCGCTTGTCCCGAGGCCACGAGTTCGTCGGCCATTTATACACTTTCTCCTGGACATCGACGAATCCCACACCTTCCATCATATCCTTGAAGTTGGGCGCTACGGCGCACGACCGGCCAATCTTGTTGGTGGATTCGATTAGGAGATTGGCCCATTTTAGGATGGGGGCGTCCGAAGGCAGGGTGTCGTCGTCGCAGCGGAGGGGGAAGGAGTGGTCGTGGAGTTCGAGGTAGCCGCCGGGTTCGAGGTTGTCGTAGGCCTTTTGGATGAAGCCCGGCCAGTCGGCGAAGCTGGCGATCATGGCGCGCGCAAAGATCAGGTCGAAGGGCGTGGAGTAGGTCCAGTCTTTTTCGACGTCGTCGCAGACGAAGCTGCAGTTGGGGGGGACGCTGAGAGTGAAGTAATGCAGTCAGCATCGGCTGACAAGAGGTTCGGTCTTGGAAATAAGAGGGACTCACAAGGAGGGCTGGATGGGGCTCAGATCCACACCGATGACCTCGGCCTCGGGATGTAGATCGGCTGGATAAATAATGAGGGTCAGTTTGAAGCCGCTTAAGCGCGTAAGTACCACATACCAAATTCAATAGCCCAGATCCCTGTGCCCGTGCCGATGTCCAACACCCTCTTCGCTTCATTATCCTTGGGGCACAGTACCGACCTACCCGCCGTGGTTAGGGTCCAGATGTAGTGAACGATGTCGAGACGATCTTTCTCCGGCTCATCGTTAGGCATCACGTATTCTGGCGCTGCGTGTCAGCGAATCACGGCAATTACTACTCCAAAATAAGGCAGTGCAGGTACACACTCCCAGAACTAAGCGCATGATACGTCCGTCCATTCTCCCTCGGATACGCCAGCACGCTTGATCTCAGCGACGTCAAAGAATCACTCAAATTCTGTGTGAGGCCAGCATTCATTGCCGAGTCAGAAAGAAACACTGTCGAGCAGGGCGCAGAATGTCGTCTTACCACTCCAAGAGCTGAATCTTCATCTTCATTGATGTTTCCAGCCGGATCAGGCACAATGGTCGGTTCCGCCGTGTTGGCCATTGTCTGTGGGGTGTGTGAGATCTTCGTAGACAACCGGCTGGACAAAGGCTGGGGAGAAGTGGTTGTGGAAGAACCGGGAGCGCATGGTAATGTATTAGCTTCCAGAAAGAGAGTGCTGCGTTTCATCAGAACCCTGTGAAAATGGTTGCTCGTGTATGCACGGCTTCCCCGCACCGGATGCAGGAGTCAGCATACCCGGGTACTTGGCGCGGGGAGACTGCATAGGTATCATTGCATACCTTAGGTATGCACACGAAGAACCATGATTGGAACTTCGGAGGACAGGTGAAGGTGAGGGTTACATTACCTACCAGAGGCTATTACTGTTGTGGGGGATCCCGGCTGTTTAATACCAATAGAAGCGTGTGTATGCAAGGCGGCGGCGGAAGCTTGGAGTGATTGCTTCATTGACAATTCGACTGCAGCAGGTATTTAACTCCTGCGAAAGAGATATTGATGACGGAGTCGGGGGCGCCAAATAGAATGGAACATATGCTACCGCCGGCACGGAAAGTCGGTGACTGTATTCCAGGGTCTGTGTGAGATGAAAATATGCTACATCACTCGAAGCTGGAGATGAGTGGCTGGAGCGGGTTATTTGTTAGTTTTGATAAGAAATACTCGCCACGGACTTGGAGACTTGGAGCGGGAGCTGTGCCATCAGGACCGTAGAAGTTGGTAGGTAGGGAGGTTTAAAACTGGGGACGTGGGTTCTCACCGCGGTGATGTTGTTTTGTGCGACGAATCTGGGCTCACAGAATTTCCTTTTTCGTACATTGCGCACGTGACGTTGCTCACCCCGGCTCAGGTCCGGCTCAGGTCCGGCTCTTGTTGGTTTGAACACCACGTAACACGTTGCAGTAAATAAGGCAAATGTACCTAACGACAGACTGGCTTTTATAAGAGAAAAAGTAAGGGGTCTCAAGCAATGATTGGGACATGGGCGAGGTTTGATGCCAGCCTATTCTTGTACAATATCCTGTGGCCACTGGCAATGCCATGCGAAATTGGGTTGGGTTAGCCCTAGGGAGCTGTGGAAATGCTTGAAGAGGGAGAACCCTGAGTATTTAAAGGTATTCATACATTTACCTATATGAAACAAACGGTCACCTAGTTAGCCACGTGACTCCCCACTTTCACCACTATAATACTGGCTCTCTGCCCCTCTCTCCTTTTTATCTAAAATAAGCAATTCCATCACTCTTTTGCCGAACCGCCAACAAACAGCCGAAAACACCCTGGTTTTGTGTTCCACAACCTACTACTATGGGCACGAAGAAATTTACTGCAAACCTTCCCATGAAAGATATGAATAATAAAGAAGTTGTAAGCTGGTGTTTCACTGCCTTAAAATCAACGACCACCCACGCTTATAATTAGGTGGCTTTTTTCATTACGTTTAATCAGTCCAGATCAGCTCTGGCTTAGCTTTAGTTAATATCTACCCATTAAACAGCACAGCCTTTTAAAAAGGTGTAATTTTAACTAAAGGGCTTAAAAATAGTCTTATATAAGTAGAGGGTTAGAATTAAGACATTTATACTTAATATAATAACCATTACTTAAAACTTTATAAATAATTTATCCAGGTTTTTAATTAAAAATGCTTATATTTATTATTAATTATTAATATTATGGTGGCCTAGTCCACAAAGCTCTTGATGGATGAGGGCAACCCAAGGTTGACAGAGCAGTCTGGACCTGCCGACAGTATGTGGGAGATTGGGACAGAAGTTGTAATCGTTTGGACCACTTGCATCTTGTCCGCAATTACAAAGCGATCTCCTCTAGCTCTACAAGAATTTGATCGATATATCTTAAAACCGGGGAGTTAGTAATCCAGACGGAGTAGTTGAACGGCGCGAGTTTGTTGCGGCCTACCTCAGTCCAATAAAAGGATCATGCTCTGCCTCGGTCCCGAATGATTCAACGCACTCGAGGCAGCGCACGACAACTCGGCTGTACCTCTCGCCAAGGACAATCGGGACCCGCCTCTTTGCGTCCTTGATCAGTCTCGTCTGGATAGCCCCGGGAGCCATTAAACGCCTGTCCATTCCGGCAACGGCCGGTTCCATTAGGTTGCAGCCTTTTGTATTGTTGATCTTGAGCCCGTTGGCGTCCCACCCGACAAACGACCGCCACATGGCTATTTCTAGCAGACATACGCCGAGGGAGTAAATGTCGTGGAGCATGCTAAACTTGTCTTCTGCATGGCCCGCCCCTTGCCTGCTAGGATGGCGGTAGATGTTCTCGCTCCAATCCGTGTCCTGGATCGGCGTCGTGTCCGCCTCGTCCTTTCGGACCCTCTGGAATCCTATCAGAAAAGCCGTACCGAGAGATGCGGGAAAGCCTTTCTCGTTACCCGGGTGGGGTGTGCCAGAACGAGATGGAGACGCGCTGGGCGCCTCCTCAAAGAGTAAGATTGTATCCGGCCGGATGTTTTTGTGGACGTGCTTCTTGGAGTGCACGTGAAGCACCGCCCTGGCGAGCTGCTTTGCGAGCCTGAGGCGCTCGTTGAGCGGGTGAAGCGTTTTGCCTTCGAAATCCTTGTCGACAAGCATTGCTCGGAGCGTTGTTGGGTTTCCCAGCTGTGGCGGAACTTGGAACTCTAGGGCGAACTGCCGCCCTGGGCTTCCGTCTATTCCCGCATCCAGGTCACGATACCCTCTGCATGTCAGAATCCCACGGGTGGGCATGTCTTCGGCAGAGAGGACTCTCGCGAGGTCCATGATATCTTGCTGCATCTTGACGATGCCCTCTTTGGTGACATCGGGTGCCACTACTTTTGTTTCCAGAATCACCACTCCGGTCGGCTGGAAAGCGGCCATGGCCGACACCATGACGGCTGAATGTGGCAACTTCACCAATCCCTGCGGCAACGGTGTCTTTGTCAGGTTCAGCGACTCAGGAGTCTTCTCGGTAGCCGCGAGAATGGCCTCGGTCACGATGCGCACTCTCCCTATGGCCGTCCTTTGGTCGCTGACTCTCGGGTCCTGGAACGGCTTTTGACATCGGCTGAGGAGCTCGAGGTAGTCTTCAACGCGCCGCTGCCACCTTTGCACATCATCTATGATCTTGGTCAGCGATGAAAGGACGACCTTGATGCCGACGTGGCGACTCTGGAGAAAATCATCCAGCTCCATCTCGAACACTGAAAGCTTATGCTGGAGTGCGACAAACAGGCGGCCGATGTGCCGCTTCATGTCCGCGGGGAGCTCCGGAGATAGCTGGCGGAACTCTTCGAGCTCGAGTCGGAGCTTCTGGTTGTGGTCCTCAAACTCGATGGCTTTTTCTGCAACCGTCTCGTCGGCATGGCGGTACGCTTGGACAAGTCTGATTATTTTAGGAGCCAGCCTGACCAACAGTTCAGCGAGCGGCGGAATAGCGATGATGACCGATAACATCTCCATGACGCAGGATGTAAAGACTTCCACTGCACGCTCGTAGGCAGTTCCAAATGTAGGGCCTTTGGACAGGTATCGCGTGCTGTATGTGATGGAAAAGAGTGGGTTAAGAGCAACTCTTGAGCCCCTCACAGCTGCTACCCCAACGTCGTGTCACTAAATATCATCCCCGAGTATCGGCTAAGTGTCCTCCCAGCCGTGCGAAGAAAGGCAGGTTGACGTGCAAGAACGAAAATCCGGGGAGCAGAGTGGAAAGGGGATGGCTCAAAACGATGACGCCGTGCATGGGTCCGGGGCATATTTGAGGTCTCCCCGCTTCCTGACCGCCATTTCTCCGCATAAATCCCGCTCTGGTTGCCTTCTGCCAAGGCGTTGAGCATGGCAAGTGGCTGAGGAGCCTGTGGCTGCCATCACACCCGCTGGCACGTGGCAACGATAGGTCACCACCGACGCTTTGGCTCCCACACACCAACTATCAAACCCCGCTTTCTGGTTTCCACTCCCAATGATCCCTCTCTAGTCATCGCATATGGTCCTAACGACAGCGCGCTGCTTGCACCGGTAGGGTACCCGGAGCGGAGTAGTCATCTCGCGATGGCGGAAACCGAAACGCACGTCTCTTCAGTCTACGAAGGCGAGTCTGTGCCCAGCTACGGCGAAGCAGCGTCTGGAAGTGAACACACCGGGGCAAAAGATGGCTCCGTTGATTCCGGCGCCACAGAGAACCCCCTGAGGCGCCGGTGGCGGTACCACAACTTGGATTCCGCCTTGCTTGAATTCCTCGCCTTTCTCGCCGAATGCTCGGTCCCCGTCGTGAGCATTCAGGATCTCACTTTTGGAGATGCCAGCTTCGGGGACGGCCAAACAATGAAGGTTCTGGCCGGGAAATTCAAAGGACAAGATGTAGCCATCAAACTTCTCAAGAAATCTGCCTTCAAGCCGGGATACACGACAAGGGAGCCGAGGGCGATGGAAGATGAAGCTGCCGCGTTTGCAAAATCGCTCAAGGACTTGACTTTCGAGATTCGCATCATGCGCCATCCTCAGCTCATAGGCCATCCCAATATTGTTCAGCTGCATGCAGTCGCTTTTCAAGATGGGCTCCAGGTGCCCAGGGCAACCTCTTCGTCGTCAACGGACGACACAACAACGGACCAAACCCCGAGGGCGGGGGCCGTGCAGCAGGAAATCTGGTTTCCAGTCTTGATTCTCGAGCCGGCTGCCAAATCTTACCCAACCCTAGCCCAGTTCTTCAAGGCACACGCACACACGGAAGTGGCAATCCCGCAGGAGGTGGTGAGCTCCCTCATCTGCGACATCGCCATGGGCTTGTCAGCGCTGCACAAGCTTGGCATCACCCACGGGGATGTCAAGGACGACAATATCCTCCTGTTTAACAGCTGCGAGGATACCGAGGGCGGCGCCGTCGTGGCAAAAGTCGCCGACTTTGGGGCTGCGGGCATCGATGCTGCCCGCGAAGCCACGAGAGCCCAGTCTCGTTACTGGGCCGCGCCCGAGGCGCTTGAGAGGCCACCAGGATGGGAAGGTCTCCGCTTGACCCCGGAAGCTGATGTGTATTCGTTTGGAATCCTCGCTGCCACCATTGTGTTGCGCGGGAGGAAAGTGTTTGACGGTGTGGAAGCATACACCGTCAAGGTCAACGGCGGGGCCGCGAAGCACATCACAACACAGCTTGCCAACTTTGGGCCTTCCGATAAATCCTCGTTCCGCAAATCCATTGAGAACGTCGTAAATCAAACCGTATTGGTGGATAGGAGGAAAAGACTTGGAGACCTAAGCGTCGTGGCGGAATTGCTGGGGGAAAGAAGGTTGGTCTGATCCATGCCAATGGTGTCCAGGTCTTTCCTCTGGGTGATAAAATGTCGGCACAAGAAGCAGGAACTGACAAAACTCCGCTCCCAGAGACAAATATTCACTTCCTCCGAGCGGGTCAATGGTCCCTTTCCATAGTTATGGAACACTTGCCCATCCCGTAAGTGAGGACAAGCACTAACCAAGCTCTCGAGCCGACTTTAATATGCCGCTCACACATTTTTAGGGGGTCGCACCACTGGCAACAAAAGTTGCAGATACCATCTACGACCAGCTCCCGCTGTCAATAAAGCAAGGGCTAGTCGATTTGGTGCACAATTTCGTCAATCTCTCAAAGGACTCGCAGACCATACTCGTCCATATAGTTGGGAAGATGAAGGGAGAGCCATCGTTACTAGATGCTTCCGACGACTTAGTCCGCCTTCTTCTGGCATTCCGGTTGTCCAACGAGGGCGACCCGGACGAAGCGCCCGTGCCACTCGAAGCTGACACGGCGAGTGTTGGGGGGTTTATGCAGATGTACCTCACGGACGTCATCCTTCGTGAACAAGAGGAGCCGAAGGCGCTGAAGGCCGTCCGCGACAACGACCGAGCCGAACTTATTCACAAGGTCTCGCAGAATCCCTCGGCCAAGGTTGCTACTATGGGAGCAGGGTGGACAGGACTACACTACTGCTCCTTCTTCAGCCGCCCCAATCTCATGGACGTCTTTCTCGGCAACCCCGACGGGGTCGCTGTTGATGCAGCCGCGGGACATGCTCCTGCATACACTCCACTCCACGTCGCGGCCCAGCAAGGCAATCACGAATGTGTCAAGGTCCTGGTTGACCACGGCGCGGACGTGAATCGGCGGTCCATGCTGGCCGGAGACTTTAGCTTAACGCCGTTACAGCTCGCCGTCCAGGGGGGCGCTCGCGGCAATTCGGACTCCGCCAGCGTCCTTGCCACACTACGTATACTTCTCAACGCGGGAGCGTCGGTCGATTTTCGGTATCGAGGATTGGGGGTGGCACACCAGTTAGCCCAGCAACCGGGCGGAGCCAAAGCATTAGGCCTGTTCCTCGAGCACGCTCCGAGCCTCATTTCCCAGCTAACCCCCAACAAGCAGACACCTCTGCACTCGGCGGCAGGGTCAAGGAATCTTGCGGCTGTGGAGCTTCTCCTCGGTTTGGGCGCAGACGTCCATGCCAGAAACATAGCCGGCGACTCTCCCCTGCACAATGCTTACATGTCCATCGGACCGGCCACGCGGCCGACCAGTCGTCGTTTTAGCCCCGACTTTGTTCGCCTTCTAGCAGGAGATGAGGCGGATGCTGAGAAAATCATCCGTCTCCTTATCCTGGCTGGGGCTGATGAGGATGCGGTCGGCTTGGATGGAATTCCATGGGACACTCCCGAATTCCGGATGTATGATGAGTACGAAGATGCTTCCAAGTTCTGCCTGAGCCCATGGGAGCAACATTTATCGAACCCGCGGCTAGTGCCATCGCAACAATGGTCATTTTTGCCAAGGTACATCTGACAAAGGCTTCTATGAAAGATCAAGAAATAGAGTGGCTGCTGATCCAGAAATTCAGGTCCCAGAGACGTGGCGTCGCCATCTTCGAGCGGGGGGATGACCAACTGGCACTCGATTTGGAGCTCCCAAAGACAACACCCAACTATTACGAAGTACAGATTCAGTTGGCTTGTCTCGACCACGCAGTCCAGGATGCGTCCATCACCATCTTGATATACCATGAAAAAGTAAGGGCCCTTTTTTATTGTAGCCCGCTACTGGAGAGAGAGGAAAAAGGGGCATGGAGATAAAAGCATAAGTTGTGATATAATTTGGCTGACAAGCATGTTGTGTAAAAATTCTAGGGCGACACAACCGAAGTCCTCAGGGCTGCGCGGCTGCCACTTCATCAGCTTAATATAAACCGCATATACACCGTAAAGCTGCGCGATTTCATTATCAAGCACACTACAGACTTGAAGATGAGAGTGTACGAAGAAGTAACCCCTGGGAGAGAGAAGGCCGGTCCTCGCCGTGGGCGATTGGTGAGCTAGCCCCCCCCCCCCCTCCCGGCACCGCAAACATTGCGTCCGTGAAGTTTTTTTCTCCTTCCCTCTGCTGACAGATATATCGGGACCCTAGCTTCTCGACTGGATCAAAGTCTCCAAGTTTGATATAATGACTGTCGTTGGCAGTACTTCGTCTAGCCCTATAAACGATGATGACTTGTGAATGGGAATCCGGTTTGGCTCCCAGTCGAACCTCTACCCATCATCCGAGATAGTTCAGCAATTCCTATACGGACACATGAGTCGGTTGGCTTTCAGGATCTACCATCGTGCTTGTGTATTTAGTGGTAGAAGGGCCATCCCACGCTTTCCAGACCGTTGTGCCAAGAACGCTAGATAGGATTGAACTTATGTGATATGCGCTCTTTTCCCACCCCCGCGAACCTCAAGGTACGGTGAAACTGGCCTCCTCGTCTCCTGACTCAGAAATATCATCGTTCGGAGCTTCTCACTTTGGAGCACGTACATTTATGACTCTAGCTCATGGTTACGCTACCATGGGCCATCGTGCAGCATCAGCCCTATATTCATCAATGGGATCTTATTTCAAGGCAATGCATGGGTCTACTGGCACTCCCTAGACGGCATAATCTTCAACTCGTGCAATTTTCAATGCCCTTCTGCGCAGAACCAGGAGGGTCCCTCGCCCAACGAGAGGTGAGTGATGCCGTCAGGGCGAACCAACCGTATGGCTAAACCAGCTGACTCCCACTGAAACAAAAACAGCCTACAAGCAAAAATACACCGATGACGGCACCCGCAACCTGCTCTGCGCGCGCATCTCCGAGTGGCCCGCGCTCGGCTGGGCTGACCAGGACGGCGTCTACCTTAATCGCGGGAGTTTGCTGGTTGGGTTTACCATCGCGGGGCTGGTCTACGGGGGGGTGCACATGCTGGCGTGGGGGTCGCCGTTTTTGACGACGGCGGAGAAGGTGCTGTGGCGGGGGTCGTCGGTGGTGCTGCTGCTGTCTGGGTTTTTGTTGGTGTTGAGCAAGTGTATGTGTAATGACGGGGGTTTTTTGTGCTTGTTGGTAGGGGGGACCGTGTATGCGTTGTTGATGCTGTTGGCCGTGTTTTATGTCGTCGCGAGGGTGTGCTTGGTCGTGGAGTGCTTTGCGGAGCTGGGGCATATGCCGCAGCAAGTATTTGAGATACCGAGGTGGACGGCTTATTGGCCGCATATTACGTAGGGAGGTCGAATATGCCCAGGTTTGGAAGGGAGGGAGTTTATTCAGACCTATCCTCTATCTTGATCCACTCTTTTCAACTACCATCAATCTCAAACCTTCCAACCCCTCCGAGGCTCCTCACAACCAGGCTCCCAGACGGAAACAAATCCCCTTCCTCTTCTCCTCGGTCCACTCCCCCATTTCACGATAATTCCAATCCACCCTCGGCTCCTCGAGACACCCCTAGCCATCCTTACACTTCCCCTTTTCCTTCCCTCTGCAAGTCAAAACACCCGCCATACAACGTCCAGTTAAAATCGCGTCTCAGTTTAGCGAAAATGATGCAGGCTGCGCACGCAAATGGGGCGGTGACGCAAGTCGCGGTTTCGCGCACATTGGACTCGGACCCTTCTGCGGTGCTTGATGGTAGATGGATGTGATTGGTTGGTTTCGGTGGCAAGGGCGATGTGGGGCGGGAAGTACAATACAACCTCTGAATGATTGTTAGGGTTTTTTTTTTTTTTTGAAAAATCCCAATGACCCTTTAGAAGGGGCACTGGGCGCGTTTGCCTCTTTCCTAGGAAACATAGAGTCGATCGTGGATCACGACATCGAACCTTTTCAGCCATATGCTGAGACCACGAAGGGAGACTTGATAGCTGCGATGATCGGAGACCTCTCGCTCAGATCTCTCGACATAGGTGTCCCGCCCTGCGCAATGCTTAGTGTCACCCTAGGTATGGTGACTGAGAGGGACTGGAGGCAGCAAATAGCGCTCGGCGAATTTTTGTCCGACGCCCAGGAGGTTCATACTAAGGCAAACAGATCAGCAGAGTGGTGGGCGGTCGACGGGATCGAGCCACTGTGGAAGACGCTGCTAGGAGGGAATCGCTCGGGCAATGACACCGATAGGTTACCCGATGGGGAAGCGCAACGTCGATTTGATCTCTTGACAGGGGTCAAGGCAATAGGTTTGGCGGCGGAGCCCCTGACCCCACCACAGAGAGAGACTCAGGCACAGTCACTGCCTAGTGACATCAGGGATACTATTACGCCGGACGTTAGGGAAGCGAAGTTAAGCCTGTATTCGACTGAGCATGGCATCTGTAGGCTATGTACGTCGGGCGCCCGGCTGGGTGATAAACTCGCGGTTATGTTTCGGGGCTACGGAGAGGAAGTGGCTATGGTTCTAAGGGAGTACGGCATGGACAACATATACGTCAACAAAAACACTTATGCGATTGTGAGCATCGCGTCGGTGCCACCGAATTGGGAGGATTTACTCAGGGCACAGGGGCTGTTTGACAAAGCCGACGTTTGTCGTCATCAAGTAAGAGGGGCAATACTGTATCCGCCGAAGTCCCAGCTCCCCCTATGTGTCCGGTTAAAGGAGTCCTGGCTATTCTAACGTTAGTGCACCTTAAACACCTTGGCGTATAGTTAGCGATTGATTGTAACGCCAGGTACGCTGTGGGCTGGCAAGGGGTCTCTGGGTAAACAAGATATGTGAGGTGGGTAGATGTGTGAACACATGGATATTGAAGCCTGCCCCCTCCTCCCCCTTCCTCTCCTAGGTCTAGTGACAGTCTGCTTTATCCTTCCTCAATGGCCTAAGCCTTATTTAACCCCCAGCCTGTGCTTGTATCAAGCTAACCCGAGCCGCGGGGCTGAGGATGGCGCCAAAACTGGACCCTTGTAACTCCACGGTCATTTTAGACCGTGGTAACTATAGCCGAGGCAGCCCAGAACAGTGACCCCTTCGCTCAGTCTTACTCAGCCTAAGGCAGCAACTGCTTAGTTCTGAAGAAGAAAAGGGAAATTCGTGGTGTCGATTTTAGGGTTGTGAAATGAGTATTTCTACATAAAGCTCCAAAAGTCCGGCTTGTCGGATTACGTAAAATCCAAGACTACCTATCAAGCTGCTTCAAATTGCCTTACTACATCAAGACAACCTCCTGGCACGAATGAAAGAAAATCAACAAGCTGAGCTAAACAAAGGGGGGGGACATTGTGAAAGCTCAACATCAGATAATCTCCTCCATGGGCTCTGGCACAACCATTCCAGGACGTGGGGGGGCCCTGCCGGCACGAACATCGACGCCTGATACCCACGAACCGTCAGGCATGAAGTAACCAAAATGGCAAGAGCATGTGATGCTCAGAAGCTCGTCCTTTTTGGCCGGGTCAGGAGCATTTGGGCTTGGTTCTGGCTGTGGCTGTGGCGGCCCACATGCTGATGAGCCCCGCTGGCGATTATTTTCGCAATCAGAGATGCCCGCGCCATTTGGCTGGTCACCGATAAGGGTTCCGTCCAGTGACTCGACCAATGTCAGAAAAGAACTCATGGATGCTTCAAAGTAGGAGGAAACACGTACAGTGTATAAGTTCATTGTGATGGACGACTTCAAGTTTCAGGGCGGCACTGTGGTTCGATTCTGGACTGTAGAACGGGGTGTGCGAGGCTTCTGGTCTGGGGAGGGGGGAAACTGCGGTCAACAGGTATCCAACCTCGGGTTGGGTAGTTAGTTATTATATCTCACCGCGAGTTCAAGTTGTTGCCTCGCACACCACCACAACCAGAGGCGTCAAATGGATGGATGTCGTTTCACCATCGAGCATTTTCCCGTTTTCTTTAGCCGGGTGATGCTAAATTTGGTTCCCGAGCGGAGACATTGATACAGGGACCACACCATAACGACTTTCATCGTTTCCGTCGATAGGACAGTTCCTTGTTTCTCACCTTTGGGAGTATCGCAATTTTCCATCATTTGCCGACCTTGAATGCAAGTTTAGGTGCTTTAGCAACCACCTTTTTGAATCCCACCAATCAGGACTTTTATGCCGGTTCCAGCGGTAACGATAAAATCCCGGATTGGATCCCTCAACAACCCCCAACGACAGCCTTGCTCTTCCGTCTCGGTGTGCTGTTTTTTCCCCAAGGCCAATGATTTTGAGGGATTTCAGGAAGGCAACCAATCCGAGCACTTGGCAGGCCACCACTTCTTCTTTTGGATTCAAGGCTTTCCACGTTGCCAAGGTATTGCTCCGCTGCGGCTCTTCGGTAGTATGTCGGATGCATTGCGGTCCAGGGCTTTGCAAAGCGCCGATCTGCCCTCGTGTCGACTTCAGACCGTCACTAACCAGAAAACCCAGCGTGTCGGGTTGCCTTGACCCGCCGTCACCGGCGCTTGAGTCCCGTTGTTGCTCCTGCACCGGTGCAAGTTCCCTAGCTCAAAGCCTCGCTACAGAAGCTGTGTGAGTGTTAGCGATGTGAAAGAACAATCCCAATCGGGCGCGGACGGGTTCACCTCCAGGTACCCAAGGCGTGCCCCAGCTCATTGCCCTCTCCCGATCCGCTCGGGCTGCGTCACCAAGCTATTCACCGCCAAAGGGCGCGGAAAAGTTTTCATGTTCGATTGTGCATATCTGGTAAGATTTGACATAGCATCGGGGTAATATATGGCGGTGACTCCTAGGGTTGATGGTATGTGCATCTGAGCGACGCCAAATTGCTTTTGACTCTCATGTTCAAATTTTAGATTCATCAATAGGGATATCACACAACGCCGAGCTTGAGATCAGGAATGTCTACCACCATCCTTCCTGCCGCAACAGCACCGCCTGACATTAGCACGAGACGCTGCTGGGACCTCGCAGTTAAGGTAGGTCCACCCGGTAAATCCGGAAGCCAATCACAGTGGCTCTCACTCACCACCCTCAATGCCCTCCAGATCGAGCGCATCCCGCACAGTATCATCTCTGTCTGTACTGACATGGCCGTTTGCAGATTTTCAACACCGAACTGACCAAAGATCCGAGTAAAATCCTACACAGCGACAAACTCAACACCCTTTTGCCACATTGCTCCTTTTCCGAACTTATTTGCGCAGCTAGGGACACTGCTGCAGGCCGCGTCAGGGAGAGATCGAAGTTCAGGACCCACATGGATGCATTTCTGACCGTCATGTCCCGATATGCTGTTGTCATCGACGTCATGGCTCAGCATTCGCCCTACATCACCGCATTGGTATTGGGAGCGCTTCGGCTCTTGATCATGGTGGGTGAATCTCTATCCAAACCCCGAAATCGATATTTCGCATGTATTGCCACCCACCCGTGGATCTATTTGCCTGTCCCCGGTCCAACCCCAACCGCGGCTTGGCAGACCACCCAGCAACAACCCGTCCCTCCATCTTGGGGAGTTCTTGCATGAACCTATGACAACGATGAGATTTTTCTTGGGTTCCATTCGTTTACTTACGTTGCTACCTCGCCTTCTGCATGTTGCACAGTTGCTAACAACGAGACATGCAGACAGCGGCAAAGGAAATTGAGCTTTCCGAGCAAATCGGAAACGCCGTTGTTTTCATTGCAGGGGAGGTTGGGAGGTGGGAACAATACCTCCACCTTCACGCTGCATCGCCTCGGGTGCGCGGCATAATTGCAAGATTGTATGCCCACATGATCAGTTTCTCCGTCCGGTCAGCTCGGCTGGAGGAGACACAAGGGCTTGGTATGAATATCCACTCGAACCCGGTCATGGTACCCAACGTGGGAAAAAACTAACACAAAATAGCCCAGTACCTCAGAGCTGCGACAGGGGACTCGGCGCAACAAAAGATTCTGAACATTTTGTCTACCATGAAGGAGTTGTCAACCTCGCTCGAGCGGGAGACTCGGCTCGCCTGCCAACAAGTACAGATGGAAGAGGCCGGGGAGCAAAGGCTCTTCAGAAGGGGTAGGTGTCACCGCTCAGACAATACGAAGCGTAGAACAAGCTGACTTGGACGGCCAGAGACACATACCATACAGGATCAGATTCTCAAAATGGCAAAGACGCGTCAACTGTTAGACTGGCTGGCCCCAGCAAGACCTCCCCCTATCTCACCGGTGCGCTGGGAGGAAGGTACCTGCCAATGGATTTCTCGCCACACAGTGTACAGAAAGTGGGAGGAACATGGATGCCCGAGCCCCCTGTGGATCAGCGGAATACCAGGTGAGCCTTTTCTCCGTTCTATCCAGTCACTCCCACCTCGCACATGAGCCGCTGATTCCCAATACAGGATGCGGCAAGACGGTAATTGCCAGCTATCTGGACCAGAATGCTCCCACAAGACTTGTCTTTTCCCACAGCTATGCATTGTCTGGTAGCCAGGAGCACCCGGCAAAACTGTCTTTGGCCGCATCGGTTCTGGGACAAGTTCTGGAGGCCGAGGTCCAAGGGGCAGCCGCCAGCCTCCAACCTCTTACTGAAAAGTTCACATCGTGCCTGCGATGCCATCCCAGCCGGCTGTTGGACCAGCTAGTTTCAACCCTTGCCGCAATACCAGAAGATTTCACTTTGCTAGTTGATGGGCTCGACGAGTGCCGAGATGTAGAAGACCTTCACGCGACTTTGCAACACCTCGCAGAGCTTAGTGCAGCATCGAGAAACGCCCGTGTCGTCCTCGTTTCCCGGTACAAGGAGGATTTCAGGGCGTTGCTTCATGATGCATTCCATCTCCCCATCGACCAGAGGGTGGTGGCATCTGACATCACCCGTTTCATCCACAAGGAAATCGATCGAAATCCAAAGCTGGTGCCGTTGCGCCACGATATCTTCAACAAGGTCGAGACGGAGGCTCAAGGCATGTTCCTGTGGGCGAGGATGATGATTGACTACATCAAGACAGCTGGAACCCCTCGAAGGCAACGAGAGAGACTCAAAGCTTTCCCCATCGGATTGAGCGCCGCCTACGGCCGATATCTCACCGAAAAGGGGGCTGAGCTGGAGGAACACCAACTTCGTCTCCGGCGAAACATATTCTCCCTTCTCATCGCAGCGGAACGACCTCTTTCCATAGACGAAATCGCAACAGCCGTCGCTTTGAGGCCGGCCGAAGAACTCAGCACGGACGATATTCTCCTGCAGCCCGAAAAGGACATCATGGAAATATGCTGGCCGCTCGTTCAGGCCCAAGACGGCCAACTTCGGCTCATCCACGCTTCCGTTCGGGAGTTTCTTCTATCAAATCCCCCAGCAGCAGGGGTTCCCAAGACCAGCCTTCGCATTACGCTCGGTGATGCGCACAAATACATGGCTCGGGTATGTCTGAACCAGCTCAGCCAACCCCGTTTCGCAAGCGTCGAAAACATCGCCTGTCTCCTGCTCACCAACGTGTGCTCCGAGCTTCAACCCAACACTTCCACCAGCCCCATAGCCCCGAGGAGCACGCTCTACGAATACGCCTGCCTGCACTGGCACCACCACGTCTCTTCCTCCCCCGTAGATATATCTCTCGCGGACCAAGTGAATCACTTCCTCCACAGCAGCACGTCATTCATCTCCTGGGCCGAAACCCGCTTCCAACTCCGCCCCGGCAATGACCTCTCCCCCGTGCTATGGGCCCGCGCGGCGTTGCTAGCCTGGCAAGCGCTCGGCGGGCCCTCGATTCGCACCCGCATCCTGCTCGACGACTTTTTTACCGCACCGTACGAGCAAGCCCTCCAGAAAATTCACTCCCACCCTCCCCATCCCCATCTCCCAGACACCACCACCACCACGACCACCACCATGCATATCCTCCTCCTCCACCGCCTCGGCCTCTTCCTCAACCTCGCCTCCTCCCAGCTCAAAAAGCGATTCTCCATCGCCAAACAAGTCGCCTCCGGCGCCGAAGCCACCCTCGGCCCCCACCACCCCTTCACCCTGCGCAGCCTCTCCGCGCTCGGCCTCGAGATGATCAACCGCCACCAATTCTCCGCCGCCGAAACCCTCCTGCACCACACCTACACAACCCAGCTCGCCTCAGGCCTCCTCCCGGAGTGCTACATCACCCTGTCCTACTGCGCGCTCGCCATGTACCACCAGCTCAAACTCCCCACTTCCACCCGCCTCCATGAAGACGCCTGCGCGGGATTACTCCACACGCTCGGGCCCGCGAGCAAGAAGTACGCCAAGGGGATGCTCTTCCTCGCGTGGGCGCTCGAAGCCCAAGGCGCGCTCGACCGCGCGCTCGACATGTACGAGATGATATGGAAGCAATGGGCCGCAACCTACACGCCCGACGAGCCGCTGGGGATGATGGCGCAGGCGGGGCTGGTCACGGCAAGTCGCAAGAAGGGATGTTTCGGCGAGGCGATGCGGCACGGGGCGGAGGTGCTTGCGAATAGGCAGCACGCGTATGGGGGCGGGAATCGCGTGACCGTGGATATTGCGCTGAATATGGCGATAGTGTGTCGGGAGGCGGGCGGGCGCGACCAAGCGAGGGCGTATTTGGATCTTGCAGTGGCAGGGCTGGAGGGGATTGGAGGGGATGGGGATGGAGATGGGGAGGACGTGGGTAATGCGGAATCGCGCTTTGTTAGGGTTTGTCTTGCTAGACGGATCGAGGCTTCGCTTCTGGTTGCTGGTGGCGGGGGGGATGGGGAGGGAGAGAGGGGCAGTGCCGTCGGGATATTGCGGGATGTGATGCGCGGCGCAAAGGTGAACGCGGTGGTTGATAATAGGGAGCTTCTGTTGGTGCGGCTGGAGCTGGCGGAGCTTTTGAGGCGCGAGGGGAAGACGGACGAGGCACTTGAGTGTTTCGCGGGCCTTGTCACTCCCTTGGTGGACGAGGGCATTGTCGGGTGTTTGGGGCAAAAATCTCATTCGACAATGCTGGAGGTTGCAGAGATGGCTCTCAGGTCTATCATGAATAATGACCTTGATAGCGCGCACGCGACTCTGGCAGCAGATGGGCTGTGTTGGGAAAGAGACAGTGCCTACTGGATTCCAGAGGGCGGGCCGTTTGCTGGTATTTGAGAATTTGGGGGAGGTCAGCACGTCAAGGGTCTTGGGCAGGGGATAGGTAGCAAATGAATTTTTTCTATTGCTGGGTATTACTAGGTAGGTAGGTATCCTTGTGGTCTCTGGACAAAGGGCGTGTTTTTCTGCTCCGTTCGATAGTGTATGAACCTCACTTTGCTTGGGTACCATGCATCTTTTGCTGTTTGCCGGAACCTTCGTCCAGCGCAGTCAGATGCCCATCTCCGGAAACGGCACCGTGGTATCCTTGCCAATCTCAAACTGAGCCGTCCCGCACTTCATAGACCACCAATCCACATCCATGGTCCCGATAGGCACCGCCTGTAGCCCCTCACCGCCAACTCCCTGCTCGATGTTGAATGCCCATCCCCCACACCCCAACAACTCCAAGGACGGAAACGCACCAGCACATTCGCTTGCTTCAAATGCAGCACAATAGCGAAGGAATCGACTGGCTACAGTCATTGCGAACCGATGAAATGCATGGCTCCCATCGGAAGACTCATCAGCATACAACACCGCAACGATCCGCTTCCAGACAGCATGAAGACAGGAATGTATTTCAGGTTCTGGAGCGACGAGCTCTCCAATCAATAGGGTTCTGAGCCGCCACAGCTTCGAGACCTGCTTCCATAGGGCATCGTGGTCGGAGACAAGCGGGTAGTCCACCGAAACCACCAAGTGCTCCAGGGAGGTTATAATAGTGGCGGTGCGTTCAATCAGTCTTGGGGACTGACTTTATACTGTACAGATGCATTGCCCAAAGGTCTCTCGTCATCATAGTCTGGCCCCTGAAACATCAAATTGAGACAGCACATATTGGGAGAGACGGAGTCAGTGGACAGAAACTGGTGAAAGCAGCGGATGGCGGTGGCGCTTCGACAGACGACGGTGAGCTTTTGCAGCCCAAAATGCTGCAGCCCGAGGAATTCCAAGACCAGACTGTTGGTGAATCTGTTCCACCCGCGTCCCCAGAACTACAAGTCTTCAAGCGACGGCCATGGCAGACAGGTGTGAAATTCTTTTTGCACGGCGGTCCAGTCTTCTAGGGAGAACACAAGTCGACGGATAGGTGAGCGTGACAGGGACTGCATGAGCTCCAAGCTTACCTTGACGCCCAAGAAGGCCAAATTGTGGAGGCAAGGGAAGGATGGAGGTAGATGGCCGGGGGAGGATAACTTTATTCGCCGCGTATCCTTTGGTGGTGAGTACAGAAACAGCGACTCGAGGGTCGGCGCGCACCGCCGCAGAAGCGCCGCGAAGAACGAGTGGTTTGACGTTCTGTTTCTGTCACTGCCAAAGAATCTGATGGAGAGTGTCGTCAGGGACATTTCTGGAGGCAGTAACGAAGGCTGTGGTGGCTCCTCCCGGTTCATCATCCACATCAGTCCCACTTCACGGGATGGGGAGTGGAGGTGGATGTCTCGCAACAATTGGGCACCATCGCGGTCTGCACCCCCCACCACCTGCGCCATGATTCCGTCGAGATTGGGCAAATGTTGTATAAATGAGGCCAGTGGAGTCGGGGAGTCTGAAATAGCCTGTTGACTTCCTCGCCAGGAACAGTTGGAGAGCTCGGCGCGGCGAATATAGACCCCCACGGACTGAAGAATATCCGAGGCCAGCGGAAACCACCACGAGGACTTGTGCCACTACGAAGGCTTAGAAGTGTGCTATATTTTGTGGGCAAGCCCACCGGTCATCCAAAAGGTGGAATTGAGATTCCTCGGCTCATAAGCACGAAGTTGAAACGTAAGAAGCTGCCGTTTCGTATTTATCTTGACCGAGCTGAACCGGCGGGCGTTTGCAAGGTAGCGGAGATCGCTATTGACGAAGGCAAGTGCTGCGAGGGTCTTGCGGTCGTGGGCAATGTGCGCCATGATTTGGTCGAGCAGCTCATCTGGCAAGCTGAACATGCCAGTGCTTGATTTGCGTGGCCTGCCGTCCAAGATAGCCGATAGGGTGAGGGGCAGCTGGGGGCGAGGTTGCCCGTAGTCGAAGCCGTGTTCTGCATCGAACCATGTTGAGCTTACTGCCATTGCGGTGGTTGGTTCTTACGGTTTTCGGTCAACGAAGCGCGAAGTTGCGGAGATAAAAATGGAAGTGGACTCTGCTGCATTTTGAGCTGGGTACAGCCGTTTTGTGCGCCAGGGAAAGCTTGTTGCGAGTTCATCGTTGCGGCTCTTTGCCCTGGACCATTGAAGGTTTGACTGAAGGTTTGGTTATGCCGACCGAGCAGGGCAAAGTTTTCGTGCGCCGTTGTGGCTTTGGGCTAAGCAGATTCCTGTGGGTCAGCAAAGGCAGGCGCAGCCTTGCGTTCCACTTTTCCCTCTCTCCTCTCCCATATTTCTTAACGTCCTCACCCGACACCCGACACCCGCAACGGCACTGTTCCCGCGCGTTTATTACTCCCTCCCCGCCCTAGGTCGAAGGACTCGCACGAACGCGACGAAGGCAAGCGATGCCGCTTGGGTCCATCGCCTCCTGGGTTGCCCCGAGAGTGTTTTTCCGACAACACCCTTAGTCCGTCGGATTCCTGGTTTGCAGGTGGCCAAATCCTAGCTGATTTCCAGTGCCAAAAGAGAGGTATTCCTGCGCAGTTCTCCGCATCGCGAGACACCCAGCACCCGCGCTGGGCCACTCTCTCCTGCATTCGAATCAAAGCGATCACTATCAGTCGAAAAAGATCGCATTTTAACACCACCAACCCAAACCTCGACCTACCTGATCCGAATACGGCCCCAGCTAGACACGACATCCTACGCACGACATCCTGCGAGCGGCATTCTTTCTGCACACGATATTCCCACGACCCAGGACATTGTCACGTGTCCCTCACAGCAAACATCCTCAAACGATCAATCACGGGCAGACCACACCATCAGCAGAATGGTTCCCCAACTGCCCTCCCTCCCTTCCATCCACTCATTCCCCTCTCTCCCCACCATAACCACCATCACCTCCAAAATATCCAAAATATCCAAAATCCCCACCTCCTTCTCCAACAACATCGACGCCCTCCAGCCCGCCCCTGCCACCCCCACAATTGACCCCCACGGCGGCGTCCGCCTCCTCTTCTTCTCCCTCTCCGGCTACACGTTCACCCACGCCCGCGAGACCCTCGCGCTCTGGACGCGTCAGGACAGGATGTTTCCCCAGCGGGGGATCAATCTGCTCCAGCGACTGATGCGGTATCTACCGCCGTCTGGGACAGAGGGAGAGTTGGATGCCTTCTTGATAAAGGAGATCTGGGAGGCGATGGAGCGGGATGCGGAGAGGGGGGCTTTCAGGGGGGTGGGATTCCTGAGGGTTGAGATGGAAGAGGAGGCGGAGTGGGCTGTTGTTGGGGGGTTTGAGGACCAGGCGGGACAAGAGGATGGCAGTGTGGGCGACATTGGGGATGTGTTTGAGGAGGAGGCGTGTGATGGGAAGGAATATTACGATGAGGCATATTTTGAGGAGGAATTGGACGAGGCATTTGGCGAGGACGCATTGGGCGACGACGCATTCAACGAGGAGACATTTGGCGAAGAAGCATTTGGCATGGACGCATATAACGAGGACACATTTGGCAATGACGCATATCACCAGGACGCGTACCACAGGGACGTATCTGACAACCAGGCCCCAAAACAAGTCGCGGCACCCAAGCATTCGAGCTCTTCGGCTTTTGAACCCGACGCGCCGTTTGCGGTGATGGGAGGAATGGGCCTGTTCGGCGATGACCAGAGTGAAGAGGAAGATAAAAATGAGGAAGTAGACGGCCAGGGATACAACGAGAACGGCCCTGATGATGGAGCGGGGGTGACATACCACGGCTACTGCTACAAGGGGGATTATGATGAAGAGGACGCTACATTCATCCCCAGATATGCCGAAGCCAAGCGTAGGCGAAGACTATAGAATAGAAGCAGGAAACTTCCAGTCAGGGGAAAGAATCTCTCTAATGCGTACGAAAACGCGTTGAAGGGCCCTCACATAGTTCGGCACTTGGGTAGTAAGACAAGGCCTCGTTAGATCGCAGGTATTACTCGCATCGTATAAGGCATTCATGGCACTATGATAGGTCTCAATCACATTGGAATATTCACTTGGATAATGCAAGAACTCCCCTGAGAATGTAACGTGGCTTGTGACACCAAACCCCACGGTCAGCCTTGCAGTACGGAGGGATCTAAGGGATCTTCCGCACTATCTTATGGGACCTTCCATTTGGCTCAAGCCTCCGTAGCATCCAAAACAAAAACAGGAGAGACCCCTGTCCCTCACACCATACTAGAAGCCCCCGGATGCTGACCTCCCACTCGCCCAGGGAGTTGAAAGCCGATTCTTCGCTGGCTGTTCGCCACATTTCCCTGTTCGCGTCCAGAACTCCCTACTTCTGAAACAGCAGTCAGAGTATCTAATTGTAGGTCCGTTTGAACAACTCCATTAGCAACCCGAGTCTCCAGACCTGCAGCCCCTTCAGACTTCGAAGCAGCCTCCCTCTCCGCCTCTTTCTGCCTTTTAGCAGCTAGCTCCTCGGTCTTCTTCCTCCTCCTCGCCTTCTTCACGTCTTCTTTCAGCTGGTTCACCGTGTCGGCGGTTTTGCGCATGAGAGATGCCGAACGGAGGTTGTTGCTGCCGTATTCGAGCCAAACGCCGTAGAGACCGGTCTTGACTGCTATAACTGTCACAGCGTATGTGTATATCGACCATATGAAAGCTCGCACAAAGTCGTGGAAGGCGAAGATCAGCGATATGACCATAATACCGATTGAGATGGGAACTGTGGGGCGAGATTATTATTAAAGTACTTTTATCGTCACCCGAAATTATATGGGAATAGAGGGAAGACGTACACATAAGTCTGAACTGGTCTCTTAACGTCATGGTGTTGTTGTCGTCCGCAAGGTCGACATTGTTCATACCAAATACACTCGACATGAAGGAGAGCGGGAGCTAATTGAAGTTAGGATGTTTCGGTCCGAAAGCCACCCTCAAAGACATTGACCTACAAAAACGATAGTGATGATTGTGAACATCATGATGGATCGGCCTTGGCGGACCGCTTCCTCGGCCTGGTTCACAGACTCCCACGCTTGTACAACGCTTGCCTGTTGTTGTTTCAACGACAGAAGGTCGTTCACCTGTCTCAGAAATTGTAGTTGGTTAGTGACGAGCCCCAATCGTCCATCTCAGGTGGCCCATGTTTCACTCACGCTCTGCGCAGTACTCTTGGCGCTCTCTCTGAGGCCTTCGAGCTCCTCAATTCGATCGCCCACCTCGCAGAGCAGGTCTTGCGACTGCATGCGAAACCAGTCGATGTGGTTCTTCCTCCTGATTTTGTCGCTTCTCCGTGCCCTTTTAGCATCCTTTTTCTTCTGTGCCTCAACAGTCGCGTCGTCATGTTCGGTCCCACTCTGTGATTTGGTAGCCGTTGCTTTGGATCTCGCTCGAGGAGCTGGAACCGTTTCATCCCCAGCCTCGCTATCGTCATCGTCGCCAGTTCGTGCCATGGATTGATCTTCAGAACCGTGCCTCCACAATCCCTCAGGATCCAAGATATTTTCGACATGCTTACAGAACCTTTTGATGAGTTCCCTTTGCCGGCGAGTTATGTTGATCATGATATCGAGCTCGTCGAGAATGTCCTTGATCTCTCGTTGCAGCTTTCCCTCCGGATGGATATCAAGCAGCGGCACGTGGAGTTCAGATGCCTCGTCATGCTTCGGCTTCTTTCGATACACGTTGGAGGCTTTCTGTGTCCAGTGCCACACGTGTTGAAATGAGATTGTGTGCTTGTTAGTCTAGACAGGATGATTCATGTTAGCCCCCGAAGCCATCACGCCCTTGTATGCCACTTACCACATCACCAATCGCTTCGGAGAAAATGTCCATGACCTGAGGTTGACTATCCTGCATTGTATATTAGCTTCCTACCTAAGCCCCTGGGATGGGATAGCTTACATGAGTTTTGGTCCGATCGAAGAACGTGTTCGAGCACTCATCAAGGACAATGAGGGCAACATCGAATATCGATCTTATCTGGTTCGTCCGGGCGCTAGCAAGTCTGTTTCTGATCGACTTGTGGATACCGTGCAGATCATACTTGTTATACCCATATCGCCGGGGGAAAGACGTGATGATGGTTTGCTCATCAAGGACCCACATCCACAGCTGATCCACCATGATGAGCTTCGAGATCTTCTTGATTTCGCTTGTGCAGTGCTCGCAGCCCTGCATGTCTGTCTTTGTCCTGGATTTGAAATTAGACAGAAAGCCCATATAAGGGGTGCAAGCAGAGGGGATATTTACCAGTGCCCTGCCCATTGCCAATGCAAGTCGCACTTTTTTTCGTCCCAGGGCCGCCATTTGAACCAAGACGCCTTCGTCCCCTTCGGTTTCTTGGGGGAGCTCTGTTCCTGATCCTGCGCCACATCCGTCCCCTGAGAATCATGCTCCTGAACCACAACGCGAAAGTTCTTGAAAGACTCTGTCCAGTCGATTCTTGGTTCGACATTCTTTGGCATAGTATTCTTTGGCACTTGACGAAACTTGTGAGAAAGCTCAAGATTGATGTTGGTGCCTCGATACACAACCTGGTCTCTGTCCCGGGCTTTAGTCGTTTTCAGGGTCCAGTAGTGAGATTGGTCCAAAGTTCTGCGGGGATGAAGCGGGGGATTGTGGTAGAGATACTTCTCAATCATTTGTTTATCCCGGAACGTTGACATTGCCTCGTAGAGCCTGGCAGCATCGATGAGATATTGTCCAAGTGGTCTCTCACTGCTAACGCACAGATGGCCATCCTCTTCGACTATTATTCCACCCGGTCTGAGCTTTGCGACTTGGGGAACGAGGCCGCTAAGAGACCGATGTAGTTTCTGCGTTGAAGCTTTCGCGTTCAAGGCAGTATTCCCATGATCTTCGGGGCCAGCATCGGGGTGCACAATCCGGTTGAAGGTGAAGTTCATCTGTTTTCTCTCCTCCTTGCGCTTTTGTTTGTGTTCCAGGTCGTTCCGTTCTTGTTTCAGCTGTTGTTGACAAGATTGGTCGTCGACCATTTTAGCAACCGTATTTCTCATCCTATCGGTTTCCCAATGCATATATGGCATCTACGACAAAGTGAGTCTGTTAGCGTCCGGGTATCAATTGATGAAAGCTAACTTACAAACAAGACAATGTTATTCGGGTTGTCTTCGATCTCATGTACCGCTATGATTGGGTAGGTCAACCTTCCGTCAGCAACATAGCGATTTTGATGAAAAGACTAACATGAGGATATTCTTTCACAAAGTGGGCGCATGTATCTTGCGTGTACCACACCACTTCGAAGCCCATGCAGCTGGCCTCTCCAGAACTGTGGACGAAGCAACATTTGGGTTTTGGACGTTGGCGGTAGCTCCCTGTGCCAACCGCGGAGTGCGGGATGTTCGTCATCGTAGTATCCGGCAATTGCGGCCTTTGCTGTTGTTAACGTTGGAATGTTGGGGGATGTAAGCAAGAGCATATACCTCTACCCACTTTGTATCACACAAGTCAGCACTCATTCTCTTCTCAAATCGGAGGACATTTGGATTGCTCACCTCCATGTTATTCGCTGGAATGTGGAGATAACGCATTCTGGCTGGGTCTTTTCCGTCGCAGTTGCTCTTGGACAGAATCTTCCACTCAGCCTCACTATGCCCGGACAGCTTAAACTCATCGTATTCGGACCCCTTAGCATTGGCGCTCTTAAGGAGTAAGTCCACTGAAAGCCGTTGATCGGGGAACTTCCCTTTGAATCGAGGATCTTTGAGGCTTTCCTCAACTGGGACCACTGGTAATTCTTGCATTTTGGGGTCTAGGGACGGTGGATCGACGTTTTGTTGGGCATTGGCGGTCTCCATGGTCGGCTTCGCCCTCCGAGTGTACTGGATGAGATACGCATTGACGTCTCGTTGGAGGTCGTAGTCGGCAATTTCCTCATTTACTCGCCCTCGCACGTCCTTCACCTTTTGTTGAACTTGATCCCGGCCGCTTTCCTTCGTCTCCGACTTCTCCAACGCCATGCCTGTTGGCTTGGCTTCGGCGTTCTTCGCCCCAGCTGCTTTCGACTTCCACTCTTGAACCATTTCTATCCCACTAACGTATTCACCCGATGCCCTCCATCTTTTGCGACTCTCGTTTACATAATCCACGAGACTCCGAGACTTTGGGACAGCTGACTTGTTAGGGTCAACGGTTTGGCCACCGAGTTGACCACGGGGATTGTCGGGTTGCTCGAGGGGAACCTCTTTGGCCAAGGCTCTTCGAAGCACCTCGGTTCGCTTGTACTGGGCTTCAATAGAAACTGCAAGGGCCTGTATGGTTTTCTTCACCGAATCATTTGCCTCCCTTTGCAGCGCTTGTTCATCTGCCGCCGGCTTCGTCAACCTGAGCTTGGAAACCTCATCTTTGATTTGCTGAGTCCAGAATTTATTCCCTTCATTCAAAAACTCAGCTCGCTCACTGAATTCAAGACAACCCAGAAAATGCTGAAACAGTGAGTCGCGGTCGGCATCTGGATCGTGAGGAAGAGCGGACAGGCAAGTTATGGTCCCGTCGTCGTCCAGAGTGGCTTGCCTCACCCGACCCGATGGCACTGGCTGCGTTGTGCTGGAATATTCGCCGGATGCCCTGGCCGATGGTGGTGGCGACCTAACGACAGAGAAGCGCCTCATGATGTGAAGATTTGGCGGGCAGCAAGCTTGAGTGGTGTCGAGTGCTGCCGTCGACAACAATAGGCGAAGAAGAGAAAGTTAGGGGGAACCGAGAGCCTGCCCGGTTGCTCAGGTGGTGGGCATGTTGCGAAAAAGAACCAAGAGACCGGCAGCCTGATGGCCCAACAAGTCCAAAGTACCGAAGCCTTTATCCATTTGAACACCGATGGCTGGCCGTCATGATCGGGTCCCAATATCGTGTTGGGGGGTGGGTGGGAATTTTGGAGGCCCTACTGCAGATTGAGTGCTGCGGGTTCCAGCCAATAATGGGAACGGAGCACGCCACAATACGCACCCCGAAGTTGGGGTGGGTAGCACTGGAGCCTCGGTGAATCCGTGCACAGAGATGAGGCTCTGCAACTGGGCAGGCTCTGGGCAGGCTCTGGGCAGGCTCTGGGGGGAGACACTGTTCGGAAGCATGTTTGCATTTCCAGCCTGCCCGGCACGGTCCGAAAAGCGCTCACGCCGACTTCGACTTGTCAGAAACGGGATTGCGAGTGTCTCGGGCTCGCGAATAAGGTTGCTGAAGGACTCGAGCCGGGAAAATGTCTTCGGTGTGTTCGAGTCCGCGTCGACTCGTTGCAAATGGCCCAAATGAAGAGGCCCGCGGAAATGGCGGTCGAGGTTGGCGAGCCAAAGCTGAAGCCATTTTGCTGCAGGCTCCCATGTATTGGATCGCGTGCCGCGCCACACCATGCACGGCAAAAACGAAGGAGGGGGAGAAGGGCAATTGAAGCCGAAGATCTGTTCCCCGCTCTGCCTCAATGGACTTTCTCGGCCTCTGCTTCTGATGTTGAGCCGCATCTGTCTGGAAAGGGGTCGCTCCTGCCCCCAGCTGCAGCACCTCTGCGTCTGGCCTGCCAATCACTCGCCCCGAGGGATGCATGTGGTACCATTTTGCCTGCCGGTTGCGCATCGCGCGCAGCAGCTTTCTCTCCACCTCTCTCCCCGAGTCTCTCTGTCGCAACACGTATTTCGATGTCATACGCCACGTCGAGCCCGCCATTGACATGGTCGAAGTTATTGGTCTCGAGCAAGACCGGTCGGGGCTCTCCCCATCTGATCCACTGAGCTCTTCCGCCCGCTATCTGTCATCTGTCAACGCGGATTCGCTTACGTTATCCGTCGTGGGGGGTTCACTGGAAGCACATCGGGAGAGTGCACAGATTTCTTGATATTCCTGCGCCGTCGATCACCCGTGGTTGGCTTTGTCCTGAGCGGCTCCTTGATCACTGATGTCCTCGTTCCTGGCCTGGGAAATTCCCGATGATGGAGTGACGTAATAATTAGCAGCAGTGCCCAAAACAAAGCGTTCGCGGGATTTCTCTCAGGGCGAGACATATCCTGCGCAGCGATTAGAAAAGGGTCGACGATGTCGCCCATGCCGAAAATGGGACGCGCTGATCAGCATGGGGGCTTGCTTTAAGAAAACGCGAGATAGAAAACGGAAGCTGACCTCACCGCATTTCGCGTCGTTCACCTCGGTGAGTAACCCACGCGATCTCGCATGCAGACCCTGCCCGAAGAGATCGAACCTGCCAATACCTATGCCTTCGGAAGTAAAATGTGTCCGAATTGGCTCTGTAACGATTCTCTCAAGGAACCCCTTATCGGAGTCGGGTCTCGATCCGAGCCAGGCCCGAACTTGGGACAATTCGGCGCGGAGATCGAACGAGACTCGGAACTATTGGTAGCGCGAGATCCGTCCAAACACCAACGAGCGCCCGGATCTACAAATAGTCTGCATTTCTTTCAATCCAAAACCCGATCCAACGAGGGCGACGGCAGTTCCAGCCATCGCCCGCGTCATGGCATCATCGCGTCATACATGTGCCGCTAAACAACATCGACTCAATGCTCCTAGAGATAGATACGCAGCGATGTCTTCTGTTGGGCGGAAACATATGTCTGTCAAGGTTCTCAGCTCCAAACAACACGTCAATAATCCCGCCAGATGCCCTCGAGATTTGCACTTAAGCGCGTTGTCGCCGGAGTGAGCGGATCACGCCGTGTGGCTGCAAGTGCCGCATCGACTCCGATACCCCTATTGCGCCCCTGTTCCGGCGCGCGGCAGCCAACACGCGCCGTATCCACGATCTCTAAATCGCAGGCAAGCCTCTCAACAGTGGAGAAGATCAAGGTGCGTCAACTGAAGTGAACTGGGGCAAAAGAGCTGTCGATGGCTAAACCTCCCCAGAACTCCCTCGCCGAGAACCTCGGCGGCGCCTTCTCAAAGCTAGGGACCAACCAATTCAACCTCGACGAATGCCCAGACCTCTCAGGCAAAGTGGCGGTTGTCACCGGTGGGAGCCAAGGAATTGGCTTCGGCGTAGCCTACACCCTTGTTAAGCATAACATCGCTAAGCTTTACATCATCTCTGTTTCCAAGGACGTCATCGATGGGGCCAAGGAGACCATCGCAAAAGCGCTCGGAGGAGACAAGGCGGACCGCATCATCTGGATGCAATGCGATCTCAGCGACTGGCGCCGGACCAAGGAGGTGGCAGAGGCAATTGGGAACGACACAGACCGGCTTGATATCCTGGTCAACAACAGCGGCCGCGGGATCATGAACGCCCAGGTGACCGACTATGGCGTCGATAGACACATGGCCGTGAACCACATGGGCCACGTGGTGCTGACGAGCTACTTGCTGCCGCTGATGAAAAAGACCGCCGATCAGGGGAACATTGTGCGAATTAGCAACCAGTCCAGTAATGCACACAAGGGCGCGCCCACAGACACCAAGTTCGCAAGCGTAGACGAAATAAACCAGGACACTGGTCCGAATGGGCAGTATGGCCGGAGCAAACTGGCGGGTCTTCTCTACACGAGATACTTCGACCGCAACGTCACGAAGAAGGGCCACCCCAACGTGCTCATGAACGCCACCCATCCCGGATTCGTGAGCACAAAACAGAGCACCCAGGACGTCCACAAGCCGTAGGTTGCTGTACCACCGCCCACCAGAATGACTTGGGAAATTGCGAGCTGACATGTTGCGCAGGTATCCCATCCTGAGCTACGGCATGTCGTATGCAATGGAGCCGCTCAAGAAGAGTCAGTTCGAAGGGGCCATGCCGACCGTGTACGCTGTAACGGTAACGAAGAACTCGGGCCAGTTCATCTGCGCCCCAGCCACCCCCGAGGAAGCGAGCGAAATGGCGCAGAGCGATGAGTTGATGGAGAATCTGATGACGCTGACCAGGGATTTGGTGAGTGAGAAGACAGGAGGAGAGGCGGTTGTGTCTATCTAGGCAATGTCGCGGCGCCAGACTTGGATGGGTTTGGGCCAGGAACAGGAGAGGTTGGGTGGGAAACAGGAGGGGGTTGTAAGAGCTGCTATCCGAGACATTAGAATATCAAGAACCCGTGGACTTGAGTCATCTCATCGCGTGATTGCCGTGCAAATGCGGCGGGTCAAGTCTGGAGGAGGGCAGAAGCAAGGGACGGAGCGGCGACATTTGCCACAGCCTGTTTGCCAACCGTTTGCTCAAGCTCAAACGCTCTGGCCGTGCACTCGAAAGCTTGCAGAGATCGGGCGTTCTGAGACATCTTCCAGAACTGCTTCGGAAAGGAAAGCCAGTTTGACTGGGCGAACAGATGATGGCCCAGCAAACGCCGCGGAGAATTTGCGACCACTGAGGGGGCGGGGCAGCTTTGACCGCCAGGCGGTGGAGGAAGAGGAGGGGCGAGATGCGATCGCTTCACGCATGCATGATGCAGCAAGCACGGGAAGTGTGGATTGGCCAGCCTTGACGTCGACAAAGTTGGAACACCGTATGCAAGCACTTTGTCAGACGCGGAGGGTGCGCGATGCGACCGTCGGTTAGCGGTGTGGTTCTTGCGTTGTTTGTCCGCCCTGCATCCCGATTACCGCTGGGCGACGAGTGTTTCTGGGGATTGGAAGGATCAAGGTGGAAGGGACGGCGCGGGAAGGGCTCTTCACCCCCGCGAAACACCGGGGATATTCCGCCAGACGGGGACCGTGACCAGCGCCAGACAGGGAAGCCCTCGTGCTGGTTTGTTTCTTGTTTGCTTCGCTACCAGACATGGGCGAGCAAGGTTGTAAAAACCGCCCACACAAGCTATTTTGACTTCAGAAGAGAGGCGAGTGCGTCCGTTCAGCTGGCAGCCATCTGTCTGGAAATCCCGTTGGTTCGCCATTCCGGCTCGGCTCCACTTCGTGCTTTGAGGCAGCACGCCGCAGCGTCAGAGCACCTGGGTGACCCGTAACGTTGCAAAATGACACCGAGTCCTACAAAGAGGGTCATGATCATCTAGTTTCCATACAATTGTGTGGTCAGTCGTGATACCCCTCTCGTCCGGTCCGTACTCCGCTCCTGAGTCTCGCCCAGCAGGGAGTCCACGAGGTATCGAGCACAGTGCAAAGTTCAACCGTCGAGCTCAATGGGGATAGGCCGCCCCTATTTTGTCACCGGCGAATTTCAGGTGCCGTGGGACCAGACCACTGAGTGGCCCCAGCACACCCAGCAGAAACCAGGCTGCTCCCTGTTCCCACAACGCTGGGAACAGTGATAGCGATGACGATTGGCTCAACTTCGCCAGCCCCTGTCAACCAAAATGTTAGGGACAGAGGAGGGGCTAATCGAGACCACGCGGTTGGACCGATTGCGCGGCTGTGGGGCGGCCATGAGCGTGTGGCCCCAGAACCCGCTCCCACCCTGGATATCCGCTCCCACCCTCCACTGCCGTCTTTCATTAAAATATGCAGGGGCCACATGGCCGTTCGTTGCTCTGACAAAATCTCCTGCCGTTGAAGGTTTTCTGCCGCGTTGCGGGAAGGTTTGGAGGAAAGTTGTTTAGCGAAAACAAACTTATAGCTCTCGTGAAGCTAATTCGTATTTGGCGTTCAGCCAGCCTTGGTTTCTTGGAGGGGCGCTCCTAATCTCTCGTGGCGTCAAAGGCTGGCTGCAGCTGTCAGCATGTCAGCTCCCGCAATGTGCCCCGGGTCTAGCTGAAAAGAGCAGCTGGAAGGGCCCAATTCGGCAGCAACCGTCCCGGAATCGCGTTTTGTGGTCCGCGCTGCGCTAGCGTTACCTTCGCCAGTGTGAGGCACTGGGTCCTGCGCGTCTGCAGCTTTCTCACATGCCCCATTTTTCTTCCGCCTGGGCCACGACCTCCAACCAACCGCGAGCTGCAGTTGACCTTGCTTCTTCCAGGAATCCTTTCGCTGAGATGACCTCCTTTCCTGCGGCACCTTTCCCTTTGGCTAGCAAGATCGCGCACTTCCTGCACCTAACATCTCCGCTCGCCGCCGCCGGTCCCTGTGCTGCCAGTCATTTTTCCTCAGTCACGCATTCCTGAGATTACCGAGACACGGAAGAACATAACACAAACACTCATTTTTCCCACAGCAACTCGCGCCATCAACAATTCCCGCTGGTCGCCTGTGCAACGATTGACAAACGGATCCGGGCGCCGACCATGTTACGCTTGCCGCCATCTCTCACCCCGACGTGATCCAGCATTGCCTCGACAAGAACGTTGTGTACCGCCGATCCACGAACCTCTGCGCCAGAAACCGGGTCGAGAATAACCCCTGGGGTCCGCATGCGATATTTGCTCTGCTAAGGGCGAGCGCGCCTCGAAACCCGAAAATCCTCGAGCTGGTTCGGTAGTGATTCCGTCCTATCGATACTGCTATCCCACCTTCGCGGATCCTCGCAGCGCCCACTTCTCTTCCAACAAGCATCATCCCTCTTGCTGCTGCCTTTGTCCGCCCTCTGATTCAGTTTTCGGCTGGCGACAGCAGGCAAGTCAAGCTCGTCCAATCACCAACTCGCCACACCAGGCGGTTGAGCTGCGACCAGGTAACTCCGCTGTCTGACGTCTATGCTGGGCTCAAACATTGTCGCCGTTTGACTCTGCCCAACATGGAGGGGTCCAGCACTCCAAACCAGCCGATTGACCGCAATCGGGCACCTCCTTTTCCTCGGACGGCATCGCGATCAAGCACGAGCTCAACTCGAACTCGGATGAGCAACAACAGTTCCTCGTCCACCCAGCAACTTCCTTCCCAAGCCCAGCGCCATCCCTACAGCAGAACCAACCGACCTCCGACGCTGGATCGACCGAGATCCCAATTCTCCCGCGAAGCATCAGAGCACTCCAGAGAGTCGCTCCCCAGCATGTCGAGCTACCTACAAGAAAGATTAGAGCGGGAGCGCAAGGCAAACGAGAGCGAGCGCTCGTCGAGCCGCGCAAGCACCGATGTACTCGGAACATCCACCGACCACAGAGGTGTGCAAAGCTCACCGGCACGCAACAATGCCGCCGACGGCCGACGACCAACATCCAGCGGCACCGGCGCCGAACCAGCAAAGAAGAAGGGTCTGGGCTTCAAGGAAATGGAACAGACGCTGTCTACTCTGCACAAGCAAAACTTCGATCTGAAGCTTGAGTTGTTTCACCGGCGTGAGAAGCAAAACGCGCTTGAGGAGCGTGCTGAAACATTGGAGAGAGAGAAGGCAGAAACGGACGAAATGAACGACAAATTGGTTCAGGAATTGGAGAAGCGCGACAAGGCAGTAGAGGAGGCGGTCGAGATGATTGTTCTCTTGGAGGCGCGCGTTGAGCAGCTGATTCGGGAGCGCGAGATGGTTAGGCGAATCGAGCATGACGGGAGATACTACACGAGCGGCGATTCGCCAAGTCCGGAGCTGACGCCTAAGCGGAAGATGCTCGACCTTCCGCCGTTCGATGATCCTAGGGCGCTCAACCGCATGCCGAGTTTCCTTTCCGAGCTGAGTGAGAACACAGCCAACCTTCGAAATGTTTACCTCGGAGTACGTGGCAGTGTTCTCAGCCTCCCGCGGATGGACGAAGACGCCCAAGACGCGGAGCGTCGGGAGCACAACGGGGTGAGTAGCCCCACACTCAGTGTTCTCAGCGAGAGCTCCTTCCAAAGCGTCTACGGCCAGAAGAAGGTCGACGAGCCTTCGCCGTCGGTCGACGGTACGCTGTCCTCGTTGGACGGACCAGCGAGGGATCGTGGCGCCTCAATCGGCGAGTCTATTTTGTCAGCCAAAGCCTCGACACCCAGCAAACCAAGAGGACCATCAACCTCTCGGAGCCCCTACAATGTGGGGCAGTTCCAGAACATTCAAGACATTCTTGAAATGGGCGGCTCGCCCCTCCAGCGTCTGGAAAGACTGGAGATGGCTTTGTCAGCCATGGGAGACGCTTCTCGTCCTCCCACATCAAACCAGGAGAAGGATTGCATGCATCACGTGCGGCAACAACATCCGGTGCCGCAGCCCAAGACAAAACAGGAGAAGAGAGATGCGTTGCAGAAGGTGATGACCGGCCATCTCGGGAGAGAGCATAGCCACGGCCTCCCTCCCACGCCGGACACAATCTCCACGTCCACCCTTCGTCGGTTCAAGAACTCCAACGACACACTCTCGAAGGAGCAAACCCTGGCCCACGAGCGCAGCTACCTTGCCTTGTCTGAGACGACGGCCTCACAGGTCTCCGGTGTGGACGGTGATCGGGACGCGACGCGGGAATCTCGTGGCCAAGCGACTCAGCCAGCCTCAACTACAGCTTTTGACGGGCGGAGGACAATGCCTCTGGACGGATCCGCCGACGGCCCCTTCCCCACACCCACACTCCTGCGGCCTCGCTCGGCAGGAGAAACAACGATCTCCCAAAAGCGTGCCCGAGATAGCTGGGATAGCGACGCCTCTGATGGCGAGTTTGGCGATGACGCAGACTCGATGGCGTCCAGCTACGATCCCTGGCTCCGAGAGAGTTTGAAGCCAGACCGTGTGGATGCTCTTCAACCAGCAAACTCGGCATCTCAAGCAGGCCCAGGCAGACAGCCGGGCCGCATTTCTCCAGATCTTTTCTCCTTCCCGATGAGCTCTGGTGGCTGGGCGGCCGACGCCATGTATGGCTCGCTTGGAGGGACTGGATACATCGGGGCAATGGGGGCAATGGGGCAAAACATGCCCCCTCCGATGGCGGATGCTCTGGACGCTTTAGGCGACTCGTTACCTCCGCCGTTTTTCGGGTCGGGGCTCGCGAACCCAGCTGTTGGTTCTAATACGGCGCCTCCGCCGCCGCCGAATCGACGGTCGAGTCTCCACGCTCAGACAGGGTTGACATCTGGAGTGTACAGCTCAGGCAGTAACCCGGCATCGCCGGCGCGCGCGTCTCCTACGAGCTCGAGGGTGAAGAAGAGCCCCACTCGCGGTAACCGAGACCGCAGCAATAGCACCGATTTGCGGCCACCTCCAAATCTTAGAGACTTTGAGATTCGCCAGAATCGGGCGGCCACGGTACCGCCGAAACAGATCCACCTTCCGCCCCCTGTGGCACAAGACTCGCAGGCAGCGCCCCAACAAGTACTCCCGAAGCAACGCCATTATCCCCCAACCGCTAGCCAGCCCCCGCGGTCTCGCGGACTCAACAACCTTTTCAGACGGTCCACTGGGTCAGCTGAGCCCCCACAACTTGCCCCTCCAGCCAGCGCGCCACCTACCGAGACAACATTTAAGAACCTGCCCACACCTATGATGGGCCTTCCGTCGTGGGGCAGGCGCGGTTCACTAGTCAATGACGACAGAGACAGTGCAACTCCTCCCCCAATTCTCCGGAGTAAGGGACAGAGAGTTGAATTCGACGAGGGTGGAGGAGTGCCCCTTGAGCCGTATAGCGGAGGTGCGCCAATTGGTATTATTCCGGGTTCTGGAACGAGCGGCAATACCAGTGCCCACGGTGGCGCTCCGACAGGAAATGGCCCCGCTCCTGCGCCGCGTGTCGACGGGAAGCGCAAATGGTTGGGCTTGGGTCGAGTTAGCAGTCTGCGAAACCGCGGGGTCTAGTGGTTCAAGTTTGCGACCGTTGCCTGCTAGGCTGGACGACATTTCTTTTCGTCGGACTAAGATACTCGGCTCGATGTTCAACAAGATCACTGCTGCTCGCTCGCCGAGTCTCTTTCGGGCTGCCTGTTTTCTCGCTGCTGCAGTCGGGTTACTGCGAGTAGGGGTAGCTCTCTGTTTTTATGTTCTTTGCTTTGTTACCTGGGATTTCTTTTCGTTTGGCGGCTGTCTATTTGTTTTGGGCTCGGCGTATTGGCGGGAGGTGAATGGCGCGCGTCGGGCTTTTGCCCCAGAATGGAAGAGATTACCTCAAGGTACACAAGGCGCTGAAAACCGGAAAACCACCGGGACGGAGTTATTGCATTTTTGGGGGTGGAACGAGGCGCTCTGTCACATTTTTGCTGCGCAAGATTGGAAATTGGCTCGTCAATGAGACGGACAGAGGGAGGTAGATGAGGGGAAGAGACGGTGGTCGGTGCTGAGGGAAACCTCCTGGGAGGAAAGAACGCATGTGCGAGCGATCGTGCATGTTGTGGTCGGTAGCACCTGGACCTGGATGATCGGGAGGCAGTTGGGAGGACGTGTATCATTAGCCTGAGAGATCTTGTGACCGATTAGATGCGCAACAAGAAATGGATGGCCACAAGGCCTGGCTATGGAATCACTAGGCTCCTTCCTCAATGTCTGCTGCTATTCTGTGAACACGCAGTTGCGAGTGTATGTATTTGGTGTTGTGTCTCTTAAGCTGCCACGCTCAAGTGTCTGGATCTCTGATGCTGATCGCGGACGGAACTGAACACATCACGCACTGTGCACTGTTCGGAGTGCAGTCATTGTCTGGCCCGTGCCCACCCTCCCGCTGGTTCTGTAGTTCACTGGCTCCACAGTTGACGTCGTCGCGTCTCGACAGGGCATCACGCACGTGTGGAGTTTGACGCGTCATTGAACCCCACAACCATCGCATTCAACCAAGCTCCATCCATTCATTAGCATAGACATTCTCTACTCTACCTTCCGGATTCCATCCGTATCTACCTGCCCTGTTCCCCCACTTCAAGGCCGTCCTTACACAGAGTAGAGTCCGACTGGTCTTCAGGTTGAGCTGTCGTCTCGGAGCCTTACCAGGCCGAGGACAACAATGGGCAGGGCTGCGGGGATGTGACGCTTCCAAAGCTGAGTATGCCGCTAGCCCTACTGCAAAGCGGCAGTGGTCATCTCGAGAGGGAACAAGAATGATTGGTGACAAACCCTGGGTTGGCTTTATCTGTGTGTCGCTGAAAAGGCATCATGTGATTGAACGAGCCTATTGGCTCCTTTTCAGGGGAGGCAACCATAAACCCCTCATTTCCTGAGCCAGCGGCTCCGACTTCTGCGAACCTCGCACCAAAACATTTCGGTTGACGCGGACGCTCAGTCATCACATTGCCGGCCGTAGTCCACGTCGCATCGTCACCGTCATGGTAGAACCACTGAGGCAGGGCTGGCCCTCCACCGTCAAGTACCGTTCGTCGGCCGAGTGCACCCCGCAAATGCACATCACCCTCGACGCCCTAGCGGCGGCGCTTTTGATGAGGGCTCGCGTACCGACACCAAACCTCCCGTCGATGGCCGCGACTGGAACTCAATGTCCGAAGAGGCCGATAAAAACTTTAGCGCTGGTGATATCCCAACCACGAGCGTCAGCTCTGATGTTACCAAATGTGAGACGTCGAAAATCATCTACGAACCCCTCGATGCCCATACGGCAACGATTCGACTACTGCGCTTGTCTTCAGGGGAGCCGGGCAGCCCACTGCACGGGACACTGGAGCTTGCCAATCTGAACGACACGTCACAGTACCATGCACTCTCTTATACCTGGGCCGACGATCGCGGGGACGCGTCACTCCGAGAATCAAATCTTCATCGGTCAGGAGTGGATCGCCTTCCCGATCACCCCCAACTGCAGCGCCGCTCTCCGTAACCTGCGGAAAGCCGACGAGCATATTCTTCTCTGGGTTGACTCCGTGTGTATCAACCAGGCGGCCGGTGACGAGCGTTCGCACCAGGTCGGCCTCATGGGTCGCATTTATTCGCTCGCTCATTCGGTGCTCATCTACATCGGCGAAGACGCCTACCGGGGAAAGAGGACCGGGGAGAGGACCGTGAGCGCTATAAACATGTGTCTGCTTGACTCATGGAGACCCAATAGCTTGAGTGCCAAGTTAGCCGACTTCAAGGGCTTCTTTGGCCGAGCTTACTTTACACGGCTGTGGATCATCCAGGAGATTGCGCTAGCGAGAGAGGCCTTTGTTGTTTGCGGATCCCGGAGGCTGAACTGGGCGTTGTTTAACATTAAACGCCTGGAAGTTATGGACACGGGTATGAATCGGTGGCTTCCTTCGTGGACGAAGCATATCCTCGGGGGGCCGCGAGATCGCAGTTTTGAAGAGTTTGCGGATCTGCTGGTTGCGACGTCCGCTTGCCAGGCGTCTGATGCTCGAGACAAGGTGTTTGGCTTGCTCGGCCTGTCCACTGAAGCACGAAAACTGGGCTTGATCGCGGATTATTCACTGTCACTGCATCAGACATACATCGGCACGGCAGCCCTGCTCATTCAGAATGGGCTTGTTGACATAGTATTTCGTGCAGCGGCTGTCAGCAATAGAGCATTGGAGTTCTGTTCGATTCCAAGCTGGGTCCCTCTCTGGAGCCATTCAACCCTCACCTCACCCCGCTCGGCATTTCAACAGCTTGAGCGCATATCTACATTCAGATACCCTCACAGGAGATCAACATCCGACACTGTGGGTTTCGTCGACTCTGAGGAGCATCTTGACACCGACTTTCTGCCTAAAATTCGACAACTAGGACCCGATAACCTTTGGTTACACACCGAGAATAATTCATGCGAGCATCTGCTTGTAAACTATGAAACGGGCGCTTTAATAGTGAAAGGTTTTGTGGTCGCGGCCCCTGGAAGCTTTGACCGTTTGGGTTCGCCCCAGCAGGCCCCGGCATTGACAGGAAAGCTTATGAGCTCTCTCGGGACGGGGCGACGTCTCCTGGCATTCGCAGGCGACCACCACTTGCTTTCAGGGGACTCCGTCATCGCAGTGCAAGGTTGCCACAGTTTCTTGCATGTTAGGGAGGACCTATCGGGGCGGGCCCCTGAGTCTCAGGTGCGCCAATACCAGCTTCTCGGCCCGTGTATTCTCGCGGTGCTACCTCAATTACGTCGGGGTATCAGCTCTACGCCTTACTACTTTGCTTCTCCTCAACACGTCCAGGTCCTTATCCGGTGGGAGTCAGTTTTCGGCTATGGTGCCAGCGTGGACGTCAATGGCAAGGTAGCAGTTGAACGCTTTCTTCGACAAGCTAATCCTTGGTCCAACACCTCCAAAGCCCGAGGTAACGCTCTGGACGAGGCGGGCCGCGAGATTTTGCAACTTAGAGTTGAGTTTTGGAACACGGTGCTGGTGAAAGGAATATCGCAGCTCTTGGCTGGGGGTAAAGTGTCTGACGGTTTGTTTGACCTCTTTGAGAAATTGGAGCATCATGTGGATCTCCTTGAGGAGTGCTTTTCAGTGATGTTGCCTATCCACGATAGCATGGCCAGGGGCGACGACCAAGACACGACTCTTTTCAGGGGCGGCGAGGAGTGTAAGGTTGACCCTAGGGTACGGCTAGAGCGCACGAAAGGCGAGGCGGAGGCCACAATCCACAAAATCCGCGACATCATACAGACCGACCTTGCTATCATCGAACCCCTGGAAGGACTAAGACTCGACGAAAGCGGTTTTGAGCGGCGCAGACCAGGCGAGAAGTACAGGATCGGGATCGATCTCCTTGACACTCTTGACGAGATCGAGGCAAATCCCATGCTTGCAATGCTGGATACAGACCTTATACAGGGACGGATGAGGCAAGAACCGGCTCATCCAGTGCTCCAGGACAAGCAAGGAAATCCGGCAAGGCTCTTGCGATGCAGCCAGCTAGGGGACTTGTGCAACTTGATGAAGTATACCATGGCCGAGTTGCCCGAGTTACGGGAGATGTGTGACGGTATGGCCCTCCTCCATTGTTTACTCCCAGGCCCACGAGAGCCAAGGGAGGCCATTTTTGTATGACGCGGCTGGTGTTGCAGCCATTGAGTCCGGGAAACCTTGTAATTTATTGGGAGGTTCCCTTCCATTGTATTTAGGTACCTGTCTCTCTGTCTTGGTCCCCCGGATTCTCTCTTCGGCCGGCTGTTTTCTCGGCGGGCTGCTTTCTCGGCGGTGGGGTGACCGAGTACACAAAACAGTTCGCTGCCATGGTCCCCGGGCTCGTTGAGCTGAAAACTTTTCCCCCTCTCACAAACAGCGTTTCTTCCGCCAGCACGAAACAAAAACATCACAATGGCACCCGCAAAGAACGCTGCCTCTGAGGCTCTCAAGCATGGCAAAAAGCGCAAGCGTGAGCGCGACGACGACCCTAAGCCTATGCCGGTGGGTGCTCCTCGCACAACATTTTTAAGCCTGAACGTCACTGACATAGCTAGGAAAAAGGAATACCCCAGTAAAGACAAGGAAATTCAGCAACTACGAAACCAGCTCCGAGAGCGAGACACCAAGATGGACGACCTGAAGAAGCAGCTTGACTGGGCCTTGTCCCTGGTCTCGCTGCGTGACCAGGTTGACGCGCAGAACCAGACGATCGCTGATATGCAGCGCCAGATCGACGAGTTGAAGGTCGCTGTGGGAGGCGTGGCCGACTGCGAGAAGAGAGTCAGAGACCAGGAAGAGTTTGCTGCGGACTTGCAGGGCCAGGTATGCGATCACGCGGAGGAGATTGGGAAACTGCAGGGCCAGGTCACCAAGGTCAAGCGGGACCAGCTGGATAAGTTGCTGGGCAAGACTATCAAGGAATTTTTGGGGTGAAGGTAGCAGGATGGTACAGGCAGTCAGTCAAGGCCAGGTAGCTTGGTGGTGGTAGCAATGAGGTCGGTGTCACATTGTGGCCTTTGTCGCTGTCGCAAAGGGTCGCAGGCGCGCTTTGCAAGACCCCCACCCTTGTAGCCCCGACCACTGGAGAGAATCACATCCAATTTTCCCCCGACGTACCTCTGCTGTTTGTTGCCCGTAACTAGGATTTTTACTTTCTCCCTAGCATTTTAGCAGATTCGCTCAATTCTCCGTTGTCATCGACCCCTCGTTTCCACCAACGCGTAAGGCCTCGCCGCCGTCTTGAACAGTCGAGTTAGTTCTGTGCGGTGCCCCGCATCTTTCGACGCGACGTCGCTGATCAGAGCAGGAAGGAACGAGTCGAGAAGGAAGGGCTTTCAATATTCTCCTGCTTGACACTATTACCCAACGCCAAGCTCGTCATTGAAGAACGGTTCAGCCGCACCGGAATCTCGGCACGTATCCCTACTACCTGCAGCATAAATTGGGTCTCGGCTTGCGCTGCTGCCCGAAGTCCTTTACGGTCTCGACGATCCACGATGGTACTCCCTCCCACAAGAGCAGTCCCGAAACACATCCGCCGGTAAAGATGGACGGGGCCGCCAGGGTACAGATCGCGCTGAATCGCGGCGTGTGGTTCTGGTGTTTTTGCTGCGTCTACTCTTCAGTGTCGGCACCATTTCATCTCTTGACGCTCATCTCAACATGCCTGGCCGTTGTTGCGCCTGATCTGTACTTGTTCTTCAGGCCCACCTCGCCGCCTTCCATGACCACGACCTGGACGCGAGCGGAGCTCAAGAAAGAGCAGTATCGTACAGCATCACGGCTTTCGTCGGTTTGGTGCTTTACGGAACGATGCGGCTGCTTTTCTGGACATGGAGTCCTCTCACTGTCGCCCTGGCCGCTTTTGGCCTCACCCAGATCTTTAATATTGCCAAAATCGTCGCCGACAGGCTCGGGGTCAGCTCAAAGCTCTTATAAAATACGGTTCAAGTGGTGCAGCATGTGACGACCTTCGTCTGGGGCTGGACGGTGGAACACCCTCCTTCTCAGCATCCTCTAGCTCGGTACCCTCTGCTGGTCTTAGGCTATACACTGGGCAACGCTTACTTTTTGGCCGTCCTTGTTTTGTCCACCTCTGCCTTGCGGGCTGCAAGTCACGGGCCCGGCTAAGAGGACTAGTAGGGGGAGTGGCTTCCACTGCGTCGCGGTGGTTAGGTGCGTCCAGCGATGGAGCTTGGGGGGCTGCTCGACAGAGATGTTTAGTGATAGGGGGCGACGACCGACGGCGAGCGGACTTGCCTGTTTTTACCACATCATCCAGTTCCTGGCCTCCACGCTGCAGCTCGGGAAAATTCGAAGGCAGCGGAACGATTAAGGGCGGAGACTTTAACACTAGCGGAAAAGACGGGTTTTACGATCAAGATGGGCATCTACCTACCTGTACGGAACGCTTTACCCTACCTCTAGGTAATTACCATCCGTTTATTAATCCAACTCACCTCTACAACTCGGTTCCGCTGGCGCAGGGTCCTGTAGCCAGTTCTGAAAGGCACAGTCAATCCAAGCTTTGGGGGCCAATCAAATCCGCCGCCAAGCCGGGCACTACGTAAAGATTGCCTGTCGGAAAGACGGATAAACCATCACTCCGCGATTTTCCGATACCCCGAGCCCCCCAGCCGGAACGCCGGGTCACAAAACACAAGCGACTTGCTCAGACCGTCTACCTCGAGTAACCTAATAATACCAAGCGAGGGGCTCGCGGCAACCATCGAGTTGTTTGCATCCCGCCATGTCGGACACAACCTCGGGTAGGTACTCCATTACATTCATTTGGGGCGAAACAGGCCATGCTGACGCCGTCATCAGGCAGCGTCTACTTTTACGCGCCAAACTCGGTCGCCGCCATCACTTTTGCTGCCCTCTTTGCGGCATCAGGGTTGTTTCATATCGGGCAGTGTTTGTGAGTATCTTGGTCTATTGTCGGACCTTCTCGGCAGCTGACCTGGCTAATGTCTCCCCTCAGTTACTACAAATGCTTCAAGCTCACTGCCCTGCATCCCTTCAGCTGCGCAGTCTTTGCTGCCGGATTCGGGACAAGGGCGTACGGGGCCTTTCACGATGACGACTCCCAAGTTTTTACCGCTAGCATACTGCTGCTCTTCTTAGCCCCGTAAGTAGCATCAGTCCACCGCAGATGCCCGTACGGACATGCACCTACTAACCTACCAGCAGCCCCCTACTCCTGCTCGCCAATTTTCAGGTGCTGGGTCGGCTCTTCCACTTTGTTCCGTACTTCGCCCCCATGCACCCCAACCGGGTGTTCGCCACGTTCGTGTCTCTGACTGTCGTCACCGAGCTCTTGACCGTTGTCGGGATTGCATATCTCGTCAACACCTCTGTCCGCGACACGTTTGTCAGCATGGGTGACTCCCTGACAAAAGCGTCCCTCGCCGCGCAGATCATCATAATTTTTTTCCTTTTAATCTTGACGGGAATCTTTCATCACTGCTGCCGCTCGGGTAGAATCAGCTCGACCTCGGTCATCCGGCCCTTGGTGGCCTTGTATACCAGCATGGCGCTCCTGCTTGCGAGGACCATCTTCCGCCTGGTTGAGATCTCCAACACTCCGCTGCGGACCGTCGAGAGCGGAGTCCCGGTACCCCTCAGCCCAGTCGTCCGCGATGAGTGGTTCGTCTACGTCTTTGACGCGGGCCTCATGCTCGCCAACGCGCTGATGTGGAACGCCTTCCACCCGCGCCGCTTCCTGCCCGGGGACCCCGCTGTGTACCTGGCGCAGGACGGGATGACGCGCGTCAAGGGCCCGGGGTGGAAGGATACACGCTCGTTTATCGAGACGTTTTTCGACCCCTTTGCGGCGCTGGGGAACGGGGGTGGGCACCAAAGGATGTTTTGGCAGAACAACGGGTATGCGTTGAAGAGGAGGAGGAGACAGACCGCAGGGCATCGGCAACGATGAAGTAATCCCGCGATATCTGCCGCTATCTCATGCCAACAACTCAACTGTCAGCCCCATAAACTGTGTCACCGCCAATGGCTGGGTGTTTTCTAGGCTGTGCTTGCAGAGATAACTAGGTAGGTAGGTAGGTATTTTAGGTTTCCGCACAAAACTAAGGCCTAGTGGCGCCCGCGTGCGGTAAACTCACGTCAACAGTGGGCCAGGAAATGCGGGCGGGGCTCGTTCTCCTCACAATCTCCATCTCTTTTTGCATATTTTACCAAAAATAATTACACCTGGCCGATTCCTTCTCGAAATGGATCGCATTCGGCAGCTTTGGTATCTGTTTCCGGGATACCGACGGAGGTTATCAGCCCAGGAGGGATGCGTCCTGAAGAAGATGCCCACCGAGCTCGTCGACATGATCCTGGAGCACCTTGAGCCGGAATCAGCCATTGCGCTCGCCCTAACTTGCCACGCGCTTTTCGTTAAGCATTTCGCCAAATATAAATCGGCCCAGCTATCGGCCCCCGCCAGAGCAACACTTCTTCAGTTGCTCGAGCGAGACAGCCCAACGCTCTACTTTTGCCACGACTGCGCCCGCTTCTATAGATGGCGCGTGACGAGGCAGTTCGCCGGCTACAAATTCTACGACCGGCCATGCTCAAACCGTCCAGACATCATGTACCCCGTCATGAGCAAATGGGTGTCGAGCTTTCGGCCTGACTTCACCTATTCTTGGGCCCGGCTCGTCATGAACCGCCATTTCTACAGCCCTCACCACGGCCCGCCTCCGCCCGTCATCGACAACGTGAAGGTGAACCCGCCTTGTTCATTTGGCAATTACTACGGTGTCTTGATGACGGACTCCTGGCGCGTCAAGATCATCGGCAATAGTCTCCATCTCCACGGCACGTCGCTATTTCAGAGTGATGGCAAGAAGGGAGACGCGCATTCACTAAGGGCATTCATCAACCACTTTCGAGACAGCTTGGTGTGTTGTCACCTTGAGACCGCTACCATTTCTGAGCTACACCATGACAAAACATGCTCAATCCCTTTCCATCCGACCCCAGGCTCTGGAACTATTAAGTCATGCGCCGTCTGCTTCACCGACTACCAGGTGCGTGTTACTCTTGCTCCGGCGAGAGGGGACTCCTCAAGACGCCGCACGACTTGGGGGTTGACCCGCCGACGACGGGAGCCTCCCATTGAAGGCGGGGACTGGTCCGTCCAAATCAATCGGTGGCACAACCTCGGACAATTTCGATCCCCGGACGATCTGGAATGGCACAACCTTGTTACCATATCTCCTGATAGAACAACGAAGCGGAGAGAGTGGGTGTGTGAGGCTGGGGCGGTGCACGGAGCGTGGATGGAGGAAGCTACGGGTCCCATACCTGTCACGAGAAACGCTGTATTTTCGAATAGCGGTACGCTTATCTGGTAGCTCTCGGTAGTTTAGACGTGGCAAAGGCGTGGCAGTTTCCTCCCTGCATTGTTCATTATTTCGGGTGTCGATGAATCTGAACGAGGTATTGCGCCAGATGTCCCAGCCCTAAGCAGAGCATGGTACTGTGTCTGGAAGGAGTCGAGCGGCAATGTGCGAATGGAGCCCGGTGGCGGAAAATCGTGGAAAACGGAAGATGATTATGAAGCTGAAGACCGATGTTGGGATGCGAAAGAGGGCCCGATGGGAGGCCGGTTGTCGAGAAGTGCCCGAAGACGGTTGGAGGACGAGGGGAATGCGGCTCGGGATCGGTGCGCGGAGGACGATCAACCTGGACCATGCAGTGCTGTGCAGCAAGTGCAGCTGGTCGCTCTGACGGCGACGGGCGGGAGATTGGATGCATGGAAGAAGGGGGACTCACACAGGCAGCTCGTCTTGGCTTCCCCGGTCAAGGGTACTGAACCCCAGCACCGCGATAAGGTGCGAGCTGGTCGCTAGGGGGCCCCCCTTGCGGGAGACCCCCACCGCCCTCGGGAGTGGTGGGAAGGCTGGCGCCCCTAGCCAGCGGCTACATCAGCACTCCCCTGCGAGTTGCTGGACGGCCCATGCATGCCACTTCCCGGGGCTTTGGGAAAGGCAGAAACTGGTTCTGGGAGCTTGCTGAGGGCATCCTGCATCTTGGAAAGGTGTTGGATCATTACATCGGCCTTCGATACCACATCCTCGCGTTTCGCAAGAGCTCTGACGTCGGTCTGCAGACTTTCGAGGTCCTTGCGAGTCGGCATGCCTTGCAAGACGGTCGTCAGAGTGGTGAACTGCTTCGTCTGTTCAAGAATCGCATCGGTATTCCGTTGCATTTCTGTCTTCACATCCGAAAGCAGCGCGAAGATCGACTCCTGTGGCATGGGGCTAGGGCCCCAAGTACAATCTGCATCGATCTCACATCTCGGGCGATATTACCAGCGTTTCCGTCAAGCCGAGCCAGCACCACGGTCGGATTCCGAAACTCTTTCTCTGAAAGGGGATGGGCCTTGGTGAACCATGAAGGGCGAAGTGCTCTGACACCGTCAAATAGCAGATCCAAGATGGCAACGATTGGACCGCAGTCCGTAAACTTCATGTTGTCGATTTGGCGTTTTTTTTTTCTCAGTGTTGATTTCTGAAGGGAGAAGAGAAGTTGGGAGAAGCGAGGGAGCGAGACGAAGTAAATAAAGCTGGAGACTTCAGCGATTGTGACTGCCTCCGACACCTCTCCAGGGCAGGTTGTTGTCTGGCGGTCCGTCACTGAGCTGCTGGAAGGATCTGCCTGAAGGAGCATCCCTCTCCAGGCACACGCGCGTGTCCCGGCATGATTTTGTCTTGCCACACCTGATGCTACCGAACTTGCTGCAAAGACCTACCTAGTCTCCCCTGATTCTCACATTTGTGCTGCGATAACCCGACCCAGCGTTTCCTGGCGCGGTCTGCTGGAAAGACCTCCAGCTGTCGGGTCAAGTTATTCTTCAAGATGCGGACCTGCTGTCATCCCATATCTGTCCCACCTGCGCTGCTTCACATTGGAAGGAGCAACGATACGTGCTGACGCGTGTCGCCTGATAATCGTATGTTGTCCGTGCTGGCTCTTTGAGGATTTGATGGCAGGTGCTACTGGGAATCAGACACGAGATGGATGGCAGCAGTGTTTGCCTGGTGCAGGATTGCCAGTGACTGAGGTGAGAAACCGATTAGATTCCTATGCAGCTTGAATAGAGTCCATTTACACGTCGTAAATCGATCACGATAATTTCCTCTGTACTACCCTGACTGTGCGAGGGCGCTGCAAAACCTAGTGACGAGGTGGCCCGGCAAGACCCGGGCTCTCAGCTACCGCCCCGCTCAGATCCAAGTCTTATGCGACGGTGTGGAGGTCGAGGAATATGAACGAATTGGGTCAAACAGAACTGCGTTTCCGAACCTTGAAGCTTGTAGGCAAACCAATCAAGCATGGAAATTGGACTACAGACTTTCTTGGGGTTGATATGAGGCGAAAATAACGCCTGAATATTTCAAGTTTCGTTCGACACAAGCAGCCCCTTCCGCGACAAGTCCTCCACGACCATCTTCACAGCACCAATCGCCACACCAGCAATCCGCCTCCCCAACTCCCTCAACCCAGCCACAAAATCCAACCTCTCCCCATCACCGCCCCAAACAACAGCCATCTTCGAAGCCATAACCCTCCCCCTCTCAAGCTCAGTCACATCGCGCATCCCCATATGGACCACCCGCTCCAAATCCACCAGTCTAAACCTCGGAATCGTCGCCATCAGTGCCCGCCACCCCTCCCCCGCCATCATCGCAATGCTATGGCTGTCGGAATACCCGCTTACAACCGTGTCCGGGATGTTGCAGTCATCGTGTGCATCGAGCTAGATGACTCCCAGCTCATTTTCCCCTCTCCCTCCCTCCCC
>Ga0247760_1000235_pt1 | contig 62833 bp, 31 predicted proteins | sample UWRJL171409R4_FD_179936 | JGI IMG/M metagenome (GOLD analysis project Ga0247760, IMG submission 179936) | Plant litter microbial communities from Arlington Agricultural Research Station in Wisconsin, United States - UWRJ-L171-409R-4 | ecosystem: Environmental > Terrestrial > Plant litter >... | reverse complement strand
ACCCTTCTTGCCGATGTTTTTTTTTTTTTTTTTGGAGGAGAGAAATGAGTTCAGCCCCCCGAATGGCCGGTTTCAACTCCCCGGAAATATCTTGGCAATGGCTTGCCACACAGGTCGCTCGATTGGGATAAGGTGTAGGATACATTGTGGCTGCCATCACGTGAAGAGGGGTTCAGACCATCGATGCCTCTCCAAGTGCTGGATTTTTGCACTCAGCAAAAAACACTCCCAACACAACTAGAGATGGGCCATGACACATCGATATACGCGGCCTGCGCCACTATGAATCGCGAAACGAAACTACAAGGCAGATGCCTTCTTCACGGCCAATGATTCAACTCCTCACCCTTTTTTGCTTGCGAAGTGGAGGCCAAGCCTTTCGCAAAAGAGGGCATCAGCATGTGGCCTGTGCCAACTCCTTCGCAACATGCGCAATCTCGACGGCGTGTCCCGTAGCCTATGTTTTGTCGCATTCCCCGCCACCCAAGTCCTTCCGTTCATTCGAGCACCACTCCCACCTCAGTTTCGTCTACAGCAGCAGGTCGTCTGCGCGTTGTTGACCGAGCAAGAACTGCAGTCTTCCTTGGATATTCTTCGGTCCTCAGATCCCCTCTCCGGGCTGAGGATCGCTTTCCAAGAGGCTGAAACTACCTCTACTGAGCCCTCGCCAGCATGCATTGCGTTTTCCACAGTCCCTTCGCTTGTGGATTTCGACAGGATACGAGGGTGGGTAGATTTTTGTGAGATAAACCACAGAGGGGTTCCGTGCCGCAGCATGCGCCACCCAAACGCCCAATCCGATAGTATGAGGGAAGCTTCACTTTCAGGGTTCCATCTAATCGACACCATCGATGGGGCCGTCGTTCTATCTACCCTGTCTGAGAAGTTCGTCGCGCTCAGCTATGTGTGGGGCGGCCAAGCCCAGCAACCATCGGCGACATCGCCTTGGCCCAAGGTTGTCCAGGATGCGGTGACAGCCACAAAAGCCCTGAGCTTCCGGTATCTTTGGGTCGACCGGCATTGCATTCCGGAAGGGGACAAACACAACCAGATTTCCAGAATGGATTTGATCTACCGATGAGCTCAGCTCACAATCGTCGCCACTGCCGGCCAAGATGCCGACTACGGCCTTCCGGGAGTCTCGGTCCATCGGCCCTCGTCACAATTTCCCGGAACACCATTCGGATTGCATCTTATGCCTCCGATTGACGCCCGATACGCGGTTCGTTAGTCGTCATGGTGGACCCGCGGCTGGACATACCAAGAAGGGATGCTTTCTCGAAGACGCTTGATATTCACCGACCACGAGGTCTACTACGAGTGCAACGCAATGTTTTGCTATGAGAGCCTCTGCTTGGACCTTGTTCAGTTACACGAAGTAGGCTCACACTGGTTTCGCGATTTCCTGACACCCGGACCCCTGGACGGTCGACGGCACTTCAACCCAATCCATAAGGAGAACTTACATGTCCGGAAAGGTGTTTCCGGGACACAGTTCAGCCACCTTACCATCCTGAAAGACTGCATCTCACAATACAGTGCTAGGGAGCTCAGTTACAACTCAGACAAGCTCGATGCTTTTCGTGGAATCCTAAACTCTCATGGCTTCCCCACATACTATGGCCTCCCGGTCTTTGACCAACCGCACTGCGGCCGTGGATTTAAGGTCTATCTGCCCACCAGATCCGTTACAGTCAACCAGGATGGCTTAGAAAATATTCTCTGCGCCTGGACCCACACTAACGACAACTCATTGACAACTGGTGCTGTTTCGACGCATGTCCCAATCCAACGTATAGCCCAGTTCCCCTCCTGGTCATGGGCTGGATGGACAGGGATGGTCCAATTCAATCACTGGGGCGACTTCTCCCCTGGGATAAGAACCCCTATCGATTTCCATTTGGGGTACGGGTTTTCATGAGAGATGGCGGGATCGAGCTGACGGACGACGCAATCCCCGAGTCAATACTGAGAACCTGGCAGAGAAGCGATGTTCGTCACCAGCCAGACGAATTCATCCAGGAAATCCTCAGGCTACCACGGAAAGACTACCCAGGGGAACATTTGAAAAGAGTTTTCGTTCTAGAGGAGCCGTCACAGGAGCCGCAAGATTCTTCGGGTCTGTCGCAAATTTTGAGCCGATACATTATGGTCCGTGGCCGACCGATTTTGCGGCCTGACTCGGTCGTCCTCGGGCCTGGGCCCCCTGGTGTTGGAGACCTAGGCAACCTTCACCGCGCGAGAGCTCCCAATATCATTGGGAGCATAGGTTCAAGGATAGAATTTCATCTTTCGATTGCAGACGGGGGACCTTGTGCCAAGTCGCTTCTTCAAGACCTTCATTCAAATAACATCCATGTGGTTAGGGTGGCGGGGCCATATACATTGGGGACCCTTTGCGAGTTGGGTCTTGTCCTTCGCAAGACATCCCTACGGGTTACAGTAGAGGATCATAGCGAGTACAAGGCTGTGAAACGAGAGGAAGTAGTTGTTTGGGAAAGATTGGGCCATTGCGAACTCACGCTTGTTGGAGTGCAAGTGGTGGTTTCAAAGCAAGTGCATTGCTATGTTGTCGGGTAAAAGGGCTGATGGTGTTCTTTGACCCGCTTGCAACCTAGATGCTTCGTCAGGGACACTTAATTGACTAGCTCTTTTTCATATGAACATTCAGGCATTAGAATTTGAAACTGATCTGTTAGCAGTGACAGCACAATAATTTTATGGAGACTCCCCAGAACAAAAAATCATCTTTCCTGGCACTCAAAGCATAGGTGAGGTACCTTATACCTATTAAAATAATCGGTAGGATACATATCAGTTAGCCAACATCATCCCGTTATAGCCAAACTTCAACTCCCACTACTAGTATACAGTATCACCGGACACGCAACCATAATTAGCCAAAGCCTCTCACTTCCCCCCCACCGTCATCCTCCCCTTCCCAACCCCATCCTTCTCCACATAACAATCCCCCACCAGATAGCACCCCCCCTTCATCTTCCTCCCCTCATCACCCCACCTCAGCACAAACCTCGACTCGGCTCCCTCAACCACACGAATCTCATCTCCCTCCTTCGCAAACTCCGGCACCAGCCCAAACCCCCCTCCTCGGTAATCGCCAACTTCCTTCCATTACAGAGATTACAGTTCGTTGCAAATGCGTCAACCGCAGTTCAATGCGCTGTGGGCCTTGGGTTGTCCCTATACGTGGTATGAAATAGCGTGATATGTGGGCCTGTTGTCTAAACTGACAGTGATAAACTCGAAAGAAGGGTGTTGTGGATTACGAATCGCAGCCCTCTTGATATGTTGGATTTCTTTTCTCTCCTTGCATGCCTTCTGGGCGAGGATGTTCACCTTTCATGTCGTCGGCAGTTGTTTGCTGGAAGTTGCGCCGGCTGAGCAGATTGTATGCGCTGAGAATGGATGATGAAGAGAAGAATTGGGGGTCCATGTCGACAAGATTGATGAGCTGAACTATGATCTGGGCAATGGGTGAGATGGTTGACATAACGACTTACCCGATGCCGGTTGCCAATAGTCGGAGTACTGTGAAAAACGCCGGAGGCAGTTTGAACACGGCGATGTTGGAGCATGCGAATAACACACCGAACCTCCAAAGTATTCTCAGAAAGGTCGCTCTGCCGCAGTCATTCAGCAACAGGCCCAGTTGAATCATTATCCAGGCCACAGCAAGGTGGGTGATAAGAAGGGATCCGAGACAGACCGCATCGAAGATGGCCTTGCTGTGCGATCCATATCCGCACTACCAAAAATAAATGTCGCGCAGAATGTAGCGAATATCTTGCCGTCGGGAGTAAAATATCGGCACATCGAGGAGCAAAAGTGGGATGTATTCTATGCGGTGCGTGTCCCAACCTGGCGCGAAACGGAGGGAGCGAAACCGGCTCAACCGGTATATGGATACGGAGGAGGATATGCCAGCTTTCGCTAAGAAAATCCGATACAATCCGGGACTCTACTAGACGACCCCCTAAGAGGCACTGTCATTACTTCCACGATCTACCCCCTCTCTCCCTCCCCTTCAAGTAGTTTATGTCTCCTTCTCGTAGACTCTCGTCTCGGAAGCCAGCTCGTGCACCGGGCTAATGGCCGGGTACCCAGCCTCGGCGCCGTACTTGGGGGTCCCGTACTGCTGGCCGTACGCCACAGGCTGCACCGGCAGCTCGTAGCCTTGGCCCGCGCCGATGTCGCACCGTGTTTGTGTCGCCGGTGGTGCACTAGACCGTCGCTTCTTGCGCCAAATAAAGAAGGCGGCGGCAGCAATGGCGAGGGCGAGCACGGCGGAGCCGATCCCGATGCCAACTGCGGCGCCGGTGGTTAGGCCGGTGGAGGTGGCCGAGGTAGGGTCCGAGCCGGAGTTGGCGCCGCCTGGTGATGCCGACTTTGCGTTTGGCAATGACGACCCGGTCGCGGCACCGGTGGATGATGAGAATGTGGGTGATGAGGATGAGCCCAGTAGCCCGTTCCTAGATAGGTCGGACGGCCGGAAGGCGAGCTGGAACATGGGGGCATAGACGTCAACGGTCGATATGCTCAGCGCTGTGTTAGGGAGACGAAGCGGCGGGGCCTGGGAGCTGAGCCCGTTGGTGCACATGGCGGTGCTGAGGACGGTCGAGCTGACGCGGGTCAAGCAAGTCTGGCCGGCCACGTTGTCGCACGTGTAGCCGGTAGGGCAGCAACCAACAAATGTCTCGTCGGCGGTCATGAGAAACTGCACTATCCAGTCTGACTGGCCTCCGGCTGTCGCGGTGCAGGCCGACGTGTAGCCCACCGGGCAGACTACGCCGGGACTGTAGAATCCCCATCCAAGAAAAGGTGGCGCCCTCTTAAAGGCGCCATTTGTTGTTGCCGGCCAGCACGTCTCCACATCCTGAGCGTCGGTGCCACTTCTGGGCGCGCACTCCTGGCCGTGCCATGCTTCGGTGCACGTGGTGCACAATCCCACGGGCACAAGACAGGGCGCCGGCGGGGTGAAGGTGGTCGTGAGTGGGCCGAGAACGCGTCGCGAATAGCCGGTCTGGGGAATCTTGGCCATGATGTTTTTTTATTTAATTTCATTTGTCGCGATCGGTGGATCTAGCGACAAGTAAGACGAGTCCGTAACGCGGGACAGCCCAGTGCCCGGGGCCCGGTAAGGAGGGGGAAGAGCGGAGGGAGAGGCGCAGAGGAGAAAGGATCGAAGAGAGTCGTCGTAGGTAGGCACCTAGGGTAAGTAGGTAGGCAGGACCTGCTGTTCCCTATCACAGTCCTGCAGTGTAGTGGGCACGGTTTAAATTATTACTCTAAATCAATGGCTGGGAGCGAATGGGGGCCGAATCCTTCGGCCACCCTCTCCCAATGGCACCGCGCCAATGCGGGCATGAAACTGTGGCCTCTGAACTTCGAGGGTGTGGACAAATCGCCAAGGGTCCGGAAATTTGAACATCCCCAGACACCGTGTGCTTGTGCGCTGTGCCAATCACGATGCAGCGCCCCCTACCTGGTCAGTTACTCGTTTCATCTCTCAATGCCACCTTTCGGGTTATCTCTGCAAGCACAGCCCCACTTTTTAAGCGCACGTCTCTCACCAGGGGTGGGTTCTGGCCCGAGGCCAGAACTGCTGCAAAAGAAGAGTCTAGAAACCCTTGACAAATGCTGATATTTTTCACATCGGAGGTTTTGATATATGCAGTGACTGTTTTTGGCCCAGGTTACGGTGTTTTGCTAATAGCTATATTTGCAATGGCTGGCATGGCTGGAATCCCTGCGATCAGGCTTTAGATACCACGCCGATTGCTCAGGACAATGTAGCAAGAACAAGGCAGAGAACTCAATACGGCTTTCCATTGGCTGCATATTTCTTCTGTCTGGATCGTAAGTCCCTTGCCGTTCAGCCATCGCGATCATCAAATACTGATCTTAGCGACATCCGTTCCTCGCGCAACGCGCCTGAGCCCGCGCGCATTGGTCGTTGTGCAGGATATAGCTGCAGCACTCGGGCCAGTAAAAAGGCTGGCAAGTTAGGCAGGGGTAGTCGCCGTAGATCCTGCAAGCCGCAGGGCACTGCAGCATCGTGCACACATCGCCAGGCCGGCCGCAGAAGTCCCTGCCAGGGCCGCCAAACCACTGCTGCGCTCCCCAGGTGCCGCCCGCCGGGGCGAGGACCATTCGTCCGCTGTAGCAGCCCTGGCGATCCTCGCTCATCCGGGACGGCGTGGGGTCGATAAGCTCGGCCGCGCGCCAGGCCCCCGTGTCAGACGCCACTTGCAGCTGCCGCTGGTACGCCGCAAAGCCAAAACCCGCCGAAGCCAGTTGCCCGCTGCCCATGGACCGAACTGGTCCCTCCCGAAATGCTTGGCATCAGACACTTCGCCACCCCATTCAATACGCGTGGCACCCTTCCACAGCGTGCCACCGTAGCGGTCAAAGATGTGCCGAGGGTACAACCCCACCAGCCATTTGCGCCATGGCATCTGGCGGACAAGGTAGACATTCCACCGCCTCCCCTCAAGCTTCACCACGGGGATGAACTCCCACTGGTTTGCTGTCCCGGGCCTGCTGTAGTGGCCGAAGCCATCGCCATCCTCCATGTCCCCCTCCTGCACGAAGCCCGCGCAGTCGGTCCCGTAGCACCCCTTGCAGGACCCGTAGCTCTTGGTAGTGTGGTACAGGAAGAACTGCGATTCCCAGTCCCCGTCCAGACGGTCGGGGTACTTTTGCCACCCGACCTCGACCGACTGCAAGGGACTGTCGCTCAGGACCCAGAACTGTGAGATAGAGGAGGCGGAGCCGGGCGTCCAGATGTTGATAACCGAAGATGCGCCCAGCATGCGCTTCCCGGTGGGGTTTGCCTCGCCCACGGCCTCGTGGATGTGCTTTATTCCGTCCGGGCCGCGCGGCACGTCCCGCCGTTGCGGCTGGGAAGAGGTGTCGTTGTGGGAAATGCTTGCGCCGCCGGGCTTAGCAAAGAAGTCGGTCAGGTTGCCGAAACGGGTCATGCGCTCGAGCGAAAGCCGACGGATCGGAACCGTGCCCTTGGTGCACTTCATGCGGTTGCTGTACTGGTCGGTTGAGTTGGTCAGACGGAGCAGCGACTCGGACGCGTCCTGGGCTACGTCCTTGTCGGGCTTGGGCTACGTCGGGTCTGCCATCTCAGGGGGTACCTCGAGCTCAGCAGCCGTGAGGTTGAGGACGTGGATGGTAGGCTGTTGCAGGTACGGCAGGCAGTCGCGGTACTCTTTGTCTTTGAGGAATGACTTGATTGACTTTGGGTCTTTGACACCGCCGTACATGGTGAAGATGTGGGCTTTCATCTCGTCAAATGACTTGTCGTCGGTTACGTTGGTGTTGGCATAGTCTTTGTACGTCGCATTCTGCGTGTTGTCAAGATACTGCGCAAAGGGGATGAAGGCGGCGCTGGCCCATAGGGGCAGCAATAGCAGGATGAAAATGACACCCATGGTGCGGGTATTGAAGTGCGATGGTAGTCACTTGTGTTTGCAATGGAAGCTTGATGGTAAAGCTGAGGTGACTCTGTTCTCGAGCAGCAGCATGTCATTACCTCTATTTATGTGATTATCCTTCTCCCATTATTGCTGATGATTTTGCTCTCGCCTCTAGTTTGAACTCCGGTCATTCTTGACCGCAAGTTCGCTGATGACTCTGATTTACTGGCGGGCACTTTACTATGGAGGCTGAGCCCTCTTCCACACCAAAACCCATCCTTCCGTGGAAGGGGTTGCGAAAACGAGGTCTTGGCGTCGCCTGACACACTCATTTACGGAGACTCATTTACGGAGGTTGCACAACATTAAGGAGTGTTTACCGAATGACGCATTAATTCTGCAGAGTACATTGAGATATTGCTAGTCATGACTCAGCCTCGGCGAGAGCTGGACGTCAAGTTTTCTGCTGGTAGAAAACGATACGTACTCACAGCGGCAGAGTTGCTCCTTTTTGTTAGGCTAGGTAGGACAGGTACGTATCTTCTCTGCCGGCAGAAAATTTACCCAGCTCCTAATCGGTAAAACGTTATATCTGTAGTAGGTTTTTTGTTAAAGAACGGAAATCCAACTCTGGTATATTAAAGTTACGCTCTGAGAACTAACGCTTAAAGGTGGGTGCTGGAAAGCGGTAGTATATGGCGCGGACTGGTCCCCCAATTAGGTCCGCAACTTATATACATCCCACTTTAGATCACAGTAACTACAGCCGGGCGAAAAATCGCTTCCATAGACTCACCTCAGTCAGGGAAGTGCTCACTGTACCTTACCCCCTGCTCAGGCTCTGCGACTAATCCCCACTTAGTTAGAAAATATTGTGGGGGTTGACTATTAAGGTAGTCGGTAGCTAAAAAAAAAATTGAGCCTCATCTGAAGATAGTTAGCCTAAAATCAGGCTCGGTTCACCCCCAGCTCACTATATTATAAAATTGGCATCTTTACACGACAAGGGACAGGTTTTGGGCTAGATGAGGATGGCCCATTTCTAGTCCCACTCCCGGAAAAAGAAAACGGCGGCCCTATCTCGGCCATCGCAAGTGCCGCGGAAATGGATAGTGTGGTTTGTAACTTAGATATTACAGCCGTAAATGTACAATGTCGATGTGCTAGTCACCGGAAATGAAGTTTGTTTCACTGCGATTATTGTATCGAGAGGGAGGGAAGCTAGTGCTTTCTACACCAGGTGTGCAGCAAGGTGTGCCCAATCGCCCTTATCTGTGCTCCGATTCACGCGGCCCAAAATTAGGCCTCTGTAGAGGTGCTTAATTATTACGACCTGCACCCGACACAGGCCTCAAGAGGACTAGCGCGGGTTAAGACAGAACGTATAGCAGGACACCAACAGGTAAAGGGCGTTCCGAAGACGGCTTATCGAGCTAACACTCTTAGTTAGGGGTTCAATGTCACTGTAAGTCGCTGTCACTATAATGCACAGAGGTAAGTCTAAGCAGTAGGATATAAATGAATAATTGAATATTAGTGTAAGGAACCAGAGTCCCTTACGGTGGTCGTAGGCACGATTATAATTATCTATATTAACTAATTAGGAAGTACTTCGTACCTTACTTATAACGCTGTAAGTGCTTATTATATAAGTACCTTACACTACGTAAGCGTTCTACTTATAAAGTTCCTTCTGCTTGCGATATAAGCACTTAATATACTGTAAGCAGCACCTTATTAGTCGTAAGGGCTTTAGGTCTTTACACCCCTAGCCTAATACGCTTAGACAGTATACACCGTCTTTCTACATTATTCTTTCCACAGGGGATTTGTTAAGCTGCCCTAGCTTAAGCGACAGCCTATAAGGTCGTTACACAATTCCCCCTCTTTAACGTTCTTTTTCCATAAAGGACTTAAAAGGTAAGTTTCTCTTTCCACCATTTCGCTATATAATAAGTATTTAACTCCTGGGTCTCGAAACGGGAATAGGGTAAAAGCACTAACTGTTATTTAAACCTTATAGCTTACATATACGTATTTAGTAACGAAATATCCCCTTATTCTTTTTATAAGTCTGCTATCCCCTTACTTACTTACTAAGTCTTAAACAGGTTTAACAGCTATAACTACTACCTAAAAAGGTATTATCCTTCTTAGTATAACGCTTTTAATATAGGTAAGATAAAGCTAAAAGCCCTTTTAGTTAAAAAGCAAAACTTTAATTTATAAGTTAAATCTACTATCTAACAGTTATATAAAGCCACTATTAAGCTTTAAAAAGTATCGGTACGTTTAACGCGTTTTTATAAGTAACGGTCTTAACTTAAAGACTATGTTATAAAGGCATTTAGCTGTAAAGCGGAATTATTAGAGTTCTAAGAAGGTGAAGAGGCTAAACTAAACACCCCTCCTAAAGATGTAAAGTCTTTTAATTAGGGGAACTTCCTAATTAAGTCTCTATTACATATAGTTACCTTATAACTTAATTCGTTACTCTTTTCTTTTAACTAAATGGAACAGTTCTTTAATATAATAACAGTGCGTTTACTTCCTTTAATAAAAGGCTGTAAGTTTAAGTCTTATAAAGGCCTTCTGTCGCTTTAAGTTTAAGGTGACTTTTTTTATTTATTTTATTTTGTTTACTAACTTCCTTTCCTAATAGCGTTTCTCTGTCACGTGTGCAACTTCGTATGGAGCTTACTAAGAGCTTTAGAGGTTCTGCCTCCTTATTAAGTCTAAAGTCCTTATAACTTATAGCTAAAGTTCTAATAAATGTCCTTCTATACTTATTAAAGAGTTTCCTACTACTTCCTAAGCTCTAAGTCTTACAGTAATCTTACTTTTCAGTTTAACAGTTTAGATATTAAATCTTATCTTTATTTTTCTATTTCTAAAGTGAACTAGTTAATTTACTTTCTTAAAGCTACATTAACTAATTTAACCTTTACCTTACGTTTTTTTTCTTTATAGGAGGTTTTAATTAGTTTAAATTCTTTTAGTAAAACTTTATAATTAGGTCTAGGTATTTAAGATTTTTAATTAACTTTTATAAGTTACTTTTAAGGCTGTAATCTAACTATTTAATAAGATACTCAAACGTATTCTTTCCCTTTCGTAAATCTATAACTTCCTTAACGTTATATTTATCTTTATTAACATTAACCTTAATCTTCTTTTCTAAAGGGACTCCTTTCAGGATAGGTTCTAGAAGTAAGACGTAAAAAACCTTAATCTACACCCTTATACTAGTAGGTAAGTTTAATTTGTAATTAAAGGTAATAACCTTTTTCTTAACTTAAAACAGTCTGTATCTTTTAAAGTTAAGCTTCTTACTAAGTCGTTTCGAATATAAGTTTTATAAAAAAAGGTAGATATAATCCTCTTCCTAAAAAGTTAGTCTTTTAACTCGTTTACTATCGTAATAAAATCCTTTCTTAAATACTGGTTACTTAGTTTAGTATTTATTAGCAAACTTCTTTATTCGTTTACGTATAAACTCAAGTTCGGCTTATAAGTAATTATATAATTCTTACATCCGATCTGTATAGATTACAACTTAAAGGGCGTTAGTAGGTAAGCTTTAATAAAGCTTAAGCTCCTTACTGTAATTAGCGAAGAATAATAATATACTTATTAACTTAACTAATATTATATTATAAGCTATCTATACTGTTAGTAACAGTTTAAGCCAGTTATCCTATTCGAAGTTAACGTAAGCCTAAAGATATATTATAAGTATTTAATTAACTCGTTCCGTCTAGCTATCCATCTATAGGTAAAAGGTTATTAAAAGCTTACTTTTTACACCTATTCTCTACATTAACCTTTACTAAAACTTCGATATAATTAGCTTATCTTAATTTATAATAATATTATTTAACTAAAGGTATTATAAAACTACCTCTTTCTCGAAGATATAAGTAAGTTATTCCACAGTTATATCCTTTAAAGTTAGTAAAAAGTAAGCTTACTTTATTAATCTATTAACTATTATAAAGATCTAGTTATAAGTAACTCTTATAGTAGGGTCCTTAGACCTTAAAACCCTAGTAACGAAGTTAAGTAAAATGGAACTTTATAACACTTATAATATAAGAAGTAGTTTAAGGAGTTTATAAAGCTTATAATACCGATTTTACTTTTAGTAATAGACGTTACAGTTATTAATTACTTCCTTAACTAACTTCTTTATCCTTAGGAAAGTATACGCCTGTTAAACCTATACGAGAGTCTTAACCTAGCTTATATATCCTTTAAGTTAAGACTTATAAACCTATTATTGTGACGACCCTGCAGGCCGTCACTTGGGCCGGAGCGGCCCGACGGATCCCCCGCAGAAGGAACAGTGCAGGAAGACAGTACGTACGGTACTGCGCACTAGGCCAGGGGTGCAAAGACCCAAAGCCCCTATAACCAGTCGTTAAGTGATCACTCTAATCTCGCTAAGGGCACGGTGATTACAGTGATTAAAGGTATTCTAATTATTATAATCACTCCTTATATTAAGTAAGCACAGTAATTAAGGTACGAAATACCTCTTAGCTAATTAGTATAGATAGCTATAGTTATGCCTATAACTACTATAAGGGACTTTAATTCCTCACACTAATATTTAATTATTTATTTATATTTTACTATTCAGACTTACCTTTACACATTATAATAACAGTAACCTACAGTGACATTAAACCCCCTGTCTAAGAGTGTTAACTTAATAAGCCGTCTTCAGAACGCCCTTTACCTATTAGCGTCTTACTATACATTCTATCTTAACCTACACCAGTCCTTTTAAAGCCTGTATTAGGTGTAAGTTGTAATATAATACTAACGTTAAGTTCTAAACGCTATTTATTAAATTCCCAGACACTACCTCTCTCCCACTAACATATTAACCTTTAAAAAAGGTAAGGAGATTAAAGAGGCGTAAGCTTAACCTTAGCTCCCTATTATTAATAAGTTAGCTACACGCCTTAAAAACTTAAACCTTAACTAGCAGGGACTGGTTAAGGAACTTAATAAAACCTTCCCCAGAGATATTAAAAGCCATATTAGTCTAATTAAAAAACTCCAAGCCTAACTTAACACTATTAACCTAGAGAATAATAACCTTAAAGGCTTATAGAAGAAATAAGTAAAGCTCCCCCCACTATTACACTTTAAAAGAGACTTTACACAGCTAAAGTCCTAAATAACCTAACTTTAAAGCTATATTACCTATTATAACAAGCAGTTCTTTAAAAAAGAAGGAAAGGTCAAGTTTACTAAAGCCCTACTAGATAAAGTAACCACTCGCTAGTATAAACCCTATATAAAGATAATTAATAACCTCTTTATAAATAAAGCATAAAAGGAAGCCCCTAAGACTTAGGCCCTTTTTAACAACTTTAACGTTTTTATTAATTAACTCCAGATTAAGTTTAAAGAATTAAACGCCTTTAAGTAGGTTAAACAGTACCTTATAACCCTAAGGCAGACATCCTCAGTCTTTAAGTTCTCCACACGCTTTAAACTAGAAGCAGCAAAAATTAAGCTCAGTTAAAAGGCCCTAGTAATGCTATTCTAAAGCAGTCTAAAGGAGCACGTCACCGGAGACCTCTACCAAAAGGATCAGCCGGACCGTCTCTAAAAACTAGTTAAGATAGCTATTAAGGCTAACAATCAGTACTATAACCATCATTATTAAAAGAACTTCTAAAAGGAACAGACCCCTTACTAGCTAAACAAACCTAGGAAAGGGAACTAATTGACCGCTATAAGTCACCACCCCAGGCTAATAAACATTAGCATAGTAAACCGACAGAATCGACCTAACTGCGATAAGCCTTAACAATAACAGTAACAGAAGCAGTTTAAAGACCTATCGCAGGTCCAGTACTTTAACTGTAGTAAGAAAAGACATATGGCACAGTAATACCCATCATTAAAGTAAGTTAACTAAAAACCCATTCCAGAAGGAGGAAAGCATATCAGGTTTAACTTAAAAGATGTTTATATTAGGATAGCAGGTAATAAAAAAGATTACACTTAAATAAATAAGTGTAACTTAAAAGATAAGGAAAAAGGAGAGGAAGAACCCTAAGATATAATATACCCAGTCCTTAAGGGTGTTTTAGAAGAGTCAGTCATAAAGGTATAAGTTATAAAAGACCGACTTTAAAGTGGAAACTTAAAACCGTTAAAGGTGTAAGTTATAAAAGACTAACTTTAAGAAAAGATATTCTAATTAGCTGTTACAAGCCTTAAAAACCTTACCTTATAAGCCTAAGAACTAAGGAAGTTTAGGAAAAACCCTAACTTAAAAATCACTAGGATAGTAAAGGGAGTTAAAGAACTAGCCCTCCAGGCCACCCAAACGGTAAAGTAAGCCTTAAAAGGTAAAAGAGAACAAATTAAGAGAATTAAACTGGAGAAACGGAAGTTCTTCTTAACAATACCCCTTAAAACTCTTAAACACTTTAAACACACTAAATAGATTAGCACCCTTACCTCCCTAAAGGAAGGACAGCTTAAATGGCTGCCTTACATTAAAGCTAGTGTGCCTTAGACCAGCACCCTAAGGGTTCCCTGAGAAGGTATAAAGCAAGCATATTAATAAAGGGTCTAGGAGCTAAAAGAGAAACATTAAAAGTTAATAAATAAAGTAAAAGACCTGTAAGTTAAAGGCCTTACCGTAACGTTTAAAGATAAAGCAGTAAAAATTAAGTTATTACTTTATAATAGAGTTCGCTTCACTAATTAACTTAAACACTAACTTATTAAAGAAGGCCACTTTATAAAAGAATAAGCTAGGTTATTACTACCTGAGTTTTAAGAAGAGGTTTAAGAGAAATAACGAACTTAAAGGTAAGTGAAAGAAGAAAAGAAATAAGGCGCTACCCCTCCCATTCTGTACTTTATAACCGTAACACCTGTAATTAACATTAACCACCCCAGCTATAAGGACGTATTATAAATTAATTACATGTATAACAACTATACTCTTAACTAGCATAATAGGCCTAAGGCCCTTTATAACCACTTCCCTAACACGTAAAGACGGGATTACACTGTCGTAAGAGTAAAGTTAAAACTAGCTCACTACCAGGTCTCCTACTCCCTAACTGGAGAATCTAATAATAAATGGAAAGTCACTATAATTAACTAAACCCCTGCTATATACTGGTAAGGAGGGGTACTTAATAACTGCCTAATCGTAACGTGCTCGTTACACCTTAACAGAAAAGCTAAAGAATAATAAAAGTAAAAGGACTACTAACGGATCTAAGAGTAAAAGGATATTACTGCGATTTAATCTTATAAAACGTACTATTAACTTATTAAAGATTTTAAAAATATTAAACTATTTAAAGTTAACTAGATATTAAAGTGTGAAAACTTAAAAAAAGTTAATTATTAAGTTTATTAAAGTTATCTATTTTTCTAAAAGGAATTAAAAAAAGGTTACAGGCCCTTTAAAAGGGCTGGAAACTAATAATTCGCTAATTAGTAAAAACCCTAAGAAGAAGGAGAGGCATTTAAAGGTTAGGCTAAATAAAACCTTAAGGACAGATAGTTACTATAACTTAGATGTTAAAAGAATATAAGTATTATTCTGTTAGTGTTAACTTAATAAACGGAAGAGGGAGGCCATTTAAGGTAAAAGTAGTAATTAATAACAGGAGTGCTTTTAACCTAATACACCCCTTATTAGTTAATTAAAGGAAACTCCTTAATAAAGAGTATAAAAAGGTTATTCCCATTTAAAATAAAGAAAGAGGCCTATATTAATATAATAACAGTAAAGTCACCCACTACTTACCACTCCTAATTAAAGTGGACAGGGATAAATAATAAGTGGATTTTAACATTATATTAATTATATGATATAATATAATCTTAAGTTTACCTTAACTAGAAAAGTATAATCCTGTAATTAACTAATAAAGTGGCCACCTTACCTTTAATAAGTCCCCTAACTATAATTACTGTTTAAAGGAAGCTAAGAAAGCCTTAAACCGCTCTAGAGATACATAAAACACTTAAAAGCACACTAAACTCTTAGAATTAAGTATAGTTTAAGTTAGGTTTATTAAGACAGTTAAAGGACTAAAAGGTCTACCACATTACCTAAATGACAATTTAAAAGGTAAAAGAAAGTAGGAAGCTAACCTACAGATAAGTAAAGAAGTTAACTTATTTAAAGTACCTGTAAAATATAAGAAGTTTACCCTGTTCCGAAAAAAGATATTATAATTACTAAACTATAAGCTATAGGATTATAAAATTAAGTTAAAACTAGGAGTAAAACTCTACAACTTCCAGCCCTATCACCTAAACCCTTAATAAGCTAAGGCTTTAAAGGAGTATATTAATAAAAATATGAAAAACAGATTTATTATAAAATCCCAGTCCCTAATAAAGTACCTAATACTGTTTATCCTAAAAAAAGGAGACGGTAAGCTATATATAGTTATTAACTATTAAACGTTAAATAAGGATATAATTAAAAATCGTTACTTATTACCACTTATTACGGAAATATAAGAATAGATTACTAAAGCAAATTAGTTTTCTAGCCTTAACTTCCCTATAGGATTTAACTATATTAGAGTGAAGGAAGAGGATAAACACAAAACGGCTTTTCAGATTTATAACAGGCATTACCAGTATTATATTATACTAATAAGATTAATAAACACCCCTATAACCTTTTAAGGCCTTATTAACAATATTCTCCACCCCTTCCTTAATAAGTTTATCTTTATATATTTAAATAACGTTTTAATCTACTTTAAAACTTTAAAAAAATATTAAAAACATATATAATAAGTTTTAACAGCTTTTAAAAAAGCGAAGCTAATAATAAACCTAAAGAAAAGCCACTTCCATATTTAGGAACTAAACTACTTAGGGTTTAAAATAACCCTTAAAAGGCTTAAAATATAATTAAAGAAGATAGAGGTAATTAGGGATTAACCCACTTTAAAGAACTAGAAAGAGTTATAAGCTTTTATCAGCTTTATAAACTTCTATTACTATTTTATCAGATACTTTATAAAAGTTATAAGGCCATTTTATAAACTTATAAGCGAAGGAAAGCCGTTTAAGTGGATTAGTAAATAATAGAAGGCGTTTAAAGACCTTAAACACGCCTTTGTTATAATACTAGTTTTAACTCTCCCTAATTTCTTAAAACCTTTTTAAATCGAAACAGACTCCTTAGAATTTGTAATTAGTAGAGAACTTTGTGACGACCCTGCAGGCCGTCACTTAGGCCGGAGCGGCCCGACGAATCCCCCGCACAAGGAACAGTGCAGGAAGACAGTACGCACAGTACTGCGCACTAGGCCAGGGGTGTAAAGACCCGAAGCCCCTATGACCAACTAGCAGTTGCTCAGTCTTGGTAGGAGTGCTCACCTACTGAGCATCTGTAAGACCTCTGAGCAGAAGGTGCTTAGTGACAGGTTACTCAGCCCATCACTAAGTAACAGGCTACTAAGCAAGGTACAAGGTACCTTTAGCTAGTTAGTATAAATAGTCATAGTTATATCCACAACTACCGTAAGGGACTCTAGTTCCTCACACTAGTATTTAATTATTCATTTATATCCTACTGTTCAGACTCACCTCTATACATTATAATAATAACGACTTATAATAACATTAAACCCCCGTCTAAGAGTGTTAACTTAACAAACCGTCTTTAAAACGCCCCTTACCTATTAATGTCCTACTATACGTTCTGTCTTAACCCACACCAGTCCTTTTAAAGCCTATATCAGGTGTAAGTTATAATATAATATTAACGTCCCAGTTCTAAACGCTATTTATTAAATTCCCAGATATTACCTCTTTTCCACTAACATATCAACTTCCAGAAAAGGTAAGGAGATCAAGGAGGTGTAAGCTTAACCTTAACTCCCCACTATTAACAAATTAGCTACACGCCTTGAAAACTTAAACCTTAACTAATAAGGACTGGTTAAGGAACTTAATAAAACCTTCCCTAAAGACATTAAAAGTCGTATTAGTCTTATTAAAAAACTCCAGGCCTAATTTAACGCTATTAAGCTGGAAAATAATAACCTTAAAAGCTTACAAAAGAAACGAGTGAAACTCCCCTTACCGTTACGCTTTAAAGGAGACTTTACACAGTTAAAATTATAAATAACCTAGCTTTAAAGCTATATCACTTACTATAATAAACAGTTCTTTAAAGAAGAAGGAAAGGTTAGGTTTACTAAAGCCTTACTAGATAAAGTAGTTACTTACTAATATAAACCTTATATAAAGATAATTAACGACCTTTCCGTAAATAAAGTATATAAGGAGGCCCTTAAGATTTAAGCCCTCTTTAATAACTTTAACGTGTTTATTAACTAACTCTAAACTAAGTTTAAAGAACTAAATACCCTTAAGCGGGCTGAGTAACGACTTATAACCTTAAGGTAGACGTCTTTAATCCTTAAGTTCTCTACACGCTTTAAACTAGAAGCAGTAAAGACTAAACTTAGCTAAAAAGCTTTAATAATACTGTTTTAAAGTGGTTTAAAGGAACACGTTATTAAAGACCTTTATTAAGAAGATTAACTGGATTACCTTTAAGAGCTAGTTAAGATAGCTATTAAAGCTAATAACCAGTATTATAATTATTATTATTAAAAGAACTTTTAAAAGGAACAGACCCCTTACTAGCAAAATAAGCTTAAAAAAGGGAACCAGTTAACTGTGACAGGTTACTACCCCAGGCTAATAGATATTAATATAATAAATCGTTAGAATCGGCTTAACCACGATAAGCTTTAATAATAATAGTAACAGAAGCAGCTTAAGGACCTATTATAAGTCTAGTGTTTTAACTATAATAAGAAAGGATATATAGTATAATAATACCCGTTATTAAAGTAAGTCGGTTAAAAACCTATCTTAAAAGGAGGAAAACATGTTAAGTTTAACTTAAAAGATATCTATATTAAGATAACAGGTAACGAAGAAAACTACACTTAAATAAATAAGTGTAACCTAAGAGATAAGGAAAAGGAAAAAGAAGAACCCTAAGACGTAATGTACTTAGTCTTTAAAGGTGTTTTAAAAGAGTTAACTATGGAGATACAGGTTGTAAAAGACCGACTCTAAAGTAGAAACTTAGAACCTTTAAAAGTACAGGTTATAAAAGACTAACTCCAGGAAAAGATATTTCAGTTAACTGTTATAAGCTTTAAAAACCTTACCTTATAAGCCTAGGAATTAAGGAAGTTTAAGAAGGACCTTAACTTAAAAATCACCAGGATGGTAAAAAAAGTCGAAGAACTAGCCCTCTAAGTAACCTAAACGGTAAAGTAAGCTTTAAAAGATAAAAGAGAACAAATTAAGAGAATCAAATTAGAAAAACGGAAATTCTTCTTAATAATACCCCCTAAGACTCTTAAACACTTTAAGTACACTAAGTGGATCAGCACCCTCACCTCCTTAAAAGAAGGACAGTTTAAATAACTACTCCGTATTAAAGCCAGTGTGCTTTAAACCGGTACCTTAAGGGTCCCTTAAAAGGGCACGAAGTAAGCACACTAATAAAGGGTTTAAGAGCTGAAAGAGAAACACTAAGAGTTAGTAGACGAAATAAAGGACCTGCGAGTTAAAGGCTTTACTGTGACATCTAAAGACAGAGTAGTAGAAATTAGGTTAAAACTCTATAACAGGGTTCACTTTACTAATCAGCTTAAATATTAACTTATTAAAGAAAACCACTTTATAAAAGAATAAGCTAGGTTATTACTACTTAAGTTTTAAGAAAAGGTTTAGGAAAAGTAACACACACAGAGGCAAGTAGAAGAAGAAAAGAAATAAAGCACTACTCCTCCCGTTCTATACTCTATAACTGCAGCACCTACAGTTAACATTAACCACCCCAGCTATAAGGATATACTGTGGATTAATTACGTATATAATAACTATACTCTTAACTAGTATAATAGGCTTAAGGCTCTTTATAACCACTTCCCCAGCGTATAAAGACAGGACTACGCTGTTATAAGGGTAGAATTAGAACCAGCCCACTACTAAGTCTCTTACTCCCCAATAAGAGAATCTAATAATAAGTGGAAAGTCACTATAGCTAACTAAGCTCTTACTATATACTAGTAAGGAGGAGTATTTAATAACTACCTAGTTATAACGTACTCGCTACACCTTAATAGAAAAGCTAGGGAATAGCAGAAGCGAGAAGACTACTAACGGATTTAAAAGTAAAAAGATATTATTATAATCCAGTCTTATAAAGTGTATTATTAACTTATTAAAGACTTTAAAAACATCATACCGTTTAAAGTCGATTAGATATTAAGGTGTAAAAACCTAAGAAAAGTTAACTACTAAGTCTATTAAAGCTGCCTGTTTTTCTAAAAGGAATTAGGAAAAGGCTATAAGCCCTTTAAAAGGGCTAGAAACTAGTAATCTGCTAATTAGTAAAAACCTTAAGAAGAAGGAAAGGCATTTAAAGGTTAGGCTGGATAAGACTTTAAAGACAGATAATTACCATAACTTAGATAATAAAGGAGCATAAGCATTATTCTGTTAGTGTTAACATAATAGACGGAAAAGGGAGGCTGTTTAGGGTAAAAGTAGTAATTAATAACAGGAGTGCTTCTAACCTAATATACCTCTTATTAATTAACTAAAGGAAACTCCTTAATAAAGAGTATAAAAAGGCTATTCCCATTTAAAATAAAGAAGGAGGCCTGTACTAATATAATAACAGTAAAGTCACCTATTACTTACCACTCCTAATTAAAGTAAACGGGGACGAATAATAAGTAGACTTTAACGTTACACTAATTACAGGCTATAACATAATCTTAAGTCTACCTTAACTAAAAAAGTATAACCTTATAATTAACTAAAAGAGTAGCCACCTTACCTTCGGCAAGTCCCCCAGTTATAATCACCGTTTAAAGGAAGCTAAAAAAGTATTAAACCGCTTTAAAATAGCATAAAACACTTAAAAGCACGCTAAACCCTCAGAACTAAGCATAGTTTAAGTTAGGTTTATTAAGACGGTTAAAGGACTAGAAGGTTTACCACATTACCTAAATAACAATTTAGAAAGTAGAAAGAAGTTAAAAGCTAATCTATAAATAAGTAAAGAAGTTAATTTATTTAAGGTACCTGTAAAGTACAGGAAGTTTACCCTGTTTTAAAAAAAGATACTGTAATTACTAGACTACAGATTATAAAATTATAAAATTAAGCTAAAGCTGGGAGCGAAGCTTTATAACTTCCAGCCTTACTACCTAAACCCCTAACAGGCTAAAGCCTTAAGGGAATATATTAACGAGAACCTAAAGAACAGGTTTATTATAAAATCTCAGTTACTAACAGGGTACCTAATGCTATTTGTTTTAAAGAAGGGAGACAGTAAGTTACGTATAATCGTTAACTATTAAACGTTAAATAAAAATATAATTAAAAATCGCTACCCATTACTACTTATTATGGAAATGTAAGAACAGATTACTAAAACAAATTAATTCTCTAGTCTTAACTTCCTTATAAGATTTAACTATATTAAAGTGAAGGAAAAAGATAAGTATAAAACGGCTTTTTAAACTTATAACAGGCACTATTAATACCGTATTATACTAATAGGATTAATAAACACCCTTACGACCTTCTAAGGCCTTATTAACAGTGTTTTTTACCCCTTCCTTAATAAGTTTATCTTTATATATCTAAATAACGTTTTAATCTATTCCGAAATTTTAAAAAAATACTAAAAACATATACGATAAGTCTTAACAGCCCTTAAAAAAGTAAAGCTAACAGTAAACTTAAAGAAAAGCCACTTTTATATTTAGGAACTAAACTATTTAAGGTTTAAGGTAACCCTTAAAAAGCTTAAAATGTAACTAAAGAAGATAAAGGTAATTAGGGATTAACTTACTTTAAAGAACCAGAAAGAGTTATAAGCCTTTATTAACTTTACAAACTTCTATTACTGTTTTATTAAATATTTTACGAAAATTGTAAAACTACTTTATAAACTTATAAGTAAGGGAAAACCGTTTAAGTAAATTAATAAATAACAAAAGGTGTTTAAAGATCTTAAGTACACCTTTATTATAACACCAGTCCTAACCCTCCCCAATTTCTTAAAGCCTTTTTAAGTTAAAACAGACTCCTTAAAGTTCGTAATTAACAGAGAACTTAATTAAATCTAAAACGATAAGAAACGCTACCTAATTACCTTCTTATTAAAAGAAATCCACAGTCTAGCCCTGTAATATCTAATTTATAATAAAGAACTAATAACGATTATTTAATGTTTTACTAAGTAAACACTATATCTAAACAGTATAAAAGAACTAATCTAAGTCTTTTTAAACTATAATAACTTTTAATACTTCCTAACGAAGGAACTTAACCTATAATAAGTATAATAAGTAGAGTTAATAGCCCTATTCCACTTCCAGATTTACTACATTAAAGGAAAAGATAATAAGTAAGTTAATACTTTTAATCGGAGACAGGACTATAAGGATGCTAATCTAATCCTAATCCCTATTACTATATTTAATAAAGTTAAAAACGGCACATTAAAACATACATTATAAATATTAAATAACTAGATATTAAAATAAACTATTAACGTTTATATAAACTTATAAATAAAATATAATATCTATTAATAATAACAGGACTTTTAAGTAAGAAGGTTAACAGAAGGAACCTGTAAATATAAATACCCTTTAAGAGACTTTTTAAGGCACTTATAAGACTGTAATAAAAAGTGCTTAAAGTATCTAAACTATAACAAAACCAGTTATCAGTTAAAATAGCTGTTAAAAGGCGTAAACAGCATACCTAAACTAGGAGTAAGGCTCTAATATTAAGAGAAACTATATATTTATAACTTAGATAAACGGAAAAAGTACGTCTAGCAGGTTTATAAGTCTCGACTTAAAGGATATATAAGCTAAGTTAAAACTCTTACGTAAGCTTAATAAGCGTACACCTTCCCGGGAATGAAGAAGTTAGTTAAGGAAGTAGTTAATAACTGTAATATCTACTACTAAAAGCAGAACTGGTATTATAAGCTTTATAAGCTCCTTAAACCACTCCTTATACTATAAGTGCTATAAAGTTTAATCTTACTTAACTTTATTATTAAGATCCTAGAGTTTAAAGACCCTGTTATAAAGGTTACTTATAATTAGATCCTTATAATAGTTAATAGATTAATAAAATAGGCTTACTTTTTACTAACCTTAAAAGATATAACTGTAAAGTAACTTACTTATATCTTTAAAAAAAAGGTAATCTTACAACACCTTTAACTAAATAATATCGTTACAAATTAAGATAAGCTAATCGTGTTAAAGTTTTAATAAAGACTAATATAAAGAATAGGTGTAAAAAGTAAGCTTTTAATAACATTTTACTTATAGACAGACAGCTAAACGGAATAAGTTAACTAAATACTTATAACGTATCTTTAAACTTACATTAACTTTAAATAAAATAATTAGCTTAAACTGTTACTAATAGCCCAGATAGCTTATAATATAACGTTAATTAAGTTAATAAGTATGTCACCATTTTTTACCAACTATAGCAAGGAGCTTAAACTCCGTTAAGGGCTGCCTATTAATACCCCCTAAGCTGTAGTTTATATAAACCAGATATAAGAACTATATAACCACTTATAAGCTGAATTTAAGTTCACATGTAAATAAATAAAGAAGTTTACTAATAAATATTAAACTAAGTAACTAATGTTTAAAAAAGGACTTTATTACAATAGTGAATAAATTAAAGGACCGACTTTTTAAAAGGGGGACCACATCTACCTTTTTTCATAAAACTTACATTCGAAACAACCTAGTAAGAAGCTTAACTTTAAAAGGTACAGACTGTTTTAAATTAAGAAAAAGGTCACTACCTCTAATTATAAACTAAACCTACCTACTAATATAAAGGTGCAGATTAAGGTTTTTCACATCTTACTTCTAAAACCTACCCTAAAAGGAGTTCCCCTAAAAAAGAAGATTAAGATCAACGCTAACGAAGACGAATATAACGTTAAAGGAATTATAGATTTAAAAAAAGGAGAGAATACATTTAAATATCTCGTTAAGTAGCTAAACTACAGCTTTAAAAGTAACTTATAAGAGCTAGTTAAAAACCTTAAGTACCTAAACTTAATTACAGAGTTTTACTAAAAGAATCCAGACTAACTAAAACTAACGATAAAAACTAGAAATAAGATAAGATTTAATATCTAAATTACTATACTGAAAAGTAAAACTATTATAAGACTTAAAGTTTAAGAAACAGTAGGAAACTCCTTAATAGGTACAGAAGGACATTTATCAGAACCCTTAACTAAGGTTAAAAGGACTTTAAATTTAATAAGGAGGCCGGACCTCTAGAGCTCCTAGCAAGCTCCACATAAAAACAAGTTAGTAAAAAAAGGCCATCTTTTATATACTGGAGGTAAAAGTTACAGATTAAGTTAAAAAGAAGTCGTCAGTTATAATAACCCTTTAGAAAAAGAACCAGCAGGTATTCCTGTTAGAAAACCTCCTTAGTTAAAGGACTCGCTAGCTTTAAGAGGAGCGGCCAGACAGGCCTCCTCCTACTTCTGGAAACGAAAGATCTCTACCTCCCAGCTAAACGTAGAAAAAGCTCGCTCTTCTATCCTATAACGCTAGACTTTAATCCGTTTAAGTTAAGTAACAGCTTTACAAAACTCTTAAGTTTTTAACTCCAAGTTCCGTGTAACAGCGTCGTGCTCTGCGTTAAGATAACGTTTCTTAGAAAGAAGCCGCTAAAAGAAAACGTTACTGTGATTAAACGCGTTATATAAAGATAAAGCCCTTATTAGTAAGCATTTGGAATAACTGTCTAATTATATAATAATAAGATAGGAAAGCGATTTTAAAGAATAACGATTATAAGGCGACATTTATAATTTAAAAGTTAAAGTGAAGTCTGTAAGGTTACGGTAATAAAAGGTGCTGTTTTTCAAAGTGTATTTTTACATACAGTTAGCAGGTATAGTTACGTTAAGAAAGAAGGAACGCTTTTATTAGGATTCTTTATAGGAAAAGAATGTTAAAGAGGGGGAATTATATAATAACCTTACAGGCCGTCACTTAAGCTAGAGTAGCCTAATAAATCCCCTGTATAAGGAACAGTGTAGGAAGATAATACACACGGTACTACATATTAGGCTAAGGGTGTAAAAACTTAAAGCCCTTATAACTAACCAGCAGTTACTTAATCTTAATAGGAGTGCTTACTTATTAAACATCTGTAAGACCTTTAAGCAGAAGGTGCTTAGTAATAAGTTACTTAACCTATTATTAAGTAACAGGCCACTAAGTAAGGTATAAGGTACCTTTAGCTAATTAGTATAAATAGTTATAGTTATATCTATAACTACTGTAAGGGACTTTAATTCCTCACACTAGTATTTAATTATTCATTTATATCCTACTATTTAGACTTACCTCTGTGCATTATAGTGACAGCAACCTACAGTGACATTAAACCCCCGTCTAAGAGTGCTAGCTTAATAAGCCATCTTCAGAACGCCCCTTACCTATTAGCGTCCTGCTATATGTTCTGTCTTAACCCGCACCAGTCCTTTTAAGGCCTGTGTTAGGTGCAGGTCGTAATAAACTTAATTAAGTCCAGGATAATAGGAAACGCCACCTAGTTACCTTTTTATTAAAAGGAATCCACAACCTAACCCTACAATATCTAATCTATAATAAGGAACTAATGGTAATTATTTAGTACTTTATTAAGTAGGCATTATATTTAAACGGTATAAAAGAACCAGTTTAGGTCTTTTTAAACTATAATAACCTCTAATACTTCCTAATAAAGGAACTTAATTTACAGTAAGTATAATAGGTAAAGTTAATAACCCTATTCCACTTCCAAATTCACTATGTTAAAAGAAGAGATAATAAACAAGCCAATACCCTTAATTAAAGACAGGACTATAAAGATACTAATCTAATCCTAATCCTTATCACTATATTTAACAAAGTAAAGAACGGCACTTTAAAACATACGTTATAAATGTTAAATAATTAAACATTAGAATAAACTATTAACGTATATATAAACTTATAAACAGAGTATAACATCCATTAATAATAACAGGACTTTTAAATAAAAAGGTTAATAGAAGGAACCTGTAAGTATAAGTACCCTTTAAAAGACTTTTTAAGGCACGTGTAAAACTGTAATAAGGAGTACTTAAAGTATCTAAATTATAATAAAACTAGTTATTAGCTGGAATAGTTATTAAAAGGTGTAAACAGTATACTTAAACTAAGAGTAAGGCTTTAATATTAAGAGAAACCGTATATTTACAACCTGGTTAAAAGAAAAGAGTACATTTAACAGGTTTATAAGTCTCGACTTAAAGGATATATAAGCTGAGTTAAAACCCTTACGTAAGCTTAGTAAGCATACACCTTCCTGGGAATAAAGAAACTAGTTAAGGAAGTGGTTAATAACTGTAATATCTGCCATTATAAGTAGAACTAACATTATAAACCTTATAAGCTCCTTAAACCACTCCCTGTATTATAAATGCTATAAAGCTCCATCTCACTTAACTTCGTTACTAGGATTCTAAAGTTTAAAGACCCTGTTATAAGAGTCACTTATAACCAAATCCTTATAATAGTTAATAGATTAATAAAATAAGCTTACTTCCTACTAACCTTAAAGGATATAACAGCGGAATAACTTACTTATATCTTTAAGAAAGAGGTAATATTATAACACCTTTAACTAAATAACATTATTACAGATTAAGATAAACTAATTATATTAAAGTTCTAATAAGGGCTAATATAAAAAATAAGTATAAAAAGTAAGCTGTTAATAACGTTTTACTTATAGACAGACAGCTAAATAAAGCAAATTAACCAGATACTTATAACATATCTTTAAACTTACATTAACTTTAAATAAGATAATTAGCTTAAGTTATTACTAACAGTATAAATAACCTATAATATAACGTTAATTAAGTTAACAGGTATATTACTATTCTTTACTAATTATAATAAGGAGCCTAAGCTCTGTTAAGGCCCGTTTACAGGTGCCCCTTAAGCCACAGTCTATATAAACCAGATATAGGAACTGTATAACCACCTGTAAACTAAACTTAAGTTTACACGTGAATAAATAAAGAAGTTTACTAATAAACATTAAACTAAGTAACTAATACTTAAAAAAGGACTTTATTATAATGGTAAATAAGTTAAGGGACTAACTCTTTAAAAGGGGGATTACGTTTACCTCTTTTTATAAAACCTGTATTTAAAATAACCTAATAAGAAGCTTAACTTTAAAAGGTACAGACTGTTCCAGATTAAGAAAAAAGTCACCACCTCTAATTATAAACTAAACCTACCCACTAATATAAAGGTGAGGATTAAAGTTTTTCACATCTTACTTCTAAAACCTGCCTTAAAGGGAGTTCCTTTAAAAAAGAAGATTAAAATTAACGCTAATAAGGATAAGTATAACGTTAAGGAAGTTATAGATTTACAGAAGGGAAAGAACACATTTAAATATCTTGTTAAATGGTTAGATTACAGCCCTAAAAGTAACTTATAAAAGCCAGTTAAAAACCTTAAGTACTTAAACCTGATTATAAAGTTCCATTAAAAGAATCTAAACTAATTAAACCACTTATAAAGAACATAAAGTGAAGGTTAAACCAGTTAGTATAACCTTAAGGAGGTAAATTAACCAGTTTACTTTAAAAACAGAAAAATAAGATAAAATCTGACATTTAAACTGCTAAATTAAAGAGTAAGACCATTACAGGACTTAAAGCTTAGGAAGTGGTAGGAAACTCCTTAATAAGTATAAAAGGATATTTATTAAAAGCCTTAACTAGGGTTAGAAGGACCTTAGACCTAATAAGGAGGCTAGGCCTTTAGAGTTCCTGGCACGTTCTGTATAAGAATAAGTATTGTTAAAAAAAAAAAAAAGTTAGTAAAAAAGAAAATAAGCAGGTGTGTTACCGTTACATTAGGAAAGGCTGTTTTTATTTATTAAAAGAAAAGAGTAACAGATTAAGTTAAGAAGAAGTTACTAGTTATAGTAACCCCCTGGAAAAGGAACTATACACTAGCTCCGCCAGGAGGCTTCCCTAATTGAACTTAGGAACTAATGTGGTTACTTCCTGGGCCTTACGCTCCTCCTCTACTATAATGTCAAACTCGTAGCTAAAAAGTTCATCTACCCACTGCGCTAATCCCTTCTGTTAGTCCTTAAGGTGTAGAAGTTTAAAGGCCGTGTTATAAAGAAAGAGAGCGGTTTCACGCTCCTTAGTATTAAGGCGTTTCTTTTCGTTTAAAACCCCATACAGAACAGACAGATCGTTTCCGTAAACGTTATAAAATAAGTATATAATCTTACCAGCCGCTATATAATAGTTATATAACTCACTCTTACTAACCACCTTACAGTCTGGTAGGTTTAGGTAGCGGTAGCGATTACACTTTACAGGTATAACGATCTTAAAAGTAAGAATAAACTTAATATTAGTAATATAACGTTTAGTTAATAAAGGCGTTACGTTTTTCCTATTTTTAATTACTTAATTAGACGATATAACGACTGGTAAAGAAAGGAAAGAATGTATAAGTAGTTCTTTATAGAAAAAGAACGTTAAAAAGGGGGAATTATGTGATAACCTTATAGGCTGTCACTTAAGCCAGGGTGGCCTGATAAATCCCCTGTAGAAGGAACAGTGTAGAAAGGTAGTACGTACGGTACTGTGCACTGGGCTAGGGGTGTAAAGACTTAAAGCCCTTACGACCAGTCGTTAAGTAATCACTTTAATCTCACTAAAGGCATAGTAATCACAGTAATTAGAGGTATTCTGATCATTATAATCACTCCTTATATTAAGTAAGTACAGTAATTAAGGTATAAAATACCTTTTAGCTAGTTAGTATAAATAGTTATAGTTATGCCTATAACCACCGTAAGGGACTCTGGTTCCTCACACTAATATTCAATTATTCATTTATATCCTACTGTTTAGACTTACCTTTACGTATTATAGTGACAGCGACCTACAGTGACATTAAACCCCCCGTCTAGGAGTGCTAGCTTAATAAGCCGTCTTTGGAACGCCCCTTACCTGTTGGCGTCCTGCTATACGTTCTGTCTTAACCCACACCAGTCCTCTTAAGGCCTGTGTCGGGTGCAGGTCGTAATACTACTGTTCAGACTCACCTCTGTGCATTATAGTGACAGCGACCTATAGTGACATTAAACCCCTCGTCTAAGAGTGCTAGCTTAACAAGCCGTCTTCAGAACGCCCCTTACCTGTTAGCGTCCTGCCATACGTTCTGTCTTAACCCGCGCCAGTCCTCTCAAGGCCTGTGTTGGGTGCAGGTCGTAATATAAAGCTTTAAAAGCTTATAAACCACTACTGCTTTATTTAACTAACTACTCCTATTATTTTACTAACGCCTTATAGCTATAACCACTATCACTACCACTACTGCTAACTGCTAAAGGCTCTTTACTAGCCGTTAATTAAGTACTATAACGCTAATTTTAGCTATTATATATTATTAATATTAATACAACCCTTATACCTTTTAAACACCTTAACAGCTAAACTTATAATAAAGTGGGGAATAAGACTATTAAGGCATATATTATAAAAGGGAGGTAATTTAAGTAAATAGTTACGTTAATACTGTATCCTTCAGCTAATAGAATTCTTCGTGTAAAGGCTACACTTATTTTCAGAAGTAAGAGCTATATAACATTAAAAGAGGTCTAAGCTTAAAACCTTAAAGTGACTATATTATTTAACCTAACTACTTATAATACAGAGGCCCTCTATATATAGTTAATTAAATAGGTTATTATTCTATTAGCTAATAAAGCTCCTTTTTTGTTAATATAAGACTCTATACAGTTTTACGTAACTAATAATATTAAAACTTTACTCCAGCACCACAGTATTGATCTTACAGTTATACTAGCCAGTATAACTGCAGAATTACAGCCCATAGATACACATATCAATAAATAGATTAAGGCAGCTGCGGAACACGTAACAGAACACTTAAAGGCTAAATAGGAAGCACGTGCTGATTTTAAAGGGTAATCTCTTAATACTTAGCAAATTCTCACTACTTACGTTATTATAAAAGTTATACAGCTCCTAACGAAAAGGGGTAACCTTATTCGGAAGTTTTTTATTAATACCAGCATCGCCATCGCCCCTAACAGGTCTAAGGACCACTTAATTAATATTAAGTATCTTTAAGAGGCAAATATTAGGCTTGATTTTACTAGTTAGGAGACAGTAATAATAAGTCACGCCCTAGAGGAATATAAGCTAGACCCTATTAACGGTAACTCCCTATTTGAAAACCTTAGTGTGGATTACTAGAAGCTTACAAAACGTGACCTGTTAGTTATTGCTAAGGCACGTGGTTTAGCAGTTAAATCTAGGGATACGAAATAACGGATTATGGATCTTCTGGAGGAGCAAGATGGCGAGAATTTTGTGGATTCGGAGGTTGACGACGAAGAGGTGGACTACGAAGAATAAGGAGTGCCAGGAGCAGCGAGTTTATATGCAGTTTTATACTAGAACCAGCTACTTAATCCACCAGCTAGTCTCTTATTCTTACTATTGCCGTACTACCTCAGCACAAAGAACAGCGCTCCAAAACACTAAGATCCACGGAATCCACGCGAATCCACAGAATCCACGCAATTCAGGGCCCCTGGTTCTGTGGGGGGAGCTAGTCTCACCGCCTTCAAGGGGTTGGCTTCCACTAAGCCAAATCTAGCGATTTTAAAGGGGTCGCTTACTCAGAATCCAGAGGCTGGAGCGGTGGCTTTGCGTGGCTCGTGAGCGTGCACGTTCACCGAGTAAAACCGGATAATTCAAGTCTTTACAGTATTGCCACAGAACGTGCAATCGTTGCCACACGGCTTGCCACTATTTACAACTATAAGAAAGGCTCTCTGACTCTGTCAGAGAGCTACAAGACAGATCAAAAGAGCAATACACTAACGCAGTTGCAACCTCCTCAATTTCACCGAATCCAGTGTGCCGTGTTTCTGACACGCCTACAGACTCTTCAAAGAAAAAAGTTGGGACCCACAGTGCACAAGCACGGACCATCGCGGTGGGGTTTTACGCTCCCTTGTGGGGATTGGCGCCATGGCACGATGTGGCGCCCAACTTTTTGTTTAGAGCTTGTAGAAATAGTTAACTATATTGTAACGTAACATCTCAACATCGCTGAACAGACGAACGTTGTGGTGCCTTTTGCAATCCAGTAATTGGTAAAAGTGTCGTTCAATTGTTTGATCGGTCCAAGCCTCCAGTGGAGGAAGACTATAAGACTCCCTAACTAGAGCTGTCTACGCCAAGGATTCCGGTCCGAGTCTGGCCGATTGGCCACACTCCAATTGCCCCAAGATGGGTAGCTCAACAGTACCAGCTTATCGCTGGCGGTATCCTGATTCGCGTCGGTATATGGCGGGCGGTGACCCAAAACGGCGACCGAAACACCTTCGACTTCAGCTTTGAATGCGCCTTTTACAAGGACTTTTGGCGGGGAGGCCACCGCCCGGACTGCAAAAAGCAATAAGCCGGGTTGAGTTTCATGACAACACAATCTTCTCTGGTTTCATTCAATCGATTCGGGTTTAGAAATCATTGAAGAGAGCATGGAGAGCGTCACACCGCCATTTTCTTCATCTTCTGATGAGGGAAGCTCTCGACACCCGCCTAACCCAAGGCCCGAAAAGCGGCAGAGAGAGGATACATCCGGCAGTGAGGACGTAAATAAGCGACTCGCGCCACCAGTCCGGTCCGGCCATGGCAGTGCTGATAATTATGGTGGAACAAACGGCTTCATAACGCTACACGAGGAATGTGTGGAGCTGAAGAAGACCGAGCATCATTTCCCCGATTTGAAAACTTTCGTGGATGAGCTGAATCTTGCATGACAAGCTCGGTGGGCGACGCGACATGTCCCGTATCACCGGGTTGTTGCGCTTTTGGTCCGATGGGAAGAGGACGATTTGGGGGTCGCGAAGGAAATCGAGGGCCTGGAGTTAATGCTCCGCGACACTTATAATTTCGAGGTCGACACCTTTGCGATTCCGTCCGCAAAGAGAGGCTATCTCGATCTCGTTGATCGGATCCGGTTACTGCTGAAGAAATACGACCTGGAGGACAACCTGTTCATACTCTACTATGGCGGGCATGCTGGCCAAGATGAGCAGTCCCAGCCGGCTTGGGTGTCGTATGTGTTTCATCCCTCGCCCCTTAATTCCAGTATTATCATCTAATTCTTTCTCTTTACAGAAAGAGACATGCCGGATCATCATTCCCGGTGTCTGCGTTTCTTCATCTTTTTGTTGAGATGGACGCTGACGCCCTTCTGCTGTTCGATTCTTGCCAAGCAGTACCGCAGGCATTCGACTCAAAGGGAAAAGGCATCGTATCCGCAATTACAGCCACCGGATTCGAGCCAAGCATGATCGGCACAGCGGCGGAGGTTGGCCCGCACTCCTTCACTCATGCGCTAATCCAAGTCCTTGGCGTTCTCTCGATTCCTTCGCCTCTATCGATCCCGCCGCCCACCGATGTACTGTTACATACCCTTCTCATATCAGAGTTGAGGAAGTACAACTTATCCTTGGAAAGACATAGCGATGGGTCTTTCAAGAGGGACACAAACGGATGTCATCGGGTGGAACCATGCCGGCGAAGAACCCCCATTCACCATTGGCTGTCCCGCAACAAACATCCCCGCCATATACTTCTCTTGCCGCTGAAAAGAGTCCCAGAAGTTGACGTGGCTAACCCACCGAACCCATCTTCAACGGAGCAGAAGCCAGTCTATGACATGGTGGTTCCTGAAGTCCTCGTTGCAGTTCGTCTGACACCTGACTCACTTGGTGACCTTGACATCGAAGCTTGGATGAAATGGGTATTATCTTTGCCAGGACACCCCACACAAGTGTCCATAAAGGAACGCTCGGTCAGCATCGAGGGCCTTTATCGGAGCCACTCGTCTCTCCTCATTCTAAGGATGCCCAATGAGGTGTACAATTCCCTGCGCAAGTTCAAGGCGATGTCCCTGATTGGCTATGTAACGGGGGAAAACCAGGCCGATAAGGTGAACGAGAGAGTGGATAAAATCATTGCATCGTCGTCATTTAGCGTCTCCGATACCCCAACACAAGAACAACATCCCGCCCCCCTTGATGTGTACAAGCCTAACTTCCAATCCACCGAAAACCCCCGACTTTGTCTCGTCGTGGACGACGGTCCTGGATCAGATCAGGACAATATCGCAAGTCTCGAGCGTCGAGGCAATCAAGATTCACATTACTCGAGTCGAAGGGGTCCTATCAGTGATAAAGAAGAAGGGACGATGTTCAAACCGCTCCAAGAAGAGGCAGAAGTGCGGGAGAACGACGGCCTCCGTTTCCACAATGGCTTACCTCCTGACCGGGAGTTCCCTTCGCCATCAGTGGAACCTCCATGCTCTCGATGGACACACTCGGAGAAATATTTCGCATCGATGCCTAAGCCGACGCAGTATCATCAGAAAGAACTACCCACCGCCCCTGTTATATCCACTTCAGCGCCCCTTCCCACTAGAACAATCGATTCATCTGCGTTCACGGCAGCCGTTGGCATGTCCAGCGTTGCCATTGGCACCATGAAGGTCTCACACCCCCCCCCAACTTCCAATCCATATCCAACAGCGATCCCTCGCCGGTCGCCGTGTCTCACAATACCTAAGCGAGCCTCTAGCGCTCGGCAACACACTTGCCAGCCTTCCGTCTAGAGGTATGGGCATCGGTGCCACCGAGGCAGCCCACGAGAAGAGAATCGCCGAAGAGCTTGCAGAGCTAGAAAAAAAGATGCCCAGGGCCTAATACTGCTACCACTATCCATCTAAACATTCACACAACGCTGCTGCCTTTCCACGACATTGCGCGTCGCTTGGAATGGTAACATGGGTATATCGCCTGTTACAAGTTGCGAAGGTGATAAAGGTGACATCTCCATGCTGACAACATTGCACTTTCGACAGCACGAAGGCAATTATGCTCTCAAATCATGGGTTAGGCTAGATACGTACTTAGTAAATTGAGGACTACCTGCCGCTGAAATTTACTAGCGACCGTTGCGAAAATGCAAAAAGTTAGCTTGTCTCGCAGTTGCAATTGCGGTCCTTACTGCATACCTCCGGTTTTTCCAGGTATTGGAAGAATGACAGTGCTATTCGGGTCATAGTTGCCTGAGTTGTGAATACTACTTCAGATGAGCCCTAAACCTAGCCCCGGTCCCTGGCATGACCTTTAACTTGTGGTTACCCAATGTCACACGGCTAGGGTCAGGGTTGTGGAAGAATGCCTGGCTCTACCAGGACTTCAGTCAGGCTGAGTCACAACGTGTGCGTAAGCCAAATCCAACGACAGGTGTATAAGAAGGACTCTCTGGCAGAGCTAGAGAGTGAAGGGCAAGGACCTTGAGGCTATAGAAGATTATCAGTATCTCAGTATTTGTTCTCAATCAAATGGTTCCAAGCCTCTGTGTGAAGCTATTGCAGCTTGCCCCACAGACCCTTGTTGTTACGGCTCGCGTGACTGTCCGCGACGTGTGGGAACTCTCACAACGTTGAGCAGGAGCGTCAAGTATTGTGGTACAAAGAGTTGCCCTCTTCTGGTCTCTGCCATGGGTGGTGCCCCTTAAGAGGGCGATGCGCACATGCGTTCAAATGTGCGCAATCGGGGCGCCCGTGAGCTCTGGCAATGCCCGGCTGCCTCATGACAGAAACTTGCTAACTGAACATGTGCAACATGTGCGACGACTTATTGAACACTGTGGGGGACCGGCTGACCGGTCCTCCCGGTTGGGAACACATCCCGACCGTGGACACGTAACACTTGTTACAGTGTGCAGGCACTGTGTTTCCTCTCTATCTCTCTTTTTCCTTATTAAAAGAATCTAGATATTTTAGGATAACTAGATACTTGATAATTCCAAACTCGATCTTATGAAATCAGGCTCGGTGATAGGAGGGGAGCACGTGAGTTGCTAGAAAGAATGGGTATGGCAAATGCAAGCTGAAGTGACGAAGTCAATTCAGCTGGCTAGGGCAACTAGCTGCAACCCCAGTGCCGTATTTTCTAACAAGAACTGGGCTACCGACCACAAACCTTTCTATACTATAGGTGTTTATACGAACCAACATAGCTCCCCAAGAGAAGCCCGCTAATCACGAGATACGTGGTGAACATCCACTTAACAAGCTGTCAAAGGAACAGCTCAACGCGTTTGTTGGGCTTGATCGCCCTTTCGTGGTCGGACTTTCAAACCCTAATCACAAAAAAACCTGATTGACATGACTTAGCAGGGTAAAACGGAGGCTGTGATGGAAAAAGACACTGAAGCCCCTGACTCAAAAGAACGATACGCGATGTAGTAACCTCTTATAAGTAAGGGAACATGAACGGCGGATAAAATCGAATGATGTTTGGTTGAAAGGGGAGGTACGGATGCGAAACGGAATGACCGAGGGCCCGAGGCAAGAACATTACTGGGTCTGTTAGCGGTGGAGGCTTATATAAGCAAAGGAAAACGGTAGTACTTGGTGGGGGACTGATGTCCCAAAACTAGGCCCAGGAACGGATCCTTGCAAATCGCCCCATTTTCACGGTAACTATAGCCGGGCCAAAAATCGCTTCCCTGAACTCACCACGGCTCAGGGAGGTGCTCACTGTGCCTCACTCCGTGCTCAGGTTCTGCGACTAATCCGGACTTGGTCAAAAGATGTTGTGGGGGGTGACTAATGTGGTATACATCCAAGCATACACTTCCCGAGTTTCTTGCGCTATCCCGTCCAGACAGCCGGCCTAGGTAGTTTATATTCCGTTAATCTGCTATTCGGCCACTTATAAATAAGCGCCACACTTCTAACCTCCGCACCTTCAACACCCCATTTCTCAATAACAAACTATAGCTTTGCGACAAGCTATATATGGGGGTTATCCTTTGCAAGGCTAATGGTTCTCTTTTACCTTAGCGTCACAGTTATAAGCCCGGTAGTTCAGGAGGCGTAAGCGTTGCACTTCTTTGAACAACTAGCTAAAATGTACTGCACTTCGTGTCCACTATCCCTCCACTGGATATCCTGTACGGCCAGATTGGACAGTGATGGAGGCCACTGAACCCGCCCTTGGAATCACAGGCCTTACCGGATCACTCCGTCGTGTACTAACACCGTGGGCTCTTCCATTCCAGCGCTTAAGACTTCGCAATTCTTACAACGAGCTTACAGCCCCTTACTTCACCATTGTTCAACATATTAAGCCCTTGGATAATACCCTCCCAACAGTGTCCCAACTCCTTCTGAGGATGTGGCTTGATCAGGCCCTTCTCTAACAATCTTTGCATCTCTTCTGTCCACTGAATGATTGCCTGTAGTTTCTGCTCATTTGCCGGGCGTGAGTAGATCATCTCGTCTTTACCGAGAAGCACGCGTTTGCCCCACATTTCGTAGCCCAGCACAACTTCCACCCTGACGGCACGCCGGGTGCGCCATGACTCGTCAAACGCCTCCAGACATACATATCGACCGCCTGTCCGGCCTAGCGCTCCGAAACACACGGTTGCTGAATCCGCATCTGTGATACAGTCGAGGGCGTGACGTAGTGACCCTATTGGTGTGGATACAGCCTTGATTGTGTCTATGCAAGTCGGTGACGTATAGGGGACTGTGCTGGCAGCTCCATACCGCATAGTGAGGTTGAATGATGCTTCCGATGCTGTTGTGATGGGTGCATAGCCGGACCTGGGGTTGGCAGTATTAGAACGGATACATTACGCATTGTCGGCTTAACATGACAAGCAGTTGCTAGCTGTTGGGTATGCGCAAACTGGCAAGGCGAATTTCACGCCAGAACAGACGAGAAAAGAAGAAGAAAACACGGAAGAAAACAGAAAAGCGAGCTGCTGAGGATAAGTGGACCTACAACTTCAATAGCTGACAAGCCATAGTACCCGTTGCTGTCCCCCCTCCGTACACAAGCACGGGGGCCGGCCTCTCTACCGGCGCCCCCGGTCGGCCCACTAGTGCAAGTGTCTCAAATCCCCACAGAGCGAGGCCTAGCGTGCCCCAGCCAATACCCCCCAAGGCCGCGGCCTGCAGATCTGTCCACGATTTCGGTACGCGCAGCAGCAGGCGGGCATCGGCCACCACGTACTCGGCAAAAGCGCCGTTATGCGGATCGTCAGGGTTGTAGCCGTAGGTGGCACCGCAGACGCGCGTCCCGGGAGAAAAGGACGCGCTCCTGCTCTCTGCCGTCCCATCTTCATGCCGTGATACGACGATTCCGCAGAAGTCACAGCCCATGGTGGCGCCCGGCGTAGGGAAGTGCGTTGGCATTTTGTGATCTGTGGGGTTCAGAGCCACAGCGAGGACGCGCACGAGGACATGGTGGGGTGACGGAATCGTGGGCAAGGGCGCCGTGTGGGAGACGGCGATGGGGAGTCGGCTGGCCGATACATCTCCGGTTTGGACTATGGCTGTCTGTGTTGTCGTGGTTGGGTTGCTAGACCTGTAAGGGGGTGGTGGAGTCGTCATAATTTTTTGGGCAGCTTTCTCTCTATTCTGGATAGATCAGGCCTGATGTTCAAAGTGACGAAAACTAATCCGTTCGTTACTTTCCGCAAGGTGGCGGCAAATAACTACCTCTACAGGTCAGAAATGGTGTTGCAAACTTGACGTTGGCCCGATTGCTGAACATTGCGCGCCTAGACATATCCGCCACAAGGTTGCCACAAATGCCGATTGCTTCCGTCCTGCCTGTTCGGGTTGAAATCAAGGGACGGCCCGCAGTTCGCATGGGTTGCCATTCGGCCACAAACCCCCCGAACCTTCCGACCGCGACTTCGCACGACATCTCCGAACGGCAGTTCAGAATGGTAGAAAAAGCACCAATCACGAGTCAGATACGATATACACCTAGGTAAGCTCGGACCAAAGCATCAGGCCCATCACTGGACACGGATGAACCTTCATGCAGGTCTGACATCTAAAGAGTCTTCCCCCGGAAGGCCCGAACGGATCTGTCACGGTTCAGTCGCGACCGGGTTTGGCTTCTCGCATCAGCCCTGATTCATCACCAACATTACCAAGCCACAACCTAATGCTAAATCTACTCTGTTTCTTTTGTCTTTCCCTTTTGTGGAGGGGAGGAGCGCGTGGGCTATGTTATTATGGATTGAGGATGGCCTGAAAAGAATTTGTGATGCGCACGCTTCTATGACCATTGTATGAGACTCGGCCAGAGTCCGCCCTCTTACATCTAGGTATTCCAGTGTCTGCCAGGCATCCGGTTCCTTGAATTGTTGTCAAAAGTCATTGCCATTTTCCTGTTTTCCAGTCACCTCTAGTCCTAGTCTTTCTGTCCAGCTTCAACCTCCTTTTCCGACCCAAGATCATTCTTACCGTTCTTCCTGTCCTCAAGTCCGAATTCTGTGTCGAGCTCGGTCCGCATCTTGATCTGCTTTTCGAGGAAGACTAAACAAAAAGAGAGGCCTGCGAAAATAACTGACATCCGCCAAACATACTGCAAACTTTCCGCATAGACGCCGACTATCTCCCGCTTCAGGGGTTCGGGGAATGTGTTGAGTAAGCTGGCGCTGACCGACTCGTATGCTTTGCCATTGCGGAACATAGCCGCGACTTCTTGGTCGGAGATGCCCCTGGATCCTCTGTCAAAGTAGTTGTTAAAGATGGCAGCGGGCTAAAAGCAACGTCATTAGCATCAAAGTGTGTATCTAATGGGAGGGGTGTTTGGGGTACTTCTTACTATAGCCACGCCCCATATGTTGCCAAAGGAACGGACAAAAGACCAAGTCGCAGTGGCGGCCGCCTGGTCGCGTTCCTCAAGCGGTGTCTGGCACGCCGGAAGGAGCGTGTTAAGCACAAAGCCCGAGCCGCCGGCTGCTATTACTTGGAATATGACCCACTCTGCGGTGCTGCTGTCCTCGTCAAGCAGAGAGAAGAGGCCGAGACCGACGGTATTAAGGGCAAAACCGAATAAGTGCAGCGGCTTATATTTGCCAAACTTGGTCAACAAAACAACGGCTACTATGGCGAAGGGTATGGCAATCGTAATCGCAGGGAGTAGCTGGATCCCCGCACGAGCAGGCGAGCTACCCTGAACGGCCTGGAAGTAGATGGGCAAGAAAAACAGCATCCAGTAGAGCAGAGCCGAGTTTAGGAAAGTGATGGCGAAGATCGTCGCTGATGTCCTATTCGAAAATAGACGGGGCGGAACCACGGGCTCTTTCACGAAGCTGGCCGTCTCGACGATTGGGAGGCCGCCCAAGCCGACCAGGCCGAGGGCTAGTGAGAGGAGAATTCTCCAGGATGACCACGGATAGCGAGTGCCGCCGTACGTCATGGCGTAGAGCACGGAAACAGTAGCTGCGACGAGCAGGACGTTGCCCGTGTAGTCGATGCGGCGTAGCTTTTGCGCAAAGGACATTTCCTTGTTGTATTTCACCTGCAGGAACAGCAGAACCATGACCATCGATAAACCACCAATCTAGGGACGGAAACAGCGTTAGTTGCAACGTCAAGGTACTGTCCGGTGGAAATAGCTTCCAGTGCGCAAAAAAGGACGTACCGGCAGATTGATGTAGAAGACCCAACGCCAGCTTGTTGTCTCCACGATGGCGCCGCCCACGTATGGACCAACAGCAGTTCCGATGAAATATACGATCAGAACAACAGCCATATAGTTTCCTCGCTCTCTGAGGGGCACAAGGTCGGAAATAATCACATCGACGATCATGTTGATGCCACCACTACCCATACCCTGAATAGCCCGGCCAGCTATGAGTGTCGCACCGTTATTTGCGCTACCTGCGATTCCGCTTCCCAAAGTGAAGAGCGCGACTATCGCTAGTGTGACATATCTCCGGCCGAAAATGTTGGCAAGCTGCCCGAAAAAGGGTTGTACGACGGCGCTGTTTTAGCACGACCGAATTAGTATCGCTAGATGTCTTGGGATAAAAAGAGTGAGGGACGCGATTTCGGGTGGAATGTCAAGGAAGGGAGGAGAGATTTAAAAATCGGATACCTCGTCAAGAAAAATATGTTGGTGACCCAGATGTAGTTCTCACCAAGACCGAGCTGAGTGACAATGAAGGGCAGCGAGGTAGTCACCACGGTGTTTTCCAGGGCGCTGAGCAGCCCGATGACGCAGAGGGTAGCGATGATAACCCAGAATCGAAGGCCTTTGTTAAATTTAGGGGCGGATTCAGCGTTCTTGGGAACTTCTTTTCTGCTCTCGGAACTCTCCGCACCGGAGGAGCTGACGGGCTCATCGTTGCGTCCTGCCTGGCTTTCCATGGTGGTAGGTCGCTAATCGTCAGGGCGCAGGTTGAGTGACTGCTGGATACCTTATTTTTGAGCTGATCGAGTCGAGACTACCGACATCGATGTGGAACGCTATGGGTTGGCTCAAATGTAAAAGGCGGTGCGGGTTAGGTTGCGGGAAATGAATTGCAAACGTGGGGAATGCGCACTCTCGGGTGACTGCACGTTCGAATTGACTTTAAACTAATATCTTGCATGTTTAATGGTATCTGCTCTGCCGCTGATCGGGCCGCGCCGGTCATCGGCGGCACCGCCGCCACAGTTACACGCACCCACAATGCCGTGCTCAATCCCGAGGGGTGCATATGTGGAGATGCACCTATATGCTATGTGCCGCGGCATGGATGGGCGGGATAATCTAAGTTTTGATGGCTTACGCGCACGTTCTCCCGAACATCGAGAACACTCACCGTATTGGTTCAACCACGAGAGGATGCTACCCTGTGATGGACGTGAGTCTTGCCGATCCTCGCTGAGGACCTCTCGACCTGTACTTGCCCTTCTGGAGTCGTATTCATCGCATTCACCGAAGTAGGCATGGCATGGCGTACGACGTGTCAGCCACGGCACAAACGGAGCGATTCTACACCGGGGGCAATTCAGGCCCAATTCAGGTAGCTGCGCGCCGCCTTCATAGGTGTAGTCACAGGCATGACTTGGACAGGCGATTATTACAGTCCCAAGTTGTGTTAAATTATAGCCAGATCCATGTGCAGCGAGGCTGCACCATAACTTTAGCCTTGGTTAAGAGTTTGGCGTCGCACCCACGAACAGCGTGCCGCTGCTGTATTTTTCCGAGGGAATCTCGAACGGTCTAGCGTCCGATGTCACGGTAAAACCCGTCCATGATGCTGGTGTCAAGTCCCCATCAGCGACATGCCCGTTCCTCCCTAAAACGATCGGCTTGCGACAGATGCCGCACCCAGAAACTCCGTTGCCCGCGCGATATCAGTGATGCTGCTGCTTGCAAGCGCTGTGTGCGTGCCAATGTTCGATGCACCACGAGCGCTCCGAAGCCTCCCGGTCGCCCCGTCCGAGTTACCACAACCACCGGACAACAGGGTCCTACGGTCAACAAAGCGACAGGGACGATGGGAGAGCTACGCCGAGGAGGTATGGAAGACGTAGCGGTGGGCTCTTCGTCGATACCTGGGCAATATGCCCCCGTTACGCCGGACCCGTGGGCCCATCTTGGGGTGGAGCCCACAACGGCTTCGATGCCGCAGCTTCACGACCTGACTAGCATTACCGAGTACACACACGAGCAAATGAACGGCGAGGGCATGGCACCTTTGGATATGATATTGGCAGACAACACGGATTTCCTGAAAACCGCCTTCGCCCAAAGCGAAAGCGATGACGCTCCAACTCTACCACTGGCAGACGCCAGCCAGGGCTCCATAGATTGGTTGGACCCCTTCTGGCCCCTGGGGCATGAATCTGGCCAGAGTACGCCGGCGGTATCGGCGGTATCGGCGGAAACGGACCGCGCACCGCGCCGAAATTCATCGCCATCTTCTTCCCGTCTTTGGGGCCAATCCGACGTGGATCGAGACGTCACATCAGACGCGGGCTTTCGCCTCTGCCGTTTCGCCCTGAGCCTCTCCGAGCAGCTGTTTTCTTTTAAGATCAGGCCCTGGGAAGACGCCCTGGCGGCAACCACGGGCCGGGGCGGCATTCCCGGCAGCCCTGGACGGTCACCCCAGAGCGAACAGCCCGACCAGCCCGAGGTGTTGGGCGAAGTGCTGCGCAGCACCTCCGAGTTCATATCCATCCTCCAGGAATTCAACCTGGCCATAGCGCCGACGGCTGGAGCCCGGTGCGGCCCGAGGCCTCGGCGCACAAGCTTCCCACCACCAAGCCGGGGCTCACCAACAGAATCGGCGACCCCCGTCTCGTCATGCATCACCTCCGTGTCGTCTGCGACCCGGGTACCTGGGACCTGCGCAGCCTCCATCACGGATGCCGCTCCGGAACTTAGCATCGCCACGGCATTGAGCCTACTCTCCTCCCATCTCCACCTCATGGCCATTTACAACGCCCTGTTCCGGCACCTACACGCCTCTCTATCGCGAATCCCGGCCGTCTCCATCTCAGCGCTGCAGGTGGTGCCCGGACTTCGCCTTGCCGGATTCCCAGTCCACCACGGCGGGTTGCAGATCAAGATGCTCATCCAAGTGATTGAGCACTACATTGAGACTATCGACGGAGCCCTGGGATTGCCCGCCAAGTATTGCCTTCGCGGGGGTGGCGTGCGAACGCTACGGGCCCCTGACTATGGTGGTGGGCTCCTAGAGGGCAGAGAGTTTGAAGCCCTGCTGGATGCCGTCATGGGGGGTAGCGGAGCCGGGCCGGCATTGGGGCCGGGCCTTCGAACCATATTGGCCCTGAGGCAAAGTATTGACGACGTAGAGCAATATCTTCGATAGCCGTCGACTTCTTTTGTCGACAATACCCTGTTAGTGCATCCTTGGTACTTTTCCACCCTCTATCAAAAACTTAAGGTGGGAACCTCCTTATTTGGACGGAGTCTGGCTTGTGATTTTTCGCTTGTCTGAGTGTACCAACTTGTGTCATATTACAACACGAGAGTGCTGGGTTTTGTCAAACTACGTAATCGCTCCTTGGCACCGCAGAATCGCGGTTCGGCCGTGTTTTGCCCCTGTTAAGTGGCCAGTTGGCTATTTAATTGAACACAGGATTCCGGCGTGGGCATCGGGGCCTGTGACTCGATCCATATTGGTGACAATAATGTGGGCGACGGACAGAAGGGCAATGAACCAAAGGTTGATGTTAGCCCGGTTGGTACCAGCCGCTGTGTCGGAAATGGGGATATTCCAATCCACTCCCACATGCGACGAATATGAACCCACAGTAGGAGAATACGCTCGAGCTTATTATCTACATGCGAGGCTGCCAAGCTGTATATCGCCCCTTGATCTGCCACGGCGTGGAGCTGGCAGCTAAACAAAGGCCACTGGAGATTGGTACACTGTCCATCGTCACCCCGTGTTTTGTAGCCAAGAAAGTTCTGCTTCTCCTGCTAAGCTGCCTTGAATGCCTTGAAGCGCACAATGACGGGCGGCTTCTCCCACATGGCAAACAGCTTGAGATCGCGCTCCCAGTCCACCTCACCCTTGTTGACGTGCTCCCACTCCAGCTTCCATGACATCTTGGCAAAGAGCAGACGCGCCTGAAGATAGGCCATATTTTGGCCGATGCAACCGCGCGGACCCATACTGAAGGGCTTGAAGGACGCCTTGTCGTCTGTGTCAAAGACAGGGTCGTAGTCTGGGTGTCCCGCTGGGAGCCAACGCTCTGGGCAAAACTCGCGTGGTCGGCAGAAGTAACGCTCCGAATGCGAGGTTGCGAAGATGGAGGTTTGGACACAGCACTATTTTCAATGTATTTAGAAGGTAGACCAAGCCAGTTTCCATGGACACCCCCAAAAAAAAGCCAGGTGAAAGAAGGACTGTGACCTGGCGCGATCGGGCTTCGAAACAAATGAAACAAATGAAATAGGAGGAGTAGGGGGCAGGGGCGGAAGAAACTAGGCACTGCACTGACCCCCTTAGGAATGTAATGGCCGTCGACATAGTCTCCCTGGCTAATACGTGGGAGACCAAACGCGCCGTTGGTGTGGATGCGGAGCGATTCCTCGATTACCGCATTGAGCCAAGGCAGATCTTGGACAGCGTCGCCGGTAATATCAGAGTAAGAAGGGAATTGGCCACGCATCTCCTCCTGCAACTTTCCCAGCTTGTTGCTCACGAGCAGGAAGTGTACAGCTGATGTGAAGAGATTAGTGTCTGGATCAAAGCCGCCCACAATCAAGTGGTTCGCCTGGGCAACGAGAAAGTCGTCGGACGGGCGGTTGTCGTTGTCGTCTTTCACCAGCAGTGAAAAGTAGTCTGGATGCGGAAGGCAGTCGCGGCGCTCCACACGACTTCGAACGATTTGGTGGTTCTCGCGCAGGATGGTGGGGATCACCCTCGCAAGCCTGGGCGGCAAAGCGAAGATTACAAGGGGATAAAGAACCGGGAATCGTTTCATTACTTGGTTCAGGGTTCCCCAGAGGCCGACGGCGCGGAATGCCGTGAGGAAGAGATTGCTTCGACCTATAAGAGCGGGTATTGTGAGAAACAATTCATTCCGAGGAACGGGCATGGAGGTAATGGGCGCAGACCTTCTTTGACATTCCGAAAGTCGTGTCCATAGCACATGTCACCCGCGACGTCGCAGGCCAGCCAGTCAAACCACTCTAGGGAGATTAGTATATCATTTATACCTGAAAGGTTTTGTGTCGCGTTAAATATAACCTACGTCTCTCATATCGAGCCCGGACCCGCCACCAAGCTCTTCCAGCCTGTCGACAAAGCGATCAATGTGTTCATGCAAGGCGGGCTCCTGCTCCTTTAGAGCACGAGGATTGAATGCAGGCGCGATCATCTTCCGGACTGCACGGTGCTTTTCTGGATCAGGGTCAGCCGCAATACCAGCATGTTCCCCTGGGATGCGTTGTAGTCCTGTTTTGATGAAAGGTCGCTGGCCCTTGAGACCGGCCATTAGGATATCTGCGGTGGCGATGGGTTAGCGGGACGCTCTGGGGTGTTGGGGAGGGATTCTGGCAGGATATTACCCCTCTGCGCTTCCGTCTTGAAGAAGGCAACCTCGTTGGGCGCGATCCGGACGATGTCTCCATACTTCTTGAAGGCTGCCTCGACAGCCCACGGATAACGACCGGTGAACCTAAACAGCGAACGGTGAGCTGTTTGTGTATAACCATAGCCGCATTCGTGGCTGCGGTGTCAGTGACCATACCAATGATAGGCATACCACAGCTCTGAGATTGCTGCAATTTTGGGGCCGGGATACTTGGCATAAGGGTGGAGGAATAATCGGTAACTAAACGCCATAGACCAGTACGACACAAACTTTGGCAGCAACGAGCAGAGATTAGCAACAAGATGACCGCCGGCAGCAAGAGAATATGGAGCCTCTTGCTACTCACCACTACGGCACCAAATAGAATCGCACTGGAAGCAGAGACATTAGGTAGAGCTTCGCCTAACGAACTCAAAGACATGGTCGGCGGTAGGTAGGGCGTAGATGGGCGAAATATGCAGTGAGATGCAGACAAAGGGTTTGGGATATACGGCCGAGGGAAGAAAATAGTATTTTCGGTCGGAGATGGTTCTTCACGTACGCAGTTCTCATCCCTATCTTGGAAAAGGAAGAAGGGAACTGCTGGCATGATTGACGGCCTAAGTGCCCGGAAAGGATCTCGCTGACATAGTTTTCCTTACCCATAGATTGAACCCAGAAGCCGGAGTTAAGTCACCTGGAACTAGAACTAAGGGAGACCACAGGGCCGAATGTACTTTGGTTGGAACAGAGCCGCCTGGATGCCGAAGGCCAATGCGCAGGTTTCAGTCGGTCCGACCACGAGGGCTGCTTATCTTTCCCGGCCACGCGTATCTTCAAGGCGCGCCCATACTCAAATTGACAGTTGGTTACATTCGGAGACAGAGAGGTGGAGAATCGGGAGATTGTTGCCTAATATCCTCAAACCTCCCGAATATACTTCTGCTGCTACCTAAACCCCGTGCGTTGAACGGGTCTTCGCACTGTACCCATCGTGCTCAGCCGCAACGGCAAACCAAGCAAACGTCAAAATCTTCCGAGTCATCACAGATCTACACTGCCTCCTAACTCCCGTAGCGCAGAGATGGTACTGTAACCCAGCCAGGGAATACGCCATTCGTCGCTTCTACACTTGCCGTGTTGCCGAAATCGGGCTCGTCTCCGAGTCGACAAACGGCCGCAAAAAACAACGTGCGGGGCATAGGTACGAGATACGCCGAGCATATCTCATGTGCTAATGGGTGGCCATAACGACAAGAAATGCATGGCCTAGCGTGAAGCGGCATGCATCTTACTCTTCTGGGTGGGCGGCAGAGCGTGAAAAAATCACATCTGTCTCAAGCACGCAGATCAAGATGCGCGTTCGGGGCTTCGTTTCGGCGGTGGGTATAATGCAGGTTGCAGAGACCCAGGGTCACCAGACCAACATCAAACCCTTCACAGTAGGAGTATTATACGAACGAAGTGTCTCCTTCCGTCATCCTATGCGTCCACGTTGCTGCTTCCGCTATTCCGATCCCAGCTCTAGCCATTGTTGAGATAGGGCTGAACCGGCCCTACTTCCCACATCCATCGCTCAGTTTTTTTTTTGGCGATCACGGGTTTATTTGATTGCCAGGTACCTATTTCCTTGTTTCTACCTCGATTATGTCTCGACACGAGCAGGATCCTATCGCCGTTATCGGAAGCGCTTGTCGCTTCGCCGGCGAGGTGTCTTCTCCATCCGAGCTCTGGAGACTTCTGGAGACTCCCCGCGACGTTCGCAGCCAGATACCCGACAACCGGTTCCGTGCAAAAGGCTTCCATCACGCAGACGGGCTGCACCATGGCCACTGCAATGTCGAGCACTCGTACCTTCTCTCAGACGACCCACGCGCGTTCGACGCGCAATTCTTCGGTGTGAAGCCTATAGAAGCGAAGGCGCTGGATCCACAGCAGCGTATGCTCCTCGAAATAGCGTACGAGGGCCTGGAGTCGGCCGGTTTGCCCATGGAGATGCTCCGTGGTAGCAATACGGGGGTCTTTGTGGGGCTCATGTGTGGCGACTACGAGGCCCTCCTCTTGCGTGACTTTCAGAGCATTCCGACATACCACTCCGTAGGGACAGCGCGGAGCATCATGTCAAACCGCATCTCCTACTTCTTCGACTTCCACGGTCCGTCCGTGACGATCGATACAGCCTGCTCCTCCAGTCTCGTGGCTGTCCACTTGGCTACGCGGGCGCTGCGGGCCGGAGACGCCAGGGTGGCTCTGGCGTGCGGCTCTAACCTCCTGCTCGGGCCGGAAAACTACGTAGCCGAGAGCAAGCTGAAAATGTTATCGCCGGATGGCCGGTCTCGGATGTGGGACCAAGACGCCAACGGCTATGCGCGAGGCGACGGCGTTGCTGTTCTCGTCCTGAAAACACTGGCGGCGGCGCTTCAAGACGGGGACGCCATCGAATGCGTGATTCGAGAAACCGGTGTTAACCACGACGGCGCAACCCAGGGAATCACGATGCCCAGTGCCACGGCCCAGGTCGCTTTGATCCGTGATACCTATGGTAGGGCTGGCCTTGATCTCGCCAAGGAGGAAGACCGCTGCCAGTATTTCGAGGCCCACGGCACCGGCACACCGGCGGGCGATCCGGTCGAGGCCGAGGCGATTCAACGGGCCTTGGGCGGCGACCGCGCATCACAGCATCCGCTCTATGTCGGGTCGGTCAAGACCGTGCTTGGACATACCGAGGGAACCGCCGGCATCGCCGGGATCCTCAAGGCATCGCTAGCGCTACAAGCCGGCCGCATCCCCCCGAATCTACTCTTCCATCGTCTAAGCCCGCGGATTGCCCCGTTCTACACCAACTTGGAGATTCCCACCGTCGCGAAGCCGTGGCCAGAGGTAGCCGCGGGAAAGCCGCGCCGTGCCAGCGTCAACAGCTTCGGGTTCGGCGGTGCCAACGCACACGCCATCCTCGAGAGCTTCGACGCTAGCAGGACCATGGTACGGACCCAAGATGCAGCGAGACGGCAACCGTTCGCCCCCTTTGTATTTTCCGCAGGCTCGGAGAAATCGCTGCGTGCCCTTCTATCGTCGTATGCTGAGATGCTCAGCAGCCGCAACGAACCCCCTGACGCCCGAGATCTGGCATGGACACTGTTCCAGCGCAAGTCAGCTCTGCCGTTCCGGACCGCTTTTCCAGGGGGATCGGCGGAACGTCTTGCGGAAGCTATCCATACAAAGCTTCAGGCCGAGCCGCCTCCGACTGGCACAAAATCGCCAGCCTCCTCGGCGTCGAACCCCATGCGCATCTTGGCCATATTCACCGGACAAGGTGCCCAGTACGCACGCATGGGCGCTGAGCTGATCGAAACATCGCCCTTTGCACGTAGGGTGATTCAGGGGTTGGAGGCGCATCTTTCCCAGCTTCCCGAGGACGATCGCCCGTCCTGGTCGCTAGAAGCCGAGCTCCTGGCCGAGGCTTCCTCGGCCCGTCTCCACGAGGCCGTAGTCTCGCAGCCTTTGTGCACCGCTGTTCAGATTCTGCTGGTCAAGTTGCTCCGGGCTGCTCACGTCAAGCTAGATGGTCTCGTCGGTCACTCATCGGGAGAGATTGCCGCCGCCTACGCCGCCGGCTATATTTCCTCGCGGGACGCAATGTGCATCGCGTACTACCGCGGTCTTCATTGCCAATTTGCAGCCGGTCCCGGCGGCCGTGGCATGGCCGGGGCCATGCTGGCTGTCGGAACTACCGTGGAGGATGCGAGCTCGCTCTGCGGGCTGCCTGAATTCGCCGGGCGGGCCGGCATCGCTGCCGTAAACTCGTCTTCGAGTCTGACCCTTTCAGGCGACAGCGACGCCATTGGGGAACTGGAGAACATTTTTGAGGATGAGAAAAAGTTCAAGAGGCTGCTACGGGTCGACAAGGCTTACCATTCTCACCACATGCTGCCGTGCTCCGAACCCTACGCGAAGTCGCTCCGGGCGTGCAACATCCAGGTGCTGGCTCCGCCGCCCGTGGGCAGCGGCCGTTGGTATTCGAGCGTCTACGAAGGAGTCGGTGATGAATTTGACAAGGACAAGCTCGCCGACTCCTACTGGGTCGATAATATGATCCGCCCAGTTCTCTTCTCCCAGGCTCTTGCCACCGCCGTCGTGGCTTCGGCCCCGTTCGATATAGTGTTAGAGATTGGGGCCCATCCAGCGTTAAAGGGGCCGGTGAGCCAAAATCTTCAAGAGCTTCTCGGACAAACCCTCCCCTACTCCAGCATGCTTTCTCGCGGGGTTAGCGCCACCGAGGCCGCGTCGAGTGCCATGGGATTCCTCTGGGTACACCTCCCTCGGCAATCGATCGACCTGACTAAGTACGAGGAGATGATGAGCGACCACTCAGTCTTTAACCTTATCAAAGGTCTTCCTACATACCCATGGAATCACGAGACGAAATACTGGCACGAGTCACGCATATCGAGGAACTTCCGCCAACGGAGGGGAAGCGTGCACTCCCTACTCGGGGACATCACGCCTGATAGCTCTCCGCATCACCTCAGCTGGAGAAACTTGCTGCGAACAAGGGAGCTCGAGTGGTTGCCCGGACATCAGCTTCAGAATCAGACCGTGTTTCCAGCTGCGGGCTATCTCGCTTCTGCCCTGGAGGCTTCCCGAGCTTTGGTTACCGGCGGACGCGAAATACAACTCATCGAACTCGATAGCTTTGTCATCCATCACTCGATAGCATTTGACGATGACGACACCGGTGTTGAGACGCTAATTTCCCTGACCGAGGTCAGCAGCAGCAGCAGCAACGAGCACACCACCACCAGCAGCGTTCAGGCCAAGTTCACCTACTCTGCGGCCCTTAACAGAGAGCCCGAAAGCCTTACACTGGCTGCCAGCGGGATGGTACATCTCCGGCTCGGCGGATCCTCCCCCACCGTGCTACCAAAGAGAGGCCCCTCCGTTCCGCACATGATCGACGTGGAAACGAATCGGTTTTACAGTGCTCTTGCCAACGTGGGGTATAGCTATAGCGGTGCCTTTCAGGGCCTCTCGTCACTGAAGAGGAAGCTGGGCCATGCGTCCGGTCTCATCAAGGTAGCTTCCCTCCTCGGCCCGAAGGAAGAGGACTTACTGGTGCATCCGGCCACACTCGACTGTGCCCTCCAGTCCATCATACTCGCATACAGCTACCCGAACGACGGAAGGCTGTGGTCCTTACACGTCCCGACCAGCTTTTCAAGGCTCCGAGTGAATCCCTGTCTGTGTGGCCCGAATTGGTCGAGCGCCGAGTCAGTGGCATTCGACTCCATCGCCCTGGACGGAGGCGGGGGAGGAGGAGGAAGAGGAGGCATTCTTGGCGACGTTGACATTTTTGGACAAGAGGCGCAGAATGTAGCGATACAGCTCGAAGGCATGAGAGCGGTTCCCTTCGCAGAGGCGACCTCGGCCACCGACAAAAAGCTATTCTCCTTTACAAGCTGGAGGAGCATGTACCCGGACGAAGAACTGGTAGCGCATGACGATGTGGTGACCGAGGAAGAGGAAGGCCTCGCCTATGTTCTAGAGCGGATCGCAACCTTCTTCACGAGGAAGTTTGACCAAGAGCTTCCGCTCGATCACCCAGCCAGGTCGCAGCGCCCCTTCAGCGACTACCTGACTTTTTGCTGCCATGTCAACGAACTTCAGCGATGTGGGAAGCACACGTATGCCAAGAAAGAGTGGCTGAACGATACGCTGGACGACATCTTGGCGAGTAGCGCACGGTATGTTTGCTGCTGACGTCGTACTCGGCGTGGCTGCAATAGAATTGTCAAGGCTAACCAGACTATGCAATCCAGATATGCCCAGACTCCGGATGTGAGAATCATGAGAATGGTTGGAGAGCAGATGCCCCGTGTGTTCCGAGGTGAAACTACCATCCTAGAGCACCTGCGTCCGAACAACCTTCTGGATGACTACTATGTCGGGGCGCTCGGCTTCCCCAAGTTCTCCAAGTGGCTGGGTCGTACCGTCAAACAGATCGCCCACAGGTATCCGCATATGAACGTTTTAGAAATAGGTCAGTCCCCCCCGTTCTCGTACCATAGCGACACGCCAACCCCCTCCCTCCCAGCATTACTGACTTCTCTCTGGGTTATTACCAGGTGCTGGTACCGGCGGCGCAACCAAGAGTATTCTGAGGATGGTCGGAAATGATTTTACATCGTACACATTCACCGACATTTCCAGTGGCTTCTTTGAGATGGCGCAGTCTGCTCTCGCAGAATACGAGGACCGCATGACGTTCCGAACTTTCGATGCTAATCGTGATCCCGTCTCTCAGGGGTTTGCCCCCGGTTCGTACGACTTGATCGTCGCGTCCTTTGTCATTCACGCCACCGAGAAGCTGGAAATCACCATGCGTAATCTGCGGCGCTTGTTGAGGCCGGGGGGTTTCGTTGCCGTTGCCGAGAGCACCAACAATGACCAGACACGGGCCGGCTTCATCTTTGGCACACTCCCGGGCTGGTGGGCTGGCGCTGACGAAGGCCGGGTCCTCTCGCCCTGTGTGTCCGCGGCGCGGTGGGACGCTGTGCTCAAAAATTCGGGCTTTTCGGGCATCGATTCGGTCACACCGGAGCACTTTGAGCGGATCTATGCCGGGTCCGTCTTCGTATCGCAGGCCGTAGATGACCGCGTCTCCTTCCTCCGCGAGCCACTAGCCGCAGACCTCCCTCCCATCATCCCAACCGGCGAGCCACTTCTCCAGGATTTAATCATCCTCGGCGGAAGCTCGCTACGGGTTGCCCGCCTGATTACGAGTGTCGAAAAGACCCTGAAACGGTATTCGCGGTCCATCACCGTGCTCCAAACTCTCAGCGATGTCGGTGCTAGGATCCTAGCGGACGGATCCACCGTCCTCAGCTTGATCGAGCTGGACGCGCCCATCTTCGCGGACGTGACTCCGGCCGAGTTTGGGACGTTCAAATCCATCTTCCAATCCAACATCAGCCTCCTCTGGGTCACCAGCGGTCGACGCGCCGACGACGCTTTCTCCAACATGGTGGCCGGCTTTGGTCGGACCGCCGTTCACGAAGTCCCGGAGCTCCATCTCCAGCTCCTCGACTTCGAAGCTGCTCGCGACCGCATCGACGCAAGGGAGTTATCCGAGGCCCTTCTCCAGTTCAGGCTCGGAGGCGACTTAGCCAGGAGAGGTGGTGGCCTTTATCGCAGCGACCTCCTGTGGTCTGTAGAGCCGGAGGTCGTCGTCGATGCCGAGGGGCGCCGGCTGATACCGCGGCAAGAGATGCGGCCTGACGCGAATGAACGGTACAATTCGGAGCGTCGCCCCATCACCCGGCCCATAATTCTTGACAAGCGCAGTGCTGTCGTGCTGAAGAAAAAGAAGAGCGGTAGCGATTATTATTATTTCCTGAATGCGTCGTCGCACGGAACCAGCCCCCGCGACGCCCCCGATACGTCCGAGGCCACCATAGAGCTGGAAACCACTCTGGGGACTGTCACAGCTCTCCGGACCCGTCTCGGCCACCGATTTCTCGTGCTGGGAATCAACCGACGCACTGGCACGAAACACGTCGCCCTTACCGAGTCTCTAGCCTCTCTCCATTGCGTCCCGGCGAATGCCACGGTGCCCTACAAGCCGCCAGTAGATTGCTCTGATGCACAGGCTCTGGCACAGTTTGCTGCTGCGTTGATTTCAAGTGCCATTGCGCATTCTATCCTCCCCGGCCAAACTGTCCTCGTCCACAACCCGACACACCTCATCGCCACGTCGGTTCACCGGCGGCTCTCGGCCAAGGGAGCGCACGCCATCTTCACTACCGACCTCGATCTCTCCAACGACGCGCCGCCTTCCTGGACTCGGTTATCGCCCTGCATGCCCAGGCGTGACGTGCAGCGGCTCGTCCCCATGAAGGAGGTATCCGGCGCTTGGGAGATCCCCGCCGCCGCCGGTAGGGCGGGGCAACCTTCGGCATGGGAGCTTCTCCTGTCTTTACTTCCTGCTGGATGCCGAGTCGAGACCGCAGACACAATCTTCTCCGATCAAGCTAGCCCCATCCTACTACCGGGCGAGGAGCTCAGCAACGCCATTGCGCACAGCAACAGCGAGGAGGAGGAGGAGGAGAAGTGGGGTCCCCAGCCGATAGCCCCATATTGGGAGCCGGAAACCATCAGCCTGGCAGATATAGCCAAAGGTGTTAAACCTACCAACCCGCTCTCGATGGTGAGCTGGGACTGCTCGTCGCCCCTGCCCGTCCGCGTCACCCGCTTAGACACCAAGCCTCTCTTGAGGGCCGACAGGACCTACTGGCTGGTCGGTCTATCCGGGACGCTTGGTCTATCACTGTCCGATTGGATGATTGCCAAGCAGGGTGCTAGATACCTGGTTATATCGAGCCGGAATCCTGCCAAGATCGATCCCGCCTGGATCGAGATGCACAGGCAGAAAGGGGTCATCGTGGAACTATTTGCCAGGTAAATTTCTATACCTACACTTATCCTCTCCCTTAGCCCCCTGATCTTTCTTTTTTGGCATTTTCTTTTCTTCTTTTAAAAAAAAAAGCTTGTTGCTGATTTATGATGGCGAAAAAAAAACAGCGATGTGACCAACGAAGAGGACGTGAAGACGCTCTATAGTACCATCAGCCATAAGCTTCCTCCGGTCGCCGGCGTGGTCCATGGTGCCATGGTGCTGAGAGACACCGTAATCCGCGACATGAGCTTCGAGCAGATGACCGATGTATTAAAGCCACGAGTCCAAGGCACCCTAAATCTCGACAGGATCTTGAACAGGGACCTTGAATTCTTCATCCTGCTCTCCTCGATGACGGGCGTGATAGGAAACATGGGGCAAGCCAACTACACCACGGCTAATGCCTTCATGTCCAGCCTCGCGGCCAATCGGCGAAAGCGAGGTCTCGCCGCTTCCGTGGTGAACGTGGGGGTGATTGTCGGTGCGGGCTACGTGACGCGGGAGGTGAGCAACATGGACGAAACAAGGCTCGACCGCGGCGGCATGATGAGGATGTCCGAGACCGACTTCCACCAAATGATCGCCGAGGCCATCGAGACCGGCAGGCCCGGCTCGCACCACGATCCCGAGGTCTCCACGGGGCTGCGGGAAATCCCCGAGAACTCCCCGTTCCTCCCGACCTGGCACGACAATCCCAAATTTTCGAGATTTGTCTTGAGAGAGTCAGCAAACGGTGGTGACAAAGGCGCCGAAAGGACCGGACTCTCGGTCCAGCAGCGACTGCAAGCGGCTGAGGTGGAGGACGAAGTTCGTACACTGATCAAAGGTGAGCGAGTGTGTGTGTGTGTGTGTGTCTGTCATGTTACTGTATTTCTTGTGTTTGATGATGGTTGGCAACAGAGTGAAGAGTGAAGCTGACGCGTTAGGGGAGGAAGAAACTCTTGGGGCAAAGCTTCGAGCTGTCCTGCAGATGGATACCGACGACGATTCCTTGTTAGGTATGCGCACCGACGAGATTGGCCTCGACTCGCTGATCGCGGTCGATATCCGCTCGTGGTTCTTGAAGAACTACGAGGTTGGTATTCCAGTCCTGAAGATACTGGGCGGTGCAGGCATCGCCGACCTAGTGGAACAGGCCCTCGATGAACTGCCCATAAGCCTTGCCCCCAACTTGAAGCGACATCAGAGCGACTCTCCTCGCGCGCAGACTGTCGGTGATGTCGTTTCTTCCCAGTCACCCCCCGACTCATCGGTATCCAGCTCCGGGTCGGATAGTATTCTCTCGCCCCCAGCCGAAGCGGCCATCACAGAGCCGTCGGTGGGCAGTGTGGACGTGGACGTGGACGTGGAAGCCGAGCCGATGCCCCGGCTGCACACTTTGAGATCGGCCAGCCTGTCCTTCTCGCAGTCGATGTTTTGGTTCGTCCATGCCCTGACAGACGACAAAACAACTCTCAACCACACGGGGTTGTTCCGCCTCACCGGAAATCTCCGAGTAGACGATATGCGAAGAGCGGTCAAGGCGGTCGGGCAGCAGCACGAGGCCTTGCGAACTTGCTTTCGCGCCGTTGACGACACCCAGGGCATTCTCCAGAGCGTGCTGCACACAGGCACGCTCCGGCTGGAACAGGCCCGAGTCGACCAAGATTCGGATATAAAAAGGGAGTTCGAGGCCATGAAGGCGCATATCTACGACCTGGCCTCAGGCCAAGTGATGCGTATCCGCCTCCTCACCCAGGAATCGCTGTCGGCGGCCCATTATCTCCTTGTCGGATGCCACCACATCAACGTTGATGGCATAAGCCAGCAGGTTTTGCTAGCCGACCTAGAAAAGGCGTACAGGGGACAGGCCTTGGACCACAGCGTCCTGCAGTATCCGGAGTACGCCGCCAGGCAGAGGGCCGATGCGGCCAAGGGGGCGTTCGCTGACGATATTTCGTTCTGGAAACAGGAGTTCGCCACTGTTCCCGACCCTCTGCCCCTCACCCGCAGTCGAGCCGCCAGCCGACAGCCTCTTGCCAAGTACGTCGCCAACAGGCTCCAGCTGCGCGTCGAGTCGGCACTTGCGGACCGCATCCGCCGTGTGTCGAGAGAACACAGGGCGACGGCCTTCCATTTCTATCTCACAGCATTCGAGATACTGCTGTACCGGCTCACCGGCGCCCGTGACTTCTCCATCGGCATCGCGGACGGGAACCGAAAGGACGAGGAGACGATCGCATGCTTTGGTCCCCTCGTGAATCTCGTGCCGACGCGCTACCGGGTCACGCCGCGGACGTTCGGCCAGGAGCTGTCGGAAAACCGCGCAAAAACCTATGCGGCCCTGGCTCATTCGCGCCTCCCGTTCGAGATGCTGCTAAGCGAACTGCGCGTGGCTCGGTCGCCCACCCACAGTCCCATTTTCCAGGCCTTCATCGACTACCGCCAAGGTACCAAGGAGAAGTCGTCACTTGCTGACCTCGAGCTGGAGCTGTTGGACTTCGAGCCGGGCCGGACGGCCTACGACCTAAGCATCGACATCATCGACAACCCAGGCCGAGATGCCTCCATCTCAGTGATAGGCCAGGGGTCCTTGTACTCTAAGACGGACATGCAGGCCATTACCGATAGCTACGAAGACATCCTGGTGGACTTCTCATTGCTCCCCCAGAAACGTATTACCGATGATGACTGGCAGTTCCGGGATGCATACTTGAAACGAAGCTTAGAGGTCGGCCGAGGTAAGCTATCTTGGTTTTTTTTTTCCGGGGCGGAAAAAGTAAAAAGAGGTGGGCCCGTAACTAACCAGGACATGGAAAACCCCTCTAGGGACTTCATTCACAAACCAGTGGCCGGACACGCTTCTCCACCGGCTCGCTGCCGTCGTCCAACAGAATAGGCAAAAGACAGCGGTTACCACGGCGGGTGGCATGTCATGCACGTACGAAGAACTAGAGAAGAGGATGGACGCGATTGCACAGACTCTGCTGCTTGAAGGCGGCGTGCTCCCCGGGGATCGAGTTGCCGTCTATGAGGGGTCCGGGTGCGACTGGGTCGCCTCCATGCTCGCCGTGTTAAAGATAGGAGCGGTTCACGTGCCTTTGGACCCCAGGGCGAGGGCCGCCAGGCTGGCTGCCGTGGTGGCCGATTGCCAGCCTGCCGCTGTCCTGGTGGATGGAATGCAGCAATCGCGGTGCCGAGACCTGCTGGGAGCTTCCAACACCTTTGTCCTCGACGTGGCATCCGCACCTCGCGCCCCATTGCGTCCGATCCAGATCGTCGCAGCGCCCGATGGCCCCGCCATCGTCCTTTACACAAGCGGCTCGACCGGCACGCCAAAGGGGGTTCTTCTCAAACACTCGAATCTCCGGCACGAGGTCGAAGTCTCGGCCCAGGCCTTTGGGCTGGGGTCCGACGCCGTCATCCTCCAGCAAAGCTCCTTTAGCTTCGACATGTCGATGCTGCAGATGCTGCTGGCGCTCTCGCTGGGCGGAACGCTCTGTATGGTCTCCGAGGATATGCGCGGCGACCCTCTGGCGATCACGGGCTTCATGGTCGAGCAGCATGTCAGCTTCACGTGCGCCACGCCTTCCGAGTACGCTAGCTGGCTACGTTACGGAGACCAGGACCAGCTGCGACGCTCCTCGTGGACCGCGGCGCTTAGCGGTGGGGAATCCGTGACAGACGATTTGCTGTCCCAGTTCCGAACCCTAGACAAGCACGATTTGCGCCTGTTCAACGGGTACGGGCCGACGGAGACGACGTGCTGCTCGACCAAGACGGAGCTTCGCTACCGAGACAAGAGTCTCTACACGGATGGAATCCCCGTTGGGCGGGCCTCGCCAAACGAGTCCATCTACATTCTCGATGAGCAGATGCGGCTTTTGCCGATCGGCCTTCCCGGCGAGATCGCCATCGGCGGCGTCGGTGTAGCCGCGGGCTACCTCCACCACCACGACCAGGTGCACACCAATTCGTCATTCGTACATGACAAGTATGCGAGCCCAGAGTACGAGGAGAGAGGATGGACGACCATGTACCGGACCAGAGACCGCGGTCGCCTTCTGGGGGACGGGAGTCTTCTTGTCGAGGGCCGAATCGAAGGCGATACGGAAATCAAGCTTCGTGGGATGAGAGTCGACTTGAGAGACGTGGAGCGGGCCGTCATGGTCGTAGCCGGCGGTACCATCGCAGAGGCCGTCGTGTCCGTTCCTTCGACCTCCTCGGCAGACAGCGACGCCCAAGCCCTGGTCGGCCACATAGTCTTTGCCCCAGGCCGTGCTCCGGCCGACCAGGCGTCGTACCTCAGACGCCTTGTCGATGACCTCCCGCTGCCTGCGTACATGTGCCCCTATGCGCTCGTGCCTGTCGATCAACTCCCAAAGACGTCATCATCGAAGCTCGATAGACATGCAGTCCGCTCCCTGCCAATAACGCTGACCCAAGCAGGCATCCAGACATGCGGACCGCAGTCGCCGATGGAGGCTCGACTTAAGGCCCTGTGGCTTGAGGTCCTACGGCTGCCGGGGACAATCGGCGCCGTGGATATCCACCCCGAGTCGGACTTCTTCCACGTCGGTGGCACCTCGATGCTTCTTGTCGAGGTACAGGCCAAAATTCGCAGGCAGCTCGGGCTCTTGGTCCCATTGATCAAGCTCTTCCATTCGAGCACTCTGAAATCGATGGCGCGTCTGCTTGACCAAAGCAGCCCCGAGGAGGAGGAGGACGAGGACGAGGAGGGGATAGACTGGGACGCGGAGACGAACCCGGCCCCCAACGCACAATACCCTGTACTACGAAACCCGGCGCCCGCCGCCGCCCCTCCCAAAGTCGTCGTGCTCACCGGCGCATCCGGAAACTTGGGGCGCCATATCCTCCAACAGCTCCTGGAAACACCGGAAATCGTAAAGATCGTATGCATCGCCGTCCGCCAGCTCCAGCAGAAGCTGGACGCTGGATCCCTTCCCCGCGCTGACGGCCGCATCTCCTATTACGAGGGCGACCTACGAAGTCCGCTCCTCGGCCTCGCCCCGGCCGACTGCGAAGCCATCTTTGGCGAAGCAGACGCATTGATCCACAATGGTGCCGATGTCTCGCACCTAAAGAGCTACTCGACCCTCCGCGCGGCCAATGTGGCGTCGACGGGGGCACTGGCCCACCTCTGCGCGGCCCGCCGTATTCCGATTCACTACCTCTCGAGTGCCCAGGTGGCCACGCTCCGGGTTCGCGACGTCTTCGGCGAGGGCTCGGCCCGTGATGCACCGCCGCCGGTCGACGGCTCGGACGGCTACGCGGCGTCCAAGTGGGCCAGCGAGCGCATGCTCGAGCGTATGAGCGACTCGATGGGCCTGCGCGTGTGGATCCACCGGCCGTCGAGCATCATCATGCACGCAGGCGACCCCGGCGAGGAGAAGGGCGATGCACCCGCGGACCTGATCCACGCTGTCTTGCAGTACTCTCGAAAGCTCAAGGCCGTGCCCGTGTCGGAAAACCTGCGCGGCATGCTCGACTTCGTCTCGGTTGAGAATGCGAGCGCGGGTATCGTCAGCGGCGTAATGTCGGGTGAGCAGCGGGCGGATAGGAAGGCCCTGGTACATTATGTGCACCACACGGGCGATCTGCAAATTCCCCTAAGGGGGATGAAGAAGTACCTAGAGGAGAAGAGTGGAGACATGACCAAGTACGTAGAGCTGCCTATTGGGGAGTGGGCTGCCAAGGCGGAGCGAGCCGGGCTTGGCTCCATGGAAGCAACAGTGATTGGCAATGTCCGGAACTTGGGCATGTTGATGTTTCCGAAGCTTGTAAAAGGTAACTCGGAGACCGATGCTGGTTGACTTGGGCGCGGAAACCACTCTAATTAGCTGCTATCAGAAGCACTGCACACTGGATTGGATGGATTTGAAGGGGGTTGCAACCGCTTGATTGTCTTGCTCGTGGAATTCCGTCCTTCTGGCTCTGGCTGCAAGCTAGAGCGTTCTTTACATCATTCAAAGTCGCTCGTTCGCTTCTTTCCGTCAGCATCCCATACCTACTCTCCAACTTTATTCGCACGTCACCTTATAAACCAGGCGTAACAGTGCTTGTATCACAGCCATCTGACTTCACAGGCGAGGTGAACGTGTGATGGAGGGCGCATGGGACTTATCTGAGCGTGCCTTGAATCACCCTAATTGGTGCGTCCTGGTGAGCCAAAGCAGCTCCGAACACAAATGCCACGGATTGGCTTCTTGCACTGTAGTGTTTCGACTTCTAGGTAGACCTGTCGTAGACGTATGATCCTTTCTAGCGACGTAGATCTATGTCTGAATCATATGTTGTGTAAAAGTCCGAACAGTCTAGTCTTGAAAGTTTTTCCCATGGATCTATCATTAGAAGCTGAGCGCTGGTGACACACGCTCCTATTTACATTCATTCAGGGTGGTGATAACCGAACACCATATATGCATACCGGGAGCTGCACCTATTTAGATGGCATCTTCCTCATGCCTGTTTCTCAGGTCAGTCACCATCGCTACCAGGGTTAAAGATTGCCAGGCCGGGCGGCACACACTCACCAGCTCAAACACCTCAAGGCCGACGAGATCCGGCCCTGCAGCTGAAGTCGAGAAGACAACCGTGTTGTTGGTGCCCGTGCGGAGACCCTCGAGCTCAATATTCAGCCTGCCTGTCTCGTACCAGTTGCCACCTGCGATGGGCCACTGCCACGTCTTGGCCGTCCCACCGTTGACTTGCACAGCCATTGGTCGCACACTCGCACCGTCGGCCCAGGCGCTACCGAGGGCCACGTCGTACTGGATGTAGTCGACTCCGACCACTTTCTTCCCGCCGCTGGTCCCGCCACTGACGTTGCTAAACGTGACGCGTCCCGAGCTGCCCATGGCCACCTTTTTGTTTCCGGGGAGACACTGACTCGACGAGCAGCTTTGCGTCTTCGCCGAGCCCGACAGCTGCGCCGCCGTCGCGAGGTAGTACCCAACCGACTTCTCGGCCGTGGTGGACTTCACAATATTAGAAAGCACTAGAATCTTGAGTTGATGGCCTGCTATGGGTGCGCTGTAGGTACCGTTGAGCTTGATGTCGACCTTGGCCCACACGTCGCGGGCGTCGGCAGAGGTGACGTTGACCACGGAGGCGAGATTCACCGCCACGCTTGTTGACGCGGCGTTCCAGTTGGATACGGCCAAGACCATGCGATCGCCCGAGAGCGGGCCGGCCCACACGTCGTACTGCTCCTGCGAGTAGCGGCGCACGAGCGCGGCGGCGGTTCCCAGCGCGTCCTGGTTGAGGGCAATGATCTCCTTGTTCATAAGAATGTCGAGCGACGCCTGCGCAATGGTGGTCATGGGTGCGCCGATGATGAGCGGCGACTTCTCGATAGCCCAGAGACCAAAGTGAAACCTTTCTTCCTCGGTAGAAATGGCCTTGAGCCCGACGCTGCAGGATTGCAATGTAATGAGCCTCGGTCCTCATGAAAATGGGATGCGTCGTCAGTCTGGGTGGGTAACCTACGTGAGCATGTCCATGTCGGCATACGCGCCAGGCTTGATCCACTTGACGAGCGGCGGGATCTGGTTGGCGATGCGCCAGATGCTCTTCCAGTTGTTCTGAATATCGTTACTCATCCTGTAAGAGTTGCCCAACTCCGCAAACTGCCTGATGTTCTCGCCCACGCCCCACTGACAGATTTGATACACTATGGGCCGCGAGGTGGCGTTGAGCGCATCGGCCATCGTCCGGAACCGCGCCGGGTTCACCGACACAGCGCCGTTGTAGTTCGCCATGTTGGTCTTATCGTCCGAGTAACAGTTGTCGTACCTAAAATAAGGGGTCAGTTCCGTCTGAATAATAGACCGTCGACAGAGGAGGGGCTTGAGCTTGTTACTTCAGCGAGTCCGCGCCCCAGTCGCTAAAGCTTTGAGCGTCAATCTTCTCGAAGCCTAAAACCTCGGCATCAATACCTATCTACTAGCCCACGAATTTACAGGAATAGCGTAGGATCCCACGAACCCAGAGATGCTGGAAGGTTGGGATTTGTGTTGCCGCATTGGTAGTAACCTGATCTCGGCCGATTTGTTAGTAATGGAAGGCGATGTAGCTTGGCTCGGAAGAGAGATCCCAAGTACCCGCTCCGGAATAAAGGCCAAATTGCAGGCCCTTGTTGTGGAGCCAGTCGCCCAAGGCCTTTCCGCCCGAGGGGAACTTGGCTGGGTTCCAGACGAGGCGCTGGGAGTTGTCGCGCTCAGGGCTCATCCACCCGCAGTCGGGCGTGACGACGATGTACCCAACCTTGTCGGCGCCCTTGTCAATGAGCGCCTGGGCATTGGTCTTGACGATGTTCTCGCTCGGGTTGCAATTGTAGCCGTTGTACGTGTTCCATCTGCCGGAGCCCGAATGGTTAGCTTCTGCCGCATTTCTGCGAGCCCCGCGTTCGAGATCATACCCCATCTGAGGTCCATTCGTACGCTGGAGCTTTGCGCTCGCTAGTGCGCCGAGGAAGGCGACGAAAGCCGCTTGAGCAGTGATATTGCGACCCATCTTGGACAGTAGGTAGCTTTAACCCGTGTAGTTCCGTGTGCTGCTGGGCGGCAAGGAGCGCTGTTCGGTAGGTGGCTTATATGTGTCGACTGTAACTGGCACGTCAATCTTTGGAATCTAGTGTTTCCCTTACTCCCCGGTCTGGAAGGTGTCATTGCCTGTATAATGGTGCCGTCCCGGATTATCTTTCCTGATTTGCCGCTTTGCCAGGTGGTGGCTGGATGGAAAACCCTGAAGCGCACCTATCGGTGATGTTGTCCCGTATTGCAGCTCTTTACCCACCAATGGGTGAATGAACTGAACTAGCGATCCAATATCAGCCGGCCGTTAAGAGCACCTATGCGGTCCCACCAGTAGCTAAGATCCTTCATAGGATCAGGCAACGCAGCAGCAAGTAGTGTATTCTATCTCCTTGTCTCCAGATCAGCTGCATCCGCTCGGGAGACTCGTGCGATGGCGATATGGGCCTCCGCCTGGGCCACGCCTGTGGCTAATGTGAGGAATTCCCTTGCAATGGCCTGCGCCCTGATAATTCCCGGGTGCTATCTGTACCAACTCGGCTTTAGAACTGCTCCCGAGCACGGAACACGGGAATACGCTTCATTGGGGACGGGCAGTGGTTGCCGTGGGCTGTGCTGTAAGCATAGTTCTTGACATCGGCCGTATTGACGCAGTCAGGGAAGCGGAGAATAGTTTGGAGGTAGCCGTTACAGGTGATCCGGGGCATTAGTGCCCCGTCCTCCCTGAATCCTATCGACGTCGGTCTGACGCTACCACTAGACCCTGGGCAACACCATCAGCAGAGCGAGTGCAACGTATAAACGGCGTGGATGGGTGGAGATAATGTTCAGAACTACAACGCTGTCCGCAATCTCGGATGCCTCTTTTTCAAGGTCAAGTTTCTATCTCGTGCTCGGAAAAGGCTAGCCTGGAGTTGCGATTGGTGCGAATTCCTTAGAAGGACCGCGCAATAATGGAGATTTTCTTCAAGTTGGAGGGTCCCCGAATGGCATCGCGAGATCGGATGGTCCACCCCGAAACGGCAGCCGTCTGAATTAAGGAGTGGTACGACTTCTACACAGAATTAAGAAAGGACTAAGTTAAAGGGGGGGGTTCCGGAACACCCCCTGTTTCGGAACAAGCCACATTCAGGGGTCACAACACAACACACCACACAACGAAGGCCAAAACAGATCCTATTCACAACACTTCTATACAATCCTCGGCATCAGAAGAATCGTCTTCTTCTTCTGAATCCGAATCTCCAACTGGCCGGCGCCCCACAAGCCTCT
>Ga0247760_1000234_pt1 | contig 63003 bp, 58 predicted proteins | sample UWRJL171409R4_FD_179936 | JGI IMG/M metagenome (GOLD analysis project Ga0247760, IMG submission 179936) | Plant litter microbial communities from Arlington Agricultural Research Station in Wisconsin, United States - UWRJ-L171-409R-4 | ecosystem: Environmental > Terrestrial > Plant litter >... | reverse complement strand
CACAGCCAAGAACGCCAGACTCCACTGCCAACCTCGTATTCAGTCAGCCAACCTCGCTTCACAGAAGCGAGTGTGGCCAATGCACTCCGTGCACTGGCCACCCTCACGGCTATAATAACACGGCTTCCACTCTCGAAAATAGAAAGAATTAATCACCTTCAACACACACTGTTTTCCAATGCCTTAGCCCCTTTTGCATTTCAACAGGTTATAAGCCCGGAGTCTCCTCTTACTACACTACTCTGGCTTCCAGCCACTGCACTACTCTAGCTTCCAGCCACTCCACTACTCTGGCTTCCAGCCACTCCACTACTCTAGCTTCCAGCCACTGCACTATTCTAGCTTCCAGCCACCTATATCACTTAGCTTCTAGCCACTTATTACACTCTGTGTAAATAATTATACACTGCAATACGCAGGTATAAGTTATATTCACAGTTATGAATAACAATAACCCACATGGCCTAAACACTCTATTTAGCCTAGTGGTATAACCCTCTACACTCCACCTTTAGATTTATAAAGGCTGCGAGTTTAACTTACACGTAAGTAAGGTTTTTTCTACTTTATAAAATTAACTAATGTTGCACTGCGATTACTTCGATTAAACTGTGTTTGGAAAATTCAGCCTATTAGGCAGTTTCTTCTAAGCAGTCTGGACTCCTAATATTACAAAACCACTATATTCTACAGAGGTATAAAGCCCACCATGGCTGGAAAACTGGGCCAAATAACTAAGCTGAAAGGCTCTAAGAATTATCAGGGCTGGGCTATAATGGCAAAAGCATATCTCTTACGAGAAGGCCTCTCTAAGGCTATTACCAGTGCTGAGAATACACACAATCGGATGCAGGAAAAATCACTAGCTGATATAATCCTGATATGTAAATATGATACAGCCAATCATATCCAGGCTTACAAGACTGGTTTCAAGGCTTAGAAGACTCTAAAAGATCTTTATAATTTAGATAGATTCACAAGCAAATACCTTCTATTACAAAAGTTCTATCAGACCTCACAGGCTAATTTTAAGACTGTTAAAGCCTACGTAAGTAAGCTAAAGTCTATACTTAATAACCTGGCTGCTTAAGACTTGAAAATGCCAGAAATGGCTAATATAACTTAGCTATTGTAAAATCTTAAGCCTGAATTTAGACTATTTGTAGCCTAAGTAACCCAGAGCCTACAGGTTAACCCCCAAGCCTATAACTGGGAGAGCCTGACAGCTAATTTGCTTGATGAAGCAAAACGGCTTAAAGTCTCTAAACCTTCTATTTAATATGTAAAAAACTGGAAAAAGAATAAGCCCACTGCTATATTCTATAAATACTGTAAATTACGTGGCCACACGGATAATAACTGTACTTTTCTCCACCCTGAAAAGGCTCCAAAAGGTTAGAAAACTTCCAATTCAAAGGCTGCTTTTAAGGTGTAAAAGACTAGCCAGAAACACTGTCAGAGACAACAGAAACTCCCTCGTGAAAAGAGAGAGGAAAGAATAGCGGCTATTATAACCGCATCTACCCCTAAATCTTCCTCTATATCAGAAACAGCCTCACAAACTGAATCTGAAGTCGAAGATATTATGTTCGAAGACGTTCCACTTAGAAACTCTCTCAACGCAGCACTTAAGGTAAATAATAATAATTATACCCTTTTAAATACTATAACTAATAACCCTTTAGTTCTAAAGCATGGCTTAAAGGATTTATTAAATTAGGTAAAAGAATCATATTTAAAAAGGGATATAAATCTTATATATAAATTTATATTTAATACTGGCGCATCAGTTCATGTAATATGTAATAAATCATAGTTCACTTCTTATAAAGAAATAAATACCACAGTGAAGTGGGGTAAAGTAAAAACCCTATTAGTACATGGAGAAGGAACATATAAAATAACCTTTACTAATACTGGTAAAGAAGCCACTCTAAGGAAGTGTTTCTATATACCAGAATTAAGTATAAATATAATAGGTGTTACTACATTGCCTCTAGATATCCTTTAGATTGGTGGAAATAATACCCTTGTTATAATAAAAAATAACCAAGTAATAACAAAAGGGCAAGTAAAAGAAGGCTTATACTTTCTGCCTACATAACCTTCTATATACTCTATAAATATAACAATGGATTTACTCCATTAAAGATTCGCTTATATAAATAAACAGAATCTGTAAAATCTAATAAAAAATACTATTACAAATCACCACTATAAACAAAATAATAATAATAATAATAATAATAACTGCTTAGAATGTAAAGTGTGTGCGTAAGCAGAACTTCTAAATAAACGAAATAAAGAAAGTAATAATAAAATACAGTATAACTATATAGAAAAAATATCTAGTGACCTTTATGGGCCGTTTAGAATAAAAACATATGATAAAAAATCATACTTTATAACATTTCTTAATAAAAAATCTAGATATCTAGAGATACAGCTCCTAGTTAATAAAACAGAAGTACTTTCAGTATTTCTAAAATATAAAGTAAAAGCTGAGAATAATATAAAAGGATATAAAATACGCGTTTTTTAATACGATAATAGGACTAAATATAAACACCTTTTAAAGTATTTAATTAAAGAAGGTATAATAACACAATTAAGTCCTCCATATACGCATGAATGTAATGGCTTGCTAGAAAGAATAAATAGAATAATAATGGTTAAAGTACGTGCAGTATTAATATAATTAAACGCACCGAAATACTTATGGGGTGAAGCACTTCAAGTTATAGTATATATATATAACAGAACACCTCACAGTGCCCTTGGATTTAAAACTCCATACGAAGTGGCCAATAATATAAAACTAAATATTAATAATATAAAGATCTGGGGTTTAATAATATACTATAAAATAAAAGGACCTAAACGATCAAAACTAGAACCATAAGCCGAAAAAGGAATTTTAGTAGGCTATGGTGAAGATAATAATAATTATAAAATCTTTGATTTAAAATCAAGAAGAATAATATGGTCAAGGGATGTAAAAGTCCTTGAAGGCCAGTTTTTGAAAGAAAAACAAATAAAACATGTCTCTTTTCAAGAAGAAGTAGAAGAAATCGAAGCCGAAGGCTTTGATATAACTGATACACCAAATAATAATAATTCAAATAATAATAATTCAAATAATTCAAATAATAATAATAATTCAAATAATTCAAATAATAATAATTCAAATAATTCAAATACTAGAATAATAACTAGGTTATAAACACGCCGTATAAATTCTAGCCAAGATATAGCTCTCTCTCCACCTCAAGTGGTGGTAGAAATCCCTAGAAAGAATGATGAATACTATAATCAATATCAAAGGATCTTTATAAACCTCATCACAAATAACGTTGATATATTCTATATAAAAGATACACAGAAAGAGCCTTCCACTTATAAATAAGTAATAAATGGGCCAGAAAAAGAAGAGTGGAATAATTCTATGCGTGAAGAATTAGAAGAGCTTGAAAATTAACGTACATGGGAGCTAGTTGATTTACCACATGATAGAAAGGCTCTTGGAGGCCGTTAGGTATATAAAAAGAAGATAAATAATACTAACAATACTATAAAATATAAATCAAGATAGGTAGTTTAAGGATTTAACCAGGTTGAATTTCTAGACTATTTAAAAACCTTTTCTACAGTATGTAGGCCAGAAACATACCGAATACTATTTGTGATAGCTATATCAAATAAATGGCCTATATTACAATATGATGTGAAAAATGCCTTCGTGCATGCAGACATCGATCAAGAAATATACATATAACTACCTACTGGTTTTTATAATAATAATAATAAAGTCTGTCAGCTGCGTAAAGCGCTGTACGGCTTAAAATAAGCTCTAAGGCTGTGGTATAAACATCTATTAAAGATATTAAATAAGTTAGGATTCGTTATATTTAACTACGATAAAGGTGCCTTTATAAATCTAACTATATAGTGTATAATATTATATCATGTTGACGATATAATAATAAGTGGTCCTAAGGCTGATAATATAATTACCTAAATAAACAAAGCAAAGGACGATATAAAACTACAAGCACTGGGTGAAATAAATACATTCCTAGGAATAAATATCTCAATAGATTATAAAAATAATAAACTACATATACACCAAAATAACTATACTAGAAATATATTAGAAAAATATAATAAAAATAATATATATCCAAAAAATAACCCTCTTCCAGCCAATAAATTGCAAGGCAATAATCAGAAGGCTTTACAGGAAGAAATAACAATATACCAATAATATATAGGGTCATTATTATATCTAGCCTTAAAAACAAGACCTGATATAGCCTTTACAGTTCAGTACTGCGTAAGATACTGCTCCAACCCTGGAATTCTACACTTCCAAGCAGTAGATAATATATTCGGCTATTTAAATAAATATCCTGATTTAGGAATAATATATACTAGAGTAAATAATCATAATCTTATAATAAAAGCCTATAGCGATTCAAATTAGGGTAACTGCCTCGACAGTCGAAGATCAACTATTAGATATCTAACTACCCTTAGTAATAATTTAATAAGCTGGGGAGTTACACTACAGAAATCAGTAGCGCTTTTAAGCACAGAAGCTGAATATATGGCTATAACAGAATGTAGTAAAGAAACAGTCTATCTATAAAATATTATAAATGAATTAAATAATTCATTACAATTAAAAATACCAATAAATATACCTGTTATACTAGAAGATAATACAGGTGTTATAAAACTTAGTTATAACGCAGAATTTTATAAAAGAACTAAGCATATTAATATAAAATACCATTATATAAGAGAACTAGTTAAAAATAATAAAATAAGAATACTATATATAAATACTAAAGAACAATTAGCAGACCCCTTAACAAAACCAATAACCGGCCCTATACTTAATATATGGCGTAATAAAATCGGGCTTGAAAAATATCAGCCTGGGGGGGTAGAAAAATAAGAAGGTTTTTTATCTAATTATAAAGATTTTCATTCAAATACAGAGGTTTTACTATAAATAATAATAATTTTTCCTCTAAATAATAAATAAAAGAGGTTTTATAATAAATAATAACTTTTTCCTCTAAATAAGTACTATAAAGAGGTTTATTTTTTCCTCTATATAATAAAGGTTTTACTTTTTCCTTTAATAATAATAATAATAAAAGCTAGTCTAAGCCTTTATAATAAAGACGTTAGACTACAGGGGGGTGTTGGGTTTTTACAACCCTAACCCGGCCAGTGTGGTTAGAACAGTGTGGCTGGATCCACGCAGCCGCTCCGCGGCTACATCCGTAGATCTGCACAGCCAAGAACGCCAGACTCCACTGCCAACCTCGTATTCAGTCAGCCAACCTCGCTTCGCAGAAGCGAGTGTGGCCAATACACTCTATACACTGGCCACCCTCACGGCTATAATAACACAGCTTCCACTCTCAAAAATAGAAAGAATTAATCACCTTCAACACACACTGTTTTCCAATGCCTTAGCCCCTTTTGCATTTCAACACATACGGGTTATTAACAGTATAATAGCTGATTAATTAATTTAATGCGGTCTAGTAAGTCTAACTGTCTCTCTACCCTAGTATTAGGATAGCTAAATAATAAGCTGCTAAGCGTTCGGGCTGTAATTAAAGTGTCCCTCCCACTCCCTCTGGCTTAGGTTTATCTGTTATAATTTACAGCGGTTTTAATAGCAGTCCCATAATGCCGGCTTAAGCTGCCCAGGTACCTTTGCCTGCTACTCCTATAGGTGGTTTACAGGTCGATATTACTCCACCTGTTTAAGCCTAGCGTCTTAAAACACGTTTAGACCTTATTTAACGTTATCTAATTATATTTAACGGTCTTACTAATCTAAAGGGCCAGATTACTTAATAATAGGCTAGTTAAGATATAAGTACACGTTAATTACAGTCTGTCTGTAGTTTATTTACTACTAATTATTATTATAAGTTATTATTAATAACGCCTAGAACTGGAACCATCCTCCTCTTAACAGTCTTTAAGTTAATGGTAATAACTACGTTTAGTTAGTGTATAATAATGTAGGGGTTATTTACAATGTGTTTACAGTACGTTTACAGTATGTTTACAGTTTAAGTTTTTAATTATATAATTATCCCTTAATATTATTTACTGTCTTATCTTCTAAATTAAGTCTTTACTATGCTGCCTTAAAATTTAAGCTAACGTCTCAGCATCTTCTTCTTTTTCATACCCTGTGTGTTATTAGGGTTAGTGTAGTCTGGTAACAGTCTGCCTAAACCTCTCCCGTCATTATTAAGTATTTTAGCTAAACTGTATTCTTCCAGCCTTTTAATTTCCATAATCTAATTAGTGATAATTACTACACTTACTAAGTGTGATAGCCTTACTCTTAAATCTTACCAGTTATGGAGCCAAATGCTGTATAAGCTGCTCTTATTATACTCTAGGCACCTTAGGATCATATATACTGCCGTTTCCGGAGCGATACCGTACTGGTATTAGGGTGACACTACCTTAGGGACCTTTCTCTAGTAAAGGAAAGCGTTTAAGCTAATCTTCTCTGTTCTAACCTATATAAGGATAAAGCTCTAAGCCTTTATAAGTTCTTAATAGAGTTAAAGTAATATCTTACTCTCGTTAAGGTCGTATATGTCCGTTACGGTAATGATGTAACCACAGCGCGTAAACGCCTTATACCTCTTTTTTCGTCGTCTTTCCTTCTAGTTACAAAGGGTAAAGATATCAGGGTCACAGTCTGTCCACTTCTCTTAATCCAGGTTTTCCGCTTTTCTCAGTGTAAGCCCCAGCCAGTCTTTTGCCCACACAGTTTTCGTCAGACCGCTGTTCACTAAAGGGGCGCGTGCTGTTGCGCCCCGTCTTTGTTTCACCCATTTAGCTATCTTCTTATTAGATTTCCTTTATTAACCCAGGCTTATAAGTAAGCTTCGTCTTTTTTATACTAACTTTCTGCAGAATTTGCTATATTATTATAAGAGAGACTTGCCCTTTTAGTTTATTAGCAATTTAAGTGTAAAACTTCTCACAATTATAACGATTATAACAAACCTTAATAAGAACCTCTTCTTAAATTTCGTCTTATTTACTAAAGTGGTTAAACTTTAATATGTTAGTAATATAAAAGCTATTAAGTCGGCTATAAGCACCATTAGAAGTTACAGGTTTATATCTAGCCTTAACTACGCGGTCGATAATATCGTTTAAAGTCTAGGAAAGGATATTAGTAACTTATTAAATTTAAATATTTATTAAGCCAACGGCTTTAAGAGTTAAAGCTTAAGCCCCTAAAGGGCTGCCAGAGGCTTTATCCAGAGCCAAGGTAACCCCTTTAAAGCTTAGATAATTATTAGGTTTTTACAACCCTAACCCAGCCAGTGTAGTTGGAACAGTGTAGCTGGATCCACGCAGCCGCTCCACAGCTGCATCCGTGGATCTGCACAGCTAAGAACGCTAAACTCCACTGCTAACCTCGTATTCAGTCAGCCAACCTCGCTTCGCAGAAGCGAGTGTGGCCAATGCACTCCGTGCACTAGCCACCCTCACGGCTATAATAACACGGCTTCCACTCTCAAAGATAGAAAGAATTAATCACCTTCAACACACACTGCTTTCCAATGCCTTAACCCCTTTTGCATTTCAACAGTTAATTTAAGTAAGTATAATATTAAGTATTACCTTATATTATTCCCTTATAAGATCTAGGGCTTTAAAGGAGATAATATAAGGCGCTTTACTAAACTAACCTTTATTTAAAAAGTTATAATAGAGGCGCTTTTTCTCCACCTTTAAAGCTTTATCAATATTCTATTCTATAACCTTAACTATTTTAATCGCTTAGCAGATTATATAATTAACAGTACTGTTACCGTTAATAATAAATAACTTAAGATATCAGTTTATAAACTCTATTAATAACGTAGTTTATTAACTAAAGTTAAGCTGTATATTAATATAACAGTTAGCTTACTGCTCTTTGCAGGGCATTTAGATCTCCTTAAAGTACTTAATAATATCGGTTTATTAAGGAAAGTAAGCCTTTAGCTTCTCCTAGGCAGTATTAAAATCATCTTCAGTGTAAGAGTAAATAATACACTCTTACAGCTTATAGATACTAGCTATAAAGTACTTTACAGTTTCCAGAGTTAAGCTAAGGTAACTGTCTATTAGTCTATTATTACAATCTATAACTCTCTTCTCTTAACTGTTAACTAAATAGTTAAAATTATCTATTAAACTACTAGACTTTATAAAGGTAAAGGCTGCAGTAACTACCTTTACAGCTTTCTTATTCCACTTCTTCTTAATGTTTAAGCTAGCATTCTTATTAAGATAGAACATGTAGACTTAGGGCAAGGCTTAAGGGTATTGTAAGGTAATAGTATTCTTTATAGCGGTATCGAAATTAGTAATAGTAATAAGCGGTAAAGGCGCACAGATCTCTCAGCGCATACAGTTAACTTACTTTATTAACTAGTTAAATCCTTCTTACCATTCGTTATTAATTAAGCTAAACCCACACGAAACGGCTATTCCAAGGTAGTTTAAAGCTACTACCTAGAAAAAAACCAGCCCTTTATTATTAGTCTTATAAGTATTATTATATAGTTACACTTAGTAATAATAAGCTTATTACTTCTTTATCTAGTTAGTAAACTAAAATAAGCTCTTTAGCTTCCGTATATCGTTATTACTGCTGTTATTCCAGGATTACGCCTACTTAACTTAGTAGTTAATACCCTAGTTATTAAGTATCTTTATTACTAATAAGAAGGGGTTATACTTATTTATAACCTTCTTCTAAAGTCTGTAGTAACAGTTCTAAAGTTAACAATACGTAAAGACAATACTTTCAAATTAACACTGTAACTTTATAACTAACTCTTAATTATTAACTACCAGTTAATTAATATACAGCTTTATAAAGTCCTTATAATCGTTAGTAAACTTATTACTAACTTCATAATCCTTAAGGGAGTGATTCTAGTAATACTAGCAATCCCTAAGCCTAACCTCAAAAGTCTAAAGTCAGCTGTTTATAGCGTTCGCCTTAACAATACCCTCTTATAAATACTTAACCTTAACAGTTAATATTCGGTAAGAATAAGCCCTTAAGGCTCAAATCTTACCTCTAGCGTAGCCGTAATAGTATCTAATATAGCTAAAGTCCTTAAACTTATTATTACAACGTAGGTGAATAATTGCGAATTAAACTTTAGTACAGTACTTATGGAGGTTAGCCTTTAAGTCTTCGAGGGAGGTATACTTATACGTAAGAAGCTTATAGCCTAGCAGAGGGTTAGAGAAAGGAACTATATCGTCGCAATTGTTTATATTACTACTATCATCAGAATCCAAGTCGCTGCAGCCGTTCCATTCGCTAAAATCGTCTAACTCGATCGCAGAAGACTCCATTCCTATAAAAGATTAATAGGGTAATTAATTAAAAGGTTTTTCGGCTTACTGCAGCGATTAATTATTAATACGTAGTGTGGTTAAGGCTTATAATTATGATAGTAATGGTTATATGGAATACAGGGTAGTGGTTTAGATATGGGCGAAAATTCTTTCACGCACGCAGATGCAGGTTAGCAGCTGTCACAGATGCATAAGGTAGGGGTGATACTCAAGGGTTAGGGTTATGTATGGCAAAATATGTGGGGCTACCGTACACGGAGACGTTAACCACCGTACACCAAGACAGCCTTTATATCTAGGTCAGGTAATAACACCGTTAAGATCTGGGATGTAATAACAGGCGCATGCACGCAGACGCTTAAGGGGCATAGCAGTTCTGTCTACTCTATTACGTTCTCACTCGACTCGAAGCTTATTACGTCTAAGTCAGACGACAACACCGTTAAGATCTGGGATACAGCGACGGGCACATATATGCAGACGCTTCAGATACTCAAGGGGCATAGCAATCCTATTACAACCTACACCTAACACAGGCCTCAAGAGGACTGGCGCAGGTTAAGACAGAACGTATAGCAGGACGCCAACAGGTAAGGGGCGTTCCGAAGACGGCTTGTTAAGCTAGCACTTTTAAACAGGGGGTTTAATGTCACTGTAGGTCGCTGTCACTATAATACACAGAGGTGAGTCTGAACAGTAGGACATAAATGAACAATTAAATACTAGCGTGAGGAACCAGAGTCCCTTACAGTGGTTATAGGCATAACTATAACTATCTATACTAACTAGCTAGGAGGTACTTCGTACCTTGCTCGTAGTGTCGTAAGTGCTCGTGGTGCAAGCACTTTACACCGCGTAAGCGTTCTGCTCGTGAGGTCTCTCCTGCTCGCGATACGAGCACTCGGCATGCTGCAAGCAGCACCTCATTAGTCGTAGGGGCTTCGGGTCTTTGCACCCCTGGCCCAGTGCGCCTGGACGGTGTACACCGTCTTCCCGCACTGTTCCTTCTGCGGGGGATTCGTCGGGCCGCTCCAGCCTAAGTGACGGCCTGCAGGGTCGTCACAAATCCCTTAAAACCTATTACTTTTTAACCAGGCGACGTAAAAATTCCCCATTACCTAGACTATAATGTAGGCTTTAAAGACAAGTGGATTACAAGGGGCTTAGAAAACTAGCTGTAGCTGCCTCCAAGATGTCGACTGAGTGATTCGGCCGTAGCGGCATCTACAGTCGCTATTAGCTGTGCGTCTGGACGTGTCTTAATTATAACGTTTCTGATAGAGAGCTCACGTTAATCTCTTTCTTTTTTTTTTCTATCATAGCGTGCTACAGGAGGGGTGCAGGGAGCCCCTTTAATTTATAGCTGTTAATAATATTCTAGAGTCTTCTAGATCTCAAGTTCTAATCAGTTTAAGCGCTCCTGAAAGACGGGTGGCTCCAGATGGGCAGCTAAATGCCGAGATCGGTACCCCAACCTTTAGCTGTATCGGAATCGGCCAGTCTTGTTTCCGATTAGCTGCTGCTCCGGCACCTCTGGAAGCTCTCTGCCGAATCTGCAATATCAGCCTCGCTTCCCCACAGAACAACACCAGAGCAACAGTTCCTCCAGGCTTCCTTTAGCGTGTCGCTCGGCGGCACGGTCCCTCCCGTCATAATATATAGTACAGTGGAGATCGAAATCAGTGTCCATAATTTCGATGTTTAATCTTTCTCCACACGGGCCACTGGGCCACAGGTTGCCGCTAACACAGTGCGCTGCTGCAGGCTCTATACAATGGGAGCTAAAAAGTGTCAGCCCTCCTTGCGCCCTAACTATTCCATTTTTAGATACAAAGCTAACCTAACACCCCTCTTCTATTCTTCAATTTCTAGACTGCTTTTTTATCCTTTTAATATCTTTTTTTTGCTTATTGCTTCTGTAATCAGTTATAGCTCGAAAGGAGCTTTCTGATACTCAGAGGGCTTTTATCTATAGCCTATATATTACAGGTCTTTTAAAGAAGTCAATTTCAGCACAGACTAGAACCCTACCTACAACCGTAAGACGAACTATCTAACTGATTAAGTGGAATATCTGTAATTAAGCTGAAAACTTATATTAATCTACATTATAAGTAAGGTGACTATATAAGCTTAACGATAAAGCTAAACGATAACTTATTTGTAAAATAACAGCTAAGAGAAAAGTTACGCTTATAAAGCTTATAACGCTGTCGAAATCCAGTAAGTCCCTAAATTATAAGACAGTATAAACTATCCTAAAAGCGGCTAATAAAGCCTATCACTACACCTACAAGAAGCTGTAGATCTTAGATATTAATAAGAGAAAACGTCTAATCTTTTAATAGAGGAATAAATATACACCTTAAGTCTTAATCTGCTAGTTGGATAAAGCCTACTTTAAAGTAAGTAAGGATAGCTGTTCTGTTTATATAATATACTTCCTTAAAGAAGAATACTTCTTAAAGTATTTATAATTAACATTTAAAAGCGGAAGAACTAAAGTTAATATTTAAGGTTGTTTCTATAAGCTATATTGTGGGCTTATAATTATATTACTATAAGGAATATAACTTAACAGGTAAGAATATATAAATTAGATCTTTCTTCCTCATTTTCTGCCTTTTTATAATAAGATAAAAGTTATATACGGTTATAGTGTAATGTTTTAAGAGGATAGGGCATTTTATTATTATAATAGCTTTATTAAGTTAGTTAAGAAAGTAGTAAAGATTAGGGTATTAGAATGGTTACTATAATCTCCAGATCTAAGCCTAATTAAGAATATCTAGCATTATATAAAAGTTCGGATCGGTATTAGGAGGTATAGGATTAAAAACGTTTAATAAATAGTAGAGGTAAGAAGGGAGGCCTAGGGATAAATTCCAGTCAAGGTGTTCATGAAACTAGCTAACTCTATGCCAAAACGGATGGACTTACTCAGTTAGGCGAAGGGTAGCCCTATTAAATATTAATAGATCTATGCATGTTTTTAATTTAAAGTTATTTAGTTATGTTTTCGTGGAGTTACGCGTGTTCAAAGTAGGTGGGGTGGTGCTAGCGGGGGGCCGAGACTTTTTAGCCCCCATTGTACAGCGCCTGCAACAGCGCACTGTGTCATCCAGAACTAGGGATCCAGCGGCCCGTGCGGAGAAAGATTGAACATCGAAATCTTGGACACTCATTTCGGTCTCCACTGTAAGATTTCCGGCGCAGGGTATAGCGTTCTTTTTAGGGGGGAACAGATCCACTAGGCTCTGTTATGCTACTTCTCTCATACTCTGGAGCTCCAGGCATCTAGGCCTTGGCCACTCTCTTCCCGCTCCCTGACAAAGCCGGTGTCTCGGGTGGCTGTGCGGCAATGGCAAATGTGTTTAGGAGCGTCGATTCGCAGTGATCTATACAAGTACTAGAGCCCCTCCCCCATAGGTCTTTGGTAGGGTCTATGTAGTGCCACCGTGGTTTCGTGAAGGCTATCGACAGTTGGCTCGCAAAGCCAGGGGAGGCACGCTACCCTCTCACCGTGGAGCAAAGATTGGGAAAGACACGGCGGCGAAGTAGGCCACGCTGAGGGTTGCTGCTTGGGATTGGGGACTTAATGGACCAGACGAGCTCCCGATCCTTGTCCCCGACGACCTTTTTTCTCTGGACATACCCAAACCTGCGAGACTCGGGAAAGACGAAATCATTATTGACGGCACCCTCGTTGTCAGCGCGAGCGGTCCTCAGTTTTCGGGATGGGAGCTCAGGGGCCCTCGCCCTGGCAGGTTAAAATATGGCCATGTCTTTCCCCAACCAGGCAGGAGCGTGGTAAACGCCCCTCGGATTGGGAGACAATTTGATATCTAATAAGTATTCTTGAAGATCACCTTGTCCACCCAGCCTAATCCAACTCGGCATACTTCCTCGGGGGATGGCGGCTGCGATGCGGTCGTGCTGCGTTATTGGAGCTTGAGGGCGGGATGGAGTCGACCGAGGACTCTTTATGGTTGGCAACGGTGGATGGAGAAGAGGCGACGAATGGCGACTCCGCCATTTCTCCTGTTGCTGGTAGGTTTGTTCCGGCATGCGTGGCCTCGGGTGGTGTTGTATTCCTGTTGGAAGGTGTGGTACTTCCATCTACAAGCTTTGAGGTCTGTGGTATCTTCGATGGCGTTGATGAAGGCGCGCGGCCATCCCAGCGTGATCGTTTCGAGGGCGACGTTGTGGTCAGGGTTGGTATTGCCGTCCCGGAGTTCGGTCTCGGCAAGTAGGTGAGGTCAAGGACCCGAAGCTGCGGCCGGCCAACTTTGCGGTGACGCTGAAAAAAGCCCCCGCCGGTAGCGTTTTGACCTTCTCCCAGCGTTTGGTGTTTTCCAAGAAGCAGGCTACGGAGAACTGGACAGGAGCAGCTTTCGAGGCCTTATATACGGAAGTTTCGACGATGAAGTGGCGGGGCCCGGAGGAATCCGTTGAGTTGCTTTCGCAGGAGGGCACCGAACCGATGAGGGATAGCATCTCATGGCTTAGCCCTTCCTCCTCTTTACCGGACCAGGCCCTGTAAACGAGGTGTCTGGAGTAACTCCTTGCTGCTTAGCGTTGCTCGACTGGCTGTCCTGTTCGATGGGCACTGAAGCGGAGCCAGCACCTGACTGCATCAAGTTCACTAAATCCTGGGAAAGACCTGTTGCGTCAGACAGCGGTGGGACACCGAAGTCCAAATTCGACGGCAACTGATCAATGGCGGAGCAGATGTTCTCGAAATGCTTGGGCATCCATGTGTCGTAGACGTTCTTTGTGAATCGATATGCCGTCCATTTCTCCTTTCCGTCAAGCGCGGTGAAGTCGAATTTGTGGATCGGATGGCGGTAGTAGTTGATGTCTTTGCCGGCTATTACTGGGTAGTGGCCGTAGATCCTGGCCGCGGTATGGTCATGCGAGACAGAGAAGGCGAGGATCTTCCGGTTGACTTCATCCTCGCGCTCGACAGCACGGAAGAGCTCGACGATACCTCGCACCGCAATGGTCATGCTGTGGGCGTTCTGCCGGTCTGCAACGTCGAGTGCCGCGGCGCTGCACTTCACTTCGCAGGTCAGGAACGGAAAGTACATGTAGTACGTGGCCATGAAGAGGGACTGGTCTCCAGCAATGAAGTCGCCAATGAATGGTGACAGCTTGGCGAGCTGGTCATCGGTGAATGCCTCTCGTCTGAAGCCAACAGAATAGTCAGGCTGAGGACGAGTGCTGGTGAACGGGATCGAGTTGTTCCAGCCTTCGTTCACACTCTCCGTCAGAATATCAAGATGCTTTGCACCAAATGTGGCAACGCTTTCGGCTGAGGGAACAATGAGCCGGGTGATGTCTTGAATTACTCGCGCCTCGTTCCTGTTGTGTATCTTCTGGCAGGTAGATTCGAAAATGTCGTCTCGGAACAGTGAACCATCAGGAGTGCTTGCTGCTCCTTCAAGCAGACTCTTGCAGAGAGTTTTGCTTTCGCTGGCGATATCCAGGCTTGACTTGACCATAAAACTGCCTTTGGTCCCCAGCAGTGTCTCATAGCGTTGATCTCGATATGGCGCGCTCTTCTCCTCCCGTGGTTTCTGATCGCTGGGAGTTGCAGACGTGGCAGAGTTCGACCGCTTACGGGAAAGATTGGACGAGGATTTCTTCCGCGCAAGTAGACGCTCCATAGTGGGAACCGTCTCTGAGGCCCCTTCCGGCCAGCACTGGTCCTCCGGCCAGCGCCCCTCCTTCGCCCAGAAAGCAATCGGGTTGGTCTGCTCGGGCGCGCCGGTGCCAATCGCTGACTCTCCAAATGTGGTATCGGCTGGGCGTGTGAGGGGTGTCCGTTGTCGTTTGTGGGACGGGTCTGGGTTGGGCTCGAGTGCGTCTTCAATTGACTGTTTACGCTTGCGACCTCTACTCTGAACAGGTGACAGTGGATCCTATAATATAACTTAGTTTATAATCCATCGTAATGCAAGGTTAGAAGGCATACTAGTCGTGAAGGCGTTTCATTGACCGTAGAGGGAGGTGGGCGATTGCGCTCGGTGGCTGGTTGTCCTTGGAAGGGACCGCGCTTTTGAGGTCCGTGCCTGCGCGACTGTATGTTCTGGGATTGTTTTCCTGTTAATCGTTAGCGGAAGATGTCCCTCTGGCGCTACGAAAAGAATCAGTACCTTGATCTTTTAACGCCGGTGGTGGGAGCCCCTGCTGGGCCGCTGTCTGGGCTCGAGTGCGGCCCATGGCGATGAGAAAAGAGAGGTCCTGGTGCTGTGGCGGGGGATTGGCGGTTTAAGATGGAGTGGGGTGTGGAAAATTCATTTAACGTGTGCGGGGTTACCCGGAGACTGGCGCCTCTCTTATCTCTTATCATTGCCGCGTCGGGAAATCTTGCAAGTCCATCGCGCATCGCTTGCGATCAAGACGGCGAGACTTTACGCCCCCCACACAAGCTTATCGAAGTTGTACACGACCATCTTCGCCACGACCTGCTCGGGAAGATTACCAACAATTGCCTGCACCCGATGCCTAGTTCGCGCTAGCTCCCCAATCCGCAAGAAGTGCAGCGCAGCTACCAAAGACTAGGCGATGCTTGGCGAAATGTCTGTCATGATGGTTGGAGTACAAATCCCTTTCCTCCCTCTTATCTTCACTACAACGACTGACAATCTAATTCAACAGCCAACGGCTGCGGCGCTGTCCGCTCCGGGTCCCAGTCTCAGTCTTTCCGGAACCGGGCGCTCGGGGACTGTCAGAAAGCCAACCGGTACCTTTCCAGAGTTGGGCGGAGCTACATCGACAAGAATTTTAATGTGCCTGACGCATGCAGGGCAGGGATGATTGCGGAAGTTTTTTTTCCTTTTAAGGCAGGGTGGGTGCATGTTGTACCTCTTAACTGGCAAGTTTACATTTACATGACGTTTCATGTTTGGCGTTATCTGGTACAATTGACTTGGTGGATAGAGTGGTCAGCGTCATAGTACTTCGTAACTTCTACTCCTAGTAGCTCCTAGTATCATTTACGCTGGTCTCGGAGGTCCACCCGGCTGTGCACATGGGGCCTGCGAGCTGTGGATTGTGCTAGCCCGGATCCTGCGGGGTATCCTTATATCCGTGTCAACCTAACCACCAGCACATGCATCTGCGTCGCCAAACGCCTAACCAATTCAAGTGCGGGGTCGAATCCAGTGCGCCGCAGAAAAGACAGCGCCAAGGGTTTGCCTACTGCCCTCGCACATGAAATGGCAAGTTCTCCCACGCAGTCTGGAAGGGTGACCTTCCATCCCAGTGTCCAGTTTGAGAGAAAAACGACCCGCAGGCGTCGCCCCACCATAACAGCCGACATCACCACCGAAATCTTCAGGGAGTTCAAGTCGAAGGATGTTACGGATGAAATGCTTGCTGAGGCAGCTCGACTCTTCAGTGAACATTATGGCACCTGGGACACACCTGACGGCCGCCCGGGAGGCAAACGAGGTATGCTCCTTTGCCGTTATATTATCGACTCTGAACATTATAAGTGGCTGAAATCAGCTTGAGGTACTCGTGTCAAGTTGAACGCGACTCGACTCCGAAGGGATTACCTACCAGACGGCATCCCCTGTTCTTATGTTACCGTCCGTGTTGATAACATCCTCGCTGGTAATGCACTTGCCTGCCGATGGACCTACCAGGGCCGACAAGTGTGCTGGGTAACCCAACTCGTCGTCCATGACGACTTTAGAGAACGCCGCCTCGTAACCCGCCTCCTGGAGAAGCTTCGCAAGAAAGATGATGAGATCTTTGGAATAATGAGCTCCCATCTGGCCGCTCTTATCACTATCACCAAGTCATGCGCCGGTAAGTACCCAGTCTAACTCACTTTGTAGTTGCCATTTCTGATTTTAATATCAACAGACTTTTCTTTTCCACTAATCCCACTCAGTTTTATGAAAACCTATGCGAGTAAGGTGATAGCCAGCTCCCCAATTACCTACGTCAAAGCAGCCAAACTCTGCGGCTCGCTTTTCCAGCCCGACGGCACCGCCTCGGACACCAGTCTTGTCTCGGGCGTCAATACAGATTTCTTCGTCAACCATGAGGAACCACTCAGTGCCCTTCAATGGCTTCAGGGGGAGAGGAAGTGGCCCCTCGGTGAGTTAACTGACGGGATTGAATTTCTCCTTGTCTTTGAAGCACCACGTCGTCGGTCGCGTTCTCTCTCTATGCATCGAGCCCAGGCAGAAGGAGCCTCATGATGGAGAGCTTTCACGTAAGATATCCATTGCTATAAAAGAATGACAGAAAAAGGAGCCATTTGGATTTAGTAAGTCCAGGCAACTTCAGGCAAAGTTCAAAGCACTGCCTAGCCTCATTAAACAGACCTTCTCCTCTCATGATGCAGCCAACACAGTAGACATGATCCCACAGCTGTATCCAGAAGACAGCCCGCAGCCTGACCAGATTGTCCACTTCGACCACGGCGCCTACGCTGACGAGTAAAGCCCATAAGGTCATTAACATGACGGTGAGATCTGGCCTCTGGTCCTCGCCAGCGGCGACAAGTCTTTCAAGGACAAGGCGAACCCCAGTAGTCGACCAGCCTGGCAACAAGGGCAATGGAGATGCCAGACCTCATCTTCCGGCACCGCCCGCCCCCAGCCCGGCGCCACCATCATGGAATGGAACGTCGCCGGTGGAATACGGTGCCGCTGGAGGATATCACGGTGCATTTCTTTGGGCCGAGCATAAAGGCGAGCATGAACATGTTGACGGCCAAGGGGATGAGAGTGGCGCTGGATAAGGATACAGGAATAACTTCTGTGCAACGGCGGTGCTGCCCCCCTCCCCCCAGCCAGTGGCCGATGCACGCCTGCCCTACCTTAGGGCTGAAAACATCATCATTGCGATGGCGCTTTGGGTCTGGCAGAGAAAGGGCCTTAGCAGCTCGTTTGCCAGGACGGCGGGACACATGCTCTTCTCCCTGGTCGGATTCCTTATTAACATGTTAGTCAAAGTAGGCAGCGATTTAGTTAGACATACATGATTCAAGGCGCAGTGTAAAAGCCCTTGCAGCCAACAAGGCCAAGCTCATTGTGAAGACGCCGCCATTAACGGCTTCAACGACTCAATCCCGACCCCATTGACTTCGCTCTCCGACTAGGCGAGAGACTGAAGCATATGTTCCAGAAGAATATCAGTGATAGCAGTCGGTAGAGGGCCTAGGGAGGTAGCGAGAGATCTGAGCGACCCATCGCACAGATCCATAAAGATCTTGTATTCCTCAATCCCTTGGTTATATCCAACAATGTGTTCCTAGGTTCATTTAGCATTTGTCAATAAGCGGATGGACTGGGGAACTGACATGCACGAGCCTTTTTAGTTTCTTAACCTCAGCACGAGATCTCGTCACGACCAGATCATGGGTCTCCGCCCGCGGCATGTGCCAACGGCCTCCCCACCCTCGTCGTCACCAACCGAGGCGCAGACGAAGCCCTATGCCCGACGCTATCAAGGCTCTGCTGGCACTACTCACCTGCGTGCCCGTAAGGTTCTATCGTTCCTCGAAAATGAAAACGACACCGAGGCTAGGGAGACTTGCTTGAGCGCCAAAACCAATACCATGAATGAGAAGTAGAGAACTAGAGACCTTGGCAAGTGATCACTGATATACCTTGCCATATCTTGAACATTTAGTTCCTTGCCGCATAATCCGATACACTTGCAAGAAGTTGCGAGACGAATAACCGCTGTTAACCCCATCGTAGGCAAACGCTCGGCGTAAATGGGCTCTAACTCACCAACATCTCGCAGAAGAGAGATGGCGTGATGAGTGCACTGCTTAGAGGAGGGTTGGGCAAGCCTAATCTGGCCCTTCTTATGACCGATAAAGTAGCCTGCATAGAATGGTGAACCTGGGGTTTTCCGCAATGATGTCCCAGCATCCTTCCCAGCATCACTCCCAACATCACGGCTTACAGCGCCCCATGAAGCGAGGATATAAACAACATGTACGAACGGTATGTTGCTTGCAAACCCAGGCAAGGAGCCTCTCCAAACCAAGGCCGTAGCCACCGTGTGGCGATGTTCCATACCTAGAGGTCAGATCGTTAGGTTAGTGATGCTTATGACGACCGTAAACTAGTTTGCAACGTACTTTCTCTGGTCATTATACCAGTAATAGGCTTCTGGCGATATGCCATGCTTCTTGTAAGCATCCATGAGCTCGTCATAATCCTCCATCCTCATAGAAGCGCCCACGATTTCCCCGACGCCGGGCATTAGCACGTCGACGCTTTCTGTGATCCGCGGGTCGCTCGGGTCCTTCTTCATGTAGAAGGCTTTGAGGTCGGCGGGAAAGTGCGTCAGGAATATAGGCCTGTTGATGATATCTGTCATCTTCCTCTCTGCGGCCTCGGCAATGTCATCCCCGAAAACGTGGGGGGCGTCGAGCTCGTTGAGGATCGGGGGTTCTTGGGCGTTAAGCCAGTCGATGGCTTCGGAGTACCGCATGTGCAAGAATGGGCGCGATGGCACCTCGAAGCCCGGATTGAGCTCGTGAATGTAGCCCGAGATCTCCTTATCCGCGAGCATCGTACCGATCGCGGTGCAGATGACGTCCTCCAGGTGATCGAGAAGGTCGCCGAATTCGATAAAGTCCATCTCTGCCTCCACGTGCGTGTACTCGGAGAGATGACGTCGGGTCAGACTCTTCTCGGCTCGGAAGGACTTCTCAATGCAGTAGACGTTACCAAGGCTGGGGAGAGCGGTCTCGAGGTATAGCTGGGATGTCTGAGTGAGGTAGGCCTGCTCGTCGTAATACGGGACCTTAAACAGGGTCGACCCGCCCTCAACCTGGGTCTGGACGAGCGCCGGGGGGGACAGCTTGGTGAACTTCATCTTGGCGTAGAATTTTATGAAAGCTAGCTCCATAGCAGCTCTGACCTTCATCAGAGAGGACGCGTGCTCTCCCCGCAGAACCAGGTGTCTGTTGTCAAGCATCTGGGAATCCCACTGCTGTTGGGAGGCGGAAACTCGGTTGGAGATGGCTTCCTTGTCCGACGGTGCATGTCCGATGACCTTGTAGTAATCGACGTGCAGCTCGCGATTGTCCGGTGCGGACTGGCCGGGCGGTACCTCTCTCATCTCGCCCCAAACGGTCAGGGAGGTGCCGTTGGCGAACAGGATAGCGTCGCGGGTCTTGGTCAGGTTCCCCGCGTTGAGAACGCACTGGAGAAAACCGTAGCCGTCCGCCAAGGTGATGAAGGTGGCGTGCTTCTGAGGTCGCAAGCGGTGAATTCTTCCAGATACCTTGACCCGCACACCTTTCTTCTCCGTGTCGCCTAGCTCTAGATCCTTGTGGCCGATTGTAATCTTGGTGGCCTTGGGAAGAGATGGGTCTTCCACCAAGACGATACCTTTCGCTTCCTCCAATCGCTGTGCGCGACGCTGCCGTTGTTCTTCCTCCAGAGCTCGCTGCGTCGCGAGCTTTTTCTTGTGCGCATCCAGAACTCCCTGAGCCTTCTTGACGGCACTCTTCGAGGGCTCTTTCCAAATGGGTTCGGCCAATTGGCTAGAGTCCGCAGCGCCCGTCGCTGATGCACGTACGAAATAACTGCTGTCCGATTTGTCAATGCTCTGGATGAAAGCGTAAGAGAGCGACTTGAACGGCCGGGCTTGGGATCCGTCGGCGGTTGGGTCATCGGCACCGGCGTCGGTGTCGATATAGTAGTCATTGCCCATCTTGATGCGGTCAGGTAGATTCTGAGCCATATCTACGCTGGGCACTTCGTGCAGAGATGTTTGTCGAGGAAGCCGCCCAGAAGAAAATCTTGTGCGGTAGTGGAGGGGGTCTGCGGGGTAGTTGGAAACTGCAGCTGCCACTTTCCCCACAACCAACTTTGAGGCTCTGGCACAGAAAGCCCACAAATACATGCTCCACAACCCATTTTCTCATGTGGAATCTCACATACCCTAGACTCCTTCCTCTATCGAGCCGCCCCCCCCTCACCATGGCCAAGCTTTTCGAGACACCCCGGCACTGGCGTTTCGTACTCCACGGTGGCTGTGCCGAAACCTGCCCGGACCCGGATCGGCAGCAGGACGCCAGGGAAAACCTTGAAGCGATCGCCTGCAAGGTACGCGATGCGCTAATGCGAGGCGACAGGGCCAAAGACGCCGTCGTGCTAGCCGTTTCCGCGCTGGAAGACTGCCCCGTGTTCAATGCGGGTCGTGGAGCAGCACTCACTCGCAGCGGGATCCACCAGGTAAGCAACCCGCCCAATCGGCCTTTCTCAAGTGTTACTAGCGTGCTGATGTCTCTGCACAGCTCGAGGCGGGCATCGCCGACGGGAGCTCGGCAAGCTATGGGGCCGTCAGCTGCGCCGAGGCGACCAAAAACCCAATTCTCCTTGCCAAGGCTCTGATGGATCACGGGCCACATACCATGCTCGTCGGCAGCGCAGCTGACGAGAAGGCCAAGGAGCTCGGATTGGAAGTAGTGGCCAACAGCTACTTCACCACACCCTTCCGCAAAGCCTACTGGGAGCGGCTTTCCCATTCGGCGCAGCGGGATATTGGTTCGGAGATAGGCGCGGTCGGCGCGATTGTCCTCGATAGTTACGGACACCTGGCGGCCGGTGGGTCGACAGGGAGACCAACTAGGAAGATTGACGGCCGCGTCGGCGATACGGCCATCTTGGGCGCCGGCCTATATGCAGACGAACGGTTGAGCGTTTTGTGGTACGTACCTTGCATGGCTCTGCCCTTCGAGACAAAGAGCGTCGCTAATACGCTGGCGTGCCTACAGCAGTGGTGCAGGCGACCAAATCTTCAAGCAGCTAGTAGCCGCCAACGTCGCCAAGTATCACGCATCAGGTAGCAGCCTCCGCGACGCTGCTCGCCAAGCATTGCGCCATATCTCTGCTACCAGCGCATCCTGTGCCTTGGCAGCCATCGACGCCGAAGGCAACGTCGTGGTTGAGTCTACTGCCCGGCTGTTCTCCGTCACCAACGGATCGTCCTCGGGTGCTCTGACCACCCGCACCCGACCACCTTTCCCATCCTTCCATCTCACGAGTTCTACGAAGATGACCAGCTCCTGATTGGCCTCTCCCGCCACCCTACGACGTTAGGGCACGCGTTGGCAGCCATCAAGTCGAACACGGACTTGTTCTCGATGCAGCCGGCCGGGCTTGTCAATTCTCTGGCCAAGATCTCGACGGCGGCGTCACATCTCCGCAAGTACTACGACGTGGGACGTTGCGCGCTCGTCGGCGGCAGTTCTCTTTTACTATAGCCATTACATAGTCTGAGAAAGGACTAGGCACCGGTCACGAGCCACCTGAAGTAGTTCCACGAAGGATTCCCGGGGTATATCTCTTCGAAAGATGGGCCTATGATGGCAGCCGACAAGCTGCATGACATCTGCTCCTTGATTCAAGCTGTTTCCGGTCTATCGTTGCCCTTAAACTACCAGTTCGATGGTGCCGAGGATGATGCGGATCTCTTCGCTCGTATTGTCCGAGGTGAACTCCAGCAGTGGCGCGTATGGGAGGACGACCAACATGTCGCATTTCTTACCCCTTTCGCCAACACCCCCGGCTTCACTGTCCTCGTCCCGCGCAAGCATCTCTCGAGCGACATCTTCTCCATTGAGAAAGAACCCTTTACTGCGCTGATGCTATCTGCCCACCGTGTCGCTCAAGTCCTCAAGGAGGCCTTCGGGACAAGCCGATGCGGCATGATCTTTGAGGGATTCCAAATCGACTACGCACACGTCAAGCTTATCCCTATCCACGGTGCAGATGCTAGTAATGGCAGCTCGACAGCGGAAGACGCAATGGTGACGATAGCGCCATACCAGGATATATATCCTGGTTATGTGAGCTCCCTCAGCGGGCCGCTATTCAGAGACTTCGAGTTACTGACGCGCGCCGCGCTTGATATCCGCAAGATGTTCCCCACGGACGCCGCCAGGCCCCCCCGGCTCCTGGTCTGATCCGTCGCGCCACCTATCCATGGTCCTTCGAGAACCCTGGTACAAGAAGCTATTCGTCATCCAGGACACCCTATTTCACACTTCAGTCACCTTCTTCCACAGGACCATGGGCTACAAGTATTGCTTCGTACCGGAGACTACAGACGCTGTCAGCTCGCCGATGGGTCCAGGTTCCGACTCCGAGCCCGTGCCTATCCTTTTTCTCGGCCAGAAGCCGCACCTTGCGGACTCGATGCAGTTTTCTCTGGAGTACTTCCTCCGCATACAAGACGACGTCCCTGGCGTCTACTATGTCAATACATCCTTCCGCGGCGAGGATCCTGACGCGATGCATCTTAATCAATTCTATCATATTGAATGCGAGCTCTTGGGCCCTTTTCACAGAGGGATGGAGGTTGCGGAATTATACATCACCAATCTTGTCTCGTCTCTGCTCCAAAATCACGAGGAGACAGTCAAAGCTGTGGCAGGCAGCACCGACCATCTGCTGGCATTGCTTGAGCTCTACCGCTCTCATGGTCGTAAATTCCCTCGCATTACCGTTGACGATGCTCTAGACCTTCCGATGATGGACAGCAGCTGCTGGAGGTTCGTTGTGGACTCGGATCCGAGCAAAGGACGGACGGTTACCCGAGCGGGGGAATTGAAGTTGATCAAACACTTTGGCGGTGCTGTCTGGCTTACTGAGATGGACCACCTCAGCGTGCCATTCTACCAAGCGTTCTTGGGCGAGACGTGCACGAAGGCGCGCTGTGCAGATCTGCTGCTTGGCAACGGGGAAGTCTTGGGTCTCGGCGAACGGCACGTCTTACCGCAAGATGTGCTTGCAGCGCTTCAACAGCACCAAGTCCCAGCAGAGGAGTACGCGTGGTACATCGAGATCAGAGAACGGAAGCCGATCCTTACGACAGGATGGGGTATGGGTATCGAGCGTTTTTTGGCTTGGGTTTTCCAGCATGATGACATCCGCGACATGACGATTGTTCAGAGGATGAAAGCCCTCTCGTTTGCTCCGTAGTTACTTGGTTCTTTTCAGTGCAGCGGTAGTTTGTGACAGTAATAACCGCTTGGTTCGTTGAATGCGCTGCTGAAGGCTGCTTAGCTCTCGAGCAGACCACCGCCGTCTATGTTTACAACTCCTCCAACCCCCCTACGCAGCTCTCATCCGTATCACTCCTGCCTCGCTTTCCCCGCCGCCCCTGTTCCTGTTACTGTTTTAGATTACCATGGAGGGAGCTCTCCGACACAGCAGTGGACGCAGAATCTTTCAGCGAGTTAATTACCCAGCGGGATAATCGACTAGAGGGATTGGAATTTTTCCTTTTGAGGAGACATACCAGCAAGGCTGAAAGCACAAGTGACGCCCAGACCCCAATCACGTATAGGCCGTACGCAGTCAGGTTCAGCAAACGCAGCAGCCGGGCTCCCAATCTTGTCGCTCGACTTGTGAAGGAATGACCCGGAGACACGTCCTGACAAGCTCATGGGTATCTGTATTGTCGTACTAAAGCAGCACAAACCGCGGCATCGAACCCTTTATGCGATATTCGTCCGTTTGTCTTTTGCTCTTTGAACTAGTTGCGAATATATGAACAACATCAGTTTTTCTTCGCGCTCGAGGCTTTGAAGGGGTATCTTCATGAGAAACAGAGTTTGCCCAGAGCTTAGTATTTCAGGTACGGCCCGTAGCGTTAATGTGGCCCGGTCTATCATGGCCGGGAAGGTATAATGTCAGCGTGAGCTGCCTGTCGTCTGTGGCCTAAGGTCCTGGTGTGGCCCGGCGTCCCAGTGTGGCCCGGCGTCCCAATGTGGCTCAGAGTCCAGTGTGGATTAAGCTCCGGGTTAGGTTTCCATTCTCATAGGCTGACTTATAATTTTGTCACGGGCTGGATCGTCCGAGATACGCCTCCCATTAATGAGCAAATGGGAGAAATGGAGAGCGAGAACTTGACCTTCTGCAGGCATCCGGGAGGAAGTGTGAAATTGAAGCACTTGGATCATTTCAGGAATCATGCGGAGAGCATTCATGGCGTGGAACAACTGGCCGTGGTGGCCCTCACAGCCAGCCTTGAGCTCAAACCGCCACGGCCTTTTGCCATCAACAAGCAGTGCCTTCGCTGTGACCTTCTAAATACAACCAACTGTGGTAGTGGAAGTGAGGCGTGAATGCCCTTTTTGGCTTCGAATCTTGCCTCTGGCGATGTTGGTTCTAGTAGGCCCAAAGTCCTTGATGTAGTTGCAACCGCGCTCCTTGGCGACAGCGAAGCGTGCCTGCGCAACAGAACTCGTGTAAGTCGGCGAGAAGATTCTCCTTGGTAGCGTAATTGGTAGTAAACAGGCGATGGTTCGGCGGAGGGTTCAGAGCGGAGGCACACTCTTCAGGCTTGTCGGGCACGGAGTCATCGGGGTTGAAGTCGCTAAAGCCCTCCCAATCTTCATCGCTATACGCGTTCCACTTGAAGTGGGCAGTGGCGGGCCGGGCCGAGCAACACCCCAGTGCGTGCGTCACAACCGGCTCAAGCCTAAAACAACCTTCCATCACGACTCCAGCACGTAGACGCCAAAATGCCGGTAGAGGCGCGAGGACGAAGGTCGCCAGCCCTTACAGTAGCTCAAAAAGCTGACTTGATTCCAGCGTAGAGTGGAAGTATTTTCAGCTTATCGCCGTCACATCTCCTTCTCTCCCCACCGCTCCCCTTTCCAACCCCCATCACCGCTCCGCCACCACAGCCCATACGCACCTCGTCACACTTTCCCAACGCTGCCGTTCTACACCCCCTCCAAGGATCGAGACGGCAGAATACACAAGATGCACGAGACGGATATGCCGGTTGCCACCCACGCACATGCGCCCATTGGGTTTTTTTTTTCTCTCACCCCTTTTTGAGGCCCAGTTCTAGGGAATCGAGCATTTGGTTCCGCGTTCGAGGTGCGGAACGGCTTGCGCTTGTTCCTTACTCCGCATCGCAGTCAGCACAACAACGTGGACCGATCACCACCATCTTCGCAGCGCGAGCGATCACTCTGAGAGCATCGATCGGGACCGGTGGGCGCTCACCCCACATTCCACCTGCCGTTCCTCCTTCCGCGGTGTGAGAACGATGGGTTATCCCGGCATACTGCACCCACCTTATCATCACGCCCGCTATCCCTGCCGCCGCTACCTTTCTACACCCCCTACTAAGAGACTGTAGAGCTCGAGATGGATAAGCCCGTTGCCATCGCATGGCACTCTACACGCTAGCTGGAGGGTTTCCCTTCCAGGCTCAGTTCTCGTTCCTGTGCCTGGTTTGCGCCCGCGCCGTTGACGACCGGGAACGCTCGCCAGAGTTACCCGGCGTCCGGCACGGCCAGCAGCGCCATCAAGGCCAGATAACAGCAGAAGGAGCCTCGGTACAAGAGGCTGCGGCGCAAGAAATCAGCGGCTAGTGTCTTGATGGGAACCGAAGTGGTAGCCACAGCGGTTGAGGAGTAGGTGCAGCTAGAGTAACCGGCGTCGCAGTAAGAAAGTCACCATCCAGCATGGTCACGTCACCTGCATTCCTCTCCTGGATGATCCACACGCCTAAACCACAAGACAACTTCTCGCCTCCATCTCTCTAGATCTGCCATCATCTTCGTGACCTGGCGCTGCTTCGTCGCCAATGTGCATACCCTGTAAGCCAAAGGCCAGGAATGTCGTATAAGGCCCGCGATCGCTGGTCCACTGGGGCTGGTTGTAGCTGTAAGTCTTCATGCTGTGCCAAGTCGGCCGTCACGTCACGCAATCGTCAGAGAGTATCTATCCGTCAAATATAGTGGATTCGTCGAGCCGGGGTATCCTAGGATTACCTATCACCCTCACGCTTTGACTCGATGCTCATACATGCGACACAGGACTATTGCTAAGGTACTGAGCCTATTTAACTCAAGAGTGATCCACGTCGTAAAGCTTCTTAAAGATTCCAGAACTTCTCTTTTTCTCCCACACCGTTACCCTCAACTGCCACTCGCCTGCTTTATAACTGCTTCCATTTAGGGCTTATCCAATCTGTACTCCCATATTCCCTAGCAAGGCCAGCATCACGCATAACAACTGCGAGGCGCTGTGGCAGCGTCTCGTACGGTTTAAAAGCAAGCCGTCGGCGGTAAATCGCCATTCCCAGTCGAGATTGCGCGCCTACAGGCGGAAGGCGGGAGGGGTTATCGAGCCCATCGAGGAACTCGAGCGAGACCATACTGGTGTAGATGTATAGCCACTCATCTCCTAAAAGAGTTGCCAGGAGCACCTTCGAGCCGCTATTATCGTTGTTAAGGTGGACCCGCTGCTTCTGCGCAAGTGCGATTAGGAGCGCAGCAATATACGGGTCTTCACGGGGGTTGTCGGGCGTAATACGTCGCAGTTGCTTATTAATTATACGGATGCCGGGCGGATTGGGGGGACGATGTTCACAACCGACCCCCAGGCCGGAGAGCTTGTTTCGTCTATGCCATGCGATGTCAGATAGGTTGATGTAGCCTAGCTGTGTAAGTGGTGGAGTGTGGGAGAAGGAGTAGCATGGTAAATCGGCAACAGTGCGGCGGGCAAATTGGAAGTGAACTTTGTCACTAGATTAGAGAACGAATTTATCAGTAAGATGTTTGCTAGGGAGACAGCGACAGAACGCGCTTGCTGCCTTAACTGCAGGGCCTAAGTCCTAAGAGTTATGAAAGGGCCCGCTGCTTTGCGATAGAGTTCCTGCATGTCGCAAGGGAATACGCTGCGTTGGTGTCGCTACGAAGTTTCGTAAAGTAATGCCGCCACTCGTTGTCGGGGTCTAACACGTTATCAGGAGCAGACGGATAATTTGTGGGCAGCGTTATTGGTGCGGGGAGGGGTTGTTCTTGTGGCAATCCAGGAACGTTGGGAGGGATCAGGGGCACAACAGGAATGGTCCCGTCGTTGAAAAATTCACAGGATAGAAGGCCAAGGTGACGCGCTGTCCAGACCAATGGATGGGTGTATAGCCGTTCGCGTGGGTGGGTGGAGATGATTTGAGAGATAGAGAGTTGACGCATGGTGTTTCTTCTGCGTTGTTTGTTACGCTCACAGGTGTCACGTAAAATGGTAAAGAAACCCAGTCAGGTAGCACGTGCTTTCGACTTGGCCCATACGCTAACATTCAGGGGGGCCATGGCGGCCAAGCCTTCGTGATGCGGCGCCAGCTGCGCCAGCCAAGCGCTGACTCTACTATCCCCAAGCGTAAAAACGACCCAGGGGCAAGTAAACAAACGCTCAGGCCCAAATTAGAAAGTTCTTCAGAGCTAGCTAATCGAAGTTTCGATGGTCTGAGAGACTGGCGGCGAGCCCGGGCTTGCAATTGTCCCGCTTTGCGTATCTTGTATCCCGTTGATGCGCTCAGATCACTTCCGTTTTGTTTTGTGGTTGGTCTGGATCGCCCTGGTTGATTGTGAAGGAAGGTCCATGCATTCGCAGCAGCGTGCGTTAACGGGGTTGGCATGTGCTGTCGCGTCACCTGTCACACCATCATTAGCTGTCAATCCCGACTCCTCCCGCATTTCGACCCAGAGTGCTTGGATTCGAAAACTCTGGCGTCGCTGCATGGCATTCCCGTCCTGGCCGCTCTCCTCCAAGGGCCCTCATCCGAGCTAGGGATATGGTCGGAGAAGCAGCTGCTGGGAAAATACGATGCCGAAACAGCCTACGTCTGGTCGGCCCTGGCTGGACTCGATGCGCGTCTCCCCGGTGGCCTACCGGGAGATGATGGTGGGGAATCGGGAGAGAGCCAAGTTGGCACCCCTGAGGCGAAGAGACAGCGCCGCGGCGTCGAGCGGCATGTCGAGCTGGGATGGCGTGCAGATAGGATCCAGCCCCTCGGTGGCTGAACAAGTCGCGGCGAGCCCGTCGGCCACAAGCAGCTTCGCCGACGCCCATGAGCACACGCAGCGCAACTCGATGCCGGAGGACCAGACCGTGCAGTTTATCGGCTCGCTGGTGAGGACGATTGTTAACCGCCTCCCGCTGCAGCCCCAAACAGGCGATAATGATCCGGTCATCGAGTACCGCTTTTCCCGTCAATCGTGGACGGTACAGCTCGATAATGGGCGGATTCTAAGGGCGGTCGACGATGGCGGCCTTAATCTACGCCTCAGAGATCCACAAGGCGCCGGCTTCTTGCGCGCAACCAGCAGCGTCGCCCTTCTCGAGGCCAAGCCCGGGATGTCTGATCCGGGATGGGCGGCCGGTCGTCTCGGACCAACTTCTTGCCCAAATCACAGGAGAGGCGCTTGTCTCCAGACTTTCGCAGCATGATGATCCCCAAGGAACGCCGGCGGCTGAACAGTAGGTAGCAGTACAACACACTCCACCAAGATGGCCCGCTCACTTCTTTCCAGCCAGCGTCGTCATCCTCGCCGCAGTCAGGCAGTACGTCATGCTTCTGGACTTCTGCATTTTCGACTCGTACGTTGACTAGTTCAAGGCGTGCTCACTTGACGACTCCTCTTGCATCACGGTCACACATACGAGCCTTCGATTAACTGTATTATAGAGAATAATATGCAGAGCCCAGTTGTTAGAGATTCTAGCTGCGCGGCACGGCGGTTGTGGGGAATACGGCCTGATATAGGCGCTCGGTAGCGACGGATAGGGTTGAAATAGAATAATCCTGTGATGGATCTCCAAAAGCGAGGTGGGAACCCGTTTCCTGGCATGTTCAAGCCTGAACAACAGACGTTCAGGCACGCAAGCGGAGTAAATGTGGGCGAACGAGACATTCCGTGCCTCGGTCATAATCAACGAGACCTACTAGAAATGGGGTTAGTTACCCGAACCCTAAGGCATAAGGATAGGAGAACATACCGGCCACTTAGAGGTACCATCTCGGACATGTCCCAAGGTAGCTCTCTGGGCCTGGGCCATAGCGATGAGGAGGGCTGCGATGTAGGGATCTCGCAGCGGGTCTTGGGGGGTGAGGCGGCGCAGCCAGTATCTCATAAGGGCTTTGCAGGGCGGGTTGTAGCGCCAACACCGCCGCGCACCCACTTGCTCATCCAGCTTCCGAGCTCTCCGGGCTCCAAGCTCGCTAAAATCTAGATAGGCGACGCGGGGCATAACCATGTCGGGCTCGGGGCGGGTAGCGAGGATAAAGCAGGGGATGTGGGTTACGCGTCGTCCGGAAAACAACAGACTCACTCCATCTTGATAGTTTCTTATATCTCGTCAGCCCTGAGAGAGGGGTGCAGAAGAAGGGGGGAGAGGGGCCGGGGCGTACTGGTTGTAGAATAGCAAGCCTGTGCCAGGGCGAATGAGCATGTTGGCAATGGAACGCGCTTTAACGACACTTACGGGGACAAGGGCGAGCCTTTTTGACGAGTCGACGAGTTCCGCGTCTTCGGTGTCGTTGCTGTCGTCGTCGTCGTCGCCAACACGGGTCGGGGTTTCGGCCTCGTCAAAACGGAAATGGCAATCCAACAGGTCGCATTGTCGAGCTGTCTAGTATAAAGGATGGACGTACAGTCTCTCGCGTGGATGCTGGTGGATCATGTCCAAGACGGACAAGACCGACGATGTCATTTTGTAGGTTGTCAGAGAAAGCGAGAAACGGGGACAGGGCGCTATTATCTTTGGATTTCGTTCCCCGCAGGTGGTCCAAGCTTGCCAAGACGGACCCACCCAACCCCAAACCTTATCAGCTGCTTCGTCATAACGCCGTTGCCCCTGACACTCGTTCTTCCGCATCATCTCCTCGCTCTTCTCTCAAGGCACACTGCCTTGTTTGTCGTGTGGCCGTGCCTCTTTATTCCTGTAGCTCGCTGCGTCTGCATGGATGAGTTGACTCGACGTCCCTGACAGCTCGAGCAGCAGCAGCTCGTTCCACAAGACAGCGCCAGCCGCTTGATCCGCGCGACCATCCCAGACCAAGGCTGCACAGCAGTCGCGACGAGGTCGGTCCACGATGCGCACTCCGCGGATCGCCATACTCGTACTCTTTTTCGCTGCCTCCCTATTCCTCTTCTGCCGATTTATCAGCACCACCATCCGCGGTACCGGCCCCGCGGTCCCGCCCCTGGCCACCCAGAAGTCGTCATTCCGAACCTTCTTTTCATTCACGGCGCCTTTCTCGCTCTTCCCGCCGAGCGCTGCCATCAGCCTCACCGATGACAACAGCACCTTCTTTCCGGCGCGGCCCGCTGCATTCGGCCCCTTGCTATCATCTGGCGGGTTGAGTGGGCGGTTGTGGATCGGCAGCGGGTTCACTGATGACAGTCTCCAAGAAGGGGAGGGGGAGGGGGAGCTAGGGTGCGCCGATGTTGCAGGATGGGAGGACGGGAGATCCGAGCTGGTCATGAAAGCGACCGAGCAAGGATCTGCCGGCGACAAGTCAGCTGGCCCGGCCGTCAAGGCGAAGACTCCGAAGCGGGCGGGTCTGGAACGGGGACCCCTTGTGGACCAGAAAGCCGCGTCCAAGCGGCAACCTGGAAAGGGAGCTGGGTCGATCAACGATGGGACAGACGACTATCTTCATCAAGGCTTGCAACAGACAAAGAACCCCCTCAGCGAACCTACGACGAACCTGGGCTCTAGCCATGCCGACATTCAGTCAATCCAAGAAACAGCGGAGATCACTGGGAAGATCGTCCTGCTAAGCCGTGGTGGATGCGGCTTCCTCGAGAAGGTCAAATGGGCTCAACGCCGGGGGGCTATTGCTCTCATTGTTGGAGACAATCAGAAAGGGGGACCGTTGATTCAAATGTTTGCGCGGGGCAATGTTGATAATGTCACAATCCCTTCGGTGTTCACGTCATGGACTACGGCACATCTCCTATCCTCGCTTATGCAGCCTGGAAGCTTCATCGAGGATATTCTTGACGAGAATGGAAATCCTGTCTTGAAGGTACAGCAATCTGGCAAGGGCCGGAGAGGTAAAAAGACCAAGGAGACCGGCCCTCCACCGGCCTCTGCTCCGAAAGCAACAGCGAAACCAAAGTCCGCGAAAATACCGGTCACCCAAGGTGACGCCATGCCTACTACTGACAGGTCAGCTCCCGTGCGGCGAAGCTGGATCTCGCGTCTTCTTAGGTGGGGATCGGACAGCAACGCTGGGTCTGATCGGAGTCGACCCCCAAGCAGCGGACGCCTAGACTGGGTCATAGTTGACGAGTGGAGCGATGAGAAAGACAAGGTCATCAAGAACAGCCTTGAGAAAGCCTCCAAGAACGGTGGCGACAAATCTGCTAGTAATCCCAACGCACCACCAGGGGATGGGTTTCAGATTGGAGTCCAGGACTGGCGCGACCCAGACCTGGTTGGGTCTTCGCCCGAAACTGGGACATCCTCGTCTTCCAAAAGCGCCGGAAAACAGGCTAGCAACGGCCAAACTGCGAGTAGCGGCACATCTGCCAAACAGGCTGGAAAGTTTGGCAGCAGCGGTGCTACTACAGATGCAAACGGGCCAAAGGGTGGCAGCATCACTCCCGGCAGCGGTGAATACTCACCCGATGTTGCCGCGGACAATAAAGGCTTAGGGTCTGGCAAGTCTGACGGGTCCTCCGTGTCACAGGGCGGGCTGATCTCTAAAATCTTTGGCGACGATGACGGGGCAGACTTCGCCTCCAACGATTCTCCCAATCCGTCCGTTGCGCCAGCCCCGATCAAGACCTCGGGAGATGGTGAGAATGGTGGCGAACACGAGGGTCTCTGGGTTACCATCTCGCCAACCAGTGGTGCTAGCCCGTTTTTCGACACACTCTTGGTGTTGGTCGTCAGCCCCCTTATTACGCTGACGGTGGTGTATGCCCTCCTTATTCTCCGGGCTAAGATCCGCAGGCGGAGGTGGAGGGCACCCAAGTCAGTGGTTGAGCGGTTACCGGTACGGACATATCACACCGTAGTACCTACTCCGAGCCACTCCCCAAGAAATCCTTCACCGACGAGTTCCTCACCCACCACACCTCTCCTACAAGGTTCCTCTCGGTCGCGGCCACGGTCACGCACTACTACTGGTGTGCCTGAGGCTAGCGATCTCTTGAGGGTCGATAATGCTCTGCAGGCACCAAAACCAAACCCTCACGAAAAGACGACCCCTCACATTTCGAGTGAGTGGAAGAAGTACATGGGGAGACAGGTGGAATGTGTCGTTTGTCTGGAAGAATACGTCGACGGCGTCAGCAGGGTCATGAGCCTTCCGTGTGGTCATGAATTCCACGTCGAGTGCATGTAAGTCATAATTATGTCGCCGCAACTACACACCGTACTAATACAAGGACAGCACGCCCTGGCTTACGACGAGACGTCGCACCTGCCCTATATGTAAGGGCGATGTCGTCAGATCTCTGGCTCGCGGATCACCGTCGAGCCCGCGCTATGAACCGTACTATGACGATAGTGATGACGATCCCGAAGCCTCTGGCTCGGGGGCTAACCGATCTTCGGTGGAAGAAGGTCGGGAGGATGTCGAGCAAGGGGGCGTTACCCGAGCAGCGAGGAGCAGGGGGGAAGGCAGGCCAATGGAGTGGTTTACGATCTTAGCAAACACTCTTGGAAGCAACTCACCTCTTAGTACCAGACGAGAGTCTGATCAACCCAACCGATGAACAGCCTGTAGGTTTATACGGTCTCCTTTTGTTTTTTGCATCTCACGGGGAACGGAGGCACCTTCGGTTACGGGCATGGAAGGGACCGGAGTACAGATTCCCCGGCAAGACACTCTTTTTTTGTCGTACATGCGCATCTTCGATACCTCTTTTGTCATTTTCACTTTTAGTTTTACCTCCCACTCGAACAAGGGTGGATGGGAGGTGCGCGGAGGGGCAAAGGTTCAGTCCTGGCTCCAAAGATGTAGAATACCGCGAGGGATCAGGCAAGGATTATACCCAGTGGCCTCTGGCGAGGCCGAGATTACTTGAATATGATGGTACCTCTCCATTCAACACCTCAGTGATAAGTTCGTTGAAGGGCTAGAATTGCCAGAAAAGACCTCGAATACATGACGCAATGCGATGCGACCCTTGCGATCCAAGGTAAGGTCAGTTGCTGAACGGCTGCAGGATGCTTTGCCATCGCTCACGGAGTTCAATGAGCTAGACGATGGTGCCAAGGGCATTTTAGGCCAGCGAGGTGTCTTGGGGCATCGTTTTCTCCTTCCCCGCCCGGGTAACGCCGGGCATTTTGGAAATTCCTTGCTAGTTTGTTGCTCTTTGCCCTTCTTCATCTGAGTGCTGTGCTTAGAAACAAAGGGCATTTCGTCTGTTGTCTTAAGTACTGACACAAGCGGCTAGCGGAACGCGCCGACCGTGACTCCCGTATTCCACCCAGACAACCTGTGCCGCGGTTTGGACTGCTGTTTTTTGCTAGCGCTCAGCCTCACGTTTCAGCAGCCCAGACCACGCCAAGTACCTGTCGGGCGGGGCAATTGTCCCTCTCGTTACGTGCTCACGGCTCAAACTCCATCCCAGAATGTGCTCGCAGCTGTGCCGGAAGACGTAGTGCCCCTGGGAAATACTAGTGAAGCATTGGTATACTTGTGAGTACTATCAACAGCCCTCATTATTTGTACTCACCAGCTCCGAGCTTTCCTCTCTTCTGAAGTGCCCCAATCTGTTCCTGTTCATCACTCGCCCATTGCCTCTTCCTCGATCGACCTCGACTTGGGCTTCTCTCCGCAAACCCGCTGTCCGCCTGACTACCATCTCCGGTGTCATCACAAGGTTGATGACGCTCCGGAACACTTACGGCATTACCAGCAACCTCCAACGCTGGCCTCTTCCTAGGACTCGCGCTTCGGGATCGTGAAGCAATAAGTAGCGCTTGGACTTGCTCGCGGTTACGGCTTTCAAGGGTTGAGGTGCCGGTGCTAGGATCGTAAATGAGAAGGCGCCTACTCGTGATGCACTTCTTTAAGAAGGCGCCAAGTACACCAGGTGAAAAGATAGTCCAAGCGAAACGCGCAAAAAGGCATTCGATGCTGCACCTGAGTGGAAGCAGTTTGCGATTATGGTAGTAGTGGTTGAAGTAACTGTCCGAGATGGGATTGACGATGTGTATGACGAGCGACAGCCCACCCTGAGTCTCCTGCCCAGGTATTTGATCCCGCTTGGGAACAATAGCGAAGACTTTATCGTCAAAGACCGTGTGGATGTCCGATCGGAGGGGTATTACGTTATCACTGGCGTCAATGTCATTCTGGCTGAACCGATCGGGTGCAATGTACCTAGAAAAAAACCCAGATGTTAGGTACAGGTGTGGGTTGGCAGGGTAAGATGGTAGGAGCGCACTGCTGGAGCTCCTCCCGATCCCACCAATTCTGGACGGTAAGCGGGATAATATGGGCCCTCTCAATCCCCCACATGCAATCAGTGATGCGACACGACGACCCCCCTTGTGCTTGGCGGCCAAGCTCTTTCCAAGGCGACGGTATAGTAGCGTGTGGGAAAGTCCAGTCCTCAAAGCGAGGAACCACCGGGTAGGGACGCTCTAGGGCATCGTCATCGGGCAACTGGAAAAAGTACTCATTTTCGCGGAGGATACTATCGTCGGGTCGCACAACGCGTTCGAAACATTGGGTGCCGGTCTCGCGTGTCGCGAGGAAGCCAGTCGAGGTATTGCCGGTGACGATGCTGCAGGCGACCAGAGCCGTGTCGTAATCGATTCCACCGTCGTCGAGGGCGCGTAAGTGAAGAAGCGTGTTTTCAGCTGCAGGATAATCGGGGTGAAGGATCTTGACGATATGAGGTAGTCGCGCATCCTTCCGCGAGAGAATTATCGCGTCTTTGAGGAGACTTGCCATTTGGGCTCGTGTCGTGATGATCGCGTAGGGTCTTGGCCTGTTTGGACAAGCTTTTGTTTAGTCCGTTGTGCCTCCCATTCACCACGTCCCCCCACTTTTGGCGCTAGTGGAGGGGCAGCCTTCATTGTGAAAGTGGGCAAAATCTTGCAATTCTTCAAACTGTAATATCTAACCACGCAACTGCCATTTCAAGAGCAGATAGAATGAAAAGCGCGCTTTCAAACGATATAGTTTGCGCGAGGCTTTAGCCACGTCCGCCGCCAAGTCACACTCCAACCCGAAGCGCAAGGACGCTTTTGCGGCGCCCCCCCTCAAGCCCCTTGATCGAGCCCCCCCGCCGCCCCGACCGCAGCAACATTTTTTGCGTTTCAGCTGCCTCTCGCACAGACAACCCCGCTAAATGCATCAAGGTGTCACTTGCCGACATCCTAACTATCTTTCTGTTCACAAGAGATCCCCCGTCCACGACTGCGTCATCGACGTTGACAGTCATCTCGGCTGCCACCGATGGGTTTGCTCATAGTGGTGATGGGCTCCGATCAAAGAGGAGTGAGATGCCGTAGCGAAACGGAGCTGATTTCAGGCAGTGGTTGCTGTGTAGGGAAGATTCCTTCCACCCGTGGGAACAAGCTGAGCAGTCGGGTGAGTCGTCGTCACTGAGGCTTAGATCAATGTCGGAGTCGATGTCCCGGGGTGTGCTGGGACTGGCGTACATGCAGCAGGAGCAGTGCAGGTTTGTTTGGAAAAACCCGTCCGTTGGTGCAATCTCGGCAGCCGTTCTGGGTCCAGAATTTGTGGATGTGGATCTTGTCACACTCGCTGGTAACGGTGTTGGAATGGAAGTTCGATGCCTGGGTCGGCGAGGCCGCAGCGGATGCAAATTCGGTGGTAGATTGGTGGGGGATGATGAGCGCACCGTCCGAACGCGAGGGGGGGTTCGCTGACCCCTGAGTTACTGGCTTGGATTGTCCTGGCTGGTCGCCGGCGGTGTTCGCCAAGACGGTGGAAGTAGTTGTTGTAGTAGTGTTGTCCGAAAGTGGGGTAACGTTCGGCACAGCGTCCCGGGTAGACCGGGCTCTTCTAGCAGCCCTTTACCAGGCACATGCTCGGTGGTGGATGTTGGCAGATGACTTGACTCGTCCCGAGGTTGCGTCTTTCCTCTTCCTGGGATCGGACCTTGATTGTCTTGACGAATCTGGATTTCTTCGAAGCAGGCGAGACGGGAGGCATTGAGCAGGCCCCTTGACGCGGGTGCTTCAAGGATTTGAATGTGGCTATGGTGGTCTGGTTGTTGTGCAAGCTCCTGTTCCATGACCAAGAGTGCGGCGCGGCAAAGTACTTTGAGCGCATTGTCGAGTTCTGCAAACCCCGCGCCGACAGACCGTCCTCGAAGCTCACATGACGAGACACCGAGCTCAGGTCAACCAGACGATGGAAGAGCCCACCCACACCTTTGAGCGAGAGGACTCAGCTGACTCGGTTCATTTGGCCCAAGGTTGCGCGGTCCGTCATCCATCGACCGAACAGTCCGTTCCTTGATCGTCCTCTCATGTGCGAGCCGCCTCGCGCCTCGTAGAGCGGGGGGAGAGTCTCGCTGGAAGGCGGCGACCTGCCAAAGGCCCCCTCTCTTCCCTCCCCGGTGACTCCTCGCCGTCCTGGAGTGGCATAAGAACGGCACACCGTGTCAGCAACGCTGCCTCAGGGATGTGCTTCATTGGTTGAAGGTGCGTCTTCATCTCACCGGTGGTCTCACCGGTGATCTGTAAGAATCAGGCTTTCTTCCATCATCGTGCGGAGTAGAACCAACAGACAGCCCGAAACTAGTAGCTGCCAACACACGGCCGTATCAAAGAGCCCACTCCTGCAGGAGTGCACACAGCAATGTCAAGGAAATAGAGCCACCTATCCCCTGAAGCGGCATTTCCGCTATTAGCCGGAGTACGGCGCAAGAAAAAGGACAGAGAATCCAAGGAGGCGGAAGAGTCTCCTGGGACAGTCAGCCGCCGGTGAGGGGACTCTGAGGTGCTGGAAACAACCGAGTTGCGCCCAGTACGACGGGCAACGTCTGTGTGGGCCAAATTTTAGCAAAGAAATTGACAGCGAAATGAGGGCAAAACGAACCATGGCAGACGGAAGGGGTGCGCCGACTCTGCTGGGACAGCAGAGAATCAGGGGGGGAGCGGAGGCGGGAAGAGTCTCCCGGTCGGCCGCCGGTGAGGGGACTCGGCGGCGCCTAGAAACAACCGAGGGTGACGACGCAGTGACGCAGGCTGTGTGCAGACTCTGCTGGGTTTGGTATTGGTGGAAGTACGGGTCCGAAGCTGAATGGGGGAGAAAGAAGGAGGAAGCCGAGAAAGGGGACAGGCACGAGGAGGCACGCGTATTTATAAAGATCTAGCGACCTCAGAAATGCTGTGCCAGGTATGAGGCTCGGCGGTTGAGGTACAAGGCGGTGGTCCGAGCGCGGCGTCTGATTGGCGGGCTCTTGTGGGTCACGCAGCGACAATGGAGCAGGCCCGACCACAGCACAACGTATTCCTTCAGCTCAAGAACCTGCTATGTCTTCGCACCGCTACACTCAATAAATATCTATTTATTTATGAGAAAAAGACAATAACTCATGCTGGAATTCACGGGTATTAGCTATTTCTTCCCTCATGTTCAATCCTTGCAGGGCGAGAGGAAGTGGCAGGCGCGATGAACGCGAGTTTGCACTGGCCTTGACACTCTCATCGGTCCTCCTCCGCAAGTCCCTGGAACCACATCTTCTCTTGTTCTGATTGAAGCCCGCCAATTTGGAGGGGCTGTTCGTTCGCCAAATGCGATCATGTCTCGCTACCTCACTCCCGCCAAGATCGGCCTGTTAGCTCTCATCGAGCTCTACGTTGAGGAAGCAGTGCCTCGTGCCGCTATTGTTCCTGTCGTCGACTTTATCGCCTCTCAGCTTCTCGATTGCGACCTGACGTCTACGGACCCCAGTGATCGATGGGCCAAGGCGGAGAACACCATCCATCTCATCCTGTCCATCCGGGACTTTGAGCGAGTCCTCGGGCCCTTCGCCGCCGTCGATGGTCTCCCCGGCCGTCGCCTATGGGATAGCTTCCTAGAGAAGTTATGGCGCATTGACTCCCTGCACGCGCTACGGGAGTTCTTCGATCGCCTGCCGGAAAACCTAGCCAAGACGAAAGACGAGCTCCGGCGCCTCGCAGAGCGTGGGATAGAGCCTCATACGGGCGTGCTTCTATCCCGAACTTCGCCGTTTGGTACCTTTGTGAGGAGATCGCAGCTCGAGTTCTCGAGGCTGCCGTTCAGCACTACCGCGGACCTGTGGAAGGCTTTTGTCAAATACCGGCAGCCGACTGCGGAGAACTGGAGGCGCCGGAATCCGCATTATAGCCGGTTGAGCTTCGATTCGGTTCTCATGACCGGCGAGCACGAATGGGGAGACAACACAGATGAGATCGCCGTGGTGGCGTATGGAAATATGCTGCTCAGCGGCGGCCAGGACGACACCACGCCGGTGAGCACGGAAGACATTGAGAATCTGCTGGAAATCCAGGTCGAGCTGTTACATAGTGAGTTCCTTCTCGTGCCGTTTTTCTAGTGAAGGGGTTCTGACAGGGTTAGCATATGGGAATCGGGTGCCACCGGAGCTCAGGGAACAGTTCAAGAGCCTGCTGAAACAGAGCCATACTATCCCCAGTTTATCTCATTATCTCAGGTAGGGTCCGACTGGGTTGAGTGCGTTTGAGGAGATTTGCTGACCTCCGCAGTTTCTCTGACACGTGGAGAGCTGGCGATTATCCAACAACATTCGACTCTCTTCATCGGTACTTCGACTACACTATGCAGAATCGCGACAGGTTGTTCTACCAATACGCGCTGATGAATCTGGCTATTGTGCAATCCGATTTCGGCTGCCACAAAGAGGCCGTGGCGACGATGCTCGAGACGGTATCGACCGCTAGAGAGAACAGAGATATAACGTGTCTTAACTTCGCTCTGAACTGGCTGTTTCACTTTGGGCGAGCTCACCCAAAACTCGTTCGCGAGCTCGAGGATAGCAGCATGCTTTCAAGCGGGAAAGAAACACTATCTTTCCTTCGCGTCAAGGCAAGGGAGACAGGAATGTGGGTTCTCTGGAGCTCTGCTTTGCTGGGAGAAGCCAAACTTGGTATGGCGAGCGGCGAATGCGTCTCGACCGCTCTGGAGCACATGGTTCGGAGTTCACAGATCATTGTGGAGCGGAACATGAAGACGATGATGGGTACCCAATTGTCCGTGGTAAATACTTTATGGGACAGGCTAGGCCTGGCATACATGTCAGGCATGACATGCGAGGTCTTTCTGCGCTGTCACGCGAGATACTCCATTTTTGATGACGAGCTGAAGGCGACTTGTCGCCTGGCCGGTCTCCTTGCTGGGAAGGGGGAATACGAGGAGGCATTTGGAAAGCTAGAGGGCATGGACACCAACGCGCTACGCTCGGCGAAGCCCAGCCAATACTGGCACCTATATCGCGGGCTGCTCAAGCTCCGCCGGGATCTCCATCACAACAATCTCGAGGCGGCCGATCATCTCCTCTCTCAGCTTCTCCAAACCGGACCAGAAACCCTTGAGCCAGACATGGTCTTTATCATCGACTCGCTGCACATCGAGGCCCTCATCCGCCGCGGAGACTTCGAAGCGGCTTTCACCAAGATCGACCGTCTCATCACCGAGATCCGAGAAGACGATCGTGATATCGCCCTTCGCATCCGCCTCCTGTTGAACAAAGCCCATCTATTCGACCGCATCGGCCGCCCCGAGAAAGGCTTCACCATCTCCATGCGCGCCGCGAGCATGGCCTGGCGCGCGCGCCTCATCCCCCTCCTATGGCAATCCATCGGCGCCCTGTCCAACATTCTAAACTCCCTCGGCGAGTTCGCCGCAGCCTCGCAGCTCCTCATCGCCGTACTCCCTCGCTGTCTGGAAACCGACAGCGTCTATGTCGTTGCTACGCTGTACAGCCTCCTCGCAGATGCGTGGACAGGCCAGGCAGGCGAGGTTGAGCCCCGCGGGGCCGCACAGATGCATAAGCGGACAGAGTTCCTCACAAAAGCACATGAGGCACTGGACTCTGCGTTCAAGTATTTCTCACTTGTGGAGGACGTAGAGAAGCAATGTGAGATGATGGCCAAGAAGGCTACGTTGATGAGGGCCATGGGCGACAATGCCCGGTCAGAGGACTATGCGGCGAGGTATCTCGCTCTAAAAAAGGAGAATATGGCTAGGAATGGTTGACGAGGATAGCAAGTATGAGTGCTGGGGTTGAAGCGAGGAGTGGCTGGCTGCTTGTTTGGAGGAAGTGAACCGTCGGCCTATGGAGCCGAGGAGGCGGCGTCGGTGGTGGACTCGAGGATTATGAATGGAATATCTTTGACACGTGAGCTCTCCTGATGTGAAACCTGGAGAACCCTGAACATGTCATCTGGTCGTCCCCTACCGCACACGGGTTGTCGCTCAGGGGGGTTCTAGCCCTGCGGTCAGCTTTCAAGGGATAGCATATGATAGGAAAGATGAACTGAGTCTCGGGGCGCCATAACGAGTCGAGGCCAGCTGTTCGGCCTTTAATTGCTCTAACTCTAGGAAACATGTACAGGTCGTCCGAGTTCCTCCCACAAGCTCCATCCCTGCTTCTATACAACCATCCCCCCTCCGTTTCAGAACCCGCTTCGACTTTGCGTTTAGGTGGCCTTGTCCTTGTTGTGATAGTTCACGGATGGGTTCCAGCTGTGACGGGGTTAGTTTCTCTAAACGACTGAAAAGATAGCTCTTTCCTCGCAGGGGGGGGGGAAGAGAGTCAGCTGGCACATACAAGAGAGTCTGTATGGTATATGTTAGTGAAATTCAAGCTCGGTGTCGTGAGGATGAGAGTATATACCTTGTCACCGTCCCCCCAGGTGAAGTTCTTGGTGCGGATGTTCTGGTAGGGGTACTCGACGCGCTCCTCAAGGGGAGGCATGTGAGACCAATGCTCCCAATGCTCGTTCCACAGGACGTAGGCGTTTACGGACGCGCCGACGAGGAAGATGGGAAGGCCGCTAGGAGAAGGGTGTGTTAGTATTGTATTCCTAGACGAGGTGGGTATGTATGTTGGTCATATGCGAGTGGTCCGCCTGCCGCCTTTGCCGGGTTCTGCACCCTCCCTCGCTCCTGGTGTTTGTTGTGTCTTGCCAGTGTGTGCTTCTCGCGAAGACACATCCTCCTATCCTCCTTCCCAGTGCTTCGAGGTGGCCGATCGATGGCAGCGAAGTGCTTGATGTCACGTCGGGGGAAAACCACGCATGGGGGAGTGGGTTGGCATACTAGATGGAGATCTTGCGCCACAGCTCTAATATGACACGCAAATTAGCTTCCGTGGGGGCCTCATACCATCTAAACTCCGGGAGATCTCACCAGTGGTCGCGCCAGCGTGGTCCTTGACGGCCTGGCGCTCGCGGATGAAGGCGTTCTCGCCGGCCTTGGGGGGTCCCGAGCTCGCGAGGCGGCGCTGCACCACGGAGCGGACAACGGGCGAACGGAGCTGGGCGGCAACGCGCGGCGCGCCGCTGAGGATCTGGCGCTGGATGGACATGCTGGAGGGGCGCTCTGGGCGAAATTCAGGGCGGTGTGCTGTGTCAATGGCTTGGGGAAGCTGGTGTTTCGTCGAGCGAGCAAAGATAGCTTGGTGTGGAGCGGCTTGGGTCAGGTCAGAACACCCGCATCAGCTCATTCGGCTGCACCTCGGGTGTCGAGGGTGCCCCGGATGATGATGTAATCAGCGAGAGAATATTGTCACGTGGCCTCGTGGCGCACCCGCGGCAGGTGCGTCCCCCAGTCGATCACCCGCGCATGTCGCCGCGGTGGCAACGCGCAGGGTGTGGAATCAAAATGGTTTTCTGCGAGGCTGCTTGCCGGTAGCATACTCACAACTGTGATTTCTGCTGATGGGCGAGTTTTACTTGTGCGGTGTGGATGTTGCAGCGGCCATAAACTGCCTTCTTGGCCCCTCCCCGACGTAATCAGAGTCCGCGGTTTGAGCTTTCCGCTTCGCAGCCGAGGAAACGTCCAAAAGCACTTGTTCTCCTTGACGAGTGTCATGCTCCTTGACAAGACAATCGACCGTTCGAGTTGTGATCATTGAGACGCGTCGGTTCTCCCGTCACCAAGGACAAGATGGGGCTCAGGATCACGACCTGGAATGGTAAGAGACCCACCCCCTGTCGTCTGCCGTGGCCGTTCATATCTCTAACACCGTAACAGTCAATGGCATAAGGTTTGTGCTGGTAGTCCGAAGGTTGTTTGGCCGGCGTTGGTGTCTTATGTCCTCATTAGAAATCCCTTCTCATATCAGCCATGGCGGGAGAACCGCACATATCAGGTAAGGGTGCACCGGTGACCCTGGCCCGATGCTGCTCGATAAAGCTTACACTGGTCAGGCCATGTTCGACAAGCTCGAGGCCGACATCGTTGTTATGCAGGAGACCAAGATCCAGCGCAAAGACCTCCAAGACGACATGGTTCTCGTACCCGGCTGGGACGTCTACTTCAGTCTGCCGAAGTACAAGAAAGGTGCATCTCCGCTCTGGCTCTCTCGTGTAGGCTCCGGTGTTCTAATTATATGGTACAGGGTATTCTGGCGTGGCCATATACACGCGTTCCTCAAAGTGCTGCTCGATTCGGGCTGAAGAAGGCCTCACTGGCGTTCTCTGTCCCCGAAACTCGTCCGTCAAGTTCCGAGACCTCCCGCCAGACCAGCAGATCGGCGGGTACCCGAAGCCGGGCCAACTATCCAGCGCAGTAGACGAGTCAACTATCGACTCCGAGGGGCGTTGTGTGATCCTCGAGTTCCCCGCATTTGTCCTCATTGGCGTCTATACCCCTGCCACGCGAGACGAGACCAGAACTGAGTTCCGTGAAGCATGGATCGATGCACTCGACATCAGAGTCCGTAACCTGGCCGCCATGGGCAAGCAAGTCTTTCTTTGTGGTGACCTCAATATCATCCGCTCAGAGCTTGATAGCGCAGGACTAGCGGAGCAGTTGCGCAAAGAGGCCATGTCATTGGACGACTTCTTCTCGAGACCGACCCGGCGCTTCTTCAACCAGCTTGTTTTCGGGGGTCGAGTCATTGGCGAGAGAGACGAGGGACGAGAGGAGCCGGTCTTGTGGGATATCTGCAGGGAGTTCCATCCCTCCCGCACGGGCATGTACACATGCTGGGAGACCAGGAAGAATGCCAGGCCCGGCAACTTTGGGAGCCGGATAGACTACGTCCTATGTACCTCTGGGATCAAGGACTGGTTCATCGACTCTAATATCCAGGAAGGCCTGTTAGGATCCGACCATTGCCCTGTATATGCAACACTCGGAGACACAGTCAGCATAAACGGTGCCAAAACCAGCATCCTGGACGTCATGAACCCAGAAGGCATGTTCAAGGACGGCCAGCGCCTGCGGGAGTGGACAAACAAAGACCTTCTCCCAACTTCAGCGAAGCTCATCCCTGAGTTTGACAAGCGGCGCAGCATTCGGGACATGTTCTTCAAAAAGCCCGCGCAGCCCTCAAAGGGCGAACCATCGACATCAAAGCCTAACAGCCAAGCCATGCTGGCATCAGCAGATGCTACATCTAACACCTCAACGACAACCCTCGCCGAGCCAAGTGAATCTGCCCCTCAGACACAGTTATCAAGCCAGGCGTCCATCACACCAACCCCCTCCATCACAGCATCGCCGCAACAGCACATCGTGCCCAAACGTCAAGCTGAGGTTTTGACGACATCAAACCGGCCACAGAAGAAGAGCAAATCAGCGTCCAGTAGAGAGAGCTCAGCAAAGGCTGGCCCAGGGCTTGCACAACGCAGCCTGAAGGGCTTTTTCAAGCCCAAGGCATCAGATGCGAGCCTCAGCAAAAATCCCAATGATCCCACTCCAACCCCATCAAGTGCCGCGTCGGAGGAGGAATCAGCCCCGCAAAACAGCAACGATGCAGAAACGCACACAGCGACACCGTATCTCGAGGGCTGGCTAGGCGACAACTCAAAGGCCGGTGGGCAGTCCGGCGGCAAGGTTTTTGACCCCGTCCAGTCGAAGGAGTCCTGGTCCAAGCTGCTTGGAAAAAGAACCGTCCCCAGGTGCGAGCATGACGAGGATTGTCAGATGCTCACCACCAAGAAGCCTGGCATTAATTGCGGTGAGTATTTCCCAAGTCCAAGCATCCTGTCCCGACTCCAGCCATGTACTGTCCTAGCTCTCCCCAACCCGTTTTGTGATTTGTTTGCCAAAGCGTTTCGACATGCAACTGACATCTGTCGTCTCCCAGGTCGATCCTTCTTCGCGTGCTCCCGTCCCTTGGGCCCATCAGGCCGCAAGGAAGATGGTACTGAGTTCCGCTGCGGAACATTCATATGGAGTAGCGAATGGAGCGGTCGTCAGTAATTTCCGGGACGGGAGCTTGGCGCAATCCGTTGACAAATCGAAACAACGACTTTGTCCTGTACAACATATTCTTGGCACATACTCTTTGCCACAGCTATCCAAGGTCTGAGAGCGACTCTCTCACCGCTGCTGCCACATCGCCAGGTGTTGAAGATCTGGGTCGGCTCGCAGCCATTCCGTTTTAGCTACGAAGAGACCCGCAACCCTCATAATATAGATCCACGAATCTCCCCCGGCTGCTCCTCATGCTCGTGATAGCTTGTCCTGTCTCCTCATGGTGTTGTGCCAGGCATCTCGCCGTTCGATGCCCTGATCTGGTGTCGTCCCCCAACCTCCCCGCTCCCTGAAGCTGGACAGCCTCCCTTCCGCCTTGATATGATGCTATCCCCATTTACCTCCGCCGCTCGCCCTCTTCGACACTTGCCTCACCGCCATGCCGCCGCTTAACCGGCGCCTCCCTCCCATCCCGCGCAGTTATCTCTCCCCGGTGAACCCCAGCCCAATGCCTCATGACCGCCGACGCTTGATGCCCCGATCTCGGCACCGTAACCAAGCCACACCCTTCGTATCGTTGCGTTCCGGAGCCGAGTAGCCGGCCCTTCTATCTCCCTCCCCTCATCAACTTCTTTGCTTGGCCACCATCTCGCTGTCTTAAGGAGGGGAAGCTCCAAGTCTTTTCTACCCCCGCCCCGTTGTGCCATGCCATGTCTTGCTGTCTTACAGTCTTGCTGCGCCCTGCTCTGCCCTGTCTCGTAGCGTGCTTGGGGAACTCCCCTCCACAAGGCGGCGCTCCGCCCTGGCGTGTGTGTGTGCTTTGTTTCGTGATGTGCTGTGCTTCGTGGTTTGCTGCTTGCTGGAGGCGGCGGCGGTCTCGCCCCTCGCGGTTTCGGTTGCAGCGCGGGCTGCCTTGGTTTGGTAGTTCACTGAGCAGGGGAAGTCTGCCTCCCGCAGCAGTACCGGGAGGAGTGAGACTGCTGCGGGAGCGAGGCGGCTTAAGTGGAAGGAGCTGGGTGAAATACGAGGGCATTCCGGGAAGCGGCGGCAGCTTGCTACGGGCACATTTCATGGTGAGGCTATCATGTCACGGCCAGGGACTCAAGTAAACTAGCTGGGGCAAGGCTCAGTTTCAACCGAATGTCTGTCATTATCATGATTGTCGTAGTGCGCGCGTTTCGTTTCTCATTGATCTGCAGAGGAATCCTGTTTGCAGCTGTCCGTTCCATCGTACTTGTAATCCCTTCTTCCCCCCTTCATGTCCATGAACCTTCAGTCAAGTAGATCTAGAGCGAACCCTCAGCCAAGTGGATTCGAGATAGGCGATGAGCGAAATTTTCCAACGGAGACAAGCGTTACCTTCGTGCGAGCCTTTGAGTGACTGTAGTCGTGATGTGATCCTGAGTAGCAGACCGGGGGCAATGCATCCAGCGCTCCCGTTTTCCCGCTGTCCATGCCAGTGGACGCTCACTCAAGTGCATCCAGGAGAGGGAAATGTCGGACGAGGAGCCAGATGTACCATTGTGCCCGCTTATTGATGAAAAGAACAAAGTAAAAGATAGACCGATGAGTTCTGTTCAATGCGCCCCTGTACCTAGCCGAGGTGGCAAGACATAGTTGCCAGAGAGAAGCCTCGCATAAATGAACAGAACTAGACGGAAGCCGAACTGTGAGCCGCATTGAAATTTGCCAAGTGTTCCGAATCTGCGCAGGATAGAATGATCGTTAGCAAAGAGGCTCCCGCCAAGGATCGCGAGCGCGCAGAATAAAACGGGCAGGAGATGTGGGAATTTGGCTCACCTTTGCCAACTTGGGTGCATCTTCTGGCCCGTCAGGGAGACTGGCCGACAATGCAGACCGGCAGGGTTGCATGGGAAAGGCCGAGCTTACGAGAATCGCTCAGAGTGCTACTTTTCCTCAATATCCATCATGAATAAGCAGCTTGGCGGTGTCCATGGGGTTCTGCGTGAGGTTTTGCTTGGATAGCGGCAGATAGACACGACGGCGAACTTCCTGGCCGTATCGGTAGCTCGGGTACATTGCCTTGTGGCGCCGATCTTCTTCAACTGCCAGGCCTTTGAAATGTCCCTTCACGTACAGGTCCTCAGCCCGCCACATGTTGGAAATCACTTTTGCTACGGAAGTTAGTGGATGTACTAATGATCACGTCGGGAGAACCTACAAATTGTTCCCATGGTCAGCTCCGGATTCTCCGGGGCAATCTTGCTGCATTTCCATATCCGATACAATATGAACGAATTCCGGGGGCGGCGAATGTACGCTGGTTGGAGCTCGCCACCATCAGCTACAGTGCTGTCGTCGGAGACAGATTCTCCAGCTTCTGGGCAAATTGTTAGCAATGTCCATCTTTTGGTGGGACTTGGCTGTTTACCGTAGAGGCATCTGTCAACAATGAGATACTCGTTGGTATCAATTCCAATGCACTCGGGGACAATGTAATAGTCATCTCTGCCAATGAGGCGGATGAGAAGAGATGTATTCCCACAAGCCATGCTGCATCTCATTAGTAAAATTCTTTCAGTAAATGCGACAAGCAATCTTACGAGAAGCGACTCAGGATCTCAGTCCACGCGTGCAGAATTGCGCCATTGTGGTCCACACGGGTCGCCTTGAGATGCAGAGCGGGATAGTCTGCATCCGGTAGCGGGATTTTAACCAGGTTTGAGAAGAAACCCAGAGGATGGGAGCCGGCCGCGAATTGATTGGGCGCGTCCATGCTGACGATCGTCTGAGATCGGTGCTAGATTTTGTGTGAGAGGTTGTGGTAGTATGCAGCACCGGCACAGTTTTCAAAGAAAAAAGAAGTTGGGGGAAGAGGGGATGCAGTTGCTCGCAGAAAGGGAAGTTATTCGAATTCTAATCGCGGGCCTTGCAGTCGGTGATTTTTGGGCCGCGAATGGATTTTGCGGGCGGATGTTGAGAAAGTGTGGGCAAGAGGGAGAAAAATGAAGGAACGTGTCAAGTATGGAAGAACCACGCCTTTTCCGTCAAAAACAAACAGACTTGCCGAGCGGGAGGAGCAGATGAGAACAATGTTAAGCGGGGCAGGAAACAATAGCAAGGGCGCCTTTGGAGAACAATTGAATTTAATGCTTTCGAAGAGATTGCGCGCCGCTACCACATTACTGCCAAAGAGTAAGCAATATATTTACGGCTTTCTTTTCGGCCGCCAACTCGAGTTTTGTTTCTTGTCACCACTCCACAAGGACTTCCCGGCCTACTGACGAGCTTGTGTTACCAACTTGAACTGCCAACATGGACCTACACGACATATACAAAGGCGAAGCTGCGCCTTCACGGGCCCATAGTTATGATAATCTACCCAAAACAACAAGATTTAGAGGATTGGGAGTTCTAGGTATGTTCTTAGCTCCAAATACATGCAAATTATCCGGCATGGGTGTCTTGTGAAAGATAGATGCAGCATGACGAGGGAGCTTTGGTTCAAAGCCACCCTTTTTTAGGGCAGCTCGGACACAAGCTAACCAAACTGCCTCCAGCTCTGGCAGAGCAGAAGCAAATATTGGATCAGGTACGAGGAGCCTCGAAATATTCAAGACAGCACCCCATGACGAAGCCTGACGTCCCATTTTACAGGTCATTCTTCGTCTGCACAGGGCTCAAGTTCGTCCGGTTATTGTCAAGGAAATTGAAAACCTTGATCTCAGCATAAAGGAAGTCCTTGAGCATGCCCAAATCTTCTTGGCTACGACCCAGATGGTGAAGTGTCACAATACAGTGTTGATCGTCGATGAAGCGCAGCTTACCAAATCAATCTGCCGCTTCATTGAATCATCCAACGCTATCATTGGCCATCTTGACTGCTTGGAAGAAGACACCGGTATCCCTTCTGGAGGAGATCCCGCGCTGAAGAGCAGAGTTGAATTCGGTCGCTTTCTTATGCTCACCCTCATGCACAGTCTTGTGTGTCACACAGTTGCCACACAGAGACCTGGAATGGAATTTGGTCTCAGATATCGCCATGATACGAGAGTCGTCGAAGGCTCCGTCATGCTCAGAAATGGAGTGAGCAACAGAATGATTACCTCAAATCAGGACGCGGCACTCCCAGACCACCAGTTCAGAACACTCCACCCCGACTACATTTCCCGAAACTGGCATTTCACAGGAGTTCTACACCCAGTAGTTCATGTCCCGGGAACTCAGTGGCACAAGTACCTCGGAAATCTGGCAGTGCGGTTCCCCAACCAGGCACTATTATTCCGCGGGGAGGCCCAGCCTCGAATTGAGGTATATTTTCCCACGGTAGGGGCTAACCTCATGGGAGAGCTGGGGAATACTTACTTGGAGTACCGCCAGCACTTTGAAGAAGTACAGATGCAAAGCCCCATCATCTCCGGGAACATACAGCTGACATATATTATAGGCTGGCAACCGGTATCCGGGTGGTCTCAAGACTGATGAACAAAGGATGGTACGTACATTTGCACTCTTGCTCATGGCGCAGAAGCTGATTGCTAAATATTTTAGATTGACCTTTTGAGTCTCATGAATAGCATGTCTCTTCATGAAGACTGCTCCGTACTAGCGAAAGGTGAACGGTCTGCTGTCTCTCCACACGAGGGTTTGTTCAATGTAAGGTCCCGTGTCATTAAAAGAGACTTTCTCAGTGAGCTTACATTACATCCTAGGTTCATCGTCCCGAGCAAGACCCGTTTGGAAGGGTCAGATTTGAATACTTCAACCTACATCTAAACAGGCGTGACCTTGCGGGCCTTGCTCTACCGGGAGAGAATTTTTCCATGGGGGTTCCCGTGGAACACACCCTCTTCCGGGAGGTTTACGCCGAGCCAAATGAATTTGAGGATGGTGAGCATGACTGGGACGATGACGACGACGAAGATGAGGGAGGCTTCGGCGAGAACGAGGGAGGGAATGAGTATCTGGACTGGGATGCGTTGCCACTGGGTGATGAGGAGGGTATCATTGACGCTGAGGAAGAACGTGAAGGACCAGTGGTGATGTCTACAACCGGAGAGGTTCTCTGGGACTAGAAGCAGGCCTTCAATGGAAGAGTGGACTGGATCTCGGGTTCCCCAGTGGATATGGTCGTGAACATCTCAGGCATGATTTAGTAGCAGTCCAGGCAAGGTTTAGTAGCGGCCATCTAGTGCTTGAAATCCTCGAGACAGGCAGATACTCGCTGTACTCACGGACCAATCGTTGATTAATTCCCACGGCGTTGACAAAGAATTGATTTCTTTGTGACTTCCCCAACTGGAGCCCCGCCATCCAAAACCGCAACAACTTTGTCACCTTCCTCCAACACTTTCCTCCAACAATGTCGCAGAAGGGCACAAAATTCTGCAATCAATTTACCAACACAATCCTCCTTCCAACCTTTTTTTCTTTCAACCTTTCTCCATTGAGCTCTCAACTGCAACAATGTCGCACTTCGGTTATAACCTACCAACCCTCGCAGATTTAGGCAATCACGACCTGCTGGAGATCCAGCAGCCGGAAACTATGACTCGCGATAGCGCCCAGAAGGACCTTCCCGAGAAGAAGAAGAAAAAGGTCAATGGATTCATCGGATTTCGCTGTAAGCTCAATTGTCTCACCATCACACTCCACCGTGCTAATGCATTGCCAGCCTACTACTCTGCTCTCTTCTCCCGGTACCAGCAGAAGCAGCGGTCGCCATTCATGACGGCCCTCTGGAAGCAGGACCCATTCCACAACGAGTGGGACTTCATCTGTAGTACCTACTCGACCATCCGCTCATTGCTGGGTGATGAAGGCATCACTCTGCAGGCTTGGATCTCTTTCGCTGTCGTTGAGCTAGGACTCCCGAAGCGCGAGGACTACATGAGGGCCATGGGCTGGGCTCTGGTCAAGCACACAGATGGTTCTATGAAGCTGCAGCGGGCCATGGTACCGGCTATCGATCGCATCGACAAACCAATGGACACCCTCTCTCTTTTCACCGATTGCATCAAGGCTGGAATGCGGATCGCTGACCCCGAAAAGATCATCACGTACTTGGCTGAAGCCGGCGGCGATGTCATGTGTATCAACACGAAGCCCTCTTCCCGTCGTCCTCCTGCCCAAAGGCCGCTCGAGAAGAAGGAAGATGGCTTGGTTAGATTGATGAAGCGCAGCCCCGAGCTCGTCATGTCACAGCTGCTTGGAATCCCTTTCAATCATCCTCGCATCACAAGCGGCGTTGATGTCTACAACATCAACAGTCTCAGCGAGCTCAGCTCGGTGCCGCAATTGATCGCCGATCGTGGAAGCCACACGCAGCCTCTCCATTTGCCTCAGGGACCTACACCTGAGTCCGAGTTCGATGCTGTGCTTCGGGCTCTCTGGAGTGAAGACATTCCAGCGAGACACAACCTCGAGATTCCGAATATCTCACGTATGCCACATGCTCACATTCCCTAAACTACTGGTTACATGCTGACAAAACTCCATTCTAGATATCACTCCTCCGGAGATGATGCAGGCGACATTTCCAGATATGAACTACTTCAACGTCTCCAACTTCCGCCGCCATTGAACGCAAAATCCCACGAGCACTCGAAGAATCAAAGATCCCAAAGCTACATCATAATCCGAAGCACTTGGTAGTCTGGAACCCAAGCAGAGGACCGATGGGGAAATTTGGGGGGGCACAAAGAAACTCGGAACATTTCTGGTATTTTTATTCTGGCATGGGCGTATGGGATATGGGGCATGGGGATATGTGGCGAAATGGGCGAACAAGGTCATGGATCACGGATGCGGGCGCACCAAGATGTCTCTGCAGGACTGGCATTTGGTCATGATGTATTTATTTTTAACGGAACGAGTCGTTTTTCTTTTCCTTTCCTTCTTCCCCTTGCGTGTATCTACCCTCGATTCCGCTTTTCGCCTGTACAAGCTCGGTGACCTGTCGTCAACTTAAGAAACGGATCGACGCTGGCAGCCGCATGGCGCTAATGCACTCTTGGCGCTGCATTCTGGCTCCTCCATTCAAGAGCAAGTTTTAGCTGCACACAGCAAATTCCAGCCAGCACAGCAGTTCGGCAGATAGGAATTAATCATGGACCTCAGAACCTTGCATTCTCTTCCCGCTGAAGACGGGCCGGTGCTAAATCTGCTGCAAATGCAATGAAGGAAATGCCCGTTCTGTCTAAATATGTGCCGCTTTCGCTGCCCTCCATGCTGTCGCCCCTCCCAAATCCGCAAGAACAAAAGCCGTGCGGCTCGCCCTGCCGCAAATTGCTTTCTTCAAAGTTTCCTGCCGGGCCTCCCCTCCTCCGTTCCGCTTTTTGCCTCGGGGCGGGGCAATTTGATTTGTACGGAATATTCCGTGTGTGGGGGCGCCCCACCTTCGGCAACAAGCAGGGCCAGGGTTGGGGGCTAGGGCTGGCTGGGAGACGCGGTTTGTCCCGCCATTGCAGAAGAGTGTTTGTTTGTTCGATGCGGCCCCTCCTCCTAGTGGTGATTGTACGATGCAAGGGGCTGTGGGCGTTTAGGCAGCAGCAGCAGCAGCAGCGGCAGCAGTTGAAGACAACTGCAGCATCGTCGGGGCGGCACATCGAGGGGTTGAGTTTGGCGATGTCTGCAGGCCGAGACAACGGGTATCATCAACCTCCAGTCGGGTATTGTTGGCTGGCCTCATCGAGATCTGGAAGTGCAGAAGCACACTTCATCTAAACACTTTGCATCATCATCACGAACTGCATGCTGAGATCTCGGCGATTCGGTTGTTGGCCAACTTGGCCGAAATCCGCCCCCCCCCCCTGTTGGCAAACAGACCAGATATCCCAACCCCTCAACACCACAGGCCAGAAATATTGGAACCGATAAACAGTAGAAATCCTCCCAGCCAAGATGTGACAGCTAGGAATGATCGCCGCCCTCGCGGAACAAACACGGAGCAGCTCCTCTCAGCTCCTCGCCCGACTCGGCCTCCGGCGGTCAACACGTCTATTGACATCTCCGAACAACAGCTAGAAGCAACTCTACCTCAGGTCTCATCAACCGCTACAAGCTAGCGTGTCACCACTATAACCGTACACTGTAAAAAACCTTCTCTTTACCTATCGCTCCACTCTCGCTTAAACGTGTTGCACTACAACACCCACTGTTATCTTCAACCGTCGCTTCTTCTCCGCGACCGTTCCAGCTACTGATTGACCTAACGCGGTCAACACTGTATTCAATTGCGTCCCTGCCAACACATTTAGTGTCTGTCTCCCCGTACGCGGGTACTTATCAGATGGTATACTACCTACCTGTCATGCTTTGAATGGCATGCAATGTCTCCGGGAAACCCGCAATGTCCGTGTTCGTCACCACGGCCTTGAGCGCTGTAAGTGGCTGCTCTGGTCGCGTTACCATGCTGTTCTCCAGCCTGGCTACAGCGTTTTGTTCACTACCGTTCAGCGAGTTAGTGCTGCTGACATAGCGCATGAGGGGTTGTTACCCCACTGTAAGCAATACGTACTTAGAAAGCTGGCGAGTTTCCATTGCCTGCTGGCGAGATTCCACTGCCTGCAGGCGACGGTCTAGCCCGTCAATCTTGCCTTCCAGGCGTTGCAACACCTGTAAGATGCGCTGGCCCCCGTCTAACGCGGGAAGATGCACACAACGTGCAAACTGTTCGCCCAAATCCGTAAAACCGGTCGCGATCAATCCAAAGTCGGGTTGCGGCCCCTCCATCTTGACTTTTTCATACCACAATGTGTATTGACTCCCTCGTGGTCGTATTTCTCAATTGCCGTGTGCAATGTTCGCAGTCGCTGTCGCTACGTGCAGGTGAAAGACCTGCCTCGATTCAAAAATGAAATCGCCCGCCTTAAACGCGGGGTTCATGGCTCAAGTCACATGACATCTTGTGTCTACTCCCCTCCATCCACGTCGGTCCACCACACAGTGGTGCAAGGTCGCCGGAACGGTGCACCGTAGTCGTTGATGTCTCAACTCATCTCCCCCTCGGTCAATCATCAACTCTCCAAGTTGAGCGTCGCAATGAATGCTCCGTGGCCCCGGTCGCACTGCTCCCTACCGCTCCTTCCAGTCGCTGCCACCCAAATCCTCTCGGTTTGGGCCTCCGGGTCAATGCCCCCCCGACCCAATCACCGGTTCCAATCGCTAGCGCTCTAAATCTATCATTTCTGCGAAACTGACCCCAACTTTGTGGTCTCAAAGAAACCTATGACAGCCTCACCCTCGCCCCCTTACCCCTCCTTACCACCTAGAAGCTAGCCCTGCCTGGAACGGGCGAGAAATGACACTGCCTGGAGCTGCTTTGGCGCTGCTGTTCTCTCGCTCCTCAGATCTACCTGTCACATCTCACTGAGCAAGGCATCAGGAAGGGAGAGTTCCCTGATATCACAACCGCTGGTCAGCAGATTGCACAAGCAGTTCTTCATTTCAGCGACTCAAATCTGAAGGCCTTTTGCTACTATCCTTCTCCCCATTTTTTCAGGAGCTGAGATATCCTGCAATTTTGATCCCTGCCTCCCTGCTGCTAGCAACTCTGTTTGCTGACTGGATCTGGAAGACGGTATGATATCCCTTCGCGAGTGACGCTGTCGGGGTGATATGTGCTAACCCGGGAAAGGCGAGGCACATTTCTCTCGCAGGATGACTCTCCCTACATCGACAACTAGGTTTGTTGCAACCCCCACGAAGCACCGCAAGCCTCGAAACAGCAAAAACAAACGCTTCATTCTCCAACCATGGGGCCGCCCAGAAAGCAAATAAATGGGACTCAAGGTTGTGCAGACATCGATGGTCCCTAACTAATTACAGGGATAATAAAAGCCCACCTCTACTTTTCCTCCTCTCCCGCGAAACAAGCAGGAGAGTCCGCCCGCACCCCCTCGCTGTATTATGTTTCGAGGGGCACTACTCTTGATAACTGATCTTCCGCATCTCTCCGAGACGATGACGCGCAGATGCCAGTGAGTTCTCAAGCTGTAGAATTTCCACCTGCGTTGCAATTATATGGTTAGCACAAAATCGCCATCGCATTCACACATAGAAGGGGGTCATACCTGCTGCTCCATCTCACGAACTTTGAACTCGTGGGCCCCCAGCTTGGAGTAGTCAACGTTATCGTCCTCGGAGTTGCGGTCCTTGATCATGCTTTGAACCTGGCGCACCAGAGAGCGGCAGGCGGCGCCCACCGCCTTGCTGGCAGTCTCGAGGTTCTCCTGGCTCTTACTCATGAAACCAGCCTTGACACGGCTTGCCGCCACAAGCTGCGCTGTGGAGGCGGCCACGTTGTTGGACGCAACAATGAGCTGCTCGGGGCTGTTGCGGTTGGAGAGGACGCCGTCAGCCGTCTCGATGAGCGTATTAGTTGACGACGCGACAGCCTTCGCTGCCGAGATGAGGCCCTCCGTCCATCGGTTGTTCTTCTTGTAGAAAGCCGTTTTTGACGAGGAGCCCCGACCTGCTTGGACGATCTCCTGCTGTGTGGCGGTGGCTGCCTTGATCAGCTGCGCGATGGCGGTCGTGATAGCCAGGGCTGCATCCAAGATGGAATCGTGCACCTTGAGCTCGTACGACGAGTAGCCATCACGAGGTTTGTTCCTAAGCTTGGCGAGCCGGGCCGCAGCCGCGGCAATAGCATCGGCGGCCTTGCTAAGTTCTGAGTCGACGATCTCGCCTAGGTCCCCCTTGCCGGTGAGCTTGCCAAACCCTGGGGAGAAAGTCTCGACGAGCTTGTTCAACCTCTGCAAGTTCATCTGCACCTCATTATTGCTGTTGATGACAACATCTGTCTTTTGGATAGGGTCCATTCCCTCGAGACGGAAGCTGAGAAGGCCTCGGAAGAACTTGACCGTGGACTGCGCGGATTGGCGGGCGCCATTGATCAGAGAGTCGCTCTTCTTTTCATCGCCAGCCAGACGTGTGAGACCCTTGGTGTTGCTGCAGACGTCGGCAATGGCACCGGAGAAAACGTTGATGTTCTTGATCAGCTCGGCATGCGTGCTGTTGGGCCCATCGGCGATGAAATTATTGAAAGATGTCGCAAACTCCATCGCGTTGGCAGATGCCTTCTCGATCTGCGACAGGACATATGATGGCGATGCATTCTGGTTACCCGCTTGCATCGTTGAGTCGAGCTCATAAATAGCATCATCAACCCGTGAAACTCCGGCCTGCAGGACTGAGTCAATGATATCGTTGATCTTCTCTAGCTGGGAGAGAATGATTGCGTCCAGATGACCATCCAGGGCTTGGTCCGACACGCCTTGGTTGTTCCTGAGCTCGTTGAGCTCAAGAAGGGTCTGATCCATGCCGGCTTTGTAAACCTCGAGCTCTTCCTCCTTGTCACGCAGGAGCTGCTCGAGATCCGAGCTGCCGTCACGAAGCTTCGACTGTACATCTTCAAGCGCCCGCGACTTGTTGCGCAGCGCCTCCTCCAGATCCGCCATCTCACGGTTGTACTTGGAGAGCATTGTGGAGAGCTCGTTGCCCTTGCTCCGCTCCAGGTTGTCGGCTCGGTCAAGCGCCATCCGGAGCTCCCGCTTCAGCTTCTCTAGCTCGTCCTTATTGGAGCCCGTCAGACGGTCCTTGTCGTGGAGTGCTCGGTCTCGCTCTCTAATCATGTCGGCGAGCTCCAGATTCTTCGTCTTGATCTCGCGCTCCAGCTTCTCTCGCCTATCGATTGCTTCTTGGGCGGATGCGGCTTTCAGCTGCACTCCCTTGAACTTCTGCAGGAGATCGAGATGTTCGTGGCGGAGCTGAGAGTAGAGCTTTGCGAGAGCCTCGTACTTTGTCCTCCAGGTGTTGACCTGTTCGTGGAGGGCGCGGATCTGCTCATCCTTACTGTTGATCTGCTGCCCGTAGTTGTTCTGAAGCGACTGCAACTCTCCTTCGAGAGCTTTGACTCTCTGGTCATACTGCTGCAGCATAAGCTGGTCGCGCTCGTACTGCGCACGCGCATTCAGATTCTCCTGCTCAAGCTCAGCAAGTCGCCCCTGAGTCTGCCATTGTGCCTGCTGTGCCATCAGGGCATCCTGCTCCTGTTTCTGCTGCTCCATCAGACGGCGCTGCTGGTCCTCAAAGTCCCGCTGCGCCTGGAGCTGGGCCTGCTGTTGTGACATGAGCGCCTGTTGCTGCTGCGCTGCTAGGACCCGCTGCTGCTCCTCATACTCTCTGTTTTGTCGACTGATTTCGTTCTCCCAGAACTCAGTCATGTCATCGGGGTCCTCTGTCTTCGGCGCGGGCGGGGGTGTCGGCTGTCGTTCGATCTCCTGTTTGGGGCGTGCCGGCAGGGCCGGGGCCGATTCGTCTTCGGCTAGCAAATTAGGTGGGTCTTGGGGTAGTTTCGGTATGGTAATGAGACTTGTGAGATAGCGGAGATTGGAGCACTCGTAGTAGAATTTGACCAGGCGGTAGTGTTGGGCGTTGTACCTCTCACGAAGCGGCTCCAGGGCATCGTTGTCACCAATAGCTATACGCTGTCAGAAAGAAAGTCGCGGACACCGTAGGACAGGGGGCTCGGCTCACTGGAATGCATAGCCCGGAGCATGCTAGTGATGAACTTATAGATCCCGTAGCTCTCCGTCACGAGCGGCACAAGGGCGGATATTCTGCACTCGTTGTTGCCGACGTTACGGAAGTGCGAGTAGATGAGCTTCTGGAACTGGTCGATCTTGTCTTGCAGCGTCATGAGGTCGGTGATAGTCTCGAAGCCTTCGTTCGGGTCGTTGATGGCCTTGAGACTGATGTACTCCTCGTACTCAAAAGTACCGTTGAACTCTGGGTGCTGCTGGTGGAACGAGAGCTTCGCAAGGAGGTAGTACACATATTCCCTGATAAGAGGACCATACCCCCTCATGCCCTCGCCAGCCATCCCCCTATTCAGGCTGTCGATCCAGCCGCGGTTGGCCATGGCCTCCTTCAGAGTCGCCGGATGGCCCTCCTGAAGCACCTTGTGGATGGTGATCAGGGCCTTGAAGGTCTGGACCTCGTCGGCCATGACGGGCTGCACCTTCATGCCGGCCCAGAAGGACTGGGAGGACTTGTGGTCCCATGTGTAGACGATGCAGCTGCGGACATGCTTGCGCTTTGGCGCTGTCTCTTCGGGGCTGGTCGCCTTCTTGATGTTGATAGCCAGCTCGGCTTCGGATCTGCGCCGCATCGTGGATCAGTTCACTGGATTCTCCCGTCACACAGTTGGCCCTGAGGACACAATCTACCGCGCGAGAGACGAGAACGAACGCACTTTGTATGGTCAAGGCTGCGAATGGTGGCCATGTTGGGCACCTATAGAGCGCGCGAGCTCGTGGCCCACGTGCGAATCAGCGGAAGCAGAGTTCAAGCCAGCTGCGGCAGCTCGGAGAGGTCGATGCAGGTCCAGAGGAAATGCGACGGGACGTGTCGCATTACTGGCGCACAATTTGCGGGACCGACAAACAAATACAGCTCCCAGGAGCGCGGAAACATGCAATGGGGGAGATAATGAAGCTTCTAAATCGCAAAAAGTTCCTGGATCCAAACCAAAGCCTCCCAGCGTCGTCAGCCTCTCGCGGGTTGGGGAAGGCCCTCACTGATCACCCACTGTGGCTTCAAAGGACGCAAGCTTCGTCCAATCAGACCGCGACCTCGGAAAGTGGACGGCCCGAAATTAGCTCTGCCAGACGTGCTCCACCCGCACCAGCTGACACTGGCAGCCAAGGCAGCCTCCAGCCACCCGCCTGTCAGGTGCGAGGGGATGAACCCCACCAGGCCGATGACGCCTGCGGGGGGTTCCCAGGCAGGCAAAGCTCCTTGTTGAGGCTGTCAGTCAAGTCACTTCTCATCCGGTGAAGGTGAAATCACGGGGATTCACTTAGCTCTGTCACTTGACATTTCATTCAGTCATTTTCCCCATCTCCCTTTCCTCCTCTACTATAAAAAATACTGCAAATAACCTTCACCAAGCCACAGTCGCAGACTTTCGGCATTAATACCCGCTCTCATCGCAAGCTAACAGCTCCGCGAAACGACCCCGCGTCTCGCTGCAACAAAACCGCTCGAGTCCATCAACAAGGCGACTCGGGAACAAACAGAACATCAAGAACGCCCGATATACACGGCAGGCAGACAGGCCGGCCCTCGAAAGCAGCATACGAACAACGCCGCACCATGAATCTCCTCTATTCTACCGTCAACACCCTGCGGGACAGGTACGCGCCGACGACGAACAAGTCCACCTTCCGTAAGACGGGAGAGATCACACCCGAGGAGTTCCTGGCAGCGGGCGACTACTTGGTCTTTAAATTTCCCTCTTGGTCTTGGGCAGATGCCGAGCCAACAAACAAGCGGACCGACCACCTCCCGCCGGGGAAGCAGTTCCTGGTCACACGGCACGTTCCTTGCCACCGACGGCTGAACGACGACTTTGCAGGCGATGCCGGCCACGAAGAGTCGGTAGTCGAGGGCTCTAAGGGAAACGCTGATGACGACGATGACGGGTGGTTGCGGACAGGCGGTCTCGCGAGCTCGCAGCCACTCAAGCGCCGGGAGGTGCGCACCGTCGACGATGCCGGCAATGTTGGAGATCGGGAAGTTGTAGAGGATGATGATGACATCCCCGACATGGAAGACGAAGATGACGACGAGGCCATCATTCGCGACATCGATGGTGATGGGAAGAATGGGTAAACTAACCCTGCATCTCATGATCCCAGTCTTGCATGCTGACAGCATCTCTTCACAGTGGACGTCGCACCTACACTCTCTACATTATGTACTCCCCCTACTACCGCACACCGCGCCTCTACATGCAGGGCTACCAACCAAACGGCGAGCCGTTGCAACCGAGGCTGATGATGGAGGACATCGTCGGCGACTACAAGGACAAGACAGTGACGCTCGAGCTCTTCCCTTTCTTCGCCAACAACGTCAAGATGGCCAGCGTGCATCCTTGCAAGCATGCGCCGGTTATGAAGACGTTGCTCGATCGTGCCGACGCAGCGCTCAAGTTGCGACGCGAGAAGCTTAAGGCTGGCCTCGCCGCTGGTAGCAGGCAGGGGATGGAGGGGCTCGTGGACGAGATCAACAAACTGGATGTCAGTGGCATAAACGCGGCCGCGGATGCTCCCCCACCCCCAGCAGAGGCGGGGGAGGACTGGGAAGAGGTTCAACATGATGAGGAAGACCAGGAGGTGGCGATCCGGGTGGATCAATACCTAGTCGTCTTCCTGAAGTTCATTGCCAGCGTGACGCCTGGTATTGAGCACGATTTCACGATGGGGGTTTGAGCGGGGTCTCGACGACTCGTTATTTGCTTTCTGGGTGTCATTATTGGCTCCCTCAGGATCTCATTACGGTTTGGTCTGTTGTAGTTTTTTTTTTTTTGACATAGACCATCAGAATGGGGGCGTCAAACAAAGGAGAAACGGAGTCACTCTCAGGATGGCAAATAGGGATATCGGGATATCTAATTCATTCAGCGGGAACTGCTCGATTGTGAACATGCATAACTTTTGTTTTATTCATCAGTCATCATCGTCCTCTTCTCCGCCTTCCTCATCGTTGACCTCCTCCCCGGCATCGATGGCTTCCTGCCTCTTTCTCGCTGCCCTCTCTCTCTTCTTATCTAATAGCTTTTGTAGCCTCTTAGCTGCGTTGAACACCCCGCTCGTTCCCGAACCACACGCCGCGCAGCCAGGATCCCTGCGATACCTTTTCAGCGCGCACGCCTCACAGAAGTAGTGGCCGCATCGCGTCACCACGGGCGCTTTGTATGGGCCTTGGCAGATGATGCACGCGAACGGGATCCCCTCCAGCATGGCCTCTTCCGCCTCATCGGCCTCGTCATCCTCGGGCTTGGCGCCTCGTCTGTCGGCGCTGGCAACAATCGTGCCACCAATGACCTTCTTTCCCTTCGTGACGCTCTCCCACTCCTTGTCGAGCTGCCAGCCATGCTGGTAATCCTCTCTTGCGTGCAAGAACTTGCAGTTATCGCCAAAGCCGCAGAAGCCCGTCTAAACCAGATATGTTAGCAACATCCCCCCCAAACAGTCAAATGGACAGGGCGAAACCTACATTCTTGTAATCCTTGCACACATCAGCAGCCATATCCGTAATCGTAATCGTCCTAATATTCGACGGCGCCTTCACCGGCCCAACAGTCCTGCTCTTTGCGTCGGGATTCCTCTGGATATACGACGTCTGGTTCTTCAAGCCCTTGTACGTCCCATCGGGTTGCGCATCATCGGGCAACGCCCTCGTCGACCCAAGCAAGTTCTTCGCCGACAGGCCGGCCGCATCCTCGTCGAACCAGTTGCTTCCCTTGGTGGCATCGCGCTTGGAACTGTCGAGCGCGAGGTCACGCTCGCGATCGGCCTCGAAGACTGTCGCGGAGAGGTCATTTTCGACTTGGGCGTTATTTTTGGACGAGGCAGTCACGACGGCGGTGTTCTTTTTCCTTCGCTTAATCCGCTGTCCGGCTTCGTCTTCGGAGGAGGAGAAGTCGCTGTCGTCGCTGTTGTTGGGGGGTGGCGTCGCGGGGCGTTTTCGGAGGTTTGCCTTGCCCTTTGCGCCGCGCTTCTTGAATATGGCGACCGGCGTCGGGGTATCTGCGTCCGCCATGGTTTTAGGGTAGATCAAATGGGTTGTTGTTGAGTGAGGTTGCAAGGCGCAAAAGATGCAAGTGTCAAACAAATGGACTTAGGTCATCCATGTCGTGCATGGACGATTGGTCCAAGCTCCTAGAACACGGCAGTCGCCACCCACACGTCAAATGTAATCCGGGAGCTTATAAGATATTATACTAATATATAACTTATGCAACACGCTCCCAGGTGCCTTCTCTGCCTCGACTGCCCCCACCGATGCGTTCTTGACCCTCGGCCCGGTCTGGCCCCCGCGACGGCCCGCCAAAGATGCCCTGCCAGCCCTCGCGCGCCGCTTTTTCCGTACATAGCACGCTCACGGCGCGGAGCACGTCTTGCAATGCCAAAGGCTCGGGCTGGACAAGGTCGAAGGCCTGCTCGACCTGCTCTTCCCCAATCCCCTATGCGCCCCGAAACCAAGTAAGGCAAGCCTGACCGGAGGATGCGCCTTGGACGAATAGGTTTGCCAGTCCTGGCAGGCTTCGTCATCCTCGGCCCAAGGACGATGGAAGCCCCCGGCAAGCGTTTCCGAGCCCGACATACCGCCTTGCCTACGAAGAGACGGATGACAACGATGACGAGGTTGACGACGACGACGACGACGACGTCGACGACAATGATGGTGGGGAGGAGGAGGGAGGCAGCCCATCGCCGGCCACAGATTCGACGACCCCTTGGTCGTCTCCCGCGGCCCCCCCCCCCCCCCCCCGCCCCCCCCCCCCGCCCCCCCCGCCCGCGGGGGGGGGGGGGGCCCGCCCCCCCCCCCCCCCCCCCCCCCCCCCCCGGGGGGGTAAGGGGG